>Ga0247735_1000932_pt1 | contig 11480 bp, 13 predicted proteins | sample UWRJL178409R2_FD_180934 | JGI IMG/M metagenome (GOLD analysis project Ga0247735, IMG submission 180934) | Plant litter microbial communities from Arlington Agricultural Research Station in Wisconsin, United States - UWRJ-L178-409R-2 | ecosystem: Environmental > Terrestrial > Plant litter >...
ATCCGACTTCGTTCCTGTTCTGGTCTCTCGCGTGAGTCTCGATCCCAGTGTTTTCCTGACGTCTCCTGGACGCAGGCTTTCCACTGGGTCGGTAAACCCTTCGCGAAGGACTCTCCTCTCGTTCAACTTTTACGCGACGCTGGTGCCGTGCCGTTCGTGAAGACTAATGTCCCCATCACGTTGCTCTCGTTTGAGTCCTACTCAGATGTCTTTGGGAGGACCACGAATCCATACAAGAAGACTCATTCCCCTGGTGGATCAACAGGAGGCGAAGCAGCCCTCCTTGCTTATGGGGGCTCACGTATTGGTATAGGAACAGACATCGCTGGCTCTGTTCGTATACCCTCTCATTATTCTGGGGTCTATACCGTCAAGTCTTCGGTGGGGCGATTTCTCAAAGCTGGTAATAACACCAGCATTCCAGGTCAAGAAGGGGTAGCCGGAGTTTACTCTCCTATGGCACGTACGCTGGAAGATTTGGAATATTTCTGGAAGGCTATCATGAGCATGAGTCCTTGGAAATACGACCCATCTGTATGTGTATTATATTTCATTCGAAAAATCATGTGAACTTTCGAATACTAGGTCCTACCCATTCCCTGGAGGAGCGTGGATTTGACCAAGAAAGCGCTGAAATGGGGAGTCATGTGGGACGATGGTAAGCAGACGATTTCTCACATTCAGAGGACCTCATGCGATGACCTACATAGGCGTTGTCGTCCCATCGCCGGCGTGCAAGCGCGCACTCCAGACAGCGGTCAGTGTTCTGAAGAAGAACGGTCACCAAGTCGTCACCATGTGCGTTATTAACCTATCACATTGAATAACGGTCTTACATCACACAAGAACTCCCCCCAATCCATACAATGGCCTCCGCATCGGTTCTTCTCTAATTCTAGCTGATGGCGGCGCAACCGCCTTGGCACCAATAAGGCTGTTCGAGACCAACGATGCTGGGGTCCAGCAGGGCGTCCTAATGATGCGTCTACCTTACTTCCTCCGCTGCCTGTATATCTGGTACATGCGGTACATCAAGCGGGACGAAATCTACGCCGGTCTGCTCGATGGCTTACATGCGAAGTCTGCTAAGGAACTCTGGCCTATCGTCGCTGAGAAGGAAGACTACAAGCTCAAATGGTTCGAATATTGGCAGGACGAGAAGTTGGATTTCATCCTCACTGTGCCAAACGCTTTACCGGCCGTACCGCATAATGGAATGAAAGAAGGGTTCGGTGCCTGTGGTTATACCTTTTTGTGGAATGTGGTAAGTAAATCGGCGCTCCTTTATCTTCGAAGATATCTGAGCATCTCTTCAACATCACATAGCTTGATTATACTGCTGGCGTACTTCCTATTACCCACGTTGACCGCGCTTTGGACTGGTTTGATAGGAAGACATTCAAGCCTCGCAATTGTATCGAGCGTGATTTCTGTAGGCTATATGACGCGGAGGCCATGCATGGACTCCCTGTAGGTGTGCAAGTTATCGGACAGAGGTTGGAGGAAGAGAAGGTCTTGGAAGGCATGAAGACCATTGAGAATCTGCTGAAAGTGAATGGATTAGCATATCAGTTGCTTGAAATATAGTTGTCGCAAATTTGTGGTCCGTCATCGTGTCCCGATGTTCTTGAATTTTGATTGACGTAGCTTTTCAGGTGCCCAGAATGCGGAAAAAAAACCCTGAGATGTACAACGCATTTACGAAATTCTTAAGTCTGAGGCCGTATCTCGTTATAGTCCGTTTTCCTGTGCCTCTATGATAGGCCATGTACTTTTGTCAAAAAAATCTTGGAGTTCATTGAGGCTCATTTGTAATAATAGCATGTTATCCACCGCGCCAAGTGTTTGACTAAGAATTGCCGATGCGCTTAAGAATTTTGAGGCGCAAGGTAATCAAATTGAGCGCCTAAAAACATCCGCGAGGCGCTCAGTATGTCTGGGCAGCAACTGCTGGCGGATATATAACCCATTTCCTTCCAATCATCACTTTCTTGAATTAAAATCTTCGAAACTTCATGAACCAATCCCTGTCAAGGCTGTCATGCTGGTGAAGCCACGATCAGTGGTGTGCATACTCCGGTTGTGAGTTGAACAATATGCGGCTCAATTTATTTGCGCTGTTCTGCGCCGATGTTGAGGCTAGCGCTCCATTGTTAACTAGATTATTTCTTCTGTGGCTTTTTGTAATAATTTAAGTTAGAGTTCATCGAGCCTGTTTGTTGCCCACTAGGTGCCCACTTATGTAATGGCTTGGAGCTTGAAGTCCAACCATCGCCTGTACCAGTGATACATCCACAGGCTCACCAAGAACGCTTCCCTCTTCCGACTCTCAGCAATGACAATGAATTTGGATGGGTCAGATGGGTCAGTGACTTCACCGCCACCCTACCATCGGCTGGAGAGTCCCCAGGAAGGAGGATCGTCGTCGATGTCACTAAGCACTTACCAACGTTACCCGATACCCGTCAATTCAAACCCAACAAACTTCCTCACAATAGCACCACCAAGTCATCTGGATGGAGTCTATGTAATTGATCCACTCATGAAAATACCCAACATACTTCTACGTTCTCTCTCCGATGGAGAAACAGAGGAAACGAGGACGAACGCGCTCCTTGAAACGAAGAACGGGTCAATCAACGCTGATATCTTCGTCTTACCCACCGGGTCTCCAAGAACTGGAAAGCCTAGACTTGTTTGGATTCAGGCAGTGGCGTTCACGAACAATGTGAATCTCCGAATTGTAAGTTTTTTTTTACAGACTTATCCATTGTTTTATGGGCGCTAATTTGATCTGCATTCCCCAGCATGACGGTCTCTCTGAGACAGTGACCGACGTTCGCCTTCAGATGCATGTGAAGTGCAAGGCGCCGAAGGGTTCCACATATATCTACCTGCCACGGTCCTTCCGTGGTTTTCTGTATCTTAGGGGTTCGTCCACCAGACCATCCAGTGTCATATATTCAAAGGCAGTCATCTCGCAGCTGACACCGCTGTCGGTGGTTGGTGGGGATCACCGTAGCTTCCTGGGACGTCCCTTCAATGTCTCGGAATGGGGCCCAAATTCGGAATGGGATGGGGACGAGTTGGTGGTGGATGCTGCTGAATACATAAGCATATATTTTGACGATGAGGGCAAAATCCCAACTGGAGACTCTGGAGGTTGTATTTGCGTTTGATGGTCCTCTCATAGGTCTTTAATTTATCATGTACAGTATTTCGGTCGGACGATTGGCATAGAAGAATAAGTATAAGTACTTATTCTTGACATGTACTTTCCTCAACTCGTCGGATCCAATAGCCATTACGTCAGCAATGGAGAGTTCGTGTGGGCGCTTAGCGCTTAATATTTAATTCTCACAGCTCTCTACTGCGCACCACCACCAGTACGACGACACTTTTCTATAGTGCGACACTATGACCGCAATCTCTAAGGAGCAGAGGGATGAAGGTCTCGTGGACCAAACGCCCTCCAGCAGCCCTGACGAAGCCGAGCATCCGATGACTCCCACTGTGGGTTCTCCTATGCAAGACAACATACCAACAGACATCAAGCCAACGAACCACATACGAGTATCTCGCCCTATTGGCCTTATAAAAGGATCCTGGCTGGTAGATCCTTCCGTGGAATTCCCCCAGTCATTCCTTCCCCCACTTGTCTCAGGCGAGACTGAAGATACAAGAAGGAACATCGAGCTTATCGCTCACTTGGGCTCAATTGATGCGGACGTCTCTATTATTCGCAAAAAAGGAACAAAAGACCTGGATGTTCCAAAGCCCATAGTGGTTCGCACAGCATCTAGTGGTTGGGTTGTGTTACGGATCGTGAGTTGTGGTTCATCATACAAGTTAGCACTGAATTCTAATCAGCCCTACGTTATCTTCATAGCACGATATTCACCCACGAGCTTCAGATCACCCTTGGCAAGAACGCGCTTCCATCCATGTCAACGTCTCCGTATCTGTAGGAACCGCGTCCATCCACCTACCTCGCTCCTTCAGAGGACCCATCAGACTTCAGGGTTTTGCGGCAGGATGCTACCAGCTCAGCACCGGTATTCAATCACATATAACGCCCATCTCTGAGGTGGGGAACATTCTACAAGCTTTCATTGGTGATTTTAGCCCGTCGCAGGGGTCGACATGGTCAGGCGATGAGCTAAAGGCAACATGTTATGTTGGGTCAGTCAAGGTCTGCTTTGACGACGAGGAGAACAAATATTAGCCGCTTTGTATGCTTAGTTTCTGCTAGTATAATTTACAGTGTACCAACACCCAATTTTATTGACAATTAGGTTCGCTTTAGCAGGCATCACGCCAATTAATAACATTTCGACATGCGGCGAAGGTATAAAGTCCAGTATGGATCTGGTCAGGACACGGATGGACTCTGGTCGAAATTTCGCCCAGTCATTGTGCGATCATCGAGACTGGCGTTTGGTAATTTATATTCAATCTTATCTTTCCAGTAAAGAACGTCTTCCACATTTAAATCTACATCTCTAAAGAGCACCGTTCAAGATGTCATTTCTTGCAGCAACTGCAACTAGACACCGGGAAACCCTCTTGTACTTCCTCCTCCCCGGACTGGAGAAGCGAGAAAGATAAGGCGGTGTGGGCAAGTGCGGCATAGTTATAATATCAGACTCATTTATTACAATTCAGTGCGAACTGAACTACTCCTGTGGACCATTTACAATTCGCTGTGCTTCTGAAAATCATGAAAGTAAGATGTACAAAAGTACTGCAGACCCTCTATAGTGTCAGACCAAACATTGGTGAGCCTCTCGTTGCAGAGCTTCCTCGAGCAAGCTAGATCATACACCATAAGTACTTGCCAAGGGGTATCCTAAAACCCTCTGCAAAGCCTCCACTCCTGAAGTCAAGGCATCTACGAAGTTCCTCCATCGTTTCTGGAACAATCAGGCACCAGTCTAAAACGTCCGCATCGCGCTTGCGATAGAACTCCATGAGAAAATCACCGCCTGGAACAGTGATTCACCCAGACTTCCCGTGATCCATGTGCAATTTAACTTCATCCATGCAGGTTGGAAGATATCGACAAAGTACTCAGTCCACAATTCATAGTGAATATGCGAAGGTGCTTGATCACAGGTCAAATGCCGATCCTTAAGGCAATGTCATCCGAGCCAGGATATTCAAGTTGAGGATTAGTTACAGCGAAGAGACATACAAAATGGTTTCTGGGGCCAAACCCGGTGACATTATGACTAAATTCGCACCTGAGAGAAGTACGCTCAGAACGCATTTCATCATAAGGGTTAACGTCAATGAAGAAATAAGACGCGATGTGAGGGAGAAAAATGTGCTGAAATTTGAGAGCGTGAGGAATGATGCCGATTAGATAAGATCTCAGCCCGCGTTCGACTTGCCTCTCAGTTTCTGTCTCCCCTTCATCTTAGTTGCCTCTGCTACAGATTTGTGAAAGGGTCTCTCAGTCTCAATTCCTCGTGGCCAGCTGCGCTAGCGTCGCGTGATGTGGTGCTCATCTGCTCAGCATCCGCAGCCTAGCCAGGCCCAGTCACGACTGCGGACAGGCAAATATATATAAAGGTCAAGCGGACAGTCTGACTTCAGAGTAACCCCCTACCTCCCTGCATTTCTGCATCATCATGATAGTCGTACCAGAGGATGAATTAGTTAGACTACCCTCAAAGGCATCAGAAGCAGAGGAGCCGCTCAAAGTAATGTTTATACAGCTACATCTCGAGGCTTTGACTAACGATGGTCTACAGACTTCAGAATCGGATCCACCTCCATCCTATTCTCTCAGACCTGACGAGGTTGCGTCCGGCTCAGAACGACAATGCCAACTTCCGCTGGATATCAAGCCATCCAACTTCACTCGTTTGCAGCGTACCAATGGTGCTGTGAAGGGAACATGGCTAGTAGACACCTCGTTGTTTATTCCCCAATCGTTTCTACCACCATTAGAGAGCGACGAAACGGAGGAGACGCGGAACAACATTTCCCTTCAATCAAAGAATGGCGCAGTTGACGTGGACATCTTTATCAAGACCCCAAATCATGATGCTGCGGGAGTCTCATCTTCACGGTCAGGCGTCCGGATTTGTACTTCGTCGCACAATGGCAGCGTTACGACCCGAGTGGCAAGTCTCTCCAGCTGATTGTTGCAGTCACCATTATCTGACGCCTGCCTACTCACAGCGCGAGATCCCTGCCAATGCGCCATCTGAATTTACTCGACGACAACCTCTGAAAATCAACACAACCTCACATAATGGAAGTCTCCACATCTACCTTCCACGATCATTCTGCGGTCCGCTGCGCATCTTGACATCGAATGGCATCATAAAGTTTTCAAGCGCAGTCCAAACCGAAGTGACGCCATTCTCGGAAGTGGGTGGTGTCCAGCGCAGCTTTCTCGGCCATTTTAATCCATTGGACTTTGAACATGGTGTAGAGTGGGAGGGAGATGAACTCTCTGCGGAGACGAGGAATGGGAGTGTGAGGATCTATTTTGAAGACGAGGCAACACCGGCCTCTGGCTCCGGAAAACCAAAGTTGGGCTTCTTTGAGCGCCTGTTCGGTTTCAGCTAATTCTGTTTCGGTTGAGGCGTCTTTTTTCTTTTTTGGTTCAATGTATACATACCTACATAATTGCACCAAGTATTGGTGATCTTGATTTCGGTGGAGTCAAATAGCCCACAATCTGCGTGAAATAAATCCATATTATTTCCGTCGCCGCGTTGCTCGAGCGATTGCACATCATATCCATCCATCTTTCGTGTGCTCATTCATGGTGGGACACAACCACCAGAGCCAACAAAATATGGAATCGCTTGACGTGTTTCTCGTACGCTCTAGTAGATGCTCCCTAAACATATTTTCATTCCTTTAGCGCAACTTTAGCGAGTTAGGTCTGGCACACTGTCTACCATCGAGTGTTATCAATCAGCTGAGCACATACGATCTTCATCGTCCACATGAGACATCATTTCCCTACTATAGTATCGATATCGAGGTTGGTCATCTTCAGCGAAAACTTTGTAATGGGTCCTCGATACACCGCAAAATTCTTGGACGTTCGGAAAGATCTGGAGGAGCGCCCCTTTAAAACGATGTGGCATCGTGAGAGTTGCAGTAGCAGCCGCCAAGTCAAGAGACCTGAGCTTCCACTCGACCTTGCTCGAGCTTAGTAGCGTCCGCTTCAAGAACTGGATACGGAATGCTCAGCAGAGAGGCGCTTTATAACGAACTATAACTCACCAAAGCCCAATCGGAATCGTCGGGATTCTCGGTAGGAGGGAGGGTCCAAAGTGTGCTTGCCTCGAGATCATAATCTTCCAGACCCAGTGCGCGGAAAGTAAGCTTTAAACACTCCAAATTTGGCAGACTTGTGGCGATGGCGGTGAAGGTGTCGGGTATCAGCAAATGAACTTCGAGTTCGAGGTTTCGAAGATGATTTGGCAAACGAAAAACTGCCAGGACTGTCTCCAGATGTTGAGGAGGGAGGGGACATTCCAGTAAAGTCAAAGAAGTGAGACTGGAGGTGTATTGTTGTAGGTAGGACGCTAGGACACCGGGGTTAGACGAGGGGTTCAAGGGGAGCATAAGGGTCAACGATTCAAGCTTCGGAAGTGGGGCACGAGACCACTCCATTTGAAAGAACGACTCGAGGTCAATGTTCCGAGTGGGTATCATTTCCAAAGAGAGATGTCGCAGAAGTCGGTGAGAGGCGAGGACTGGGGAATACATCGAATAGATGCGTCCAATACTTCTGGAGGGATAATGCCAAGTTTCCCTGCCCTGCACAAGGTTGAGAGTGCGCAATAACGGCATGACTGGCAACCTCTGTAGAAGTGAAGACATATCTCCGTCATCCAAGGAAACCAGGCCGAACGAAACCAAGGTTCGGCGGTGATCAATGATGAACCAGAGCAGCCTGCACGACAAATATTTCTTTTTAGATCGATCCCCATACTCCATTTGGATAGTGAGGTTTTTGAGGGAGGGAAACTTCAAGCAAGGTGTGATAACCTGTTTAATTTGAGACAACGATACTTTGATATTGAGGCTCGTCAATATTCTTGAGGAAGCCCTCAAAGCAGCTCCGAAGGCTCGCACTGCAAACGGTGGCTGGTTTTTGACAATCTTACAAGAGCGTGTATCAACACGTATTTCCTGGATCTTGTCCATTCCGTAGATGAGGCAAAGTGTCATGGAGCAAGCCAACCGCTCAGTCACGTTGGAGGGGGTCATTTTCTAGATTGACTCGAAGACGGGATCCGTGTTCTTGAACAGAGCACTTGGAATAATCCTGAAAAGGTTGAGGCAGAATGCATAATGTTCGAACATGGTGCGCGAGACCCGGGTCTCTAGAAATTCATTTGGGTCTTTAATTATCTGGAGCTTCATGAAAGGGGAAGCAACTCACTCGAATAGATCCAGATCACGAGTATACAAGCCCGGTGGGGAGGCAACGCATACTGCATTATATCTTTCCTTCATGGATATTTTGAAGAACGCGCTGTTCACCGAATACAGTTTGCGGATTGTTGCTGCGTCGGTGACGCTGGCAATTTCAAGCCAGAGGTCGTAGGGTAGCTCGACCATGCTGGGTCTGGAGAGGAGAACAAAAGTAAAAATATTTTGAGGACAGTCGTGGCCACTTACATACAGGTCTGACAAGCCTGAGAAATAATCGAAAGTATCCAAGTTGAACGTTGAACGGCTTGAACCTCAGGCCTGGTCTTCTATCAGTACTTCAGTGTTCACAAGGTCTTGTTCTTGGTGAACTCAACTGTCATTATATTGTTTGCTATTCTCTTATTCTCAACTCCTCCCACAACTGAAATTTTTATCCCGGTTTCCAGGCGCCGTATTATTCATCTTTCGGCATGTCAGAGCTTGCGTATGTGCATGACCAGGCTTCTAGATAGCGATATTTTCCCCGCAGTCTTTCGTTAGCGGGGATTATTCAACTAGAATCTTCCGAGCGTCCTCAAACCGGGACATTTGTCACTCGCAACCTTCGGCAGAAGCGTCGCGGTGAATTCTATATTCAGCCTGTTCTCCTATCCTCCTCCCTTCCATTGGGCCTCCAGGATCCTAATTCTACACTGTGGTGACCCAACATCTAAATCACCACTCACCCAAGCCTCAGAGTATGGAATCGATCCTCAAAGCCAGCGAGAAGGCGAAAGAGCATGGGATCGACCTATCAAAGCTGCCTCAAAACTTGGATATGGATGTCGATTCTATCACCCAGAATGTACATGCCATGAACGCCAACTGTGAGTTTCTACCCTACGATAATGCTCGTGTGTTGATTGTCGTTTATCAGGTCCTGATGAGCGTATGCGCTTCGTTTTCAAGAGTCTTGTACGCCGTCTACTATGCTAGGATGTCTAAGGGTCTGAGATCTTCCATTGACAGGTTCAACATCTACACGACTTTGTGCGAGAGACGTCTCTTACGACTGAGGAATGGATGTACGCTACACGTTGAAATCCTTTTCTGGGTAAATGTAGAACTATTTCCCAGGACGACCATAAAATTCTTGACAGAAACTGGCAAACTATGTACGGATATTCGTCAAGGTAGTCTTTCTACTCTTTCTTCATTTTGGGGTATTGATGAATTTTATTCAAGAGTTTATTCTCCTTTCCGACTCACTCGGTGTATCGACCCTTGTCGATTCAATTAACAATGCAAAACCTCCTCATGCCACTGAGTCGACGGTTCTCGGCCCCTTCTTCACTGAAGATGCCCATGACGGTACTATTGGATCAGCGCCCTGTTTGTATTTTACCCTAATCACGATTTCTAGTTCAACATGGTGACTCTATCGCTTCAGAAGGCAAGGGAGATTACATGTACGTTGAAGGTGTTGTCAAGGACACTGAAGGTCAACCGGTTGCGAACGCCACCATTGATACCTGGGAGACAGACGGTACTGGGTTGTATGACACTCAGGTGAGTTCCCGTAATCCAAAATGTACTATTTCCCTCCACTTACCCGGCATCAAGTACGATGAACGACTGGAACCTGATTGTCGAGGAAGGTTGCATACCAAAGATGATGGGTCGTATGCTTTCCGTGCAGTCGTGTACGTCCACTATATTCTGATGACCTACTACCGTGCTCATTTTTCGTGAGCAGACCAGTATCATACCCGATCCCGGCTGACGGTACCGTCGGGAGAATGGTTTCGCTACTCGGCCGCCATGTCTTTCGACCTGCCCATCTTCACATGCAGATCCAGGTTTGAACTTGCATTCATGTTTTCGAACAGGTTGCTCATACTCGACTCTTCAATCTAGGCACCAAACTTCGAAACCCTCACGACCGCCTTGTATTTCAAAGGGGATCCTTATGTCACATCTGATGCTGTGTTTGGCGTGAAATCATCTCTTATCATGGTATGTCACCGGTTGTTGCCCAAGAATCGAGCTCATGAGACTTGGTTAGGAACCAGAAATTATCACAGACGTCGAGCTTTCGAAATCTAGAGGGTTCAAGGACGCTGCGAAGCCGCATATGTATATTAAGAAAGACTTCATTCTCGCAACTCCTCAACAAAGCTCGAAGGCTCGCGCGGAAGCCTTGGCAAGAGCTCAGGCGCGGGCAGAACTCAAGGCCAGTGCAGTCGCATAAACAGGCCGCAGCAGTATAATACCACAATGAAGATGCCGATGAAGAAGGGAAGAGAGACGTAGCAATGAACGAAACCGATTCTTGATGTATGATAAAGGGTAGACCCGGAATATTACAACATTGTGTGTACAATAAAATTACATCTAACATGCACTGGTACCTATGTCTCTGGGGGTATAATGATAGCGAATGGGCAACGGAACTGTCTTTGAAGCATCTAAATTATGGTTGCCATCTTGTATTCCCTCTTACTTCAGAAACCTCTTCGTCGAATTCCGATCCGGTAATGCTCGGCCCTACAATGTCTAAGTCTGTGTTGTAATTTACAGTATACCCAACGTCTGAGTCTGGTTCGCTGAAGATTCCGACATCTGCCTTTCGGTGGAGATTGAGCATTAGGCGAGACATCATCGTGACGGAGATACTGTGCGGGGTTGTGAGTATTGAGTGTACGTGGTAGGTTTGAGACGTACCTGCTGGCAAATGTGGACAGTCCACCACGTAGGAAAGGCTGCGAACGGCGCTTCAATATAGCAGGATGATTAGGGTTGAACAAACGTACTCCACAGAGCTAGAGACGGCTTTGTAAGGCAGAGATGAGGAAAAATTGACTGAACACTCACGTAGAAACTCAAAATATTGGCGAGATTACAAAGGGCCATGACACTATATAAGCGGCACGTCAGCGACGCCTCGTAAAAAGCAGCTACTACGCACGCGAAGTAGATGGCACCTGAGACCAAAGTGTTATTATTGGAAACAGCACACGAGGTGAAAGCACCCACCATCCCGAAGGATCAGCGAAATCAGAGGAATATTTATGCCAGTAGTTGCGTGG
>Ga0247735_1000934_pt1 | contig 11468 bp, 11 predicted proteins | sample UWRJL178409R2_FD_180934 | JGI IMG/M metagenome (GOLD analysis project Ga0247735, IMG submission 180934) | Plant litter microbial communities from Arlington Agricultural Research Station in Wisconsin, United States - UWRJ-L178-409R-2 | ecosystem: Environmental > Terrestrial > Plant litter >...
CATCGTGGCGGTGTCCTTTGTGAGTTGCTTTAGTCGGTACTCACTGACCATCCCACGGTGGCTCGCTACGTTAACGCAGCAACGCTCAGGGGCGGGAAACAACACCACTCAAGGGGACGCAACCCAACCGCGTTGACTGGCGCCACCGGTGAACGCTATTTGCCAGGACCTCGAGTCTTGGTTATGAGTGAGGTTGCCGACTGTGTGGCAGCGGCCGCGGCGCTTGCTGCGCCAACGCGTTCCCGATCTCTGGTCAAGTCAGCGGGACTGTCGTAGGCACCCGGTAGGGTTTGAAATATGAGGGAATTTCGATTTCCTCATCTTGATTGACGATTGACTTGCCAAACCTAGGGGGACTTTGTGGAGGACGTGTTTCAGAATCCGGCGCCGAATAAAGCGATCGCCCCAAATGGCTCAACGCGCAACATCAGGGAGTCTGATGTGCGTCGTGTATGGGTAGCCGCGGGAGGCCGGTGCACTTTCTGCAATCGCTACCTGCTGAGCGATGACTACACGGGTGAATCGGTATTTACCGGCCAACTGGCCCATATCGTCGGTTGGGACACCGCTGACGGTTCTCCTCGCGGCAGCGATGACCTGCCAGTTGAACACCGCAACGAAGCCGAAAATCTTCTCTTGATTTGTTACGACCAGCACAGAGTCATCGACAACAAGAACCTATGGGAGGCCTACGACGTCGAGCGTCTGCGAGCCTTCAAACGAAAGCACGAACACAAGATCAAGCAGCTGACCGCGCTGGTGGATCAAGACCTCACTACGGTTGTCCGCCTTGTTGGTCATATTCACGGATCAGCCGTTCAACTTGCGTCCTCGGCGATTTCAGCGGCGCTGCTCGAAAACGGTCAATTTCCCGGCTACGCCCTGGTTGGCGTCAACGAATATGAAATTGACCTGCGCTCTCTGCCAGGCGAAGAGCGCAGCGAAGCAGGCTACTGGGCGGCAGCCATCTTGACGATGCAGGACCGTCTGCGGTTACTGCGGGAATTCGTGGCGAAAGAATCAATAAATGACCTGTCAGTTTTCGCCCTGGCACGCATCCCCCTGCTCATCACACTCGGCGCCCTCCTCGACGACACGGTCCCAACTACCGTCTACCCAAAACATCGCGGCGGCGCGGAAAGCTGGGGGTGGCCGGGCGACGGCCACTCGGTCGAGTTTGCGTGGAAAACAATCGAGGAAGGTTCATCAGATTCAACCGAGGTCACAGTTATCTTCTCAGTGTCGGGCTCAATTGAACATAACCGCCTACCAAGCGACATAACCGAGGGCAGCCGCATAGTCGAAATCCGGCCGCTTTCGACTGGGCCCAGTTTTGATCTGGTTACATCCGAAACAACCGTCGACAATTTTTCACGCACCTGGCGCTGTCTCCTCGGAGAAATCGAAACGCACGAGAACGTAACCAAGATCAATCTCGTACCGGCCGTACCAACCACCATTGCGATTGCCATCGGACGGTTTATCAATCGATCCGTCCACCCACCCATGCGCGTATATGACCGGCTTCGCCACGACTCGGACTACGCCTTCACTCTGGAGGTTCCGCAGTGAAACTACTGACTTACTTCAAATCATTCCTTGACACCACGGTCAACTTGAACGACACCAGGATTGCGACGCTGAACAGTCGAGTCGATACGATCACGTCGTTTCTGCGAGAGCACGACACTTTCTCCGACTACTTCATTGACGTCATTCCGCAAGGCTCCTACGCCCAGCGCACAATTATCAAACCTGTCGCAGGCAGGGAGTTTGACGCCGACGTCTTGCTTGCGATGAAAGAACATCCGACGTGGTCAGCAAGTGAGTACACGGCTGAGCTAAAAAGAGCGTTCGAGGGCAGCACAACCTACCAAGGCATGGCGCATAAGCGAACACGATGCGTCTACATTAACTACGCCGACGACTTCCATGTCGACGTCATCCCCTTTGTCGAAGACCGACCGGCGATCACGAACAATAAGACAGACGATTGGGAATCCACGGACCCCCAGGCGTTCACTGAATGGCTTGAAGGAAAGAGCCGCATTGTTGGAGGTGGACGGCTTCAAGCCGTCTTGAGACTTCTGAAATACGTTCGAGACTCAAAAACGACGTTCTCCATCAAATCCGTCATTCTGACGATCCTGGTCGGCAAAGCCGTCGAGTCGTGGCGCACGACTAGCGACGCCAAATACTATGGCGATACTGCCACCGCGTTGGTTCATATCGTCGAAGATCTCAACACCTATCTCCAGTCGAATCCGTATCTACCGACAATAGAAGACCCCGCCGGGACCGGCCGCGACTTCAGCGAACGATGGGACCAAGACGGGTACGCAAACTTTCGAAAGTGGATCAACACCTACTCGGCAAAAATTCGCGAGGCCTACGACGCTGAGACTGTCGCTGCGAGCGAGACCGCCTGGCAAGTGATATTCGGATCGAGTTTCAAAGCACCCGCTGCTGTTAAAAAGGCTGCCCTGAGTGCATCGGCGTCGACCACAACCGAGCAGTTCATTGACTCCTCGCTCAACATTCCGGTTCGATTGACGCACAGGGTGACACTGGTGGGCCGAGTACGGGGCACTGGAACCACACGTCCCTATGACTTACCCCGACATGGTGATCGAGTGGCGAAAAACCGCACAATCGACTTCAGCCTGCGCGAGTGCACGGTCGAGGGAAAGTACGACGTGTACTGGAAGGTCAAGAACGTGGGGACGGAGGCTGTCGGCGCGGGCGACAATCGCGGGCAGATCGTCCTGGGTGGCACGACACGCGACGAACGCACATCATATGTCGGGAGTCACTTCGTGGAGGTCTACCTGGTGAAGGACGGTGTTTGCGTCGCCAAAGACCGCCAACCTGTCATTATCCAACCGCGGCTATGAATTCACTGCGTTTGATCGGGGCGCTTGCAGAGCGTACCTCCCAGTATCGCGACGTGATGTCTGAAAAACCGTCGAAAAGTTGCAGTCAGCCTGACACCGGACTCCGCGACAGATTTGAATCTCTATAACTTGACGTCGAAAAGCCCAGAAGGGCGACCCGCTGATACGGATCGCCCTTCTGGAGCATCCGACCACGATCTCTCGCGGTCTGGAGCAGGTGCTAACTAGCGCTTGCGCTTCTCGCGGACTCGCATGTTCACGTTGATCGGGCTGCCGTCGAATCCGAAGATCTCGCGCAGTCGACGCGTGATGAAGCGTCGGTACTGCGGGTCGAGGAAGCCAGTGGTGAACAGCACAAACGTCGGCGGACGCGATGCGGCCTGGGTGCCGAACAGGATACGCGGCTGCTTTCCACCACGCACGGGGTGCGGGTGCTCAGCCGTGAGCTCTGCAAGCAGGGCGTTGAACTTACCGGTGGGGATACGGGTGTCCCAGGACTCGAGCGCAAGCTCGAGGGCAGGAACCAGCTTCTCCATGTGGCGGCCGGTTTTCGCGGAGATGTTGACGCGGGGAGCCCACGCGACGTGGCTGAGGTCCTGTTCGATCTCGCGCTCGAGGTAGCGGCGACGTTCGTCGTCGAGCAGGTCCCACTTGTTGAACGCGAGCACCAGAGCCCGGCCAGACTCGAGGACGAGGTCAATGATTTTGAGGTCCTGCACGCTGATGACTTCGGAGACGTCGATCATCACGATCGCGACTTCGGCCTTCTCCAGCGCGGCGCTGGTGCGCAGCGTGGCGTAGAAGTCGGCGCCCTGGCTCAGGTTCACACGACGGCGGATACCGGCGGTGTCGACGAAGCGCCAGAACTTGCCGGCGATCTCGACCTGCTCGTCAACCGGGTCACGGGTGGTGCCGGCCATCTCGTTGACAACAACGCGCTCTTCGCCCGCGGTCTTGTTGAGGAGCGAGGACTTGCCGACGTTCGGGCGACCGAGGATGGCGACGCGGCGGGGTCCGCCGACCTCTTCCTTGGCGACCGAGGAGACCTCGGGAAGAACGGTGAGGACGTGGTCGAGCAGGTCGGCAACGCCGCGGCCGTGCACCGCGGAGACGGGCCAGGGCTCGCCGAGGCCGAGGCCCCAGAGTGCAGCGGCATCCGCTTCCTGGCGAACATCGTCAACCTTGTTGGCGACGAGGATCACGGGCTTCTTGGTGGCGCGGAGCATCCGGACAACGTGCTCGTCAGTCGAGGTCGCACCAACGGTGGCGTCCACAACAAAAAGAACGGCATCGGCCAGGTCGACGGCAACTTCGGCCTGCGCGGCAACGGAAGCGTTGATGCCCTTGGCGTCAGGCTCCCAGCCGCCGGTGTCGACGATGGTGAACTTGCGGTCGACCCATTCGGCCTTGTAGTTGACGCGGTCGCGGGTAACACCGGGGGTGTCCTGCACCACGGCTTCGCGGCGGCCGATGATGCGGTTCACGAGCGCGGACTTGCCAACGTTCGGGCGGCCAACGATCGCCAGCACCGGCAAGGCCGGCAGGTAGACGATCGCGTCGGGGTCTTCGGAGGAGAGCTCGAGGATGTCGAGGTCGTCCTCGTCGAGGTCGTAGTCGTTCAGCCCGGCACGCAGCGCGGTGGCGCGCAGGGCGCCATCTTCTTCGCCCAGTGCGTTCAGGCGATCAACGATCTGGGTATCCAGTTCGGGAAAGTCGTCGTTCTCGTCAGCCATTAGTGTTTCCTCAGTTCGTGGGGATCCCCGCGTCGCCCTCAGCTGCGCGTACAAGATCGATGACGGCAGATACCGTCTGGTCGAAGTCGAGATCCGTTGAATCGACGGTGATAACACCGTCTGCGGCGTTCATGAAATCGACGACCCTCGAGTCTGCAGCATCCCGCGAGGCAAGTTGCTTAGCTGTCGTCTCGGCGGATTCCTGTGGGATTTCCGCTGAACGCCTACCCATTCTAGCCTCCTCGGAGGCAGTTAGCAGTATGCGAAGTTTCGCGTCGGTCGCAACGACCGTTGTAATGTCGCGTCCTTCGACGATAATGCCCGGTTTGTCGCTGGTTGCGATGATCTGGCGGAACAGTGCAACGAGGTAGGTACGCACGTCCGGGATGCTCGCGACGAGGCTCACCACGGCAGTAACGGCGGGCTCGCGGATCGCGTCGGTGATGTCATCGGCGCCGACACTGACGTAGTAGTCGTCCGGGTCGATCCCGATCTCGTAGTCGAAGTCGACGAGGACGGAAACGATGTTGTCTGGATCGGTCATGTCGATCTCGCGGCGGAGGCAGGTCCAGGCGAGCGCACGGTAGGCGGCGCCGGTGTCCTGGTAGTCGAAGCCGAGCAGGCGGGCGGCGGCACGGCTGACGCTGGACTTTCCGCTGCCGGCCGGGCCATCGATGGCAACCACCAGCTGGTCATGCTCGGGGGCGACCGTTCCGAGGCTCTCGGCGGTATTGGTGTCAAAAAAGTTGTCCGTCATGCGAATGCTCCTGCTATTTTCCACCCGCGTAATGCGAGTTCGTCGACCAGGCGCTGTTCCACTTCGGGCAGCACACTGATTTCCGCGAATCCGACCTGCGCACCCGGGGAGTGCTCGAGGCGGAGGTCTTCCATGTTGATTCCTGCCGCACCAATCTCGGTGAGCAGGCGGGCGATCGTGCCGGGGGTGTCCTCCACGGTCACGATGATCTGGCTGAAGTGTTTCGCCGTTCCGTGCTTGCCGGGGATGCGGGCAACACCGGCGTTCCCATCGGAGAGTGCTTCGGCAAGGGTGCGGCGGGCGCCGGCGACACCGGGGTCGGTGAGGGCACCAATAACTTTGTCGAGGTCGTCGCGCAGCTCGGCGAGAACACTGACGACCGGTTCGGCGTTGGCGGCGAGGATCTGCACCCAGAGCTCTGGGTTGCTGGAGGCGATGCGGGTGGTGTCGCGCAGGCCCTGCCCGGCGAGGGTGACGGCGGAGTCCGTCGCGTCGCGCAGACGCGCGGCCAGCAGCGAGGCGACAACCTGCGGTACGTGGGACACCAGGGCGACCGATGCGTCGTGTTGCGCAGCATCCATCTCGATTGGCACCGCACCGAGGTCAAGTGCGAGGTCTTCGACGGCGGCGGCGCGACGGTAGGTGATGTCATCGTGGCCAGCGAGCACCCAGGGGCGGCCGATAAAGAGGTCGGCGCGGGCGGAGATCGCTCCCCCACGCTCGCGGCCGGCCATCGGGTGCGAGCCGATGTAGCGGGACAGGTCGGCGCCCACCGCCCGCAGTTCGTTCAGCGGGGACAGCTTGATGCTGCCCACATCCGTCACGAGGGCGTTCGGGTATGCCTTGAGCTCTGCAGCAACGGTGGTGGCGATAACGTCCGGCGGGACGCACACCACGATCAGTTCGGGATCGTCGCCCTCGGCGGCACGGCGGCCAGCGCCATAGTCGATGGCGAGGGTGACCGTGGCGGGCGAGATGTCCGTGAGGATTACGTCGACGCCGCGGGCACGCATGGCCAGTCCGATGCTGGAGCCGAGAAGGCCCGCCCCGACAATGCGGAGCGGACCGTTCAGGCGACGATCGGTCATGACTCGGTCTGGCGGTCCTGGTCCGCCTTGGCTGCGCGGGAGATGGTGAGCAGCTGGCCGAGTTCGGCCTTGGTGAGGTCGCGGATGTTGCCGGAGGGCAGCGATCCGAGGTGCAGCGGGCCGAACTGGCGGCGTACGAGGTCGATGACGGGGTGACCCACGTGGGCGAGCATCCGTCGGACGATGCGGTTACGACCGGAGTGCAGTTCGATCTCGACCATGGACTGGCCGCGGCCGAGCTGCCCAACAACGCGGGCCTTGTCGGCGTTGATAAAGCCGTCTTCGAGCTCGATGCCGTTCATCAGGTCGCGCATTGTGGTCGAGGCGACCTCGCCGGAGACCTTCGCGATGTAGGTCTTCGAGACACCGAACGATGGGTGCGCGAGCACGTGGGCCAGTTCGCCGTCGTTGGTGAGCAGCAGCAGGCCGGACGTCTGGGTGTCGAGGCGGCCGACGTTGAAGAGGCGCTCCTCGTAGCGGGCGGTCCAGCGGTACAGGTCGGCGCGACCGTTTTCGTCGGCCAGCGAGCTGACGATGCCCACGGGCTTGTTGAGCATGAGGTAACGGCGCGTGATGTCGAGCTGCACGGCGGTGCCGTCGACGGCGATCAGGTCGACGTCGGAGTTCACGCGGCGGCCAAGTTCGGTGACCTTCTCACCGTTGACCGTGACGCGTCCGGCGCTGATCATGTCTTCGGAGACGCGGCGGCTGGCGACGCCGGCTGCGGCCATCACCTTTTGCAGGCGTTCGCCCTCATCACTAGGGGAAATCATCGAATCCGTCCGTTCCATCGTCAAGCAGGGGAGAAATTTTGGGCAACTCGGCGATCGAGTTGATTCCGAGGTGGGCGAGCATTGTCGCCGTGGTCTCGTAGTGGATCGCGCCGGTCTCGCTGTCGGTATACGCCTCGGATATTAGTCCGCGGGCGACCAGCGTGCGCACAACCGAGTCGACGTTGACGGCTCGGATGGACGCGATTGACGCGCGACTGATGGGCTGTTTGTAGGCGATCACCGCCAGGGTTTCCAATGCAGCCTGTGACAGCTTGCTGGGGTTTTGCGTTAAAACAAAATCGCGGGCGACCTCGTCGAACTCGGTGCGCACGTACATTCGCCAGCCACCGGCCACCTCGCGTAGTTCGAATCCGCGTCGGATGGTGCCGTCGACTCCGTCAAAATCGGCCACCAGCCGGGCAATTGCTTTGCGGATAGCGGAGATGGGCGTACTGAGTGCCGCGCCCATCGCGACAAGGGTCTGCGGTTCGTCGGCGACCATCAAAATTGCTTCGAGCGCGCGGTCGAGTTCGATGCCGATTGTGGGAACCGAAGCGTGGGTGGCTTTTTGGTCAGTCATAGTCGGCCCCGAGGGCGGCGAGGTTCGCGTCGCTCCAGTTCTCGGCGTCCCAGCTGACTACGAGCTCGCCGAGCGGCTCCGCCTGCACAAAGGTGACGGCCGCGTGCCGGTACAGCTCGAGGATCGCGAGGAAACGCGCGATCACTACGCCCTTGGCTCCCGCGTCCGCGGTCAGTTCGTCGAAGGTCAGTGGTGGCCCCTGGCGGAGCATCCCGACCAGGTAGGCCGCCTGTTCGCGGATGCTGACCAGCGGCGCGTGCAGGTGTTCGAGGCCCACGGTCGGCATGCTCTTTGGGGTGAAGGCGACGGTGGCGAGGGCGGCGAAGTCGTCGAGGCTGAGGGTCCAGAGCAGCTCGGGTGCCTGTTGGCGGTACTTCTCTTCCAGGCGCACGAGGCGGAACTGGCGGGTGGCCTCGACGTCCATGTGTTCGCTGAACCAGGTCGCGGCCTGCTTGAAGGCACGGTATTGCAGCAGGCGGGCAAAAAGCAGGTCGCGCGCTTCGAGCAGAGCGACGTCTTCGGCGTCGACCAACTCACCCTGCGGCAGGAGGCCGGCAACCTTGAGGTCGAGCAGCGTGGCGGCAACTACCAGAAATTCGGTCGCGGTGTCGAGGTTCTCGTCCGCGTCGAGGGTGCGCAGGTAGGAGATGAACTCGTCGGTGACGCGGCTCAGCGACACCTCGGTGATGTCCATCTCGTGTTTGGAGATGAGACTCAGCAGCAGGTCGAAGGGTCCGTTGAAATTGGTCAGGCTGACGGAGAATCCCGTGGCCTCGGTCTGCTGGATTTCAGCGGCGCCGCTAGGCGACTGCGCCACGGAAGATCAGCTCTCGAGCAAGCTGGCGGTACGCCTCGGATGCGGGATGATCGGGGGCGTACGTGGTGATCGGGATGCCCGAGATGCTGGCATCGGGGAATTTCACGGTACGACCGATGACCGTCTCAAGCACGCTGTCACCGAAGGCTTCGACAACACGCTCGAGGACTTCCCGCGAGTGCAGGGTGCGCGAGTCGTACATGGTCGGCAGGATGCCGTCGAGGGTGATCGTGGGGTTCAGGCGGTCGCGTACCTTGTCGACGGTCTCCACCAGCAGGGCGACACCGCGCAGCGCGAAGTATTCGCATTCCAGCGGGATGAGTACGCCGTGGGCGGCGGTCAGCGCGTTGATGGTCAGCAGTCCGAGGGACGGCTGGCAGTCGATGAGGATAACGTCGTAGTCGTTGACAACTTGGCGAAGTACACGGGCGAGGATCTGCTCGCGGGCGACCTCGTTGACGAGGTGTACCTCGGCGGCGGACAGGTCGATGTTCGCCGGGATCAGGTCGAGCCCAGGAACGTTGGTGGTCACGATTGCTGACCGGGTGTCTTTGACGGTTCCGAGCAGGAGGTCGTACACCGTGGTCAGATCGTGGGTGTTGATTCCGAGTCCGGCAGACAGGGCGCCCTGCGGGTCGAAGTCAACGGCGAGAACGCGGCGACCGTAGCTGGCGAGGGTCGCTCCGAGGCTGATGGTGGTCGTGGTCTTGCCAACGCCACCCTTCTGGTTACACAGCGAGATGATGCGCGCTGGTCCATGGTTGCGCAGGGGCGCCGGCACCGGGAAGGGGCGGAGGGGTCGACCCGTGGGCCCGAACTTCGGGGTTTCGAGACCGGCAAGCTCGCCGCCCTCAATTTTCTTGGCCGTCACAGACGTTGCTCCCGTTCCTGCCGACCACGCTTCGGCCGGGTGTTTCCACTGTACTGGCTGTGGAGGTAGGGGTTGGTAATGAACGGGCGGGTTGGACGATGCGACCGGCAATAATTCTGCAGGAACTCCGGACGACCCTCTCCCCCGGCGCACGACCGTCTTCACCCCATTGCTGCCTAACGGATGTCGGCTGCTTCCCGCAATCGCAGCTAACGGCGATCTGGCTCCAGCCCGAAGCGGGCCGTCGAGTGTAAACCTGAAAATTCGACATATCGTCGCTCGGATCTCCGCATTCGCTCTCTAGTGCAAAACGGTCAATCTCGCTTTCGGTCGCCCCGCGATATACCGACTACAGAGCACGACCGATTGCGGACGTCATTTGTTCTGCGTGCCTGCCCATTCGACTCGAACCGCCCTCATTGCTTCTTCGAGTGAGACTCCGGATGGTATTAGCGAATCGACGTATTTTTTTGCGGCGCTTCGAGTGGCATCGGCTATCTGTTGGATCTGACGAACGCGAAAGCCGGTCCGCGTCGCCTCGACAAGGCCATCCGATTCCAGTTCCTTGTAGGCCCGGACAACCGTGCCCCCCGCAATCCCCAAGTCGCCGGCCATCTGTCGAACTGAAGGCAAGCGGTGCCCTGGCAGCAGGCGACCTGACAGGATCTGGTCAGCGAGTTGCTCGCGCACCTGTTCGTAGGCTGGCCTGTGGTCTTCCTGGCTGACGGTGATCATTTTTGCAAAAGAGACTGTTTGGCGACCACAGGATCTTTCAACGCGTCTTTCCCCGCCCACACTGCGAATGCGATACCGACGAGCTGCGAAACCCACCCAGCGATCAACAGCAATTTACCCAATGCCAGCAGAGACGGATCGGGATCCATAAACTCAGGAATTCCTTCTCCAAGATGCCTGCTCCCACCGCCAGCATGAATAAGCCAGATTCCGCTGGTATAAACGACCGCTCCGACGCCGATTTTGAGAGCAAGTTTGATTGCGTGAAAGCGAGTTGCTGAATCGACTTCCGCCAGCGGAGGTGCGGTGGGTCGCGGCGCATTTGTGATTCGAGCCAGGGCGATGGCCACAACTATTCCCAGTACAACAATTGCGGCGATGATGGGGACTGCGTAGAAGAATCCTGGGAACGGATCCCAACTCTTCTCGGATCGCGCGGTCCTGCGAGAAATCGACATGCCATCGGCATCTGCCATGGTTCCCAGCAGGATGAAGACGGCGATGGAGCCGGCAAGGATTAATGCTGCCGCGGCAATCATCCAGGCGGGTGCAAAATGCCACAGCCTCCTTTGGATGATGTCTGCGGACCTGGAGTCATTCGACTCTGTGATGGAGGACAAAGGCCGGATTGCAATCACGACTATGGAAGAGATCGCTGCGGTGAGCGGCGCTAATGCCAGTGTCCGGTCGCTGTCGAGGGGCGCATAAATAGTGCCGATCGTCAGCATTACCGCCAATGCCACCAAGCCGACTCCTACGGTGAGCCAGTTCCGCTGGGCGAGGGCCCTGTTTGCCTCTGCAACTGAGGTCGTCTGACTACTGCTGGCTTCTATCCGTCCGAACGGACCATGTTTGAGTGTCGAGATGGTTATGGCGAGGATCAGCAACGCCCAGGGAAGTGCAAGCAGTACAGATAACATAAGCGCTCCGTATCAATCTATTGATACACAAAGGTAGCAGGCGTATCAAGTTATTGATACACAGGAGACTGTGGAGTAACCACCGGATGCTCGTTTGCGTTGGGGTGATGTGCATCGATGACTGCCGCGGGAAGCTACTCGAGAGCACGTGCCCGAATTTGGTCACAAGCGGTCGCTCTTCTAGGACGATCGCTTCCCGCATCAATCACGATCTCTCGTCGATCGCGAGAAAGAGTTAGCGAGCCCTCGGGTGCGCGGTGGTGTACATGTCTCGAAGGGTATCGGCGGTCACCAGCGTGT
>Ga0247735_1000939_pt1 | contig 11414 bp, 10 predicted proteins | sample UWRJL178409R2_FD_180934 | JGI IMG/M metagenome (GOLD analysis project Ga0247735, IMG submission 180934) | Plant litter microbial communities from Arlington Agricultural Research Station in Wisconsin, United States - UWRJ-L178-409R-2 | ecosystem: Environmental > Terrestrial > Plant litter >...
CAGCATCCCAACCTCGCGTATCCCCGGTGTGCTCTGGCTTTGCCGGCGTGCTGAGCGAGCGAAACTGTTCGTTGTGGGCATCGTTTGGCCATTTCGCTCGAGGGGCAGAGTGTTGTGGTCCAGGCAGTGCGCGAGCTTATAGCGCGGTCGTCCACTGCGCCACGTTGTTGAGGATAGTTTACGATATTGGCGACCGCGCTGGTTCTCGAACACCCCACACGATCTCGACAAAGCCAGCGACGAGCGCGATCGACCGGCAACGCTCCACCGCCAGACGCGACGTCCGGGTGGGAAGAGGTACTGCCTTTCCAGGGCGGCCCCACGTTGTGGGTCTTGTTGTGCGGTCGGGACCACCGCCATGCTGGGCGGAGCATACGTCCAAGGAGCACGCCTGATGAGTACCCAGACCACTACCCGTGTCGCCGTCTACATCGACTTCGACAACATTGTTATCTCGCGGTACAACCAGTTGCACGGCAAAGGCCAGTTCCAGGCGGATCGCGCCCGCAATTTTGAGAGAAACCGGGCAGGTGTTGCATCCGAAATCCCGGCCCGGCTGGTGGCAGCGACCGTGGACATCGACGCGGTGCTCGATTTCGCGACGTCGTTCGGCTCGATAGTGCTGAGCCGTGCTTATGCCGACTGGTCGGTATCGATCAATTACAGCTACCAGCGCCAACTCATCGATCGGGCCGTTGATCTGACCCAGCTTTTCCCCACTGCGCCGTTCTCGAAGAATGGTGCGGACATCCGGCTCGCCGTGGACGCCGTGGAGGATATGTTCCGTCTCGACGACATCACCCATGTGATCCTCGTCGCCGGCGACTCTGATTACATCGCCTTGGCGCAGCGCTGCAAGCGGCTGGGTCGTTACGTTGTGGGTATCGGTGTCGCGGGTGCCACCAGTCGGGCACTGGCGGCGGCGTGCGACGAGTTCGTCGACTACGACGCACTTCCCGGGCTCGAGAAGGACGGGGGAGCCGACGGCGACGGAATGCAAAAAGCTCTTATGGAGCCGACAACCGTACCTCCAGTGACCCAGCTCCCGGCTGTGTCAGAGCCGAAGATTTCCCAGAAGGCAGCCAGTGGCCTTCTCGTCCGCGCCCTGCGCCTCGGCCACGCGAAGGAAGACGCCGACTGGCTGCACCTGTCCGAGGTAAAAATCCAGATCCGGCGGAACGATCCGTCGTTCAACGAGAAGACCCTCGGTTACCAGTCGTTCAGCGAGTTTGTGAAGTCGCGCACCAACATCTCCGAAGTGGACGATACAAACCAGGCCCACATGGTCAGGATCCGTTCCAGTTATTCCCACCACGTGTGAGGCCACGGTGCAGCGGTACACACCGCCGCCCGCGCACGTCCGCTGCGCGGGGTGGAGCATGGACCTGTTCGGGGTCACTATTCGTGTGTCGGAGTGCAGCGGTGTGTTGCCGGGGCTTGCCCGTCCAGTAGGGTCGTCTGGGCCTTATTGGCCCCCGCAATAAGGAGATACCCGTGGCACTGCCCTGGAAAATTCACGGTGACGGCAAAAACGTCGCAGCAAATGAGATCGTCACCCCGGAGGAGCGGCTCAGCTGGCCGCGCACCATCGGCTTCGGCGCCCAACACGTTGTCGCAATGTTCGGTGCGACCTTTCTGGTGCCGCTCATCACCGGATTCCCGCCGTCGACGACCCTGCTGTTCTCTGGCATCGGCACCCTCTTGTTTCTTATCATCACGAAAAACAAGCTGCCCAGCTACCTCGGCTCGTCCTTCGCCTTTCTCGCCCCCATCACTGCGGCTACCGCCTCCGGTGGACCGGCAGTGGCCCTCGGTGGTGTTGTTATCGTGGGAGCATTGCTTGCCCTGGTGGGATTCGCGGTACACCTCACCGGCACCCGCTGGATCGATGCCCTGATGCCCCCGGTCGTCAGCGGTGCCATCGTTGCCCTAATCGGTTTCAACTTGGCGCCAGCTGCCCGCGACAATTTCGCGCTCTCGCCCCTGATCGCCACCATCACCCTGCTGGCCATCGTCCTGTCTGCGGTGGTCTTCAAAGGCCTTCTCGGTCGCCTTTCCATCGTTGTTGGCGTCGCCGTGGGTTACATCGCGTCCGTCATCGCCGGCGAGGTCAACTTTGATGCCGTTGGTCCTGCACCGTGGATCGGCCTGCCCGAGTTCACCACACCGTCATTTTCGCTTGAGCACGTCAGTGTCTACCTGATGTTCCTGCCCGTAGTTCTCGCATTGATCGCCGAGAATGTGGGACACATCAAGGGTGTTGGCCAGCTAACGAACCGCAACCTCGACCGTCTCACCGGCCGCGCATTGTTCGCGGACGGACTCGCCACCGTGCTGTCGGGTATCGGTGGCGGTTCCCCCACTACGACCTACGGCGAGAACATCGGTGTGATGGCCGCAACGCGCGTCTTCTCCACCGCGGCCTACTGGGTGGCTGGAATCACCGCGATCCTGCTCGGCCTGTCGCCGAAGATCGGGGCGATCATCTACACCATCCCGGCCGGCGTGCTCGGTGGTGTGACCACCGCCCTGTACGGGCTGATTGGCATCATCGGTGTTCGTATCTGGGTCGAGAACAAGGTCGACTTCAGTAAGCCGAAAAACCAACTCACCGCCGGAATCGCCCTCATCCTCGGTATCGCGAACTTTACCTTCGCGGTCGGCGATGTGACCTTCACCGGGATCATCCTCGGAACCGTCGCGGCCATCGTGGTCTACCACCTGATGAACACCGTCGGTCGTCTCCGGGGAACCGACGTATAGCAACCCCGTTCCGCGGCAACACATACCAGCCCGTCTCCGAAGCGATCCATCTGGATCCTGCGGGGATGGGCTGTTGTGTACCTGTACTACCACCGTGGGCGGGCCGAACGACCCTGCCGTGGAAAGCCAGCAGCCCGCACTCGGTAAGAATCTGGGGGATCCACGAGGCGGGCTGCTGGGGTTTCAGCGCTGTGCGGGATGCCCCACTCTGCGCATTATTTTACTTACTGGGCGGCGTAGCCACCATCAACCAGGTGGTAGCTGCCGGTGATAAAGGAAGCCGAGTCGCTCGCCAGGAAGGCGACGAGGGCAGCAACCTCTTCCGGCTGGCCAAGACGGCCGAGCGCGTGCTTCGCAGCCAGTGCGCTCTGTGCCTCATCGCTGAGGTTCGCGTCGACAAGCGGGGTGTGGATGAAGCCGGGACCAACAGCGTTGGTGCGAACGTTCTGGGCGCCGTACTCGAGGGCGGCATTTTTGGTGAGGCCGATCAGGCCGTGCTTGGCGGTGACGTACGCCGACGACATCTGGATGCCGACGCTGCCGAGCACCGATGCCATGTTAATGATCGAGCCACCACCGTTGGCGGCAATTGCGGGTAGCTGTGCCTTCAGGCCGTAGAAGACGGCGTTGAGGTTGATCTCGATTACCTTCTGCCAGCTGTCCAGGGTGTAATCGCCGATGGTCGCGGCCATCCCGCCGATACCGGCATTGTTCACGGCGATCTTCAGCGGTGCGAGGGCATTGGCAGCAGCAACGCTGGCCTCGACGGAGGCGTAGTCGGAGACGTCCCCGGCGAACGCCTTGGCGATTCCACCGGCGGCGACGATCTCGTCGACAACGACCTGTGCGGCGTCGAGCTTGAGGTCGACGACAAGCACGGAGGCGCCGCTGGCGGCGAGTTCGAGGGCGATTGCCCGGCCGATTCCGGATGCTGCGCCGGTGACGATTGCGGAGCGGTCAGCTACGTCGTATTGAGCCATAAGATAAAACTTCTTCCTGATTCGGTTGTGCCGGATCCACGAGGGGTGGTCCCGGGTTTCCGCGAAGCAGGTCGTCGATGAGGATGGCATGCCTCGTGCAGAGACATTCAATTATAAGCAACAAGTGACGCATAAAAGTTCCCATGCGTCCGAGCGCGGCCATCGCTGGGTATCCTCGTACTGCCCCTGAATGCCGACCTGCACGTTGTACGAGAGTGAGCGGATGTCTTCCAGTCCGATTGCCGCGACCCCGTACGAAGTGCTCGGCGTCAGCCCCACCGCAGGAACCGAAGAGCTGCGCAGGAGCTATCGGCGGATGCTGCGCGAGACGCATCCAGACACCGGGGGAGTCGCGGTGCACTTCCACGCGGTGCAGGCCGCCTGGGACCTCATCGGAACGCCGGAGACGCGCGCCGCCTACGATCGCGGCCTGAGCTTCGGCGGCCAGGCGGGGCGCGGGGGAACCTCCACCGCAGGGGCCTCCACCGCGAACGCGAGCTGGGCGCCGACCGCGCAGGCCAATGTGCGCGGAACCCGTCCCGCCCCACGCGAGTACGGGATTGCCGGGGGTGCCCAACGGGACGAGTATCTTGCAGCGTTGACCGAGTGGAACCCCGGTTTCACCGGTGACCCCTACGGGCCGGTTCTCGTTCGCTCCGCCCCGGCGCAGGTTCGCCGGCTACTGGCCAAAGCCGTGGCCGAGGAGATCACCGCGCATTACCTCTCCAGCCTCGGAATCGGTTTCACCATCTGGCACAGCATTGCCACAACAACGGCAGCGCCCGGTGAGCCCGACGAGAAACTCGACCACGTTGTCCTCGGCGCCAGTGGACTGTTCGCCCTTTCCTCGCACGATTGGGGCGCCCCCGTCCGCACCCGCAAGGGCGAACTCATCGGCTCCGGACTTGCCGCGGACGAACGTCCCGTCAATGCCCTGTCGATCCGCGCGAAATACATCGCCCGGATCAGCCGCGTCCCCTTCACCGCCATCCTCATCGTTGTCCCCGACGGGGCGAGCGACGAATCGGTGATGTCGCTCGGCGTGATGCGCGGGGTACCTGCTCTGGTCGTCCAGCGTTCGCGGGTACCCGACATGATGCGTCGTGGACTCGGAACTGCGCCGTTCCGCGGTGGAGCCGAGGTCTTCGACATTCGCACCCGCTTGATGGCCGGAATCCGCTTCCTCTGACGGCGAGGATTCCCGTCCTCCCCACCGAGGGCTTGTGCCCGCTCTTCCACACGGCTCCCCACTCTCGGCGGGAAGCGCGCCGGGGACTCCTAGGGTCCTCGCATGGTCCACATACGCAACCAGCGAAAAGTTGGTAATTCGCTCAAGGCATCACGATTGTCGCCCGAGCAATCCGCGGGCGACCGTGTGGCCCGCCAGGATGCCCGCCTGGTGTGGGAATCCGTGAGCCGGTTTCCCATTTCACGGAACGCCCTGGGCGAGATCGTCCTTGGTAACAATGCCACAGGCATCCACCTTGCCCGGTTTATGGCGTACTACGAGATGTTCGAAATGATCTTGCTGGAGGAGGCGGAAGGATGCTCGTGCCGCGGCGCGCAGCAGACCATGAATGCCGACCAGAATCGACTTTTTGTCATCGCGGAAATGATGTTTCGGCTGCGCGACCTCTGCGGCGATGGTGACGCGGTGGCGGCACTGTGGATGCCTGTCCCCGGCGCAGCCAGCTGCCTGGTGCCTGCAATTGGGTGGATGCCGCAGCGCAGTCGGGTGGTATAGCCCCACGCAGGTAGGCGGGGCCGCCGGAATTGTCTGTTGGGTAGTGGGGCGGGGTGCCAAACCCCTGCGGGTTGTCCGCGTTAGGGGTATGCATTCGGTTCGCTAACCGCGCGGTTAACGTGGACTCGTTCTCCACAGTGGGCCCGTGCGCGCCTCCGTGCACATCACAGGTCTGGCGCGGCGGACCGTGACAGTCCGCTGCTTAGGGTCCCCACATGGCACATAAACGTAATCGAAGAAAAGCTCGCTCGACCCGCAATGAACCAGGCGTCAGCGCTGCGCAATCGGAGGAAGAGCAATATGCCCGGGAGGACGCGAGATTGCTACTCGAAACGGTGAGTGCATATCCCATCTCGGTGAACTCCCTTGGCGAGGTCGAATTGGGCAACAACGCCACTGGGATAGATCTCGAGAGGTTCGAAGCGTACTTCCTGGAGATGGAAATGATTGTGATGGAAGAGGCGAACGACTGCTCGTGTAGGGACGAGCATAAAACCCTCGATGCTGATCAATTTCGACTCTTTGTGATCGCAACACTGATGCGCCGTCTCCGTGTCGTTGGAGGACGGGGCGGGAAGGTCGACGCGCTGTGGATGCCTGGAAAATTGAATGGGGCGCCACATCAGGCGGATCCGACTTGGTCAGGGCCCACAATCCCCTGGTCGAAACGCAACGTCCGAAAACGCCGGCGCTAATTGACGATCGCCCCACGGATTCCGTGGGGCGATCGTCGTTCTGCCTGCAGGAAACTACAGGCTGTCCGTACTGTGCGGTGACGTTTGGTTCCGGCGTCGCGCCAGGGCAAGGACGAGACCGCCGAGGGCGATGACAATCATGCCGCCCAGGAGAGGAGTAGCGATGTCTACCCCGGTAGCGGCGAGTTTCGCGGTGGTTGATTCCGCAGCTGTGATGGTGATGTCAGACCAGAGCGAACCGGCCGCGGCCATCCGGAGCTCGAGGCGGTGGGTGCCAGTGGCGAGTGTTTGCGGGATCTTTACCGTCGCGGTCACAGAACCGTTCGCGTCGGCGGTAACCTCAGCGAGTTTGAACGGGGTCGAATGCACCCAGATTGTTCCGGTCTCGAAGGCGGTGAAACCTGAAGCGGAAATCGTTACCGTCGAGCCCGCCGTGAGTGTTGTGTCCGACAGCGTCAGGGTCGGAGCAATGGGCGGCACCGGAGTGGGGGGAAGGGTCGTTGTGGTTGGGACCGGCGCTGCCGTGGCAGGGGAAGTGGGCTCCGACGACGGTGTTCCGGTCGGGCCCGCTGTCGGTGTTTCGCTGGGAATCGCCGTCGGACTCGGCGCCGGTGTTGCAGTGGGCTCGGCGGTCGGTGTTGCCGTCCCAGTGGGGGTCGCGGTTGCTGTCGGAGCCGGGGTTTCCGTTGCCGTAGGTTCAGCGCTCGGAATCGCTGTCTCGGTCGGGATGGCTGTGGCCGTTTCCGTGGGAGTGGCGGTGGGAGTCGGTGTTGCCGTGGTGTCCGGGAAGGCGGCACGCACATTTTCGCCCAGGATCGAGGCAAGGTAGGTTGCCCCCGTGAGGTTGGGGTGGAGGGCGCCCGCTGCCAGCGTCGGTGCACCGGCGACGGGGTCGAATGCACTGAACGTCAGGCCGTTCAGGTAGGCATCTTCGGGTTCCTCGCAGGCACTGTGCCCGATGCTTCCGGAGATGGCCTCGACGTAGGTCGCATCGGAGGCGAGGGTGGCAGCATGAATGATGCCGTCCAGCGTGTTTTCGAGAGTGTGCAGGGCGGCGGTGTCGACGGTGGTGAACGGGAAGCTGTTCAGTGTGTACGGGCCCACGATGCCACCGGGCAGCGCGTCGACGAACGCACTGGTGAAGCATCCGGTGGGAGTCAGCGGGATGTTGGCGGGGTCCGGGGTGATGGCCGGGTAGCCGACAACAAAAATCTTTGCGTTTGGCGCTGCCTGTTTGACAGCTGAGAGGGTGCTGACGACTGAACCGGCGAGGTTTTCGAGACCATCGAGCACCAGCGGGTTCGTTGCAAGGCCAGCAGCGCAGCTATACGACGACTGGTCGAGAAGTAGCGGGCCCACGGGGGAGAGCGCGATGCAGGATGCAGCGATAGACGAGAACCCGATGTCGTTTCCGCCGATGGTGAGGCTGACAACGTCGGTGTCGGCGCTCAGTGCCCCAAGCTGAATGGGCGCTGTTCCGGCAACGGTCTCCTGCGGGGTGGTGGTGATGTTTGAGGTCAGGGCTGCCGAACAGGACACATCGGTCAGTTCCAACCCCAGCTCCGTAGCGACCTGGTGCGGGTAGTTGAGCGTGGACTGCCCACAGCCTGGAACAGGCGCGAACGTCGATGGGTCAATGCCGTAGCCCGCAGCGTACGAGTCGCCGAGGGCAACGTAGTTGAGGCCATCCGTCCCGGAGGCAACGGTCGAGTTCGAAGGCGCGGGAACCGCGGAAGCCGCCTGGGTGATGCTCATCGCAGTGGTGAGGGCGAGGATTCCCACACCGACGATGGCGAGGGCGCCAAGCAGAGGACGGCGAGGTCCCGAGTGGACGAGCGGTGAACGAGGTTGCGACAAAGGGCTGCTCCCGGGTAACTCGGTGGGTGCAGCGGGAGATCCGTGACCCTGGATTGTGGGACACGTAGCGACGATGATCAGTACAGAATTAGGCCCCGCCAGTCAGGCTAGCAGTGCGCCCTCACTCGGGGACGCCCCTTTTAGAGGGCGCCGCTACACGCATGGTCTTGTCGAATTCGCCCATTCCTACGCTCGAAGTGCGAGCGCGAACGGAAGCACACCAGATGCGCCTGCCCGCCGGAGCAGGCGTCCGGCGACCGTGATGGTCCAGCGGCTGTCGGCAAGGTCATCGACGAGCAGGACCGGTCCGTTGATAGTGGCAAGCGCTTCGGCCAACTCGGCGCCGACTTCAAAACCGTTCCACACGCTCGACAGGCGATAGGCGCTGTTGCCGCCGGACTCGCCGAGCGGTCCGGCCCCGACCAGGCCCAGTTCGCCCAGGTACGGAAGGCGCCCGACGCGCGCGAGTTCCGCCGCAACGGACTGGATCAGCAGCGGGTGCTTGCGTGACTGCATCGCGACAACACCAACGGGGCGATCCGCCCATCCCCACTGCGAAAGTACGCGCACACAGGCGGCGAGCAGTGGTGCGCTCGCCGGAGCATCCAGCGCTGAGGGCGCAAAAATATCGCGCAAGGTGTTGCCCCAACCAAGGTCGGTGAGGCGGGCCAGCGCGCGTCCTTCGAGAAGGCGTTCCTCGAGTGCGATCTTTCCTTTAACAGCGACGCCCAGACGATCGGCGCCGGTGGGCCACTGGGCCCGGGCGTCCAGGGGCAGACCGACCCGGTCGAGGGACGAGCTCGCCGTGACCGTGGCGTCCTCCTGTACATCGGAGGGGAACCACACGCCGGCGCAATTATCGCAGCGCCCGCAGGGAGTGGCGGTGTCATCGTCGAGGGAGAGTTGCAGGTATTCCATCCGGCATTTGTCGGTGCGCTCGTATTCCAGCATGTGCTGCTGTTCGGCGACGCGCTCCGCAGCGATGCGTTCGTAGCGTTCGCGGTCATACTGCCAGGGCAGACCGGTCGCGATCCAGCCACCAGCAACGCGCTGGACAACCCCGTCGACGTCGAGGACCTTGAGGAGAAGTTCAAGCGGGGTGCGGCGGATGTCTACCCGGGATTCGAGGGCGGGTGTGGACAAGGGGCCGTTGGTCGCGGACAGGGCTGCAAGGACCGCGTTCGCACGCTCTTCGTTTGGCATCGAGGCGGTCGCGAAATACTGCCAGATCGCTTCATCTTCGGTCCCCGGCAGCAGGAGCACATCGGCATTGTCTGTAGCGCGGCCGGCACGGCCAACCTGCTGGTAGTAGGCAACGGGAGAAGAGGGCGCGCCGAGGTGCAGCACAAAACCGAGGTCAGGCTTGTCGAATCCCATCCCGAGTGCGCTCGTGGCGACCAATGCTTTCACCTGGTTGGTTTTGAGCAGTCCTTCGGACTCTTCGCGTTCACTCGTGTCGGTCTGCCCGGTGTAGGCACGCACGTTGTGCCCGGCTTCGCGCAGAAGCCGCGCGGTGTCCTCCGCCGCAGAGACGGTGAGGGCATAGATGATGCCGCTGCCGGGAAGCTCGTTAATGTGGCTGAGCAGCCAGGCCAGGCGTGTGCGCGAGTCGGGAAGCCGAAGCACACCGAGGCGCAGTGACGCTCGTGCCAACGGGCCGCGGATGGTGATTACCTGGTCGTCTTCTATATTTCCGGAAAGACCAGGAGTATCCAGTTGCTCGGCAACGTCGTTGACCACGCGGGTATTCGCGGTAGCGGTTGTTGCCAGGACGGGAACACCGTGCGGCATCTGGGCGATGAGGTCGCGCAGACGGCGGTAGTCAGGTCGGAAGTCGTGTCCCCAGTCAGAGATGCAGTGGGCTTCATCCACCACCAGCATCCCGACCCGCCGGATGAGGTCGGGAAGCTGATTTTCCCGGAACGATGGATTGTTCAGTCGCTCCGGAGAAACCAGCAGGACGTCGACCTCGTCGTTGGCGAGTTGCCGTTGGACATCATTCCACTCGTGGGCGTTAGTCGAGTTGATAGCGACAGCACGGACGCCCGCGCGCGCAGCGGCAGCGATCTGGTCACGCATCAACGCAAGAAGTGGTGAGACCAGGATGGTGGGTCCCGCTCCCTGGCGGCGCAGTAGCAGCGTCGACACGAAGTACACCGCCGACTTTCCCCATCCTGTGCGCTGGACGACCAAAGCCCGACGGCGCAGGTCGACGAGAGTCTCGATGGCCTCGAATTGGCCCTCGTGGAAATCCGCATCATCGCGTCCCACCAACGTCCGGAGGATCTCGACGGCGGCGGCGCGGGTTTCGGTTACGGGAGGGTTCAGCACCACTCCAGCTTGTCAGGTACCACTGACGCCAGTTCGCAGGTGAAATGTATTGTGGAAATAGCTAACCTCGCATCGGTCGATGCATCACAGGTGTCTTTGTGACATTGGCCACTCACTCGGGTGTGGACTTAGAGCGCTTCGCGCTTGAGGTGAACCTGCCGGCGCACCTCTAGGGTTAATGCTCGTTGCACATTGCGCATGGGTTTGTAGCCCCGGATGAAAATCATTCCGTCCGCGTCAAGAACGGCGCTGATGTTCTGGTGTTTGAACTCGATCGCGCTGCGCGACCGAGCCGGTATCAACGTTCGCAGTTCTCGGTTTGCGGCAGCTTTGTTATAACTTTCTCCGCTTTCGTCGGACTCGAGCATGGCCAAGTACGAACGCACGGTGACCGCAATTTCGTAGGCCGTCCAGTCTTCGCGCGGATGTGCAATTACTTCGACCACCGATGTGCCCCGTCCCCAGTTCCCGCCAGGGTAAGGGTTCACCCACGTCAGTGCGCAATCACGGCCGAACCACCTGCGTCACTCGGATGGCCAGCATCACTGCGATGGTGTGACCACCAGCCCGGAGCCGCCACCGCGGCGGACCGGTTCGGTGGCCGCGGTGAGGATACCCGTGTCCGGGTCGACCTCGATGGTCGCGGCAGCGCCGATTTCGGCGGCGGACGTGAACGAGTCACCGGACGGGGTCAATTGTTCGCCGAAGGGCGCAAGCAGGTCGCCGTAAGTGGCGATGAAGTCTGGCTCGGCCGAGGTCGTCGCGGTGTTGCGCTGCGACGCCCGGGGAGCTGCAACGGCATCGGGCAGCGGCATCCCGAAGTCGATCCGGTTCACCAGGATCTGCAGCACCGTGGTGATGATGGTCGAGCCGCCGGGGGACCCGAGCACAAACCGCACATTCTGGCCGGCTTCGTCGAGCACGATAGTTGGTGACATCGAGGAACGCGGCCGTTTGCCCGGCTCGATGCGGTTCGGGTCAGTCGCGTTGTAGACGGTACTGAAGTCGGTCAGCTCATTGTTCAGCAGGAACCCGCGGCCGGGA
>Ga0247735_1000941_pt1 | contig 11389 bp, 25 predicted proteins | sample UWRJL178409R2_FD_180934 | JGI IMG/M metagenome (GOLD analysis project Ga0247735, IMG submission 180934) | Plant litter microbial communities from Arlington Agricultural Research Station in Wisconsin, United States - UWRJ-L178-409R-2 | ecosystem: Environmental > Terrestrial > Plant litter >...
ACACAGACCGTATCAGCGAGCTTGAGTTTAATCAAGACAAGATTATTATTCCACAGCTCACGGAAGTGAAGCAGTTTGTTGATGCTAATAAAAGTGGTATCACCCTCGCGTCACTATTAAACAATCGGATTATTACGGTGGTGCTGGCCGCGATAGTAGCTGCAGGAATATATTTCTTAGCAAAGGGAACATTATAATGAGACTAAAACTAATCGGCTGGTGGAACTGGATAACTCACCGACCACTTGTACTACTAAACATAGCGTTCGTAGCTGTGATCCTCGGTGGACTATTCTACCTATCAGTCAAGCCCATCGACGTGCTGACAGACTGGAAAATTGAGCTTACTGACGTAAAAATGTACGATGGTGATAAGCCTGTATACAATCCTGGTGACACTCTCGTCTTCCAGAGCGGTTCGGTAAAACATTATAACGCAACAGGTACGAGCATTCGTACAATCATCTGTGAAGCGACTAACGGTCGAGACGCACGAGAAATTCAGCTTGACTCTATCCCTGCAACACGGCCACAAGGTTCAAACCCACCTCGTGACAACGCGATTGTTATCCCTGACGTGACACAATTCGATGGTCTACCACGCGATTGTTATCTCAACTTCGACGTATGTTACACCGACGTAATTCTATGGCGTGACAGCTGTGAGCGAAACCGAACAGTCACATTCACAGTACAAGAAGCGGTAGTGAAACCAGAAGACGTAAAGCGACAAATCGAAGACCTACAGAAGAAAATCGACCTGCTTGAATCTGGTACTGGTGTTGACACAACAACCTCTACCCCAGCCCCTGTTACAAATAACAATACATCTCGCACAACCACTCCCGCACCTGTAACAAACAACTCAACTACGAATAACACCACAAACAACACGACTACTCCCCCAGCTGAAGAAGACACTGGCGTAATCAGTAGCATTCTAAAGTTTGTAAACGGGTTATTTTAAATAAAAAGGACGTAATATGACATTGAACATTCCATATCAACTACGCGTTGCAATCTACATTCTCACAGCAGTGGGTACACCTGTAATTGCATACCTATTGTCAATCGGTATCATCGGTGACCTAGAAGTAACTCTCTGGTCAGCTGAAGTAGCGGTTGCGGGTGCACTAGCCGCATTCAACGTTAGCCCTGCTATTGACGCAGCTAACAAAGCAGCAACAGACATTGCAGTAGATGAAGCACAAAAGGCCGGAAAAGGTCTATAAGAAAAGGAGACTATCAGTAAAATGTTAGGACTATTAGTAAAAGCAGCATTAGTAGGACTCGTAGCGGGTCTAATCGTAGCAGTCGTACTCTGGCTAATCCCAGGTGGCGGTCAGTTCGGTTGGGTCGCACCAGTCGTCGGTATCTTGGTAGGTGCACACACTTACTTCACAGGTAACAAGCAACTATAATGAATAGCGGGCGAAACCCCCGCTTCGATCATTCAATTCGAACAGCAGTCGTACAAAGCGTACGGCTGTTGTTTCATCTGAGCACAAAATAAACATACAACAGGGGTACACCAATGAGCGAGAAGCGACTATCAAAAGAATGGGAATCAGCGGCATTTAACCGCGAAACGAACGAGTGGGATCACACAACCCTGCAGTCGTACGAGTACATAGATGACCGTGAACCATTTTCACCAGCAGTCGCAGCTCGCATAACCCCAAGTAGACGAAAAGGTGTAGACCGACCGTTTACCTCAATTGTTGCAATGGGCGACAGCCAAATCGACTATCGACGACTTGATAGCGGTGAGCTCCTGCCTATCCACGATGAGCGAGCTATGAAATTAGCTAGGTTCATCTGCAGAGATTTGCAGCCAGACCATATCGTCAACCTTGGCGACTCAGTTGACTTCGCGGCTTTATCTCGATTCAACCCCGATTCAGACCACTTCCACAGGACTCTAGGGCCTTCGCTGCAACGAATCCACGACTTCTACGCAGGTCTTCGTTCAGACAACCCTCACGCTAAGATTACAGAGGTAGACTCAAACCACAACGTGCGTCTGAAGAACTACACACTGAAGAATATGCCACAGATGTACGGTGTTCGACAAGCTGGTTCTAGCGACGAATACCCAGTAATGACATACCCTTACCTCGCGAACCTACAGCACGTAGGTGTTGATTGGGTGGGGGGTTACGGTGCAGCCGCATTCGAATATGCAGATGACTTCGCATTCATGCACGGTACTATGTCTTCAGCTAGTGGTTCTACTGCACAAAAGCTATCTAAAGAAAATCCAGACCGAAACGTTATGCAGGGTCACGCTCACAGGGCAGAATCTTTCCACCGCACAGATCGACGAGGTAAAGTACTCGGTGCATACGTTGCAGGTGCCCTCTGCCGCACCACTGGAGAGGTTCCAGGCTTTCACAGTGCAGTAGATGACAACAATCTACCAGTACACTATCAAGAGAACTGGCAGCAGGGAATGACGCACGTTCGCGACTACGGTGACGGACAATATCAAGTAGACCATATTCTATTCAGAGACGGAAAAGCGTATTATGATGGTAAGGAGTATGACGGGAATGATACGGTTTAACGAGCACCACACTGCGCACACAAGGGGTTTCTGGGAAGGTCACCCCGCTTCACTAAGCATTAGAGAGAACCCGAGCATGATCGCGCACCGACTTGGTGTAGCCGCTCATAACTTAATACACAGAGAAACAATGGCGGTACCCGTACCGTCATTGCATACTATTCAATATGTTGCACGTGAACTACCACGAAACCTAGATGTTCTCGATGGTATCGACCAGTACTCACTATTAGTCGAAAAGTCACTACGTCACCCAAGAGTAAAGCCCCTTGAACAGGAGCTTGGAGAGTTGTCGATTAGAGCGATTCGCGAACAGATACCTTACTTAAAAGACTTCTACACAAACAAAACGATTCTGTAACTATTCAGATTCTTTTGTATTGATCTTCTTGATTAGTTCGAAGAGTTCTTTTTCAGCTTGTTCTTCGATGACATCTAGTTCACTCATACTGGTAATCCCTCTGTTATGTGTTCCTATAAGTCATTATACACCTAATAAAAGAATAACCCCTTATCGGGGTTATTTTCGTGTGAACAGTACGTTGATGAATATCGCGACCGCTGATATTGCGAAAGTGAGTGCTAACCACTCGAGTATGTTCGGTCCCAGAAATAGTGAGTATATCCCAGCAATCCAGATACTGCAACACTTGAAGCAGGTGAGACCGTCAAAGAAATGCCCTGGTTCGTCAGACGTGTTTCTAGCTGCCCACGCCCTGAATCGGTCGAAGATAGCCCCAGGTCCTGACTCTTCTTGAATCATGTGAACTGCTCGCCATACGAATAGTGGCCCAAGAATGATGAATAGTAGTGACATTATTTGTTTTTCTTCGGTGCGCGACCGACGTGATAGAACGGGCAGAAGTGGCATTTGTATGCTTTCACCGCGTCGCCCTTCTCTTTATTATGTTGTTTCGCAGCTTCATAGGTGGAGTGACGTATTTTGCCAGTACAAGACGCGAGTTCTTTTGGGTTGAGATGCTTTCCGTGCTCTTGAGCCTTTCGAATAGTGTCTCTGATCCGCTTGCGTTTGCCTACCATAATAGTCCTCCCCTATACCTATGTCATATATGAACTGATTTTAGCACAGATTTACTTTAGGCTGTATATGAAATCGTAACCAGCCGCTGAAATAGTTCGAACGTTTACACGACCAATACCGCCAGCGTAGTTCATTTCACTAATAGTCATCTCTGTTTTGTCACGAGACATGCTTTCAACGATAAACACGTGACCAGCCCAACCTTCATAGCTTACACCGATAGCCCCAATCTTGGGTTGTTTACCGATCTCGTAGCCTTCTGCTCGAGCTGAAGATGTCCAACGGTTAGCATTACCCCAGAAACTACCTATGTCAGGTCGCTGAGAGCGCGCGTACCACGTACATTGACCCCAAGCGTAACTGTTACCACCTTTATTAGGTGAATCACGTCCAGGCTCAACAAAGAAGCTCTTTAGGTTAGCTACAGCATCGTCTGCTGCCTTGATTTGCGCTTCAAGTTCGGTTCGCTGTGTCGCGATCTTTTCTCGTTCTGCTTTTTCTTCTGCGATTTGTTTGGTCATTTCGACCATCATTGTTTGTTGAACTCGCTGTTGTTCTAGTTGCGGGTTGGGTAACGCAGGTAACCCTTGTAGCGACATCAATGAAGCAACAGCAAACTCGACTATCATCTAAGTCTCGCTTCGAGCGACTGACGCTCGTTTTCAAGAGTAGCAAGTGATTCCTGCTTCTCCTTCAATTGAAATAAGCCAGACTCGTTGTCTGACTGAATAGTTTTTAATTGGTTGTCCAGCTGTTCAATTGTGACAGTTGGTTCTGTATCCTTGCGATCAGGTAAAACGGTGATGAAAGCGACAACGATAAGAACCATTGCGATGCTGACACCACCAAACAACACTAATTGTTTGATACTCATAATGTAGGCTTACCTCTCGTTTTCACGGTGGTAGTGAGTTCGCCTGTATTACTCCTGTATATAAATTATATGAATTACTAAGTGAAAAAAGGTACTAACCGACTGGTCCGCTATGTATCATTATACACGAAGATTGGGCAGGTTTATTGTGTACGATTTTTCACAAAACAAGTTATAATGAGTTTATGGTAGATCAAGCGTCACTGTACCCGAGGGTACTGGTCAGTGACACAGGGGGTAGTGTTATAACTATCGACGGTGTATTAAGACCAGCGCAACCAGCGCAAATCAACACGTTAGACGTGGGTTATTACAATGATGAAACAGTTGCACAGATTATGCACAAGCAAAAAAGCAATTGGTTCGAGTTCAAATACCACCACAAGCTCGCGCGTCACATGTTTATTGTCAGTACTGATATTGACACCGAACTAGATAAATGATATTATAATTTATATGACAGATACGAAGAACGTAAGCGATTATGCTGAAGCGAATATAACCCAGATAGACGAAATTAAACGTCTTTACAATACGGGTCAAATTACTCGTGAAGAAGCGTATGAACGTGCGCAACCTATTTTAGATGCGATTGACGAGCGTGGTAAGATAATCGCGAAGAAGCACGGTCGCAGATACGTTAAACTCAGTTTCGTTAGCTTGATGAGATAGAAAAACCACCCCGAGAGGTGGTCTTCTTTTTTTGTTTCAATGTTTGTTAGAAAGGGATCGCAGATAGGTCGATAGGCTTGTCTTCGATGTCGTCGATAACTACATCTTGACTTCCGTTATCTTGCTTCTTTGGGTCGATGAACACGATTTCACGAGCGTTAATCTCGATCTTACTGTGCTTTTGACCATCTTTGTCCCATGTTCGTTGCTGTAATTGACCCTGCAGTAGGATTCGTGAACCCTTGCTGAAGTGGTTAGCAACTAGTTCGGCTGTCTTTTCCCACGCGGTAACGTCGATAAAGCTAGTGTCGCCCTCTTTGTAACCATTTACTGCTACAGAGAAACTTACTACGTTCTTGCCTGTTGTTGTTGATTTTAGCTCTGGGTCTTTGGTAAGACGCCCTGTGATGGTGACGGTATTTAAGTCTGCCATTTTATTCCTTCGGCTTTCGCCCTTTACATAGTTATTACTCTTCTTATTATACACGGATTTGGGGTTCTGGCTACCCAACTGTGCAGACCAAAGTACCTCTGTTAAAGATGCAGGATCCACTTAATTGCCGCTACCGCTAACGCGATTACAACAGCTACAATACACGCAATAATAATTGCTGCGGCTGTACCTACGATTAGTGCTCCGCCTTTGTCTTCTGGTTGGTCGTTCTTGTTCATATTACCTCTTTTATCTTTATATCTACGTCAGTCGCGTACATTACGGTATCACTGATTTTGGCTCCTAGGCCTTGCGTGAGCTTTCTGCTTGCACCTAACCCTATCTTCTCTTTCTCAAGGTACTGCACGAAACGCGCACCCATAATGTGAGAGAACACTACCGTCACAGCGATAATATCGTCGTGTGTGTAGTGTAACGGAAGTTTACCTGCAGCGTCATCACGCATGATTTCTTCTGCGAGTCGGTGTATTGGTTCAAGTTTCTCCGTCTGCATCATCTTTGTCCTTACCAGCCTTAAACCCTAAAGTCGGCTTCTCCTTTTCAATATCGAGCTTCAAATTGTCGATAAAGAGGCTCAGAATTACCCGAGACTCCTTATCTTCAATAAGAGCATTCGCGAGTTTTGCCTTCGCTAGTAGTTCCTTTTTATTCATATCCCTATACTACCTATCAATCCCTAAAACTTCAAGTCGTGATCTGCAGCCTGAAACACCATCAAACCAAGGTCACGTCGCCACATATCGACAACCTGCGGTCGGTCGTCAAACACTGCAAGAACGTTATATCGGTCTTTAATGTGTTGTTCGTATAGTTCTTTTTTAGTGACTGTGTCTTCTCGGTTATCGTTGTCTGCTCGCATAATTAGCTCGTCATACGGTATTGACCATTGGTCTAACCACGCTTCGGTAGCAGCCCGAGCACCCTCTTTACGACCACTCAAAAGAATGATGTGAGTGTACTTCGTGTGCTTACGTGAGAAGTCGTCACGAAACAGGTCAATCGCATCGAAAATGTGCGTAAGCGCGTAGTTTGGTGTGTCGTTCTTTACGAGGTCAAGATCGTACCAACCCCGACCAGTTAGATTGTGAGCAAGAGTGCCGTCGATGTCGCACAAGAACGCACGAGGTAGCTTGTCTTTCCAGTCTGAACGACGTTGGTGAAAGCCTGGGTGAACGTACTTGTAATACATATCTAAGATAACGTTTTTACCGATACTCTGTTCGCGGTCTTCGTCTCGTTTGATACATTCATCAACTGGTACATCTAAGAAGCTGTCATCAACTTCGAAATCAACGTCAGTCTCTGTAGCCAACATTCGAAGCTGCCCACGGTGCTTTGGGTCTAGGTTAGTGTCTGATACGACTACACTGTTACCTGCTCGTAGTGCGTCGCGAATAAGGCGGTTTCGTTCGCGAATAACAATCGCTTCGTCACCACGGTCGTGATCGTACTTACCGCCCTCAAAGAGCTTGCTGTCTTTACGAATAATGTCCTTCTCAACCTGCACCCAAGTTTCTTCTGGGGTGCTGTTGTCTGTCAACTCACTAGCTGCTGTGCTTTTGCCTGAGCCAGGTAGACCGACCATCATGCGTAGAATAGGTTTCTTCATATTTTTCCTTTTATGTTTTTATCACTTTCATACCTAAGTATGAACATCAATCGACCATTAGTCAACTTCTTCAAAAAACTCGTTGAACTCATTGTGCGTGATAGATAAGAACATTGGTCGTTCTGTGCTAGTAAGCTCGACCTTTGATCGCCCAATATCGTAAGGACTGTGGTAGATAGCTTCTAACTCAAACACTTCACCCTCTTTGACCACTCGTGCGTTATGCGACTTGCTCTTGAACTTTGTTTTTGCTTTGTACATCTTAAACCCCTTTACAGGCCTAATTATAAGTCAGAAGCCGCAACTTAATCAATAGCTATTTATGCGAGTTTTGTAACGGTGAAAGTCTTACCGTCAACAATTTCAAGAACACTACAATCACCGAAGTGGGTGAGGTCTTGGTATTGCGAGAATGTGTCAACACACCATACGTTTTGCTGTACTTCCCAGCAAGTCTTGCTAGGGGTGTGACCGAACACTTGGTTTGGTTTGTAGACGTAGCCTTGCCCAGGTCGTACCCACATGTGACCGTCTTCTGCGAGCGGGTGACGATTAGGTGTCCAGTCGTCAGTTAGACCAGCGTGTGAGTAAGTGACCCCGTCGATTTCGTAGGTTTCTGGTAGCTTTCGCATAAAGTCAGTGAGTTGAGGTTCAGCGTCAAACATCATTTGAGCTTGAGGGTCCCAACCTGAATACATACCGCTGTACTTCTTATTGAAATAACAGAGGTCGTGGTTACCGCAGAGAGCGATAATGTTAGGGTGAGTTTGCACCAACCGCTGTACTCGTAAAATCATATCAAGTCGATCGAACCCATTAGAGCCCCAATTGTCGAGGTAGTCACCTAAAAGAACTACTTTGTCGTAGTTGTCAGCGACTTTTTCGACCTGATCTAAAATCCACTGTTTTTGATGTGTGTCGCCTACTGCGAGAACTTTCATTCTTCTACCTCTATATCGTTAATAGTGTTTTTCGCGTTTTCATAGTCTTCAAGACTAAGTGTACGCACTCCTAATAAACGTTGCAACCGCGCTTTATCGTCAGGTGTTAACCCGACTTCGTAGACGTATTCTCGTTCCATAGTATATTTATCCTAGCACACTGATAACGCTGTAGTTGCCGACCGATTTATTATTTACTTAAACATGAACGGGTCAGAACCGAAGAACTCTTTGTTCTTTCCGCTCTTACGCGCGTTGTATACCTTGATGAGCGAAACGTAGTAGTCTTGCTCTCGTGAGTAGTCCTCAATGTCGTTAGAGTACTTCTTCATCTGGTCTAGCATACGCGCGTGGTCATATTGAGGTTTAGTCGCAAGACGCAAAAATGCGAGTGCGAAAGACCGAATATTGTAACGGTCGTAGTATTGCCCAATAGCGTTCAACTGTTTCAATAGCTTGAGACTCTTGTTGAAGTCATCAATCTTTAGCTTGCCTTCGTTGAACGATTGAGATGTAATCGGGTTGTCTAGTGAGAGGTACTTCAAAAGACTGTCGTGGTTAAGTGACAGCTCTTTGTGAGCCCCTTCTTTGACTTCGATATACAAAGTATAGTTATTGTTACCTAATTTAGAAAACGCATTAGCGTAGTCAATCGGTTGCCATTGTTTAGACGCAGAGTTTAATTTCTGCACGTCACCAAGTTTTAGCCCAGGTACCTGAATGTAATAAACGGGTAGACTGAGTTGCTTGATAGCTTCTAAACGGTGCTGACCGTCGATCACTTGCCAGTGCTCGTTAATTAGAATAGGGTTATATTTGATAGTTTCAGGGTCTTGCTCGAGAGAAACTCGGAGTTTCTTCACGTGAGCTGGCCTGACTTGTCGGTTGCCCGTTACTGTCTTAAAGAGATCGTAATCTCGCTCGACAGAAATCTGGGTGTTGATTTTCACCATCTATCTGCTCCTTAATTAGGTCGGCAACTATAGGGTTATCAGCTGTTAAAGTGCTGAACCCAATATACTTTATTTTACCGATTTTGTCAAGGGGAGTTAATCCCAAAATTGTCGAGCGTGATGAGCCCAGAAGGTGAGAGCGTTTACCGCTTTGTCGTGTAGCTTCTCTACCTTAGTGAGGTGTTCGTCCATTAGCTTTCTTACGCGAGCGTCTGTGATTTTCTTACCAGTTTTATCGTCGTGCCATTCAACTGTGACTTTAGACGTATCGTCGCCATCAGCGATGTAAGCGTCTTCGAGGTGTACAATTTGACCCGCAAGCCCTGTTGACCAGTCACTACGGTCGATAGCTAAGTAGTTATCAATGTCAGTGTAAACCTGCTTTAGGTTCTTATATCCGAAGTTGCTGCCTTCATCAACCCACATCTTGAACATATAGTCGAAGTCGCTAACGCCCCTGCTATCGTGCCATTTAAGACTTTCAGAGATGAGCGTCATCAGGTGGGTGCCGCTGTTCCACATATCTTTATCGCTGTAACCGCGAGCAAGTCGCTGACGACGAAACTTGCGTATACGTGACCACGTTTTCGGTCGTAGCACCGTCTGCAGTTTATAACGTAGCGACATACCCGTGATTTCTTCAGATAGTTCTTTGAGAGTTTGTTTCATAGGTCTATTTTACCTTTTTTCTACCTTTTTTACCAATAAAGTTGTGGTGGGTTCTGATCGAGTGCTGTCGGTTCGAGTCAAATTTGCCACTTCCACAGGTAGCACAGTTGTAGGTATTTTTGTTGCGAATGTCCCACTTGGTGAATGCAAGACAATCGACGCACTGTCTAATGACGTAAAAGCGGTTAGCGATGTCTTCGTCGCTAAATAACCCGTCCATGTGTAAGGTTTCTAGCCTTGCCATATATTTCTATCCTATTCTTCATGTTCGCCCAGATATTAGGGTTCGCATCTATCTCTTTGATTATAAGCTGTTCAGACGGTTCGAGGGTATTATCAGGACAGAAGAAAACGAGTAAAGCCTTGGTCTTACCCATAATCATCATATTCCACTGCACTTGGGATAAAATCTTTGCGTCAGTCGTAACCGCGTTCAATAAGTGTCGTGCTTTCATAAAACATTTGATCTCGACCATATATACGTCTGTGTACCCGTCTGGAGAGCAGCCTGCCCATGGGAAGTCGCTATTGGTAACGAAACCCGTCTCGAGCGTTTGAATGTCGTACACGCGGTCTAGGAGCTTCCTTGCTACAGGCTCTAAGTCGTGACCACGCTCCGTGTATTTGTTACCAGTGAAGTTGCTCTCTTTAAGAACGTACGTTGCTGGGTTACGGGCTAGTAGAAACTCATACGAAGTTGACCCTGTGAGCGGGTGGTCTTCGCGAATAGCAAACCATTCAGGCGTGTTCTGTTCAATTTTATCGTGGTAGGTAATCATTTAATAAGTTCTTTCGTTAGGGTTTCTCTAAGCTCTTTCAACACCTTTTGCGTGTCAGGTCGAGTAAGAATCGTTAGTAATTGGTCAACGGTTTCTATTTGCTTGTTTATCGCGTATCCTTCGATAAGACCCACTGTGATTGGGAATGCGTCATCTTCAAGGTTGAACGGGTCAATGCCTTCGTACTCGTAGCTTTGCTTATCCCAGCGGTTAGCCATATTCAAGTCAGCTTGAACGCTTTGAAAAATTCGCAGGTGACCTAATACTCGGTTTTTACTCATACATGTGCCTTATATAATCGTGCTCGTATTCTAGTATGTCGAGTCGTTCTTTTCTTATTTTCATACCCCGCTTTGAGGTAATCAAGAACCCAGCAAGCATAGCTAACTGGGCGATGAGTGCGATAAACTTCACGGGTGCAAGTGGTATCAACAGCGATGGGAACATAAAGACGAAAGAACCGTATAGAAAGCGTTTCTCCCATTTGTCATTCTTTTTAACAAGCGCGTCATAAAACTTACCTGAATCGTGCAAGCGGTCTATGATTTGTTTTTGCTCTTGTTCAACGTCAAACACTTTATCCTCTTAGGTAGTCGATAGCGTACTCGAGTGTCTCCCAGTTGACCCCTATAGTAGCATCGTGATGGTTCTTTACATATTGTAAGACTGCTCTAGCGAGTTCGTAATCGTCTTCGCTATACTCGTCTTTCTCTTCGTAATCATACATCACGTTAAACACGTCGTCAACAGACCATACTATGTCGATGCTGTCAACTTCCTTGTCGCGTAGATAATCGTTACAAGCGTCGCGAATTGCTTCAATTTCTTCG
>Ga0247735_1000942_pt1 | contig 11381 bp, 10 predicted proteins | sample UWRJL178409R2_FD_180934 | JGI IMG/M metagenome (GOLD analysis project Ga0247735, IMG submission 180934) | Plant litter microbial communities from Arlington Agricultural Research Station in Wisconsin, United States - UWRJ-L178-409R-2 | ecosystem: Environmental > Terrestrial > Plant litter >...
CTTCGGTGGCGTGATGCAGGCCGAACCACTCGGTGACCTTCTCTGCGCCCTCGAAGCAGAGGTAGGTTCCGCCGATGATGAGCAGGAACGGCAGCACCCACGGCGCGAACGCGGAGAGAAGCAGCGCCAGCGGGATGATGATGACGAACTTGTTGAACAGGCTGCCGAGCGCGATCTTCCACACGACGTGCAGTTCGCGGGCGGGCGAGAGGCCGTGGACGTACTGGGGCGTGACGGCCGCGTCGTCGATCACGACGCCGGCGGTCTTCGCGCTCGCCTTGAGGGCGGCGGTCAGAATGTCATCGACTACGGCGAGCAAGCCGACCGACATGGGGATCTCCTAGGGGGTTCGAGGGTTCAGTAAACGGTACCCGGTCGACACGGGCACGCCGAACCTCCGCCGCGGGAGACCGCGGCTACGACGCCGCGTTGAGGCGCTGCACCTGCCAGTTGTGCACGTCGGCCAACCAGTAGAGGGGCGCCGACGGGCCTACCCGCGGGTCGCCGGCCTCGCGGCCGTCGCGCAGAGCGAGGGCGTACGCGCGGTCGAGGTCGATGCGCGCCCGCAGCCCGTCGCCGGTCGTGACCGACCCGTGGCCGGGAACGACGACCTCGACCCGGTCGGCGACGTCGTCGAACAGCCGCAGCGCCGCGAGGTAGTCGTCGATCGGTTCCGCGGCCTGCAGGTCGAGGAACGGGATGAGGATGTCGGAGAGCATGTCGCCCGCGACGAGCACTCCGCTCTGTTCGACGAGCAGGGCCGCATGGCCCACGGCGTGCCCCCGGTGCTCGATGATGCTCACCTCCGGGCCGTCCCACGGCAGGCGGGTCGCGTCGGCGGGCAGCGCGGTGACGAGCCCGAACAGCTCCATCGGAATCTCGTCGGCGTGCTCGGGCGGCAGGCCGTCGGCGACCTGCTCTCGCCAGTCGGCGGCGGCCAGCACCTCGCGGATCGAAGCCGCGCCGCGGGCGGTCGCGTACCGGGGCGCGTCGCCGAAGCCGGGGTGCCAGAGCAGGTGGTCCCAGTCGGGGTGCGTCGAGAAGCCGGCGGCGACCGGCTGGCCGAGCTCGCGCAGGTCGCGGGCGAGACCGGCCAACTCGCTCTCGGTGATGCCAGGGTCGATGAGCAGCACCCCGTCGGCGCCCTGCACCACGGTCGTGTTGCTCTGGATGAACTCGCTCTCGTGTACGAAGACACCGTCGGCGATCTGCGTCAACATGGGTGGTTCCTCTCTGTCGTGGGTGTTCGTGTGTGGTCTAGCCGAGCGCCATGGCGGCGACCGCGAGTGTGCAGAGTCCGATGCCCGCCCGTTGGGAGAGGCCGACCCGCTCGCGCAGGAGGGCCGCCGCGAGCAGCACCGTGACGGCAGGGTACAGCGAGGTGAGCACGGCGGCGATCGCGAGGCTCGTCGCTCCGGTCGCGATGACGAATGCGAGGGTGCCCGCGGCGCCGAGCACACCCGACGCGCAGCCCCAGCCGAGCACGTCGGGTGTGGGGCGCCAGGGCTGTCCGAGCGCGGCGGCCACCACGAGCGTCACGACGGCGCCGATCGACTGGTTCGCCGCGAGGGGCAGCAACCCCGCGTCATCCGAGATCTGGTCGAGCGCGATGAAAAGCACACCGAATCCGGCCCCCGCGATTCCGCCGTCGACGAGCGCCGCCCGCGGGTCGGCCGTCCCGTCGCCGCTCGAGTCGCGCGAGACCAGCCAGATGCCCGGCAGCGCGACGGCCACGCCGACCCAGACCAGCCAGCCGGGGCGCTCGCCGAAGGCGATTCCCGCGAGCAGCGGGAGCACCGCCGCGCCCACGCCCGAGAGCGGCGCGACGAGACCCATGCTGCCGCGGGCCAGGCCGCGGTAGAGGGCGATGCTGCCGACCGCGGAACCGGCGCCGGCGAGCAGCGCCCACACGAAGTCGGCCGCGCCCGAGGCTGCCGGCACGGCCAGGGCGGCGGCGAGCATCACGACCGCGCCGGCGGCCTGCCCGATCAACGCGATCTGCCACGCCGAATGCCGGCGCGCACCGACCCCGCCGACGAAGTCCGCGGCGCCGTAGGCCAGGGCCGACGCGATCGCGAGCGGGATTCCGAAGTTCATAGCCTCGAGTCTGCTGACGATGCGGACCGACCGGAAGGTCCACATCGGTTCCGGTTTGTTGGACCATTTGGTTGGATGTTCGCATGACGGTGCAGTGGGGGCGGGGCGGCCCCGACCTCCTCGTGGTCCTCGACCACGGGGCAGGGGCTCTGGGCGCCCAGATCGGCGACCAGCTGCGGTCGGCGATCCGCGACCAGCGCGTGCGCGCGGGCGAGCACCTGCCCTCGACCCGGCGCGTGGCCGAGGTTCTCGGCGTCGCCCGGGGCACCGTCGTGGAGGCCTACGAGCAGTTGCTGGCCGAAGGGTACGTCGAATCGGCGGTCGGCTCGGGCACCCGGGTCGCGACCCTGCCGGCGGGCGAGGGCCGTGAGCCGACGCGTAAGAGCGGGCCCGCGCCGCGACCGGCGTCGCGCCCGGTCGGTATCGACTTCGCCTACGGCATTCCCGATCTCGGCTCGGTGCCGCTGGCCGAGTGGAGTCAGGCGGTCGCGGATGCGACGAAGACCCTGCCGACCGCCGAGCTGGGCGACGACGACTCGGCCGGCTCCCCGCATCTGCGCGAGGTCGTCACGGCCTATCACCGCCGGGTGCGCTCGGGCTGCGCCGATGCCGACGACGCGGTCGTCGTCGCGGGTTTCCGGCAGGGGCTCACGTTCACCCTCGCCACTCTGGCGCGGCAGGGCATCACACGCATCGGTCTCGAGAACCCCGGCCCGCGCGAGCACGCCGAGATCGCGGGCCGCGCCGGAGTCGACGCGGTGCCGGTCGACGTCGACGACGACGGTCTCGACGTGCGCCGCCTCCGCGAGACCGGGGCGCGTGCCGTGCTGGTGACGCCCGCGCATCAGTGCCCGACCGGCGTCGCGCTCGGCCCCGCGCGCCGGCGCGAGCTCGTCGCGTGGGCCGACGAGGTCGACGGGGTCATTCTCGAAGACGACTACGACGCCGAGTTCCGCTACGACCGCCAGCCGGTCGGCTCGCTGCAGGGCCTGAGCCCGTCGCGCGTGATCGCCCTCGGCTCGGTGAGCAAGACGCTCGCCCCCGCGATACGGCTCGGCTGGGTTCTCGCGCCGGCACGGTTCGTCGCGGGCATCGTCGACGAGAAACGGCTGACGAGCCGCGGCGCTCCGGGGCTCGACCAAGAGGCGTTGGCGCTGCTGATGGAGACCGGGCGTTTCGACCGGCACCTGCGGCGGGTGCGGTCGACCTACCGCGACCGTCGCGACGTGCTCGCCGCCGAGGTGCGGCTCGCCTTCGGTGCGGGCCGGTTGCACGGACTCGAAGCCGGATGCCACGCCCTGCTGCGTCTGCCCGAGGGGGTGTCGGAAGACGCGGTCGCGGCGGCCGCGGCGGCTAGGGGCGTGCAGGTGAAACCGCTCGGCCACTACCGGTTCGCGCCGGCCGATGCGCGGGGCCCGGCGCCGACGCCCGCGCTCGTTCTCGGATTCGGCAACGTCGACGAACATCGGATCCGACGCGGCATCCGAATCATCGCGGCGGCCGTCGCCGACGTGCGCGGTGTGCACGGCCACGTCTGACCCCGCCGCTCGCGCGAGCCCTCAGCTGTTGGCGATGAGCGATTGGATCACCTGGATCGCGACGGCGATGAGAAACGCGTTGTAGAAGAAGCTCGTGACGCTGTGGATCAGGATCACCCGGCGCACCTTTCTCGATGCGATCGTCGCGCCCGAGATCGCGAACGAGGTGCCGACGGTGAACGACAGGTAGAGGAAGTCGCCGAGCGTCGGGTTCTCGTCGATGCCGGGGAAGCTGATCATCGTCGGTTCCTCCAGCCGCTCGTAGACGCTCTCGTAGATCTCGGCGAACCCGGTCTGCAGAAGGAACCAGGCGACGACGACGGCGCTCGATCCCAAGAACCCGACGAGCAGATCTGCGGATGTGCCGGTTCCGTTCGCTCCTTCGGTGGTGAGCAGTGTGACGGCCGAGGCGATGCCCGTCGCGCTCGCGACGATCGGGAGCACCCAGGACAGATACTCCAAGACTCGGCGCGGGAGAGGTCGGCCGTGCGTCGGCAGATCGCGCGTCTTGCGGTTGCGGAAGGTGGTGAACAGCAGAACGAGGTAGACGAGGGCGACCGCCTGCCAGGCGATGAGAACGGGCAGGAACGGCACGGCGACGTAGGCGATCGCCAGTATCGAGATCACCGTGGCGAAGACGATGTCGACGAGCTCGCCCGACTGCCTCGGTGCCCGTGCCGTCGGCTCGGCGGAAGTCATGGGGCGGTGTCCAATCTCTCGGGGCCGCGGCCAGCCTAGACCTGCCGGTGCGATGGTCCTACAGTGATCGCCAACGACAGGAACAAGGAGCCGACATGTCTCTCGTGCGCGTTCACAACTTCACCATCTCGCTCGACGGGTTCGGTACCGGTGAGGGGCAACGGCTCGACGCCCCGTTCGGCCATGCCGGAACGCGGCTGATGGAGTGGGCGTTCGAGACGCGTACCTTCCGAGACATGGGCATCCACGGCGAGACCGCCGGATCGCTCGGCGTCGACGATGCCTTCGCGAGCTCGTGGGGCACCGGCATCGGCGTCGAGATCATGGGGCGCAACAAGTTCGGCCCGCAGCGCGGCCCGTGGCAAGACGAGGAGTGGAAGGGGTGGTGGGGTGACGACCCGGTGTTCCACACCCCCGTGGTCGTGCTGACCCATCATCCGCGCCCGGTGCTCGAGATGGCGGGCGGAACCACGTTCCACTTCGTCGACGCCGACCCGGTCTCGGCGCTGGAGCAGGCGCGCGCGCTCGCCGGCGACCTCGACGTGCGCATCGGCGGGGGCGTCGAGACGGTGCGCCAGTTTCTCGCGGCCGACCTGATCGACCACATGCACCTCGTCGTTATGCCGATCGTGCTCGGACGGGGCGAGCGCCTGTGGGACGGGCTCGAGGGGCTGGAGCAGCGTTTCGCGATCGAGTCCACGGCGTCGCCGAGCGGCGCGGTGCACCTGGTCTTCACCCGCCGGCCGGCGTGAGCGCGATGGGGGCCGGTGTGAGCGCGATGGGGGCCGCGCGCTAGTCGGCCTTGCGCCGCCGTGGTGCCGCAGACCGCGGGGGTGCCGCGCGCATGTGGTCGCGCACCCGGCCGAGCACGTCGGCGAGCGACTCGACGTCGCCGCGCGTCAGCGGTGCGAGCAGCAGGTCGTCGAGCACGGCGATGTGGCCGGGGAACACCCGGGCGAGGATGCCGCGTCCCTCCTCGGTGATCGTCACGGTGGTGCCACGCTCGTCGTCGACCGAGGGCGCGCGGGTGACCAGCCCGCGTTGCTCCAGAGTCTGCGCCTGGTAGGTGAGGCCGCTGCGACTGTAGACGACGCCGTCGGCGAGGTCGGTCATGCGGCGGCTGCCCGAGGGCGAATCGCCCAGGGTCGCCAAGAGCTGGAATTGCACATAGCTGAGGTCGCCGACTTCGCGCAGCTGCTGTTCGACCGTGTGCCGCAGCAGACTGCTCACCTCGATGAGCGACAGGTACGCCCCTAGCTCTTCGGGGTCGAGGGAACGCGGGGAATCGGCCATGGCCTCAGAGTATCAGGTGCTGCGAACTCAAAGCACTTGCTGCGAATTCAAAGCAGTGCTATCGTCCTCATATGCTTCAACTTCGAAGCACCACGAGAAAGAAGTTCATCATGAAGGCAGTACGTTTCCACGAGTTCGGCGGCCCCGAAGTGCTCCGCTACGAAGACGCCGAGGTGCCGGTCGCCGGCGAAGGCCAGGTGCTGGTGCGCGTCGCCGGCTCGGCATTCAACGCCGCAGACACCGGCATCCGGGCGGGCACGCTGCCGTTCCCGGTGTCGCTGCCGCACGTTCCCGGCTACGACGTCTCGGGCACGGTCGAGGCGGTCGGCGGCGGCGTGACCGGCTGGAGCGCGGGGGATGCGGTCGTCGCGTTCCTGCCGATGGTCGAGAGCGGATCCGCCGCGCAGTTCATCGTGGCTCCGGCCGAGGCATTGGCGGCGGCCCCCGTCGCCATCGACCTCGTCGATGCCGCCGCGCTGCCCTCGGTCGCGCTCACCGCCTACCAGGCGCTCTTCGACGACGCCGGCCTCACGGCCGGCCAGCGACTCCTCGTCGTCGGGGCCGGGGGAGCGGTAGGGAGCTACGCCGTTCAGCTCGCCAAGCGCGCCGGCGCCTACGTCATCGCCACCGCCAGCCCGCGCAGCCGTGACCAGGTCGTCGCCGCCGGTGCCGACGAGGTGATCGACCACACCGAATCGACGGTGCTCGACTCGGTCACCGCTCCGGTCGACGTTCTGCTCAATCTCGCACCGATCGCCGAAGACGAATTCGCGGCCCTTGTCGCCCTGGTGCGCGACGGCGGAGTCGTGGTCGCCACCACGGCGTGGATGACCACGCCCGGCGACGACGACCGCGGGGTGCGCGGCGTCGGGGTCTTCGTGCGCGCCGACGCTGCCCAGTTGGCGCTGCTGGTGTCGCTCGTCGACAGCGGCGAGCTCACCGTCGACGTCGCCCGGCGTGTGCCGTTGAGCGAGCTGCCCGCGATCCACGCGCGGGCCGCCGAGAGCAGGATCCTGGGCAAGGTCGTCGCCGTGCCCGACGCCGCCTGAACGGGGTGCGGGGGCGCCCGGGCAGTGAGCGAGGGCGCCCGGTGCGTGCCCGCCGGGCGAGTGGACGAGTAAGGCGACACCTGTGGCCTAATTGCGTTTGATAATCATTATCAACTAACCTGAGCGAATCTGCGCTTCTGCGCCGGTGTCCCGACCGTGAAAGCCACCGTGATTCCCAGAGTTCCAACCACTCGCCTCTCCGCCTTTTTATCCGCGGTCGTGGTGCTCGGCGTCCTCGCTGCCCCGGCGCACGCCCACGGCGCTGTGCCGGAACGCGGTGACGTCTATGTGCCCAACGGATCGACCACCCTGACGGGGGCGACGATCATCAACGACGGTCACATCGACATCGCGTCGTTGCTGCACGATGGCGCTCTCACGACCCGGGTGAAAGACACCAGTGTCGGGTCCGACGCTGTGTGGCGCGAGCCGGGCCAGACCGTGCTCCAACTCCTGCCCGAGTCGCAGACCGCCGTGCCGGCCGACCCCGCGTTCGCATTCCTGGGTGCGCCAGGAAGCCCGCTCTGGCAGGTCACGCAGACCCAGCAAGACGGCCTGCTCTGGCCCGGATGGTCGACCGAGGCGCTTCCGTCGTCCGCAACGCGTGGCGGGGTGGCGTGGACGCTCGGGGCCGTCGAGGGGTATCCGGATGACACGGGCACACCCTCGCCCGTCGGAGGGTTCTCCATCTATTCGTCGGGCATTTTCGGAGCGCCTTCGGTGCTGCTCGACAGCGCTGATCCGACCCGCTCGTCGTTCGTCATCCCGCGCAACGTGCATGCTCACGGCGCGTGGTCTTTCACCGCGGAAGGGGTCTACTGCCTCTCGTTCGGCCGCACGGCGGAAGCGCCCGACGGCACCGTCTTGCACGACGACTTCGTGTTGGCGATGGCGGTAGGCAATGTGGCCGTGCGGGCGATCGATCCGGGCCGGTGCTTCGAGCGCCCCGTCCCGACGCTGCCTGTCGATCCGACGCTCCCTGTCGATCCGACTCTGCCTGTCGATCCGGCCCTCCCTGTCGATCCGGCCCTCCCTGACGGTCCGATCCCTCCCGCCGTCCCCGTGCTTCCCGGGCCGCCGGCTGTTCAGCCGGTGCTGCCCGGCGACGACGGGGCCGTGGCCGACCCCGTCACGGTGCCTGGCGCGCCCCAGCCCGGCGACCCGCTCGCGTCGGCGCCCGGGCCCGGTACCCCGCCTGTCCCGTCTGCGGCACCCGTGCCGGCGCCGGCGTCGATGACCGTGCCAGCCACGCGGTGCGTCGCCGGCGCGACGATACTGTCGTCCGGGCACGTCGACTACGCCAGCCGGATCGTCGATGGCAAGCTCGAATCACTGGTGAAAGACGGCACGTCGCAGTCGCCCGTCTGGCGTGAACCCGCGAGCACCGTGATCTGGCTGAAGCCCGCGGCGAAGGTCACGCTGCCGTCGAGCTATTCCGCGATCGGCCCGGTGGGGGCGTCGGTGTGGCAGGTCCCGCAGACCCAGAATGCCGAATTGGTCTGGTTGGGATGGAACACCGAAGAACTGCCGGCCACGCAGGCGGTGTCGCCGGTGTCGTGGACGTTGAACTCCGTCGCGGGGCCGGGAAGCGTCAAGGTATTTCTGCAGGGGTCGTTCGGCGAGATCCAGTCTGTCGTGTTCGACAACGGCGGCACCCATTCCATCGCGCTGGGCAAACACGTGCACGGCAACTGGGCGTTCTCGGCCGAAGGTGTCTACCGGCTCGGGTTCACCCAGTCGGTGACCCTTCCCGGTGGCGGCACGTCGACGGACACCGAGACCCTGACCGTCGCGGTGGGAGCCGTCGACCCGACACGCGCGATCGCGGGAGGCGGCGCGGGGTGTGGCGCGGTCGCCCTCGACGCGGGCGCGTCGCGTGACTCCGTTGCCGTCGACGCGGCCGCGCAGGCTGCGGCGCAGGCAGCAGCCGCCGCGGCGGCCCCGTCCGAGAACCCGCAGCGCGAGCGCCCGTCGGCGCCGAGCAGCCGAGCGACCGACGATCGTACATCGGGCCCTGTCGCGGCGGCCTCAACGCCCACGACCGTGCGGGTATTGCTGTTCGTCTTGGGTGGGCTGCTCGTCGCCGCATCGGGCGCCGGCGCGGCATGGTGGCTGCGGAATCGGCCAGGCGCCGGCCGCGCGGCGGCCGGTGAATAGCCCGCGCCGCGTTCGGTCGATAGCCGCGGCGACCGCTACGACGATGCTGCTCGCGGCGTGTGCGGCATCGCCCGGGCTCAGCGCCAACGACGAGCGTCTGCAAGTGGTGACCACGACCGGCCTGCTGCGCGACCTCGTGCAGAACGTCGGCGGCGACCGCGTGAACGTGACCTCGATGGTTCCCGACGGCGCCGACCCGCACAGCTACGAACCCACGCTGCACGGAGTGCGTGACGTCGTCTACGCCGACGTGGCGTTCAGCAACTACATGCTCCTGGAGGAGCACAGCATCATCAAGACGCTCGACGCCAACCTCGGAGACCACGTGCCGAACATCTCGCTCGCCGAGGACGCGGTGAAGTACGCCGCCGAGATCATCCCGCTGGTCGAGAACGTGTCGCTCGACACCATCTGGCTCGGCCTCCGCGCGCGCGGCGACGGTGGGCGATACGGTGCCACCCGGTCATCCGACATCGCTCTGAGCGCCACAGGCGCGACGGGACCCGGCGACGTCTACGGCTATCTCACCGGGACCTTCGGTGACACCGACGTCTATTTCGACTCCAGCGACGGCTTCGACCCGACGAACGGCTATCGCGACGACACGGCGACGCTCCCCGCCGACGCGCACACGCACATGTCGTGGGCCTTCTCCGAACCCGGCGTCTACACCCTGACTCTCTCCGCGCAGTTACGCGTCGACCACGAGTCGAAGCCGTTGCCCCTCGGCGAGTCGACGTTCACCTTCGCCGTCGGCGTGAAGTCGACGGCGGTGCCCGGTGTGACCGTGCTCGACGAGGGCCATGCCGATCTCACCGTCGACCTCGACCAAGGACGGGTCTACGCGCTGTACGACCCGGAAGGCGGCGGGGAAACGACCCAGACCGCCTTCGGCGCCGACGACGTGGTGATCTCAGTGCCGAACAAGGCGTTGTCCGAGATTCCGGCGGGCGGCCAGTTCTCGTTCCTGGGGCGGGCGGGAGCGCCGATACACCAGCTGCCGCAGGCGGTGCTGGGCAAGCACGTGCACGGCGAGATCGACCCCCACCTCTGGCAGAACGTGCGCAACGCGATGGCGTACGTCGAGCTCATGCGCGACACCCTCAGCGCGGCCGACCCGGGCGGCTCCGAACAGTACCGCGACAACGCCGACGCCTATCTCGCGCAACTGGACGAACTCGACGCCTACGTGGCATCCACCGTCGGCGAGATTCCGATAGCGCAGCGCAACATGGTCACCACCCACGACGCGTTCGCCTACCTCGCCGACGCTTACGGGTTGTCGATCGCGGGCTTCGTCACCGCCAACCCGGCGACCGAACCGTCGCTCGCCGACCGCCGCAAGCTGACCGAGACCATCGAGAATCTCGACGTACCCGCCGTGTTCCTCGAACCGAACCTCGCTGCCCGCTCGTCGACCCTCACCGAGGTCGCCGCAGAACAGGGCGTCGACGTGTGCTCGATCTACGGCGACACCTTCGATTCCCACGTTCGAACCTATGTGGAGATGATGCGTTTCAACGCCGAGTCTCTGCGCGACTGCCTCGTTTAGGACCCATATGAACCTCCGCCCCTTCGCCATAGCAGCGCTCGCCGTCGTCGCAGTGCTCACCCCCACCGCGGCGCTCGCTGTCGACGCCGACCCCGGTTCCGGTCAGACCCTCGACGAGGGGCAGACCGTCGCCACAGACGCTGTGGTACTCGGTGAGGGCCACGTCGACCTCGGTCCGCACTTCGTCGACGGCTCGTGGACGCTGATGGTGCACGACGACACGGCCGAACCGTCGACGTGGCGGCACTTCGACAAGACGGTCATCCGCGTCTCCGATTCGGCGATCCTCACCGTGCCCGACGACGAGGCCTACGCGTTCATCGGAGCCCGACCCGGAAGCGACGTACACGTGATGCCGCAGACGCAGACCGCGGGCGTCGTCTGGATGGGGTGGAACACGCAGGATCCGACGGTGATGGAGAGCATCGACCGCGGCGTCACCCTCGGGCTCGGCCGTATCGAAGGCCCCGGCGACGTGCTGGTCTACCTGCAGTCGGGCAGTTTCGACGCCCCCGACGTTCTCTGGGATTCGCGCGAGACCGACGAGCAACCCGTCTGGGTCGACGTCAACACCCACACCCACGCGAACTGGGTCTTCACCCGGCCCGGCGTCTATCTCGTCGAAGCGACCGTCGGCGCCGACCTCGTCGACGGCTCGACCGTGTCAGACACCCGGGTCATCCGGTTCGCGGTCGGAGACTCCACCAACACGGGCGACGCTCTCGCCGCACACCTCGAACCCGTCGCCGCAGTCGCCGACCCCGTCGAGGCGGAGGAAGCCGTCGAACCCTCCGACGACCCCGGACTCGTCACCGTGCTCGCGGCCATGATCGCGGTCGTCGTGATCGCGCTCGCAGCGGCTGTCGCCACCGTCGTCGTACGCGCCGGACGTGCAAAGAAGCGCGCGCTCGCCGCCCGGTCCGACGCGTGAGCGTGCTCGACGTCACCGACCTCTCGGTGCACCTCGGCGGCCGTCCCGCGCTCGCGGGAGTCAGC
>Ga0247735_1000943_pt1 | contig 11379 bp, 11 predicted proteins | sample UWRJL178409R2_FD_180934 | JGI IMG/M metagenome (GOLD analysis project Ga0247735, IMG submission 180934) | Plant litter microbial communities from Arlington Agricultural Research Station in Wisconsin, United States - UWRJ-L178-409R-2 | ecosystem: Environmental > Terrestrial > Plant litter >...
ACGCCTCGACCCAGAAGCCGGGCACCGACTTCAGCGTCTCGGTGACGCTGGAAGGCGCGCGCGACTTGAGCGTCGCATTCGACAAGGTGGTGATGGCGTAGCTTGTCTCCAGCTTGGTCCGGTCGCCCGAACCGGCGCGGCCGGTGACCACGATGTCGTCGCCGTCACCCGCGGTCTCGCCGGCCGGTGCGGCAGCGGGTGCGGCCGTCTGCGCGAGCGCGTTCGCGCTGGTCGTGGCCAGGAGAGTTGCAAGTGTAAGTCGACCAACAAGCTGGATTTTTTTCACGTCTAACCCTTTTCGCATCTGCAGCATGAGGCGCGCGGCGACCGGTAGGGATCGATGGTTTCACTTGCGCGGCGGCTCTGTTGCACAGCGATGACGGAACGATGTCAGAAGCGTTTTTTGCGCTCGCGCGTTGTCTGACGTGGACGGGAAGAGGGGAACCGGGCAGCGCTTTCGCGCTTGCCTGGGCCGCCCCCTGTGGCAAACCGGGGCACGCCCAATCGGAGTTCCCATCGATGAAGACCGCAGCCCTTACCTCAGCGATCGCCCTGCTCGTGCTCGGCGGGTGCGATCAGGCTTCCGCCCCGGCGCCGGACAACGGCGCCGTGGCGGCACCGGTGAAGCCCGCCGAGAAGGATTATTATGCCGACCGCATCAACGCGCTGAGCGACAAGCAACGTGACGCCGTGCTGCTCAAGGCGATCAAGGATGCGGGCGGCGAATGCCCCGCGGTGACCGGATCGGCCGTGCGAGCGCCGGTCGAGGGGCATCACGCCTGGATCGTGCATTGCGCCGCCGGCAAGGACCTGCGCGCGCTCGACTGGGTGGTCGTGCTTGGCTCGGGCGGGATGATGAGCATCGTCCGGCCGGGCGCGCTTTAAATAGCGGTTGCCACCGAAACGATTTTGTCTCCGATTGCATAAACGCCCCCCGGGCATAACGTCCCGCCTTCGCGCTCCTGCCTTGTGCTGCGGACGGCGCAACGCCGGCGGCTGCTTCATCGTCGCCCAATTACAGATGGGGGACGATCATGAGATTCTCGATCAAGCGGCGCCAGATCGGCCGGCGCGGTGCTGCGGCGGCTGTGGCCACGATCGCCGGCCTTGGCCTGCTGGCGGCTTGCACGGTGAAGCCGGACAAACCGGCCGGGCCGTCCTATCTTGCCGCCTTCCCGAATTTCGCGCCGGACGTGACCGCGCAATTCCCGGGCGACGTGGACATCGCCCTCAAAAAGAAGCTCGAAGGCGAGAAGAAGTTCGCCCAGGTCCAGCGCGAGTTCGACCTTTATTCCTGGCAGATGTTCCTGGCGCTGAACTGGCCGACCGACAACGAGGGCAAGGCGGCGCCGAAGATCACCGACACCAGCTTCGGGGCGCCGCACTGGACCCTGTGGCATACGTCCAACTCGATCTTCCAGCCCGACGGCGCCACGCCGGCCGCCTGCGCGTCCAAGGCCGCCGCGCGCACCCTGGTGCTGCGCCGCGACCTGAGCAAGCCGGTCAGCCGCGGCCTGAAGGCCTTTTCCGCCCAGGCGACGTCCGGCGCGGATCCGCGCCAGACGCGCTTCCTCGGTGTGGTTTCGGCCGTGGGCGAACTGAATGCGTCCAATCTCGGCGATATCCAGCAGGCCTTTTCGGGGCCGCTGATCGACCAGAATGGCGAGTTCGTCTATTACGAGATCATGATCGACCCGAACGAGGTCGAGTATCTCTGCGCGAACAGCCTGTACAACATCAACGGCCAGGTCGCTTTCACCCAGGGCGGCGGCAAGGTGCAGATGCCGTTCGGCACGCCCGACAAGGATTGGGGTGGATCCACCGAACTGAAATTCGCCTGGCGCATCCTGAAAAAGGGCAGCGACGATTTCAGCCGCTTCCATACCCAGCCCGCGGTGGTGATCGACCAGGGGCCCGACGGCGCGCAGGTCGAGCGCAAGGTGACCGTCGGCCTGGTCGGCATGCATATCGGGCACAAGAGCTCGACCTCGCCGCAATGGATCTGGTCGACCTTCGAGCAGATCGACAATCTCGACGTCGATCCAGTCGCGCACCCGACGCTGAAGCCGTCCTTCGTCGACACTAATTGCCCGGGCTGCGCGGTCAACCAGCTGCCGCAGAAGGTGGGTGGCGTCTATCCGCGCATCCCGACCCAGGCATGGCGTGCCATCCCGATCCCCGGGGACAAGGTGGCGCTGAATGCGCAGGCGCAGGCGGCGTTGAAGAAACTGGGCAGCGTCTGGCAATATTATCAGCTGATCGACACACAGTGGCCGACCGAGCCGAGTGCGCCGCCGACCGCGTGGAACGCCGGCCTGCCCGGTGCGGTGACCAACAAGCCCGGCGGTCACCCGACCCCGACCTTCCTGACCAACATCACGATGGAAACCTATTTCCAGAAGGGCAATCAGGCGGCGTGCAACAGCGAGGAACTGCCCGACGGCATGAACTGCCCGGATGGCGGCGCGGTGGAACCCCCGGTGTGGAATTCGGCGCTGAACAATCTCGGCAAGCCGGTGACGCCGGGGGTCAACACCCTGTCCTTCATCACCGAGAGCTGCACCGGCTGCCATAGCTCGGCGGGGATCTGGACCAGCTGGGATCCGGCAAAGGGCACCGGCACGAAATCCGGGCAGCTTAGCGGGGACTTCTCCTGGTTGCTCGTCCAGAAGGCGAGCTATGCCGGCACCGGCGCCCAGCCCAAGCCACTGTTTGGGAAGCTTCGGTGAACGGGTTACTGGGCCCCTCCCCTGAAGGGGAGGGGCTGTAACTAGCTCAGAAAGCCGCCGTCACCGACAGCACGATCTGGCTGTCCGCAATCGAGGAGCCGTCCTTTGTGCTGGAGAAGTTCGGCTGCAGATAGGCCGACTCCGCCTTGCTGATGTCGGTGTCGACATAGGCGGCACCCAGCGTGACCGGGCCGAGGACGTAATCCACGCCGAGCAGCCAATCGACATATTTGCCGGTCGGCGCCACGCTGGTGCCGTTCGGGCCGAGGCCGGGGTTGCCGTCCGAATAGCCGACATGCGCCTTCACGGTGATCGGCGTGCTCGGGATGCCGGCGCTGGCGTCACCCCAGATGTAGAAATTGTCCTCGCTCTGCCCGGCGCTCTGCGGCGTGTTCGAGAAATTGCCGAGCGCCTTCTGCTTGGGCGCATAGGCGACACCGGCGAGCAGGTTGACCGGGCCGGCGGTGCCGCTGACCTTCACATAGGGCTCAGCGAAATCGGTCAGGTCGGCGCCGCCCGGATACATGTACCAGGTCAGGCCGACATCGACGGTCGCCCCGCCGAACGCGCGCTTGTAGCCGGCGATCAGGTCGAGTTCCATATTGGAGCCGCCGAACGTGCCCCAGCCGGCCAGGTTCGATCCCCAGACGCCGGCATAGAAGCCGCTTTCGTGCGCGACGGTGATGCCGCCCTGGATCGCCATTTCCTTGTCGGACTGGGAAACACCGCGGAACCGGTAATCAGTAACGAGCGCGACGCTGCCGGAGACCGTGATCGCTGGCGGCGGCGCGGTGTCCTGCGCGGCGGCAGGCAGAGCGGCGATGGTCATCATGGCCGCGCCAAGGACGTAGAGAGTTTTCATGGGACACCCCTTTAATGGATAGGGTCCCTCCTGCGGCCGGGTCCGCCCTTTCTCTCAGCCTCTGTGGGGAACAGGGGGTGGAAAGAGTCGGCCCGGGCAGGTTCTGTTTATCGGGCGGCACGCCGGCACAGGTTGCCGCTTCGTAAGGAAGTATTGCTCAGTGTGCCGATGTCGCCAGTTTCGGGGGCGCCCCGATCAGCGTGACCGGGTTGCCGGCGGCACGGCGGCGGCTCAGCCAGTCCTTGAGCAGCTCGGCGCAGGTATGGTCGATCGTCGCGAGGCGCGACATGTCGAGCCGCACCTTCCCGCCCTGCGGCACCTCTTCCAACGCATCGGAGAGCTTGGGCAGGGTGACGAAAGTCGCGCTGCCCGACAGCTGGACCGCCCGGCCCTGATCGTCGTCATGCGACGCGACCTTCAGACGCAGGCGGCGGACATGCGGGATCAGTTCGAGCAGCGAGAGGCCGATGCCGACCAGCACGCCGGTCAGCAGATCCTCGACCACGACCAGGATCAGGGTGATCGCCCAGATCGCGGCGGGCAAGGCGCCGTAATTGCCGAACAGGTGGCGGACATGCGCGATGCTCACCAGGCGCCAGCCGGTCACCACCAGCACCGCGCCGAGCGCGGCCATCGGGATCTCGCGCAGCAGCCAGGGCAGCAGCGCGACGAAGCCCAGAATCCAGGCACCATGCAAGATGGTCGAAAGGCGAGTCGTGGCACCCGCCTGGACGTTGGCCGAGCTGCGCACGATCACGCCGGTCATCGGCAGGGCGCCGGCGAGGCCGCAAAGCAGATTGCCGATGCCCTGGGCGCGCAATTCCTTGTTGTAGTTGGTGCGCACGCCGTCATGCATCTTGTCGACCGCTGCGGCCGACAACAGCGTCTCGGCGCTGGCGATGAAAGCGATGGCGAGCGCCGCGACGATCACCGATGGATCCATCCATTTGGCGAGCAGGTCGGGGCCCGGCAGGGCGATGGCCGACGCGATCGACTGGGGAACGTTCACACGCGTGACATCCAGGCCCAGGGAGAAGGCGGTCAGCGTACCGACCACCACACCGACCAGCGCGCCGGGCACCTGCTTCAGCGCCGCAGGGCGGAAGCGTTCCCACCCAAGCATCGTGCCGATGGTCAGCAGGCCGATCGCAAAGGCGCGCTCCACTCCGGACACGTCCATCGACAGGCCAAGCACGCGGCCCGGCATCGCGGCGATATTGGCGAGGCCGCTCGACAGCGGCGTCGCGTCGAACAGGACATGGAACTGGCCGACCACGATCAGCACGCCGATACCCGCCAGCATGCCATGCACGACGGCCGGCGAAATGGCGCGGAACCAGCCGCCCAGCTTCGCGATGCCGGCGATCACCTGGATGATGCCGGCGAGAATGAGGATGGGACCGAGCGCCGACAGGCCCTTGTCGCGCACCAGTTCGAACACGATGACGGCAAGGCCAGCGGCGGGGCCGCTGACCTGGAGGGGAGAACCAGCGAAGAAGCCGACCACGACACCACCGATGATGCCGGTGATCAGGCCTCTTTCAGGGGGTACGCCGGAAGCGATCGCGATGCCCATGCAAAGGGGCATCGCGACGAGGAAAACGACGATCGAGGCAGTGAAGTCGCGTGAGACGGTGCTGAACGACGGCAGTTCGAGACCGGCGAGCTTCATTCCGCCGCCTCCAGCAGCTCGATGCCATTGGCCAGCCGCTGCCCAGCCGGCACCGCGACCGGCAGCGGCCGATCGTCCCGTACGGTGGAGAAGCGGCCGCTGACGCCATCCAGCGCCAGGATCGCGCCTTCGCGGATATCCACGAACCAGCCGTGCAGGGTCATCTCGCCCCGGGCGATCGCCGAGGCGACAGAGGGATGGGTGCGCAGGTGCGCGATTTGCGCGACGATATTTTCCAGCGCGGCTGTGCGGACCCGCTCGGCATCCTCCATATGCGGGTAGCATTCATTGACCACGCTGGCCGCGGCATTGCTGTGGCGCAGCCACGCCGCGACATTGGGCATGCGCTCCAGCCCTTCGGGGTTCATCAGCGCTTTCATCGCGCCGCAATCGGCGTGACCACACACGATGATGTCGCGTACGCCCAACGCCATCACGGCATATTCGACAGTGGAGGACACGCCGCCATTGTGATTGGAAAAGGGCGGGACGATGTTGCCTGCGTTGCGGCAGACGAACAGGTCGCCAGGGCCGGCCTGCATGATCTGCTCTGGCACCACACGCGAATCCGCGCAGGAAATCATCAGGGCCTTGGGGCTCTGGCCATCATTGACCAGCTTGGCGAAGAGCGCGCTCTGGTCGGGGAATACCTGCTTCTCGAAACTGAGGACGCGGCCGATAAGGTCGTTCACTGCTTAGCTCCTGCTGCCGGCTCGGACACATCGAGCGCGGCTTAGGCAGGATATCTAGGCGCGCAGTTTTGCTGCGACGCCGCATCACTGTAAGGAATCATGTCTCCCAAGTGGCAGAATGATTTCGGCGCGCAGGCCACCTTCCCGCCGGTTCGTCAGGCGGAGCGAACCGCCCTCATTCTCGATTGTCTTGACCACGATCGACAGGCCGAGCCCGAAGCCGACCGTGTCGCGGCGGCGCGCGGTATCCAGACGGACGAACGGCTCGAGTACTGTCTCGAGCGAGTCCTGCGGGATGCCGGGGCCATCGTCATCGACCCAGATGGTGACGTGTTCGCGGCGGCCGGTAAGCGTGATCGTTACGGCATTGCCATAGTGTAGGCCGTTCTCCACGAGATTGCCGATCGCCCGGCGCATCGCTGACGGGCGGATCATGGCATCGCAGTGATCGGGCCCGACATACCGCACGTCGTGGCCTACATCGCCTTCATTGTCGGCGATCGTGGCACACAGTACGGCCAGGTCGATCAGCGCGGGCGTCTCTGAGTCGCGATCGCCGCCGAGAAAGGCGAGCAGCGAGGACACCATCGCCTCCATCTCGGCGATGTCGGCGTGGATCGTGTCGCGCAGTTCCGGCTCGACGACTCGGTCGGCGCGGAGCCGCAACCGGGCGAGCGGGGTACGCAGATCATGTCCGACGGCGGCCAGTGCCTGCGTACGATCGACGATCAGGCGGTGGATACGGGCCTGCATCCGGTTGAACGCGCCGATCACACGGCGAACCTCGGCCGGGCCGGCTTCGTTCACCTGTGGCTGATCCGGGCTGCCGAAACTGTCCGCCGCTTCGGCGAGCTGGCGCATCGGCTGCAGGGTGCGGCGGATCAGGAGGCCGCCAAGCAGCATCGCGGCGATCGCGAGCATGGAGGCAACGAGGATGCGGCTGGGCGCGAAATCGCTATTGGAGACGGGCTTGAGCGTCTGAAAATGCAGCCAGCTGCCGTCCGGCAGGGTCACTCCGCCGACCACCACCGAACTGCTGCCGAGCGACACGACCCGGAAACGCAGATCGGTGGGCGCGAGCGTCGGCTCCCACGCCACGACTTCTTCGCGCATGCTATCGAGCGACGGCGCGAGCGGCGGGGGCGGGGGGCGGCTGCGTTCCCAGGCCATCATGTAATGATCGGTCGAAAGTTCGGCGGCCATCGCGGGACGGTTCGCCGCGGGCAATTCCGCGACGAGGCGCCGCGCGATCACCAGATGCTCGGCCAGCCGCCGCGCCCGGTCGCCGCTCAGCGAGAAATGGCTCGCGCGCTCATAAAGGATCGTGCTGGCGGTGAACTCGACAATGACGACCAGCAGCAAGATCGCGACGATCCGCCCAAGCAGGCCGATCGACGGGCGCACGAAATGCCTCAACTGCGCGTGACGCCCGTGTTGAACATATAGCCGACGCCGCGAACGGTGACGATCGGGGCCGGTTTGTCACCGTGCGTGAGCTTGCGCCGCAGCCGGCTGACCAGCACATCGACGCTTCGGTCGGAACTGTCGGTCATGCGGGTGCGCGACAATTCGATCAGCCGCTCGCGCGCGATAACGCGACCGGCATGGTCGAGCAGGCTGGTGAGCAGGTCGAACTCGGCGCCGGTCAGTTCGACGATCGCTCCCGCCGGCGACAGCAGCTCGCGGCGCGGCAAATTGACCGTCCAGCCGTCGAAGGTGAGCACGCCCTGCTCACGCTCGCCGCCGCGGCGGTCGAGCGCGCCCCGGCGCAGCACTGCGCGGACTCGTGCGGCCAGCTCGCGCGTACCGAACGGCTTGGCGAGATAATCGTCGGCCCCCAGTTCGAGCCCGATAACGCGGTCCGTTTCGCTGCCCTTGGCGCTGACGAAGATGATCGGCACGTCGCTGGTCTTGCGCAGCTGGCGGCACAGGTCGATGCCGCTGGTGCCGGGCAGCATGATGTCGAGCAGCACCAGATCGACCGGCCCCGCTTTCAGCGCCAGCCACATCTCCGGTGCGGCGGACGCAGGGCGAACGATATAGCCATGCTCCTGCAGCGCGCGCGTGGAAAGCGTGCGAAGTGCCGGATCGTCTTCGACCAGCAAGATGGTGGGGGCTACGTCGGGACTGGTGCTCTGGTTCATTGCTGTCATGTTGCGGTGCGAGGTAAGTTCGCGTTCCCTAAGGGTCAATCGCTTCGGACGACGACGAAGCATTCAGAAACAATTTGTCACGGACCGGTGCCCGGCCAGCAAAGCCGGCTCCGCTATTGCGCATACTCGCAATCATTTAAGAGGAACACCCCATGCTTGTCCGTACCGTTTTCGGTGCCGCGCTGCTCAGCGCCGCCGTCCCCGCCTTCGCCGTATCGGACGTTCCCCGCTCCGACGCGGCGAAGACCTGCGCGCTCGCGCCGCACCTCGCCCCGCACGGCAAGGGCGTGACGACCCCGGTCGTCAAGTGCGAGTCAAAGACGTCCGAAATCGCCCGCAACGACCAGCCGGCAAAGGCCCCGGTCGCGCGCAACTAAGTCCCCTTATTAGACCCCTTCCCCGCCATGCCGGTCCTGCGCGGCATGGCGGGTTTTTTTCGCCTAGCGCTGGCGAAACCGCGCGTCGTCCTCCGCGCCCGCGATGAGCGCCTGCGCGCGCCCGATGCCTGTGTTCACATCGTCGCCGCGCTTCGCCGCCCCGGCACGCCGGTACAGGTCGATCGCCTGCGGATATTCCCCCCGCTCTTCCGCGCAGAGCCCCATGTTGAACAGGATCGCATGCTGGCCCGGCTGCTCGCGGTCGATCGACGCCCATCCGGCGCAGGCACCAGCACTATCGCTCTTGGTCTGCTTCAGCACTGCCTTGAACCGGTCCGACAGCGGCTTGGGCAGGCCGGCGCGATCTTCCCGATACCGCGTCTTGTACGTCTCCCCGTGCGGCGCGATCTCGCCTCGGACTTCCCCCGCAATGCCGTCAATCATGCTCGCGATCGTCGCCTCGGCGCTGCGCGAAGGGCTCTCGCCCGGACACCAGCTGATCGTCTCGCTGCGCGGCTTGGTCTCGGTATAGACGATCGCTCCATCGCGCGTGCGCACGATCCTCAGCGACGCGGTCAGGCTGGTGGTGCGCTCGGTGCACTGGACCGGCACATTATCATATTTGACGCACTTGCCTTCCTTCTTGCCCTGTTCGGCCGGAGCACGGTCGACACAGCGGTTGCGCGTCAACTGGACCCGGTGTTCTTCCCAGTCCGACGTCGCCGATCCGCTCAGCACGCCGTCCGCCCGGGCGCCGGGATCCCCGAGCAAGGTGAAATGCGGGCCGCTCCCATTCCGCGCCTGGGACAGCGCATTGCCGATCGCATTGGAAAGCTGCCCGCCGTCGCGACCGCGAAACTGGTCGATCGCCAGCCGCCGCAGATAGCTCGCCTCGCGATTCTGCGCGGGGAAACGCCCGCTGATTTCGATCGTCTCGCCCAGCGCGCCGCCGGTGGTGAGAAAGGCCAGGATCGCGGAAGCTCGCAAGGCGCGGCGGCGCGTGATGAAGCTGATCATGACATCCCCCCGGAAAGTCGAATCGACCGCGCAATGATATCCCACCCGCTAGAAGCGACAACCCGAAACGCGACACGCCGAAACGCGACACGCCGAAACGCGACACGCCGAAACGCGACAGGCCGAAACGCGACACGCCGAAACGCGACAGGGCCCCGCCGCTGGATAGCGGCGAGGCCCTGCCTGCGATCGACGCCGGGTCGATCAGCGGCAGCGAACGTCGCTGTTGTTCTGATCGATCGACTTGCCCGCCAGCGCGCCCAGCGCGCCACCGATCAGCGTACCGGCCGCGCGGTTACGCCCGCCGTCGATGATGTTGCCGAGGATGCCGCCACCGATGGCACCGACGATCAGACCGGTCGTGCCGTCGTTGCGCTTGCAATAATAGCGCCCGTCCGACCCGCGATATACCTCGTCGTTCGCCGAGAGGCGGCGTTCCGAATAATTGGGGCCGTCGCGATAATAGCGCGAAGCGTCGTAATCGGTCGCGAAGCGACGATCGTCGTCACGCAGCGCGATCGACCCGCGATTGTCGTCGCGTCCGCCCTGATATCCGTCACGGTCGTTCTGGCGCGCCCAGCGCAGCGAACGGCTGAGATCGTCCAGACGGGTCAGGACGATCTGACGACGCTGCGGCGTCAGCCGACCACGGTTCAGCTCGGCCCGAATACCGTTAAGCTGCGACTGAGCGCGACGTGCCTCGCGCCGGTCGAGGCTGCCATCTCTCGCACCGCGGTCGATGCGCTGCTGCAGGAAGGAGATGCGTTCGCGCGGGCTGTCGGGCGCACCGCGCCAGAATGCGTCGCGGTCCCAACTGGAGCTGTTGTTGCCGCGCCAATCCTGCGCTTGCGCCGCCAGCGGCACAGTGCCGATCGCGGCAAGCGCGACGGCGCTGCAAAGGGTGATGATCTTCATAATCTGCTCCTGAGACTCTCAATCGTTTGATACGATTGCGTACTGAAACCCGCGAGGTGCGAATAAGTGCCATTCCGGTCTCACTATTCCCGCCCGCCGCTCTTGCGCCGTCCGCGCGGCGGCGCGAAGAACGGTCGCGTCTCGCGTCGCTTTGGACAAGGAACCCCGATGATCTTGCACCAGGACGTCTTCACTGAACCGAGCGACGTCGATCCCGATACGTTGGCCAATCTCGGCCCGTTGCGGCGGCTCGCCGGGCGCTGGCATGCCCGCAAGGGGATCGACCTGAACCCCAAGGCCGACGGCCCGGAACGCCGCGTGTTCATCGAGCGGATGAGCTTCGATCCGATCGACCCGCAGGCCAATGGCCCGCAGCTGCTCTATGGCCTGCGCTATCACATCCACATCACCACCGAGGAGGAGGACATTACCTTCCACGACCAGGTCGGTTATTGGCTGTGGGAGCCAGCGACCGGTATGGTCCTGCAGACCGTCGCGATTCCGCGTGGGCAGGTCGCGCTTGCCTCGGGCCAGTCCACCCCCGACGCGGACAGCATCATCGTCTCATCGACGCGCGGCCAGACCGAGAACGGCATCTGCTCCACCGCCTTTCTCGAATATGCCTTCCGCACCGACAGCTACCGGATCGAGCTCCGCTTCAATCCGGACGGTAGCTTCAGCTATGTCACCGATACGATGCTGATCGTGCACGGCCGCGACGAACCCTTTGCGCACCGCGACCAGAACACGCTGAAGCGGGTAGGCGAGCCGAAGCTCAATCCCCTTGCGGTCATTCTGGCGAAGCGAGCCGCGGGCAAGGCGCCGTAACAGCCCGGCCGCCACCGATTGACTTCCCTCCCCCCGGCCGCAGGATGCGCCATCCAGCCACGGAGAACCTCGTGCACCAGCTGAAATCCGCCTGCGCGCTCGCTGCCCTCCTGCTCGGTGCGACCACTCCCGTG
>Ga0247735_1000944_pt1 | contig 11377 bp, 10 predicted proteins | sample UWRJL178409R2_FD_180934 | JGI IMG/M metagenome (GOLD analysis project Ga0247735, IMG submission 180934) | Plant litter microbial communities from Arlington Agricultural Research Station in Wisconsin, United States - UWRJ-L178-409R-2 | ecosystem: Environmental > Terrestrial > Plant litter >...
CCAGCGTTCGTGGCGTCCGGGACCGTCGATCAACCGTTCGGCCGGCACCTTCTCGTCGAGGTCGAGGTCGGAGGTGTCGACATCGAGCACGCGGTCGAGCTGTTCACGGCCATGGATCGGATTGATATAGCGGGCGAGTTCGTCCGCGATCTCATCGGCCTCGGCCTGCGTCCGGCCGACGATCGGCATGATGCCCGGGAGGATCTTGACCTTGTCGGGGTTGCGGCCCTTCTCGGCGATCAGGCGCTTGAAGTTCGCATAGAACTCCAAAGACTTGTCCTTGCGCGGTTGTGCCGTGTAGATGGCGTCCGCGACCGAACTCCCGAGCTCGATCCCGGCGGGGGACTGGCCCGCCTGCACCAGGACGGGGTGACCCTGCGGCGGGCGAGGCATGTTGAGCGCTCCCTGCACATCGAAGAACTCGCCGACATGGTTGATGTCGTGGATCTTGTCCGGGTCGGCCCACCAGCCGCTCTCGCGGTCGTCGATGACGGCGTCGGCCTCCCAGCTCTCCCAGAGCTTCTTCACGACCTCGACGAATTCGGTCGCCCGTCGGTACCGGTCCTCGGGGTCGGGCATATCGGCAAGCCCGTAGTTCTTGTTGCCCATGATGGACGTCACGATGTTCCAGCCCACGCGTCCGTTGCTCAACATGTCGAGCCCGGCGAACTGCCGAGCCACGTTGTACGGCTCCGAGAACGTGGTGGACATCGTTCCGAGCAGGCCGATCTTCTCCGTGAAGCCGATCATGGCGCCGATCGACGAGATCGGTTCGTGCAGCCCCGTGGCGCGGTTGCCGCCCGAACGGATGGAGGCGACATCTTGGCTGTCCGCGAAGAAGACCGCGTGGATCTTGGCCGCCTCCGCGGCCTTGACCATGTCGCGCGCCAGGGTGAGTTGACCGATCTCGTTCGCACGGCTCTCGGGGTGGCGCCACGCGTCGGTGTGATAACCGAACGAGAGCATGAATAAGGTCAACGCCATCTGACGTTTGGGCGTGCTCGCCATCGAGTCCTCCTGTGTCGATACGTGACCGGGTTCGCGGTGCAGTCGCCGTGCGAGGACGAGGATCGGCATCTATGCCGATTCGTCCCGTGAGGATCCGTCCGGGGTGGTCGCGCTTCGCCACGCTAACCTCCGGTTCACGCGGGGGGACAGCGCCCCTTCCGCCACACGGAACCGCCCGCGGCGGGGCGACCCGAATGCTCGTCCGGGGCTCAGGAGTCCGACGGTCGGCCGACGGAATAGGGGCTGAAACCGCCGCCGTCGAGCGCCAGGGCCTGCGCCGTGACGTATCCGCTCGCCTCGTCCGAGAAGAACGCGACCGCGTTGGCCACGTCCTCCGGAGTGCCCACGCGGCCGACCGCGATCCGGGCACCCATGGCGCGCATCGTCTCATCTCGGTCGGCACCGGGATTGTTGAGCATCGATCGGCTGGTGTTCACCAGGCCGGGGCAGATGGCGTTGACCGTGATGCCCCAGCCCGCGACATCCATCGCGAGCGAGCGCGTGAGCCCGAGGATGCCGGCCTTGGACGCCGAATAGGCGGCCGACCGGCCCGCGGCGTCGAGCGCAGCCATCGATGAGACGTTCACGATGCGGCCGTACCGGCGCTGCCGCATGAGAGCGACGGCGCCCTGAGACATGAGGAAGGTCCCGGTCAGGTTGACCTGCAACTGCGTCTGCCAGGCGGCGAAGGGCACGTCCTCGACATCGGCGCGGTCGGCGCCCTGCGGCGCCGCGGCATTGTTCACGAGGATGTCTAGCCGACCGAATCGTGCTCGAACCTCGTCGAACACGCCGTCGACATCCGCCGGGTCGCTCACGTCGCCGACGAGTCCCACGGCGGTTCCGCCGGCAGCCTCGATGGCTTCGACCAGCAGACCGAGGCCATCCGGGCGTCCGGCGCCCTGCTCACCGGTGTTCGCGACGCCTCCTGGCGCGCGGTCGGTCACGATGACAGCGGCACCCCGTGCGGCGAGACGTCGCGCGATCGCCGCACCCATCCCGTCGGGCTTGCCGCAACCCGTGACGATCGCCACGGGAACGGCGACGGGCGATCCCGCCGGCGCGGTGGCCATCAGTGCACCGGGAACGACTGCCCCGACCAAGCGCCGAAGACGCGCATGACCATGGACATCGCGGCGTTGCGTGAACCCGCGACGATGATGGGCAGCGTCGCGGCGGAAGCGTCGGCGAAGACGGGATGGAAGTGATCGGGTTCGAAGGGTCCGCCGGGGAGGTGGCTGAGTCCCTTGCCCGCGCGGTCGAGATCGGCCTCGGTCTTGCCGCTGTGCGCGACTAGCCACTCGCGGACATCCTGTTTGGTCATGCCCGCGTCGGCGAACAGGCGGGCGTGCTCGGGGTTCATGAGGATCGCGACCGACGTGTTGCGGAAAATCCAGGAGCCGGAGCGCTGGATCGTGTCGGCGAAATCGCGAAGCACCTCCACGGGTTCGCGGAAGCTGCGGTTGTCGACGAATTCGGTCGTGCGCAGAAGAGTAGCGCTGACGGCGTTCTCACCGCGGGCGAATCCGTTCTCGACGGCGAGCGGTTCCCACGGGGAGTTCTCTTCGTCCTCGGCGATGCAGATCGACCATCTCCCGGGGATGCCCTGGGTCGCCTGTTCGAGCTCGTGCGGCACGATGCCGAACGAATTGCGGACGGTCAGGCCCAGGGCGCGCGGTATCGTCGCGTTCGCGCGGAAGCCGGGTCCGAGCACCCCTCCGGTCGCGTTGATCCCGAGTTCTCGCGCGATGGGGCCGTTCACGATCACGAGGGGAGCCGGACCGCTCGTGCTCTGCCACCCGCCTCCACGTGCCGCTCGCTCGGCGGACAGGGCGTCCCAGGCGGCGAGGACGACCGGCAGGTACTCCGGCCGGCAGCCCGCCATGATCGCGTGTACGGCAACGTCGCGCACCGTTGCGGATCGTCCGAGCGCGGCGACCCGCGCAACGACCTCGTCGGGGTCGCGATCCGTCTGGGCGAGGAACTCCGCGACGGCCGGCTCGGTCGCGGGCATCAGGGGCAGCCCGTCCGACCATCCCTGTGCATACAGGTGCTCGATGACGGAGGTCGCCGCTTCGGGATCCAGCTGTGCGACCCCATCCGCGGGCTCGAGCTGCACGGTCTTACCCGCGGCGTCGAGCTGCGCGGTGGGAGCCGCGGATTCGGGAATGCTCACGTGTCAGCTCTCGTCCCGCAGCAGATGCGCGCGGACGAAGTCGACCAGTTCTGCGCCGCGCTCGTCGACCTGTTCCGCAGACAGGTTGGCGATGGGGTGCTGCGTGCGGATGTAGGCGTAGTCATCCCGCCCCTTGAGCTTCGCCATCGCGTTCGCCGTCACTTCGAAGGCGTCCGTGCAGATGACGGCGCTCGGGATGCCGAGGGCGTCGAGGATGATGCCGTCCGCGACCGCTGAGGCACTGCAGGAACCGCAGTCGCCCACCCCGATGATGACGGCGTCGCAGGATTGCCTGATCTGCTCGACCATCTCGTCGGGCAGCGGCAGGGCGAAGTTCGTCTTGGTCATGGGGGTCAGCTCTGCGACGCCGTCGTGCTGCCGGAGCTCCTGCCCGATGACAGCGAGAACGCCGGCCGCGTTGCGCTTGGTGTTCTCCAGCAGACCGACGCGGAGGCCCCTGAGGCTGGTGAGCGTCGGCGACGTCGCCGAGGCGTCGTGGGACGCGGGCCGCGAGGTCGCGGTCGGGTCGATGATTTCGAGTGCCATGGGAAGCCCCCGTCCGTTCGTTGTCTGATTCGGTCTTGTTCGGTCTGGTCTAACGATTCTCACGACGCGGGCGCGCGGTGCGGCCGGTCCATTCCGTGGGACGGAACGCGGGTACGCGTGCCCCGAGAGGCCCGAAGGGCGGGGCGCTCATCGAACGCCCCGCCCTTCGAGTGCGGGGTTCAGCCCTTCCACTCCATCTCGGCCCACGGGGGCGAGTTGGTCTGGGTGAGGCCGGCAGGAAGCTCGGTCCAGCGCTGGGTGTTGACCGTCTGGTTCGAGGCGTTGGTCCAGGCCAGCGGGGCCCAATACATGAGCTCGTTCGCCCGCTCCTGCAGGGTGTAGAGGTACCCGGCGCGCTCATCCCGGTCGATCACGCTGAGGGCGCCCGCGGCGGCCTCATCGAGTTCGGGATCGCAGACGCCCGATCCGTTCCGGAACGGACGCTTCTCGGCGTTGCACATCAGCCACGGGCCGGCGCCGAGCATCGGGTCGGCACCCGCGGTGTTGCGCATGAGGAACAGCCCGAAGTTCGGGTTGGTGAAGGTGTTCTCGATGAAGACGGGCTCGGCGGTGCCGACCAGGTTGAGCTGGATCCCCACTTCTTCGAGCGACGACTTCAGCACCTCGGCGACGGCCGCTACGTCCGACAGTGCAGAGATGTAGTTCACGTCGAGCGAGAATCGGAACCCATCCGACCCGACCGGGTAGCCGGCGTCGTCGAGACCATCGTTGATGGCGTCGACGTCGCGCGGGAAGTCCTTGTCGAAGTTGATCGAGGGATCCTGCGCCCAGGCCTGAGCGTCGGGCAGATATCCCTGCGCAGGTGAACCCAGATCGTTCAAGCCGAGCGACGTGACGGCGTCACGATCCATGGCCGCGAAGACCAGCTGGCGGACCGCGGGGTCGGCGAGCTCCGGAACCTGCGAGTTGAAGGTCACGGCGACGAGCTGCGGGAAGACGCCCTTCGTCATCAGCTCGAGGGTGTCGCTGGCCGCTACCTGATCCTGCTGCGCTGGATCGATGACGGCGGAGTCGAGTTCGCCGGACAACAGCGACAGCGTGCGCGCGTTCGGGTCGGTCATGACGGGGAAGATGGCACGGTCGACGTCGGACGCGCCCTTCCACCAGTCGGGGTTCTTGACGAGCACGACCTCGGCGCCGGGGCTGAACGAATCGAACATCATCGCACCCGTGCCGACGGGTGCCATGTTCGCGGGGTTCGTGATGTAGTCCGTGCCTTCGTAGAGGTGCTTGGGCAGCACGACCTGCTGCGAGAGCGCCTCCATGAAGGGACCGTACTGACGGCTCAGCTTGACGACGACGGTGCTCTCGTCCTCGATCGTGACGGATTCGAACGTCGCGGCCAGCGGGGCGCCGGTGCCGGTCAGGGGCACCATCTCTTCGAGGTTGAACTTCACGTCCTCGGCCGTGAACGGCTCCCCGTCGTGCCACTTCACGCCCTGCCGGACCTTCAGGGTCAGGGTGAGACCGTCCTCGCTGAACTCCCACTCCTCGATGAGGCTCGGGTTGACCTCGTAGTCGCCGGTCATCTCGACCATGCTGCCGAGGATCGAGTAACCGAACCGCAGCGGGATGGGACCTCCCGCGACCTGGGCGTTGAACCCGGTCGGGTCGGCGCTGATCGCCTCGATGTAGATGTGCTCCGCGCCGTCGTCGCCGCCGCTCGCGTCATCGGTCGCGCCGCCCGAGCAGGCGGCGAGCCCGAGGATCACGGCGCTGATCCCGGCAACGACCGCCAGGCGCCTTCTTGTGGTTCTCAACACTGAGTACTCCTCTATGACTGTCCGTGAGACATGTGTGGTGCTTTGGGTGATGTTCAGTTGTGATTCAGCGAAGTTCGGATGCGGCCGCCGTCGGGACGATGCGTGCCAGGTCGAGGATGGGGGATGCCGCCAGCAACTCACGGGTGTACGGATGCTGCGCGTTCGCGAAGATCTCGTCCTTCGTGCCGTGTTCGACGATCTCGCCGGCCTTCATGACGTAGACGTAGTCGGCGACCTTCTTCACGACGGGGAGGTCGTGCGTGATGAACACGTAGCCGACGCCCAATCGCTCTTTGAGGTCGTTCATCAGCCGCAGGACGCCCGCTTTGACCGATGCGTCCAGCGCCGACACGGCCTCGTCGGCGACGATGATCTTCGGATCGAGCACGATCGCGCGGGCGATCAGTACCCGCTGGCGCTGCCCTCCGCTGAGCTCATGCGGGTATCGGTCGAGGAAGGCATCCGCCGGGATCAGGCCGACCAGCTCGAGCGCCTCGGCGACCTTCGCCGCCGTGTCGGTGCGTCCGCGCGCCATGTCGTGCAGGCGCACGATCTCGCCGATCGTCCGCCGGACGGTCTTGCGCGGGTTCAGCGATCCCGCGGGGTCCTGCAGCACGGCCTGGACGCTCCGGCGGAAGACCTTGCGCTGAGCGCCTGTCATGGCCGACAACGAGACGCCGTCGAGCTCGATCGAGCCGGACGTCACCGGGATGAGATCCAGCAGCATCCGCGCGAGCGTGCTCTTGCCGCTGCCGCTCTCTCCGACGATCGCGTTGAACTCGCCCGGGCGCGCCGTCAGGTTCGCGTTGCGCACGGCGAGCACGGGTTCAGAGCCACGGCGGCCGCGGAACGTCTTCGACGCATCTTTTACATCAAGAAGCACGGACTTCTCCTTCCGCGCCGAGGGCGGGATCGGGGTCGCCATCGCGGTCGTGGTCGATGACAACATCGAGCGCGCCGGCGTCGAGCTGCGCCCGAAGGGCCGGGGGGATCGAGTAGAGGTCCACCCCTTCGTCGGTCAGGCTCGTGACGCTGCGGAGCAGGGCGCGCGTGTACGGGTGGCGCGGGCTGCCCATGACGGAGGCCGTCGTGCCGGTTTCGACCACCCGTCCGCCGTACATGACGTAGATGCGGTCCGTCATTCCGGCGACGACCGCGAGATCATGCGAGATGAGGATGAGTGAGGTGCCGAGCGTCGAGACGGTCTCGTCCAGGCTTCGCAGCACGTGCTGCTGAACCGTCGCGTCGAGCGCCGTCGTCGGCTCGTCGGCGATGATCAGCTCCGGCAGCTTGGCGATGGCGATCGCGATGAGGACGCGTTGACGCATCCCGCCGCTGAGCTCGTGCGGGAACCGCGATGCGAGCACGGCGACGTCCTGCAGTCCCGCGAGGGACAGGAAGCGCAGCACCTCCTCCCGCACGTTCACCCCCGGTTGCCGGCGGGCGACGATCGACTCCTGCACCTGCTTGCCGATCTTCATCGTCGGGTTCAGGAACGTCAGCGGGTCCTGGAAGATCATGCCGACCCGCCGCGACCGGATCGCCTGCCAGGCCTTCGGTGGCGCGCCCACCATCTCGTCGCCGTCGAAGACGATCGATCCACTCACCCGCACGCGCGGCGAGCCGGGCAGCAACCCGGCGATGGCACGACCCGTGACGGACTTTCCCGAACCGGACTCGCCGACGATGCCCACCCGGTCGCCGCGACCCACCGTCAGGCTGACGGAATTGACGGCGCGCACTTCGTTCTTGGTCCCGGTGGGAAGACGCACCGCGAGGTCGCGGACGGTGAGGAGCGTCGTGCCCCGTGCCGGTGCCGCGGGGGAGGCGTTGCGTGCAGTCGAAGTGCTCATTTGACCTTGCCGATCGAGGGGTTCAGCGAGTCGTTCAGCGAATCGCCGAGCATGTTGATGGCGAGAACGACGAGGAAGATGCACAGGCCCGGGAACAGCGCCAACCACCATCCCGTCGCCATGTAGGACTGTGCGGAGTTCAGCAGCGCGCCCCAGCTGGGCTGCTCGGCGTCGCCGATGCCGAGGAAGGCCAGCGCCGATTCGATCAGGATGGCGCGGCCGACGGTCATGGTCGTGGCGACGATGACCGGCGGCATCGCGTTCGGGATGACGTCGGACCAGAGGATGCGGGTGCTGTGGAAACCCGCGGCCCGGGCTGATTCGACGTAGCCGAGCTGAGAGATCCGCAGCGCCTCGGCGCGGACGATGCGGGCGACGGCCGGCCACATCGTGACCGAGAGGATGATCACGATGACCCAGATGTTCGCGCCGAACAGGGCGGCCGCGACGAGCGCCAGCACGATTCCGGGGAGCACCTGGAAGAACTCGGCGACCTTCACCAGGAACGCGTCGGCCAATCCGCCGTAGAAACCCGCGAGTCCCCCGATGATGAGCCCGAGGGTCATGCAGAGGAGTGCGACGGTGAATCCGACGAGCAGCGAGACCTGTCCGCCCAGGAGGACGCGGGGGAGGTAGTCGCGGCCGAGCTGGTCGGTCCCCATCGGGAATTCGAAGCTCGGGGGCAGCAGCGTCGGGTTGACGGTGGCCACCGGGTTGCCCGCGAAGTAGGGCCCGATGAAGGACGCGATCGCGACGACGGCCAGAACGATGAGGAACGCGATCGTCCCGGGCTTTCGGAAGTAGAGCTTCCACACCGAATCGACCTTGCGTCCGCGGGGCGCGGTGGGCACGGCACCCGTCGGCGGAGCGTCGAGGATGTCGTCCTCGCGGATCGCGTCGATGCTGTTCGAGCCGCCGAGGCCCGGGTCGCCGACCCGGGTCCCCCCGCTGCCGACGCTGGTGTTGTCGACGGTCATGAGGCGCTCCTCGAGGATCGGGCGAACTTCGCTCGCACGCGCGGATCGACGAGGCCGTAGACGACGTCGGTGAGGAAATTGATGATCAGGATGGAGATCGTGATCACGATCACGACCCCGAGCACGACCTGGTTGTTGCTGCGCTGAACGGCGTCGTAGAGCAGCAGGCCCATGCCCGGCCATCCGAACACGCGCTCGACGACGACGGAGCCGGCGAGCGCGAATCCGAGGCTGTAGCCGCTGACCGTGATCATGGGCAGCAGGGCGTTGGGGAGGGCGTGTCGCCACATCACCCGGTCCCGGCTGAGGCCCTTGGAACGCGCCGTGTCGATGAAGTCCTGCCCGAGCGCCTCGATCATGGACGAGCGCATGATTCGGGCCTTGTAGGCCAGTTCGGTCGTGGCCATCGTGATGACCGGGAGGATCAGGTACTGCAGGGCGATCCCGTCCTGGCCGTACGGGCTCTTGCCCTGCGTGGGCAGCCAGCCGAGCCAGATCGAGAAGATCATGATGAGGATCAGGCCGAGCCAGAAGTTCGGCAGCGAGAAGAACGCCACGGACGTGCCCGAGATCGCCCCGTCGAGCGCCTTGGACCGCGTGCGGGCCGCGATCGCCCCGAGGAAGATGCCGCCGGCGGTCGAGATGACGAAGGCGGGGAGAGCCAGGGCGAGGGTATTGCCGATGCGGCTCATGATCAGTTCGGCGACGGTCATGGACGAGCCGAACGACAGGCCGAGGTTTCCGGTCAGGGTGTTGCCGAGGTAGATGAAGTACCGCTCCCACACCGACTTGTCGAGTCCGAACGAGGCCACGATCTGGGCTCGGAACTCGTCCGACACGGGACTGTCGCCGAGGAGCGCCTGAACGGGATCGCCCGGTGCGATCTCGAGGAGGAAGAAGAGCACCGTGATGACGGCGATGAACAGGATGAACGACGACAGCAGGAGCTTGCCGTAATGCAGGAACGCCGCCTTCATCGGGTGCTCCGTCCCGCGCGCAGCGCAGCCGAGAGGACGAGATCGCCCGAATACGCGGACTCCGCGCGTCGCCGATAAGTCACGATTCCCCATCTCCGTTGATGTCCGCGTCATGCCGATTCCCCGATCGCACCGAAGCGCATAGGAAGGCGGCGGAATCGCCTCGTCTGCGGGGACCCGATTGTAAACACCCCCCACGGGCCTTCCGAACCTCGGACTTCCACCCCGCGGAATGCGCGTTCGGGAGGGTGCCGGCTCCACAGGTGCGTCGCACCTCGGCGGGGGAGCGGTGCGGGCTCCGGGCGCTCGCCCCCGCCCTCGTCCGGGTTCGAGCGGCCTTCCACAGCATGGAATGCCCGCGCCCGACCCATCCGTCCTCCGCGCAGGATGGACGCACCTCCGGGACGCAGACGCGACCCGCTCTTGAGGGAAAGGGACCTGACGATGACCGAAGCGCTCACGCAGTTGCAGCAGACGCTCGCGCTCGACGGCTACACGATGACGGTGCAGGTCGCCGACGACCGTGCCGCCGTGGAGGTCTCCGCGGCCGACGGCATCTGCGGCGACTGCCTCGTCCCCAAGCCCGTCATGCAGGGGATGCTCGAGCCGCTGCTCGGCCTTCCCGCCGCCCAGATCTCGCTGCTGTACCCGGACGAGGTCGCGGCGGCTGCCGCAGCGTCCTGACGTTTCCCACACCACCGCACCGTTTCGAGGAGGAAACATGACGATCGACGCGCACGCCCACATCCTTCCGAGGGACTATCCCGTCCGCGACGGATTCCCGCGCATGGAGGCGGTGTCGGGCGAGAGCGCCCGCGACATCTTCTTCGGGGCATTCAGCTACCGGGCACGCGACGTGTTCTTCGACGCCGAGAAGCGCATCGAGGCGCTCGACGGAGCAGGTATCGACGAAGAGATCGTCTCCCCGATGCCGCCCCTGCTCAACTACACGCTGGATGCCGCGCTCGGTGAGGATCTGTTCTCGTACGTGAACGAGGTCGTGGCCGGTTACGTCGCCGCCGGCGGCGGACGTATCCACGGGTTCGGCATCGTGCCCCTGCAGGACCCGGCGGTCGCCGCGCGTCAGCTGTCGCAGATCGCCGAGCTGGGTCTCTCGGGTGTCGAGATCGCGACGCACGTCAACGGGGTGGAGATCGGCGACATCCGCTTCCGCGAGGTGTTCCAGGAGGCGGAGCGACTCGGGCTCGCCACATTCGTGCACACCCTGCCCCGTGCCGACGAGCCCGGCGTACCCGCCGCACTCCGCGGATCGGTGGGGGTCGGCATCGAGGCGACGCGTGGCGCATCGTCGTTGGCGTTCGGTGGGCACGCTGAGCACTGCGCGCTCGACCGCGTCCTCTTCAGCCACGCCGCCGGGGGACTGCCCTCGGTGCTTGCTCGCGTCGACTACTTCTGGCAGAACGCACCCGAAGAGACCCGTTCCGCGACGCGTCCGAGCGACGTCGCACGTCGCTTCTACTACGACTCGATGGTGTTCGATCCGAGCGGCCTGCGCTTCGTCATCGACTACCTGGGCGCGGATCGGATCGTCCTCGGCACCGACTTCCCGGCGATGGCACGCCCCGCCCGACTGGTGGATCTGCTCGAGCCCCTGCACCTGGACGACGAGACGCACGACCTGATCGCTTCCGGCAACGCACGCCGGTTGCTCGCCGGCGCCACTGTTAGCCTCTAGGCCGGCTCGTCCGGGTCGGGCGGCGGTCCCACCGCCATCAGTCGTCAAGCCACGAGGTCGTCGCATGATCGATTCCGCAGATCCCCCGAAGCGCACCGCCGCGTGGCGCGTGCTGGCGCTCCTCGGCGCCTTCTCGCGCGGTGGCGGTTCTCTCACTCTGTCGCAGCTGAGCCGATATGCGGACCTCTCGCTCACGACGACCCACCGCCTGGTCGGTGAGGTCATGGAGTGGGGCGGGCTCGAGCAGGATGCGGAGGGCAAGTATCGCCTCAGCAGCAAGATCCTCAACCTCGCCTCGTCCTCCACCCAGGCCCTGCGCCTGCGCGAGCACGCCCTGCCCCACCTCCTCGAGTTGCACCG
>Ga0247735_1000945_pt1 | contig 11368 bp, 12 predicted proteins | sample UWRJL178409R2_FD_180934 | JGI IMG/M metagenome (GOLD analysis project Ga0247735, IMG submission 180934) | Plant litter microbial communities from Arlington Agricultural Research Station in Wisconsin, United States - UWRJ-L178-409R-2 | ecosystem: Environmental > Terrestrial > Plant litter >...
ATCACGACCGCCCCGGCCTGCCCTGGTACCGGCTGCCGGCCCATCACCGCGAGCACCGCGCGCGGCTGACCGGGGACGGCGCGGTCCGTTATGCCGGCTATGGCGAGATCGTCCGGCGCTTCTCGCTCGAGGCGCATGACGTGCTGCTCCATCCCCATCATGCCGACGCGCGACCATGAGGACCGGTATCGCCTCGCTCGGCATGTACGATCATGGCGCTCAGCGGGAGGCGAACGACCGGCTCTGGGCGGAACTCGCCCGCATCCTGCGCGACCGCGGCGTTGCGGGCGTGCCCGACCGGCTCGATCGCACGCGTTCGGTCCAGGACAGCTGGCATGATCCCGATCTGTTGTTCGGGCAGATCTGCGGTTTCCCGCTGATCACCGATAGGTCGCTCGCGCTGCGCGTGCTGGCGCTCCCGGTCTATGACGCGCCGGGATGCGGCGACGCGCTGCATCATAGCCTGCTCGTGACCCGCCAGGGCGATGCGACGACGCTCGACGCCTATCGGGATCGCCGCGCGGCCATCAACGATCGTCAGTCCAACACCGGCATGAACCTGTTCCGCGCGGCCATCGCGCCGCTTGCCGTCGAGGGCCGCTTCTTCGCCGAGGTCCGCGAGACGGGTGCGCACCGGCAGAGCCTCAGCGCGATCGTCCTGGGCGAATCCGATATCGCCGCGATCGACGCGGTCACCTTCGCGGCGATCGCACGCGCCGAGCCCGAGCTGACCGACGCCGTCCAGATCATCGGCACCACGGCCAGTTCGCCGACACTGCCTTTCGTGACCTCGCGCAACACCAGCGTCGAGACCGTCGCGGCGCTGCGCATGGCGCTGGCCGATGTCGCCGCCGATCCGGGCCTGGCCGATGCGCGCGCGGCGCTATTCCTCGCGGGCATCGTTCCCGGCGGTATCGACCGCTTCGCCCCGCTTCGCGCGCTCGAGATCGACGCCGCCACCGCGGGCTACCCGGACGTGCGCTGACCCCGAAAAAGGACACGCCCATGCGATTCATTCAGCCGGCCGAACGGCGTCGCGCCGGTGCTCGGGCCAGGCCCTGCGCCGCCACGCAAATCTGAACGGAGGGGCGCAATCGGCAAGCCGGGGGCGACAAGCTCAGGCGGCGATGGCACTCGGTCGCGCGAAGCGTTCGAGATTGGCGTCACCCCATTGCTTGAGTGCCCCCAGCACCGGGGCCATCGTCCGCCCCAATTCCGAGATGCTGTATTCCACCTTGGGCGGCACCTCGGCATAGACTTTCCGCACGATCAGCCCGTCCATCTCCAGTTCGCGCAACTGGTTAGTCAGCGTGCGTTGCGTGGCGCCGGGAATGTGGCGGCGCAGTTGGTTGAAGCGGCACGTGCCGTCAAGCAGGTGGAACAGGATCACGCACTTCCACTTTCCGTCGATCAGGCTGATCGCGGCCTCCACGGCGCATCCGGGCGAGCACTCGAAGCTGGAATGGCGGGGCTTTACCAAGGGCGGTATCCTTTTAGACACTATGGTAGAATTTTGTGCGTATTACGCAGATTGACGATAAGCATTAGATCGGCCTCCAGCAAGATGGAGACGCACGATGAAAGCCGTTGGATACAAGGCCGGTCTGATCACGCAGGATGCGGCACTGGAAGATATCGAACTGCCCGAGCCTGTGGCCACCGGCCGCGATATCCTGGTCGACGTGAAGGCAGTCTCGGTCAATCCGGTCGATTACAAGGTCCGCCGCAGCACATCACCACAGGATGGCGAGTGGAAAGTGCTGGGCTGGGACGCCGCCGGTATCGTGCGTGCGGTCGGCGCCGAGGTGACGCTGTTTAACCCCGGCGATGAGGTCGCCTATGCCGGCTCGATTACCCGCCCGGGCACCAATGCCGAGCTTCATCTGGTCGATGAGCGCATCGTCGGCCGCAAGCCGGCCTCGCTCGACTGGGCGGAGGCAGCGGCACTCCCTCTGACGTCGCTCACTGCGTGGGAAGCACTGTTCGATCGTCTCGACGTGACTCGGCCGGTCCCCGGCGCGGCGCCCGCCATCCTCATCATCGGCGGCGCGGGCGGTGTCGGATCGATCGCCATCCAGATCGCCCGCCAGCGCACCGACCTGATGGTGATAGCCACTGCCTCGCGGCCCGAAACGCAGGCGTGGGTCCGAGGGCTCGGCGCCCACCATGTGATTGATCACGCGCAGCCGCTCGCTCCCCAGATCGAAGCACTCGGCATTGGCGCACCGGCCTTCGTCTTTTCGACCACTCATACCGAGCAGCATGCCGCCGACATTGCCCAACTGATCGCGCCGCAGGGCCGCTTCGGGCTGATCGACGATCCCAAGGGCTTCGACATCATGACATTCAAGCGCAAGTCGGTGTCGATCCATCACGAGCTGATGTTCACGCGCGCAATCTATGGCACGCCGGACATGGGCGAGCAGGGCAGGATCCTGAACGCGGTCGCCGATCTGGTCGATGCCGGCACGATCCGGACCACGCTGACCGAACGCCTGTCCCCGATCAACGCCGCCAATCTGACCCAGGCGAACGCGCGAGTCGAAAGCGGCGCCACCAAGGGTAAGATCGTCCTCGAAGGCTTCTGACGGCCGAAACAGCCGACCGACCCTATTTCCCACCCACCCCAACATCACGCCGGGCATCGCACTGCCCGTCGAGGGAGTTCCCATGGCCGCCCTGTCCATCGCCACCGCCTCCATCAACCGTGAAGGGGCCGCCGCCCTCATCGACGCCGCGCTCATTGCGGCGCGCGAGATCGGCATCCCCGCCGCCATCGCCGTGGTGGACGCCACGGGCAATCTGCGCGCGTTCGAACGCACCGACGATGCGCCGTTCCTCACCGTGGACGTCGCCATCGACAAGGCGTGGACCGCCGCCTCGTTCGGGTTCGCTACCCATGTCTGGAATGACTATGTCTCGAACGATCCCAAGGTCGCGCCACTCGCCTATCGCCCGCGCATGGTCGCCGTCGGTGGCGGCTACCCGATCCTCGAGGATGGCAAGCTGATCGGCGGCATCGGCATTTCCGGCGGCACCTACCAGCAAGACCAGGACATTTGCGTCGCCGCGCTTACCCAGCTTGGCTTCGAACTCCCGGCGTGACGAACGCCCGACAGGCGATTGCATTCGCGTGGCCGTCTGCCCCTCATCCCGACGCCGACGAACCACTGTCAGCTTGAACGCCGACCAGACCTTCGGCGACCAACCTTGGGCGTAATCCCTGCTGCAAAGGGCTGCCCCCTGGTTATTCTGTCTCGATCCAGGGGTGCACTCCACAGGGGAACGGACACCTTCCGATGCCCGTGTAACCCATTTGATCCTGTGGAAATCTCTGGTCGGGGCGACAGGATTCGAACCTGCGACCCCCACACCCCCAGTGTGATGCGCTACCAGGCTGCGCTACGCCCCGACCGAGGGTGGGGCACATATGCGGGTGACGCGCGGGATGCAAGCGCGGATGGCAGCCGGCGGCCGCAAGTCGAAAACGGCCCGGCCAGCCGAGGTCGATTCAACCCGCCCGGAGATCATGCGACAGTGCCGATGACGGGATGCTGCCTGCACGCCCGTCTGCTCTGTCTCATGACCGCGACCCGTCGGAGGATGTCCGGTCCCTGTTCCGACAACCATCGTCCGCGATATCGGCGGAACTGGCCCTGTTATGCGTCGCCGTCGCCCTGTTATGCGCGTGGCCGTGCCCTGTTATTCCGGAACAGGGCAACCGCCCCACAAGTCGTTGATAAGCGTAAATAAAATTTCCAACAAAGTTGGAGATAACAGGGCAGAAAACAATCGCGCCCTGTTCCTGCCCTGTTATCGCGCTGGAACAGGGTCGGATCGGCGGCCTTGCCGCTGGACGAAACGCCGCGTCGCGAGCGCGCTACGCCTTGATCTGTCCCAGCGGCAGCAGGCGCTTGGCCATCGCCTTCACGACATGTCGGTCACCTCCCTTGAGCACGGCGACCATCTCCACCGCCCGGCGCTGCATCATCCGGTCGAGCGTCGTTGGCGTCGCGCCACGCGTGGCCGCATCCGCCAGCGCCGCGCCGCGCGCGTCCTCGGGATCGAGCGACAGCCGCAACAGGGCGGCGAGCCCGGCGAACAGGGCGCGGTCCCCGCCCAGCGCGATCGCCCGGTCGGTCGCCTCGTACCCGGTCGCCTTGCGTGCGCCGAGCACCGCGCGCGCGGTCAGCCCGCCCAGCGCCTCGACCGCATCGATATGCCAGCCGCCAAGCGCCGCATGCGCCTCGGGGTCGCGCGGGTTCCGGGCGACGAGCGCCTCGAACTGGGCGCGGCAGGCAAGGGCGTCGCTCCGGCTTCCGGTCAGCTTGGCGCGGTATCCGATCGCCATGGCCCGGGTGAGCAGCGCGTCGCTATCGCCCGGCGCCCTGGCCAGGGTCGCATTGGCATCGGCCAGAACGGCGGCGAGTTGCTCCAGGGCCGACGCCTTGTCGCGCGCGGTGAAGACAGTCTGGGTCAGCCCGTCGCGTGACGGGCCGGAGGGCGGGCTGGAGCCTGCCGCGACGGGCGCGACCAGGATGAATAGGGCAAGCACTGCTTTCAACATGGTCCGCAGCCTTAGGCCTTCGCTCAAAGGCCCGACAAGCGCGATTCGAGTCAGTCGCCGATCAGCGTCTTCCAGAAGGCCCCGTCCCAGGCCTTCACGCTGATTTCCTTGATGTCGAAGGCCCCCAGGCTCTTGCCGAACGCCTTCTGGTGATCGGCGACGCCATGCGCGGCCAGCGCCTCGGCCGAGGCCCATCGTTCGGAAACGCGGATAAGGTCCGGGTCGCCCGCGTCATAAGCGAAGTTGTAGAACTCGCAGCCCTGCTCCGCATTGGTCGCCGCCATATGCCCGACCAGCAGGTCGCGCAGCTTTACACCCTCGCCGCTTCCGGCCCGGATATGTCCCAATACGATGATGGTCATGACGCCTCTCCCTAATGGCGGGCCGGCCATCACGGCCAACCGATTGTTGCGTGGCCACCGGACAAGTGATAGCGCGCGGCGCTTATAGAGTGGGCGCAATTACTTTAGATACCCCAGTGCCCCTTTCGATACCCCCAGCCATTTCGGCCAAGCCATTCAGGATGCCATGTTCGCAACCCCAGCCTATGCCGCCACAGGCGCCGCTTCGAGCGGCGGTTCCTTCCTGGTGTTCATCCCGTATCTGCTCCTCATCCCGGTCTTCTACTTCCTCGTGCTGCGCCCGCAGCAGCAAAAGGCGAAGGCGCACCGCGCCACGCTGGATGCCGTGAAGAAGAATGATTCCGTCGTGACGGCTGGCGGCCTGGTCGGCAAGGTGACCAAGGTCGACGAGCGTTTCGTCGAAGTCGAGATCGCCCCCACCGTGAAGGTGCGCGTGGTCAAGGCGATGCTGGCGGAGGTCACTCCGTTCGGTACCAAGCCGGCGAACGATTAATCCGATGCTTGATTTCCCGCGCTGGAAGGTCACCTCGATCCTGGTGCTGCTCGCGGCGCTGATGGCGCTGTCGATCCCAAGCTTCGTCCCGGAGAAATATACCCAGAGCTGGATGCCGCGGATCAGCCTCGGCCTCGATCTCGCCGGCGGCATCCATCTCCTGTACGAGGCGGATACCGACGCGTTCCTGGCGACCCGGCTCGACAATATGAGCCAGCAGATCTCGGGCACGCTCAAGCGGAGCCCGCGGATCGACATCGGCGATATCTCGTCGAAGGACGGCAAGCTGAGCTTCTTCGTTCGCGACGTCACCCAGATCGACGCCGCACGGGAACGCCTGCTGTCGCTAGCGGGCAGCGGCGCGGGCCTCACCGGCCAGCGCACATGGGACATCAACGTCGTGGATTCGAGCCGCTTCGTGGTCTCGCCCACCGATGCGGGCACCACCCAGGCGGTCAACCAGGCGATGAACGATACGACGGAGAATATCCGCCGCCGCATCGACGCGCTCGGGACCAAGGAGCCGACCATCGTCCGCCAGGGCAGCAACCGGATCCTGGTCCAGGTGCCGGGCCTGCAGAACCCGGAACAGCTGAAGGTGCTGGTCGGCAAGACAGCCAAGCTCGAATTCAAGATGGTCGACGATTCGCTCGGCAACACGCAGATCACGAAGGACACCCCGGCGCCGATCGGCAGCCAGGTCCTGTCCTATCCGGAAGGCGGCGGCTGGATCGTCGTGAAGCGTCCGGTGATCCTGACCGGCGGGCAATTGACCGAGGCCAGCCAGGGCTTCGATCAGCAAAGCAACGCACCGATCGTCAACTTCACCTTCAACAGCGAAGGCGGCAGGCGGTTCGCGCGGATCACGCAGCAATTCACTGGCCAGCGCTTCGCGGTGATCGTCGATAACGTCGTCATCTCCGCACCGCGGATCAACACGCCGATCCTCGGCGGCAGCGGTTATATCGAGGGCAGCTTCACCGTTGCCTCGGCCAACGACCTCGCGATCGCGCTCAAATCGGGCCAGCTCGCGATGGACCTGAAGGTCGTCGAGGAACGCACCGTCGGCCCCGATCTCGGCAAGGAATCGATCCATGCCGGCGTGCTGGCATCAGCGATCGCCGCCGCCGCCGTGATCATCTTCATGTTCGTCACCTATGGCCGGTTCGGCGCCTATGCGAACCTCGCGGTCGTCATCAACGTGTTCGTCATCCTCGGCGTGATGGCGGTCTTTGGCAGCACCCTGACCCTGCCGGGCATCGCCGGTTTCGTGCTGACGATCGGCACCGCGGTCGACGCCAACGTGCTGATCAACGAACGCATCCGCGAGGAGCGACGGCGCGGCCGCACGGTGATCCAGGCGGTCGAGCTCGGCTACAAGGAAGCCAGCCGCACCATCTTCGAAGCCAACATGACGCATGCCATATCGGGCATCATCATGCTGGCCTTGGGGTCGGGGCCGGTGAAGGGCTTCGCTGTCGTGCTGCTGATCGGCATCTGCACCTCGGTGTTCACCGCCGTCACCTTCACCCGCATGCTTGTCGTGCTCTGGGTTCGCCGCACGCGGCCCAGCGACATCAACATTTGATCGGGCAGCATCATGCGTCTCCTCAAACTCGTCCCCGATAACACCAACCTCCCCTTCGTCTCGCTGCGCGCCTGGGCGTTCGGCCTGACGATCGCGCTGTCGCTCGCGTCGATCGCGCTGGTCTTCGTCAACAAGCTCAACTTCGGCGTCGATTTCGTCGGCGGCCTGATGATCGAGGAAAAGTTCCAGAAGGACCCGGATCTCGACAAGCTGCGCTCGACGCTGGAACGATTGCAGGTCGGCGAAGTCCGCCTCCAGCCGATCGGCGACAACAAGACCATCTCGATCCGCATGCCACTGCCGGAGAGCTCGGATCCCGGCGCCACCAATGCGCTCGTGCAAACGGTCCAGACCGCCATCGCCAAGGACTTCCCGGACGCGACCTTCTCGCGCCAGGACACGGTCGACGCGAAAGTATCGGACGAGCTGCTGTGGCGGGGCGGGCTTGCGGTGGTCCTTGCGATTCTCGGCATCGGCCTGTTCGCGATCTTCCGTTTCGAATGGCAGTTCGGTGTCTCGACCGTCGCCGCGATTGTCCACGATCTGCTGATGACCCTGGGCTTCTTCGCGCTCACTCAGTTCGAGGTCGACCTCAACACCGTCGCCGCCGTGCTGACGATCATCGGCTATTCGATCAACGACAAGATCGTGATCGACGACCGCATCCGCGAGAATATGCGCCGCTATCGCAAGATGGACATGCCGCACATCATCGATCTCTCGGTCAACGAGACCCTTCCGCGCACGGTGATGACCTCGGTCACCATCCTGCTCGCGCTGTTCGCGATGCTGATCTTCGGCGGCCATGTGCTGCGCGGCTTCACCGCGGCGATGATCCTCGGCATCGTCGTCGGCACCTATTCGTCGATCTATGTCTCGTCCTCGCTGCTGATCAGCCTGGGCCTGCGCGCCGAGCCTAAGGTTGACGACGCGCCGCCCGGGTCCAAGGCCGAACGGGTTGCCTTCAAGGACATGCCCTGAAGCTCATGGGGACCATCCATCGTGCGCATGGATAAGGGCCAGCAGACCGATGGGCCGATCATCTCGGCCTTTTCGAGCGGTGGGTTCAAGGTGGATGACGGCGTCTATCGCGCGCTGCTGATCTCGCCGGTGCGCGCCGATGGCTGGGCGCCGCCCCCACTCGAGACGCTCGGCATCGACGATGTGGCCCCGCTGCTCGGGCTCGATCCCTTCCCCGAATTCCTGCTGCTCGGCACTGGCCCATCACTGGTGCGCCCGCCGGTCGCCTTTGTCCGGGCGATCGAAGCGCGCGGCCTTGGCATCGAGGCCATGGACAGCCGGGCGGCGGCGCGCGCATGGTCTGTGCTGCGCGGCGAAGGCAGATGGATCGCGGGAGCGCTCTACCCGCTTTGACCCCCGTCGGGTGCGCGGCTATCATACCCCAAGCTCAAAAGCTGGGGGAGAGATCGCATGAAGCTGCTTGCCGGACTTTCGCTGCTCGCCGTACCGCTGTTCACCTTTACCGCCGCCGCCCAGACCGCGCCGGCGGCAAGCCCCACGCCTTCACCGGATTATACGCAGGACTCGACATGGCTCTGCCGGCCCGGCCGCGCCGATGCCTGTGCGGTCAATCAGGACGTCACCGTTATCCAGGCGAACGGCAAAAGGAAGATAGAGAAGTTCAAGCCGGCGGCGGCGCCGCAATTCGACTGTTTCTATGTCTACCCGACCGTGTCGAACGATGCGACGCCCAACAGCGACATGACGCCGGGACCGGAGGAAATGGCGGTGGCCGCATCGCAGGCGGCGCGCTTCGCCTCGGAATGCCGGGTCTTCGCGCCGCTCTACCGCCAGGTCACGCTGACCGCGTTGCGCGCGTTCATCGCGGGCCAGCCGGTGACGATGGACCGCGACATGCCGGTCAGCGACGTGACGGCGGCGTGGAACGACTATCTGGCGCGCGACAACAAGGGCCGCGGCGTGGTGCTGATCGGGCACAGCCAGGGCTCGAACGTCCTGAAGGCGCTGATCGCCAAGTCGATCGAGCCCCAGGCGGTCCGCCGCAACATCATCTCCGCGATGCTGATCGGCGCCAATGTCGCCGTGCCGCCGGGCAAGGATGTCGGCGGCGACTTCAAGCGGCTGCCTTTGTGCCGCAAGGACGACCAGTTCAATTGCGTGATCAGCTACACCACCTTCCGCGCCGATTCGCCGCCGCCGGCGAACAGCCGCTTCGGCAAGGTGCCCGACGCAGGCATGGTCGCCGCCTGTACCAACCCCGCCGCACTGGGTGGCGGCAAGGCGGTGACCGATGCGATCTTCGGCACCAAGGGCGCCGGCACGGGCAGCGCGGCGATGGGGCCATGGACGAGCGACAATCTGCCGGTCACCACCGGCTTCGTGAAGGTGCCCGGCCTGATCTCGGCCGAATGCGTGTCGAAGGACGGCTTCGACTATCTCGCGGTCACCGTGAACGGTGACCCTGCCGACCCGCGCACCGACACGATCGTCGGCGACGTCTCGGTCGGCGGGCTGGTCCTCAAGGATTGGGGCCTGCACCTGATCGACATGCCGGTGGAGATGGGCAATCTGGTCGACCTCGCCGATCGTCAGGCAGCTGCATGGCGCGGCACGCCCTACAAGGCCAGAAAACGCTGATCCACCAATCGGCTTAGATGCTCGTACAGCGCGGCGCCGTTCGCTTCCCAGGTGAAGTGTTCGGCGCCGCGGCGGACCCCGGCTTGGCCCGGGGGATGCGCGAGCAGGTCACCGATCGCCTGTGCGAAGGCACCCGCGTTGCGCGCGGCAATGCGACCATAAGCTGGGTCGCTGACGACCTCGCCGGCACCACCAGCGTCGGTGATGACGATCGGCGTACCGCAGGCAAGCGCCTCGACCCAGGCGTTGGCGAGGCCTTCCGAGGCGGACGCCAGGGCCATCATATCAGCGGCCGCCAGCAGCGCGGGCAGATCGGCATGCGGAAGGCTGCCGAGCAGCCTCACCCTGTCGCCCAGCTTCAACGATTCGATCCTGGCCTGCAGCGCGCTCCGTTCCGGCCCCTCCCCCGCGATCAGCAGGGTGACGCCGGGCAGCGCCGCGACCGCGTCGATCGCGATGTCATGACCCTTGCGCGGGATCAGCGCGCCGAGCGACACGACCAGCGGCCCCGTCACGCCGTACGCCGCCTTGGCCGCCACGCGCTCGCGCGGGACGAAGCGGTCCAGGTCGACGCCGGTGTGATGAACCCGGATGCGCTCGGCGGGAATACCGATCACGACCATATCCGCCTTCATTGCCTCGGATACGGCAAGCATCCCGGCGGCGCCCTGCCCGGCCGCGACCACCTGGTTCGCGGTGGCCGGCGCATGGCCCCAATGATGAATGTCGGCACCGCGCGCCTTGATCGACACCGGCACGTCGAAATGCCGTCCAAGCGCCACCGCGGCGGGGCCGTCAGGGAAGAAGAACTCGGCATCAATCACGTCGAAGGCGAAGTCGCGACGGATCTCGATGAGAAGCGGCAACAGGCGCGAGATCAGCGCGCGGACATGATAACGGCCGCCGGTGCCGGGGATGGTGGTGAAGCGCGGCCGGCGGGTGTCGAGGCCCTTCCAGGTCTCGCGATCGGGCAAGGCGGCCAGCGGCGCATGGTGCGACAGGGCACGCAGCGGCCATGGCGGCAGGCCGACCGGCGCCACCAGCCGCAGGTCGACATCCGCCCGCGCGGCGAGGCCAAGCGTCTGCCGCTCGACGAACACCCCGAAATTGGGTCGCGTCGCGTCGGGAAACAGCGTGGAGAGCGTGAGGACACGAAGCATGGCGGCGGCGACTGTAGCGCGGGAAGGTTAATCCTCCCCGCACCCTGCCGGGTCAGAGGCGCCTGTCCCCGGGATAGGCAAGCAGAAGGTCGCTATCGTCCGACGTCGATATCTCGCAGCGCCCCTGTAGGGTTAGGCATTCGCCGGCCCTCCACGCGACGCCATCGACCACCCCTTCTCCCGCGATCGGCACGAACCATCCCGTCACGCCTTCCGGCAGCGTTACGACGCGATGACCGGCCGGCCACCGTTCGAGCACGAACTTAGGCCCCTCGGCCAGGATCGTGCGGCCGTCCGATGCAGGAGCGGGCGTGGGCAAGGCCACGAACGGCACCGGATCGGACACGGCGACGCCCGCATCGAGGTGCAGCTCGCGGTCGCTGCCATAATCGTAGAGGCGATAGGTCAGGTCGACATTCTGCTGGACCTCGATCAGCGTGATACCCGCGCCGATCGCGTGGATCGTGCCGGCTTGAGAATAATAGAACTCGCCCGCCTTGACCGGCTTCCAGTCGAGCAGATGCTCGATCGACCCGTCGAGCGACGCCGCGCGGAGCGCGTCCGTCGACATCGGCGCCT
>Ga0247735_1000946_pt1 | contig 11358 bp, 10 predicted proteins | sample UWRJL178409R2_FD_180934 | JGI IMG/M metagenome (GOLD analysis project Ga0247735, IMG submission 180934) | Plant litter microbial communities from Arlington Agricultural Research Station in Wisconsin, United States - UWRJ-L178-409R-2 | ecosystem: Environmental > Terrestrial > Plant litter >...
TAATATACTTAATTCCGATTTTTTTATTGATGAAATGAAGAGACCAGAAGTTATCTTTGAGCAGGATATTTACGATAGTCAAGTTAGTAACTATGCGAAAATTAAAGATTTAAAATTTTCTGTAATATTAGGAAATCCCCCTTTTAAAAGAAGTGGGGATATAAAAAATATTCACAAGGACTTTTGGAAAGTTAATTATGGAGGAAAAAAGCTGGATATTCCATCTAAACAAATAGCATTGAAGTTTTATTCTAAATCTTTAAATTTTCTCAGTCCGAAGGGAATACAATGTTTAATATTGAAGTCATCAGGCTTAATTTATAATTCTACAGCATCAGAATACAGAAAGGGATTATTTTCAAATTACAATATACTTCAAGTGCTAGATTTTACTGCACTAGCACGTAATAAAACATTGTGGGATAATGGTGCAGATGTAGATACAATTGCTGTATTTGCAAAAAATGAAACTCAAGATTATACAAAGAACTTACTTCATATTACTTTCAGGAGAACCAAATTAGTTAAGGAAAGAATAAGTTTTGAAATATCGGATTATGATTTACATTTTATTTCCAAAAACGAAGCTATTAACAATAGTTATATATGGAAGAATAACTTAGTTGGTGGCGGAAGAATCAAATCTATAGTTCAAAAATTATCTTCATTACAGACTTTAGGCCAGTATTTAGATGTCAATAAATTTAATGTATATGAAGGTGAAGGTGGAGGAAAAAGCCTGCATAATAACGCCTTTCTAGGATATAATCTTGATAATAATTTTATTAATAGTGACTATAATGCTTCCTTTAAAAATCCTAATCATCAAAAGTTTACACCCCCATATTTACTCATAAAAGAAAACATTGCACTTCCTCTCAGTTTATGTGATCAGAAGATTTTATATTCAAATGAAGTAGTTGCCATCCACTCAGAAAATCTTAATGAGCTTAAAAAGGTAAAAAGTTATTTTAAGATTAATTACAGATGTCTACAATTTTATATCATATGTACTGGTAGTAAGAATCTCATATACAAAAATACCGCCATTCTAAAGGCTGATATAATGAGATTGCCTTTTCACCCTAATTTAAATTCTATTTTGTCGGATTCTGAACTTAATATCATTGATGACGTAGTTGATTACTATCAAATGTTTCTGCGAAATGGTGAAAATTCAGATGCTGTAAAGCCTATTGATAAGAAAGATTATAGTAAGATTATTGCTAAGGCAGGAAATGAATTTAGTAATGCAATGAATGTCTTTTTTGGTAACCAGGAAAGTAAATTTAGATTAAGTGACGTTCTTCCCTTGTATGACAATAAATACATAGCAACCATCTATAAATTTGATAATTTAAATGACAGTCCTGTATTTCATAGCACTCGGCAGGATAATAAAGTTGATATTGAAGGTCTTAGTAATTTTGATATTACTGCTAATCTTAAATCCACTCGTGTTATTAAAATTTACGGAAAGTCATATATTATTTATATTAAGCCTAACCAACTTCGTTATTGGCTCTCAATAAATACTTATAGAGATGCAGACAAATCAATTTTAGACTTATCAAAAAGACAAAGCTTATGATGGTAGATGAGTTTAATAATGATGAGGTGATAAGTATGGCTGTTGATTATTCTTTTAAAATTAATCTATTAGATACCGTTCTTATCTCTATACATAATTGTAGATTAGGATTTGTTAATGCGCTTACTGAAGTAACAGAATCTTTAAATGAAGACAAGTATACTCAAATATTTGTTCAGCAAAATCAGTTTTATTTACAAAATTATCCACTGCATGTTAGTGTGCAATATAGAGATATTAGTGGTAAAACAAAAGGCATACCGGATATTCACTATTCGTTTATTGAACAAGGAAAATATAATGAACCCTTTTTTTTAATCGAAGCAAAGAGACTTCCAACTCCCTCTAAAACAAGAGAAAAGGAGTATGTTACAAGTAAAAACAATAGTGGCGGAATGGAAAGGTTTAAAAAGGGCATTCATGGCTTAAATAAAAACCATTGCGGAATAATAGGATTTATTGAAAAGGAAGATGAGAAATATTGGTATACAAAAATAAATGAGTGGATTGAATTACAATCCTTAACAGACTGTGAATGGAAAAGAGATGAAATTCTAACCTTGGTTAATCCAACCTATTACTCATCAGTACTACATAGAGAAAATGATGACTTAAAACTGCATCACTTTCTTATTAAAGTTAAGTGATGTATTTGATAACGCTGCAAATTTATAATCGTTAAATTTTATCTTTATTTAGTATATTTGATGTACAAATCATAATTATGACCGTTGAAGCAAATTTTACCCCCAAAGAATTAAGTCAAGAAATTCCTTTTACAATTGTTACTGGTAAAAATGAAAGCTATTTTTTATATTCAAAAATTAACAACTTGGAGTTCATTTTTGAAATAACATATTTAGATGGTCTAATAAAGTTAAAGACAAATCCATTTCAAGAATCTGATGAGATTGTCATGGAAAGACTTTTAGGATTATCTGGTGATTGGTTAGAAAGTAAAAGTCAAGGTTTTGAAGGTACTATTGACTTTGAAGTACAAGATCAACCAGGATATGGGCCAGATGATATCTTTGTAGAGAACAAGCCGTTCTCTTTGTCCCAAATTGTGGATCTAATTAATAATGAAGATATTGAATTAACACCTGATTTTCAACGAAATTTTATTTGGGACAGGACGCGACAAAGTAAGCTAATCGAATCGATTTTATTAGGACTTCCACTGCCTTCAATATATTTAAGTCAGTATGAAGACGGCAGATTAACTGTAGTAGATGGCCTTCAGCGACTAAGTACTATAAAGCGATTTATGGATAATGAACTCGTTTTATCTAATCTTGAATATCTAGACAATTGCAATAATAGGCGTTTTGATCAGTTGGGTGATGTACTTTCTCCATTAAGATTAAGAAGATTTGGGCAAACTCAAATTATGTGTTTTGTTATTGATTATCGCTCTCCAAGTAAATTGAAATTTGATTTGTTTAGACGGCTAAATACTGGAGGTAAACCATTAAACAATCAAGAGATTCGTAACTGTTTATCTAGACCTCACGTTCAAGAAGTTTTGAAAAAACTTGTTGAATTAGAAAGTTTTGCTCTCGCTACTGATTTCAGTGTAAATGATACGAGGATGGAAGCAAGGGAGGCAGCTCTGCGATTTATATACTTTTTGTACCAATATAAACCAAATGATCCATTAGGAGCATATAGTGGAAACATGGAATACACTTTAGATAACTTTATTGATGAAATAAATAAGTGGAATCATATTAAATTAGAGTCAGTCATTAGTATTTATGATAATGCATTAAAAACAGCTTATCATGTTTTTGGGAAATATTGCTTTAGAAAGGTTTTACCACATACTATTGGGGGGAGGCGCACCCCGGTTAACAAACTTTTAATGTTAAGTTTTACGATATTGTTGTCGAAATTTGATTATGGTAAGGTAATTAGATATAAAGAATTTGGAAGCCTAACTTTTGCGCTAGCAGAGCTAATAGATTCTAATGAAGAACTGTTTAGAGCAATAACTTGGAGTACCAATTCAAAATGGAATATTGAGACAGCGTTGGAAATTTTTAACGATTTCCTTAACGAGAATTTAGTAAATACATATTAATGGACACTAAACTTACTATTTCAGGATTCAAATGTTTTGAGGACGACAAGTTTATACTTAAAGATGTTACAGTATTAACAGGTAGTAATGGCGCAGGTAAAAGTAGTCTAATTCAAGCAATTTTACTTTGCAGGCTTGCCATTGAACTAAATGTTCATCAAAAGAGGGAAGGTGATTTTTGTGAATTTGGGGAGTGGTGTGACAACCTTATACCTCTTAATGAAGGCTATAGTCTAAAATTAGGGACGATATATGATATTTTTCGTGAGGGCAATAGTAATGAAAATGTAATAAGAATAAGGTTAGATGGTGAGTTATTTCAGTTTGAAATGAGTCAAAGTGATACTTCTTTACTAGTAAAATATAGTATTGATGATAAGAATTCAGATTTACCATTTTGGAGAAGAAGACAATTTTATTATTTAAATACAGAAAGATTAGGACCTCGACATTCTTTAGAGATAAAGAGCTTGAATTATCTACATTGTGGCTTTAAGGGAGAATTTACTGCGCAAGTAATGCTACAGCTTGAGCACGATATACACTTTGAAAGTCCTATGACAATTGACAAGAGAGGATTTATGATGAATGTTAATCAGTGGCTAGACACTGTTTGTCCGGGAGTTTTGGTCTCTCCTGCAAATGTGGGAACAATGAGTGCCCAGATTAAAGTAAGCGGAAGTGCTGGTAAAAGTAATATGTTGGCTACCAATATTGGATTTGGAATAAGTTATGTCCTACCCATTATTGTTACGGGCTTGATTGCGCAAAAAGGCTCAGTTATTATTGTTGAAAATCCAGAAGCACACTTGCATCCTAAGGGGCAATCAAATATAGGATATTTTCTAGGCATCGTTGCCTCGAAGGGAGTGAAGGTTATAATAGAAACGCACAGTGAGCATGTAATAAATGGAGTAAGAAAAGCTTTTTTAAGTACAAAAAAGGATAGTTCTTATGATAGTATGATATATTTTTTTGATGGTTTCGCAGATGGCAAAATAATTAAAAAAGAAATCTACATTGACGAGACTGGTAATTTATCCTCATTTCCACGAAACTTTTTTGATCAGGTGAACCAAGATATAGCGGAGGTGTTCAAATTAAATAATAAGGAAAATGGCTGATTTTTTGGCTTTCAGAAACTCTTTTGAGTGGGTAGATAGAAAAGTAGATTATAACTTCCATATAAGCAATTTAAATGCTGCATTAAATTGTGCTCAAGGTGCAAGTGATATGATTTTTCATTCTCCAGACTTTTATAGTGAGCTATCCATGGAACTATTTTTACATATTTGGGGAAATGAATATGATGATGTTAAGAATATTTATCCTTGGATTAAAGTAGATTCTTATAGAGTACTGTTTGGCCTTCAACAATTTTTAAGGCCAATTAGTACGAGTACTTTGAATGATTTGTCTAAACTGAACAATAACCATTGTGGCTGGATAGGTCTGAAATGCGAGTGCCCTGAAATACTTGTTTACAGTGAGGAAAGCTATAATGATTTTCACCAAAGTATTAGCGATAAGGGAAAGAAGGTAGGTTTATCTATAAGTGCAAATAAAATAAATTATATGATTCAAAAACAGGAGTTGCCAGCTCTGTTTAGAAGAATTGATTTAAGCAAGTTTGGAACTGATGGTAAAATTTTACATGGTGAGCAGATTCATATGCACTTCAAAGACGAAGATGATAGTGCTCTCAACATAGATGGGTCATGGAAACATGGAGGATTTATATTGACTGAAGAATGTATTTATCATCTAAGGCTTTTCGGTTTTAAATTAGATTAATTAGAGGTTAAAAGATAATTTGTAATATCTCACTTAACCTCTAATTTACTATAAAAAATTAACTCAAAAACCAAGAGTAAGAAGAATCACTACTTAGTGCTTTTAAAATACCTTCTGAAAAAGATGAAGCATTTACACCTCTATCTAAAAAAGTATCAATATAGGAGCCTTTATTTGCTCCTGTAAATAAGTTGTACATATTCCATATGCTTAAGTTACCGTTACTATTTCTGCAAAAACTCTCGTCAGAATAATAATCTTTAGCTATAGTAGATATGTGGCTGTCTGTAAGAAGAAGTTCCGGCAAAAGGGCTCTTTCAGCTTTAGGGAGATAGTTATATAATTTTCCTTTACCTATGAATTGTGCAAACTGCTGTTCAGAAATAAATACCTGCGTCAGGCTTTGCATAGAATTTAAATGAAATTCCATATTATATGCCTGAATTACCTGTAGCATTTTCTCTTCAAGGTCATAAATGCTCATTGTCCTTGCTTCCTGCTGATAGCCATCTGTACTAATACAAAGATTGCAGCATACCATATTCTGAAAACCTATAAAAAACTTGAATTTCTCATAACTCTTTTTATTGTAGAGGTTGTCAAGATTATATGCTCTTACGCCCCCTATAGTTAAGCTTAATAAGTTTCCGTTTATATTTTCTGTTATTGACGGAACTCTTATTATAAATGCCATCCTTTCAAAATAAGATGTCTTTTGATAATCAAGTAATTCTTTTGCAGGTATATGAAGCGCATCAGGAGTTCTTCCTTTAATTTCGTGGCTTACCCTTACTTCCGGCTCATCAAATGGCACTCCCGGCAGGAATTTTGTAAGCGCATTTACTGCTGCTTCAATAAAGGACTGGTGAGATATCGTAACTTCATTATCTTTCGTAAAGACAGGAATAATACAATTCCGCTTTAAATGAGAAAGGCTAACCTCTTGCGTGTTAGCCTCTATAAATACTTTCTTTTTATGTGGTGTGGCCGCTACTCCTGTACCAGGAAGCTGAAATGTCTTATTGCCTCCTGGTAAATGCGTTTCTACCTTATTGTCAGATAGCCTGATTACTGCTGTTTCCATGATGTCTATTATTTATGTTTTGTTGTTCTATATTTCTTCTCATATTCACAAACTCCTGCTCTATAGATTTAGCCAAATCAAAGTTTGTATTGTATATTGTTGTCAGCTCTGCAATAGTTTTACATTCATATACCATTTTTGTAAGTCCTTCAATAGTTGTAGTACTGTTACACCACTGTAATATCTTTTTGCCGGTAGACGAATTAATAATAAACTGAGGTCTGCCCTCAAATAGGTTAGTTCTGTCTTTAGAGGATGTGGCAAAATGTCTATAATCTAATTCAAACAACACAGTAAACTCGTAACTTATCTCATCTCTCTGAATTGCTTTTAAACCCACTTTCTCCGGCACCATTTTACCATTACGCTCACTAAGTACATAATCTTGTTTTACCCTCATAGTAGCTATTATATGTACTTCGCTTTGTAGAATTTTATCTACAAATGCTTTTTGCCGTGGCGTTATTTTACCCCAATTTGTAAATGAGTTACCAGCAAGTGATGAATGATAATCTAATAAGAACTCCCAACAATGGCTTATACTATCTATTACTATCACATCTACACCTGCTTTTATACAAACATCTATTGCTTCAATATATCTTTCCGGTGAGTGTGGTTTTTCTAATTGTAATACATTATATTTTCCAATATGGGCGTAAAGATCTGCGCTTCCATTTTCAGTATCTATTATTGCAATTTTAGTAAAGTCCCCATTAGTTAAACCTTGTGCAAGTAGTAAACCTGAATACGATTTTCCAGAACCCGAAGGGCCTTGTAAAGCCAATTTAATTTTTGCTTTGTTTCTTTCTGATTGTCTTAATTTCATAATATTAATATGTATGTTTGAAAATATTTTATTTTAACTGTTGGAATAAACTTTAGCTATAAATAGAAAAAGGCTTACACAACGGTAAGCCTTCTAAGATGAGTATTGTATAACGGTATAGGTTCTTGAAGAAGTTTCCGGTTTACAATATCAATATATCCATGGTCAAAATCTTTGAGATAAGCGGCAGTTATTCCAACATCACTATGTCCCATTGATTGACTTATTGCCTCAATAGATCCGCCAAGAAATTTTAATATTGTAGCATAGCTATGCCTTGCAACGTAACTTGTTACAACATTCTGTATCCCTTGTATCGTAGCTATCTTTTTTAAGTCACTATTAAACTGTTTGAGCTTTTTAGCTTTTCTGTTTTCAATTTGAATAGGAGATAACCCTTCACTTAAAAGTATAGGGAATATATAGTTCGTATATCTTTGGTTAGACTTGTATTCCTCTAAAATCCTCTTTACGGGTAGTAGAATTTCTAATTTGAAATTAACCTTTGTTTTAGAACGGGTATATACTATATAATCTCCCTCAATATTGTCCCACGTTAGTTTCATCATATCATAAAAGTTCATCCCTCTGGTATAAAAAGAAAAGATAAAAAGTTTCTTAGCTTCTGCCAAATGAGGATGTGCAGTATCATCAAAACTCTCTATCAATTTAATTTCGTCATGGGTCAACGCTCTTTTAAGTCCTTTACCCTTAAGCTTAGATATTTTATAAGTTTTAAAAGGATAATATTTTTCGTTAACCACACCCTTTTTTATAGCGTCATTAAATAGTGCACGGAATTCTCGCATTCTTACAGCAATTCCACCATCCTTATTACCTGTACTTCTTAAGAAGCTTTCATATTTATCAAGCATTTCAACATTAACCTCTCTGAACATTAGTTTTTCATTTTGAGCAAACTTAAAGAAAGAGTTCATAGTGTCTTTATATGCTCTTGCGTTACCTGTTCTCCCTGCGAAGTTCAGGTCATTAATTTTCTTTATCCAAAAAGATTTCACCGTAATATTTATATCCCTTACACCTCTGAACTTTTCCTCAAATTGTGCCAGAGTAAAGTCTATATTTTCCAGTTCAAATTCATAGATTGTTTTTAAGGCTTTATCTTTTTTCTGATTCAATACTATGTTTTGCTGAACATAATCTTTATGAGTTCTTTTTAATTCAGCTTTAGTATCATCCCAGTCCCTTTTAAGACACTTTATCCCCAGGGCTATGACTTTTGTTTTGCGATCTTTAATAATGCTTAAGGTAATAGGATATAACCCTTCCTTGGTGGGTTTATCTTTTAATTTTATTCTTATACTTGTACTCATAAAGTAGATATTTAAAAAGTTGACAAATTCCGTAGGTTTGTATATACGGAATCTGTCAATCTATATTAGTTATTAATTAAATATTCAAATTTTTCTGATAGTAGCTGCCTCAACTCACTTTTAGTTTTAAGCATATCATACTTTAAAAGTAGTTTTTTAAACTTACTCCTTTGTACAGCTACAGTTTGCCTGCTCATTGTTTTTTTGAGATTTTGCCAGTACTCATGCGTAAGGTATTTTTCTAAGATCTCTTTATCTTCAATACGTAGTATCTCAGTGTAGTTATCCACGATTACCATTTCATCAAATCGCTTAAGAAGATGATTAAAAAGCAACTGTAAATTATCTTTAGATTGCAAGTCTGAAAGCTTATGCAAGCCAAGCTTATTATAAGTCCTCTTCCTTATAAACTTAATTTCAAATCTTAGAATATTAGAAGTTAGGCCAAACTGTTTTGCTTTATCATAGATTTTAATGTAGTAGTCATCATTGTCATACTGTATGTATTCACCTTTTCCTCTAAATTCACGATTGTGATTATACATATTGCCTTTATGAGATTTTACGTTCTCTCTAATAATTACTTCTGCCGGTAAGTTGGTGTTAATATTTAAACCAAATTCAAGCTGAGTGATTTTAGTATCAAGTAGCCCTATTAATTTGCCGTTTAAGTATTCTATGGCGTATGCTAACTCAGTGTACTTAAAGTCGCTGTAATTTTGTTCCCCATCGCCCTTAATTTTGTTGTATAATTTATGAAGCGAATTCTTTATATACACCGTGCTGTTAGTAATAATGATTATCATACTTTCTAGAGGAACTCTATAAGGGTATAGAATTTGACCTGAATGATATTCCATTACCGTGTGAACTTTTTCAAAGTTTTCCTTGATAAGTATAAACTCCTCTATGTCTACTTTATCTTCGTAAACAAGTCTAATGTAATCTACCATAACGTTAGGATTTAAGGTTACGGTTTAGATATCTATCTACCTCATTGCTTTTATCTTCTATAGAAGCAATTCTATTAGTGTTTAGCCAAGTATCGAGCTCGCTTCTCCTGAAATATATGATCTTTCCTCCAGGCACATAATAGGGTATGGTTTTACTACTTGTCAGCTTATACAATGCGGACTTTGACAATTGCAAATATTCTGCTGCTTCCTGTAAGATCAGGAAGTCCTTACTTAATACATACTGCTTTTTTACTAAAGCCTCAATCTCCAAGAGCTTTTCAATAATTATTTCCATTATATTCTTTTTAATGGATATGCGCATATCATTGTTAATAATGATGCAAATAAAGGGTATAAAAAAACCTTCAAACACTAAGTGTAATGAAGGTGTAAGCGAGAGTGTAAGGTGAAGTGTAAGGTTAGTCTTTTAACCGGATCTTTAAATGAGTTATGTAAGAATTAATTTTATTATAGTAGTCTTTATTTTTCTCATTACTTCTTGACAATGAAGTGTATAAATCAGCGCTATTGATAACCTTACCTTGTTTATTGTAGAAACATTTACTTTGTTCTATAGTAACTGCATTTAGGTTATCAAAAAAGACCTCTATTTGCTTTAAAAAATAAGCTATAATCGAATTAGGCTTAATAAAAGCCAACTTTAAATCTTCAGTTGGTCTCCCACATGTAAAAATATTAAAAACCATTTCTTCAGTAGTATCAACATCGTCAATTAAATCTAGCTTAATAAGAGCATTGTACAGCTCTTCAAAAAATTTTGGAGACAACTCTTTGTATTGGAAAAAAGCCCCTTCTCTTTTAGATTTGTTTAGCAGATTAAAAGCAGTATGTTTTAAAGTAGGATAGGCTATTCTTAAGTCAGTAATTAAGTTGTATAGTTGTTCACTTATGCAATTAGAGTGTATGCTATCGTTAGTGATGGCTTTATTGTAAAAAATTTTAAGCTTATCTAAAATTTCTATAAGGTGAACTTGATTGTAAGTTATATAATTAAAAAGATCATGGATATTTTTTATTACAATTGCTTTATAATAATCAGTCCTATTAATTTCATCATATTCAAAAATTGGATTATTAGGGTCTGTGCCATAGATTACTTCAAGTACATAACAATCATGTTCAGTTGAATAACGATATCCTTTTAGTTTAAGCGAGGTATCATCAATGAAGGCCTTCATAATTTCCTTATGCCCGTCTAAAAACAATTGTTGTGTAAAGAAGTCTAAAGGTATATTTGTTTCCATTATGATTTGTTTAATATCAAATGTAAAAATAAGAGGAATGTTTTACCTCTGTTTGACCCATAAAATAGAAAAAGCCCTTACATTTCTGTAAAGGCTTCTCTCTCAATGCTCCCCCTCTTGGGCTCGAACCAAGGACCCTCTGATTAACAGTCAGATGCTCTAACCAACTGAGCTAAGGAGGAAACTGTATATTGTTTCGTAACTTTTATAAGGTTATTACCTCTTTAAAATTACCTGGCTTTTCTCATTCTTAAAGGCTAATGTTTCGCCTTTATTGCGGTGCAAATATATAACCATTTTTCAGTTTCGCAAAAAAAATATCAAAAAAAATTAAACTTTTTTTCGAGCCCTAATTCACGATCAATTGGTAGATGTCTTTACCAAAAACTAAAGCCATAAGGCTTAACAAGATAACCATCCCT
>Ga0247735_1000947_pt1 | contig 11350 bp, 10 predicted proteins | sample UWRJL178409R2_FD_180934 | JGI IMG/M metagenome (GOLD analysis project Ga0247735, IMG submission 180934) | Plant litter microbial communities from Arlington Agricultural Research Station in Wisconsin, United States - UWRJ-L178-409R-2 | ecosystem: Environmental > Terrestrial > Plant litter >...
CGGACCCGGCTCGCTTCCTGTTCGGGCTGGGCATCCGCCATGTCGGCAGCGTCACCGCGCGCGACCTGGTCAAGGCGTTCGGTACGGTGGCGGCCGTCGCTGACGTCGCGACTCGGGCGGCCACCGACGAAGAGGCGCGTGCCGAGCTGACCGCGGTCGAGGGAATCGGACCCGTCGTGGCCGAGGCGCTGGTCGACTTTTTCGCCGAGGAGCACAACCGCGAGGCCTGGACCGACCTGCTGAGCGAGGTCAGTCCCGCTGCCTATGTGTCCAATATCCGCCAGTCCGAAGTGAGCGGCATGACGCTCGTTTTCACTGGATCGCTGGAGACGGTAAGCCGTGACGAAGCCAAGGCCCAGGCCGAGGCGCTGGGTGCACGGGTGTCCGGGTCGGTCTCCGCCAAAACGGATCTTGTCATCGCCGGGCCGGGAGCCGGATCGAAGCTGAAAAAGGCGGCGGAACATGGAGTTAGGGTCATTGACGAGGCGGCTTGGGCGGAGATCGTAGCCGCCGCGAGGTGATGCTTTTTTGCAACGCAGCATGACCGAATGCTGCGCACCACTTGAAGATTCCCCCGTGTCATTTATCCGAAATATTCGAGTCGCATGGGGCCAGCGACGGCGAAAGCGCCGAGCATCTTGCGACTTACGCCTCAAAGGGGAAAATCATGCGTAACAATCTATTCATGGGCGCGGCTGCGATCGCGCTGGTCATGCCTGCCATGGCAAGCGCTCAGGCGATTACCACTGGCATCGAAGGCGTCGTCACCGACGACACCGGTGCCGCAGTCGCGGGCGCGACAGTCGTCGTCACCGATAACCGCACGGGCGCCTCGCGCACCATCGTGACCGGCAACACCGGCACGTTCGTCGCCAGCGGCCTGGTCACGGGCGGCCCCTACACGATTGCAGCCTCCGCAGATGGCTTTGAAGGCCAGACGATCGAGAGCGTCAACACCACGCTGCAGGGCAACACGACGCTGACCTTCACCCTGACCAAGGGCGTGGGCGACATCGTCGTCACCGGCGCGCGCGTCCGTCTGGCGCAGCTTGCCACCGGCCCCGGCCAGTCGTTCGGCGCGGAAGTGCTGCGCAACGCTCCGACCTTCAACCGCGACGTTCGCGACATCATCCGGCTCGATCCGCGCGTCAGCCTCGACCGCGACGACACCGGTTCGGGCGTCGACCGCATTTCCTGCCTGGGCGGCAACGATCGCGGCAATACTTTCACCGTCGACGGCACCGCGCAGAGCGATATCTACGGTCTGAACGATACCGGCTTCTCGTCGCGCTCCTCGACCCCGCTGCCGTATGACGCCGTGCGCGAAACCCAGGTCCAGTTCGCACCGTTCGATGTCGATTACGGCCAGTTCACCGGCTGCGCGATCAACGTCGTGACCAAGTCGGGCACCAACACCATCCATGGCGGCGGTTTCTTCGAATATAGCAGCTCGGATCTGCGCGCGAAGACGGTCGCGGGTCGTCCGGTGGCCGCAATCAACCCCGAGAAGCGCTGGGGCGCGTCGCTCGGCGGCCCAATTATCAAGGACCGCCTGTTCGTCTATGGTGCGTACGAGCATCAGCAGGCCGGCCAGTCGCAGGACGATGGTCCCGCGGGCGGCGGCTATGCCGTTCCGCAGGCGGGCATCACCGTCGCTCAGTTCCAGGAAATTTCGGACGTGCTGCGCACCCAGTATGGCGTCGATACCGGCCCGCTGGTGCATAACCGCGACTATACCAACGATCGCTATTTCGGCCGCGCCGATCTGCAGATCACGGACAATCATCGCCTTGAAGCCACCTATCAGCGGCTCGAGGAAGGCACGGTAAAGGCGGACGATCTGTTCACCGGCAATTCGCCCCAGGCGGTCGGACGGAACACCTTCTATACCAGCGGCACGATCTCCAATTATTATTCCGGCCGTCTCTATTCGAACTGGACCGACACTTTCTCGACCGAGTTCCGCTATTCGCGCTCGGATGTCCGTGACCGGCAGGACCCGATCGGCGGCGGTGAAGCGCAGTCGTCCAACCCGATCCCGCGCATCGTCGTCGGCATCGACAATCCCAGCTCCGGTAACACGAGCACCATCGACGGCGCCGTCCTCGCCGGACCGGGCACCTCGCGCTCGGCCAATGATCTCCAGACCAAAATCCAGCAGTATCGCGCCGTCGCGAAGCTCGCGCTCGGCGATCACAATTTGAAGCTGGGCTTCGAAGTCAACAAGGCCGATATCTACAATCTGTTCGTTTCGAACGCCACGGGTACCCTGGTCTTCCGGAACCTGGCTGACCTCAAGGCAGGCCTGCTTTCGCCTGGCACCGGTAACAACCAGACGAGCACCACCCCTGCCAACGTCATCGGCGGCGTTACCGAGGGTGCGTTCGGCAACTTCACCGCGACAGGCGATATCAATTCGGCCGCCGCACGGTTCAGCCGTGGTATCTTCTCGGCGTATCTGCAGGACGACTGGCGGATCAACGACAGGCTGAAGGCGACCGTCGGCATCCGCACTGATTATTTCGACGGCGGACGGCCGGACTATAATCCGGTCTTCACGCAGCGTTACGGCATCCCCAACAACACCGGCTTCAGCAATGTCGACCCGGTGATCCTGCCGCGTTTCGCGCTGACCTATGATTTCGGCGATTCGAGCACGTTCAGCAACTCGCAGCTGCGCGCAGGCGTTGGCATCTTCTCCGGCGGCGATCCGGTCGTGTGGTTCGGCAATGCCTTCCAGAACGATGGCAGCGCCTTCGCGCTCGGCACGACCCAGGCAGCCGGGTGCCCCGCCGGCCAGATCAGCGTCCTTTCCGGTGGCAAGTTCACCGGCCTGCCGACCTGCCTGCGGGCGGGCGCACAGGCGACGGCGGCTGCGGGCCAGGGCAGCACCCAGTCGATCGACCCGAACATCAAGATGCCGACCGTGATCCGCGCGAACCTGGGTTTCTCGACCGAGGTGAATCTGGCGTCGACCGGCTTCCTGAGCGGCTGGAACGTCAATCTCGACTATATCTATAGCGAGTACAAAAACCCGTTCACTCTGGTCGACCTCGCCCAGGCAATCGACGTTCGCAAGGGCGTGAACGGTTTCGCGATCGATGGCCGGCCGATCTATTCGTCGGTCGACCTGCTCGCAACGGGATGCGCGGGCAAGCTGACGAGCGCGGGCGCACCGCCGGCCTATACGGGCCTGACGGGTGCGTGCTTCACCAATTCCCGTGGCGGCGACCTGATGCTGACCAATCAGGACGGCTTCCGCAGCCACAATGCGTCGATCCTGCTCAACAAGCAGGTCAATCGCGGTCTGTTTACCGAAGGTGGTTCGACCTACATTTCGTTCGGCTATGCCTATACGAACTCGCATGACCGTCGGAACATGTACAACTCGACCGCCGGCTCCAACTATGGCCAGACGGCCGCGTTCGACCGGCAGAACCCGGACGCTTCGCCGGGCTTCTTCCAGAGCAAGCACAACATCACCTTCGCGACGAATTTCCGGAACGAGTTCTTCTCGGATCTCGGCACGTCGCTTGGCATGACGTTCGTGGCGCGCTCGGGCCGTCCGTTCAGCCTCACCTTTACCGGCAATAACATCTTCAACGCGACCACCGGCGGTCTGACGACCAACGACAATGCGCTGGCCTATATCCCGAACGGCATCACCGACCCGAATATCTCGCCAACGTCGACTCCCGCAGCAGTTCAGCAGCTCGTCGATTTCGTGAACAAACTGGACTGCGCGTCCAGCTACAAGGGCATGTCGATCACGCGTAACAGCTGCACGAACGACTGGTATTTCGACATGGACCTGACGTTCTCGCAGGAACTGCCGGGACCGGGCTCGCTGTTCGGCAAGCGTGACAAGATCAAGCTCTACGCAATGGTCGACAATTTCCTGAACCTGCTCGACTCCAACTGGAACGTGCAGAAGCGCCGGAACTTCTTCGGTGTGCAGGACATCGCCACCACCAGCGGCGTCGATTCCCAGGGCCGCTACATCATCACCAGCGCGGCTGGCTCGAACACCTACAAGGACGACAATGTCGTCAACATCAGTGGTTCGGCATGGCGCCTGAAGGTCGGCCTCAGCTACGAGTTCTAAACATCGCTACAGGCCGGCCCTGCGCCGGACAGGAAGCCGCCGTCCCCGAAAGGGGGCGGCGGTTTTCGTTTGAGCTATCGGTGGAAAATAAGCGCGGCGCCGGGAGCGATGCCGCTCGTGGCTCAATGTACGTCGGTCGCAACGGCATAGACCGAGTTGATCGGCCGCGAGAATACCCGCCCGACCATCGGCTCGAAGAAGCTCAGCGGCGCGCTCTCATAGGCCGGGTCGAACGCCGCCTGATCATATTTCTCGCAGAATTCGGCGCAGGCCTCGAAATGCGCATGGCCGCGGTAATTTTCGCGCAGGTCGCGGTCCATCCCGAGATAATGGAAGAAATAATAGCCCTGGAAGACGCCATGGGTGTTGGCGATCCAGTGCACTTCTTCCGACACGAACGGGCGAAGCATCGCGGCGCCGATCTCCGGATGGTTGAAGGTGCCGAGCGTGTCGCCGATGTCGTGGAGCAGCGCCATCACGACATAGGCATCGTCCCGGCCGTCCTGGTGCGCGCGCGTCGCGGTCTGGCGCGAATGTTCGAGCCGGTCGACCGGAAAGCCGCCGAAATCGCCGTCGAGCAGCTTGAGATGGGTAAGCACCCGGGCGGGCAGGTCACGCGCATAATCGCGAAAATGGCCGCCAATGATGGTCCAGTCCTGCTGGGTGCCCCCGCTCATCGCAGTGAACTGGGCGCGGTCCTGATGCTCGGTCATGCTTCTCTCTCCTCGTTCCGCTGGGCTCTTTGTCCCGTGAGCCCTTCCCCATGTGGAGAAGACAGCGCGTAGCGCCGGACGAGGGAGTGAGGCTCGGGGCTACTAGCGAGTGTCGCCCTACCCTATCCATCGCAAAGGCGACGGGGCCCTCCCTTCTCAGAGGAAGAAAAGAGCACCCTTCGCATCCGACAGCCTGACCGCACCCTACCGCACTTTGCGCATCGGTCACAGTCGGGTTAAGACCCCCGCTTATGCCATTGTTCACCAAGCCCGCGATCTTCTCGCGGCCCTTTTTCGAGGACAAGAGCCGTGCCTTCTGGCGGCTCCAGGCGGCGGGCTGGACCGGCTATCTGATCCTGCGCAGCGTCTCCAGCATCTCCAACGGGCTCGATCTCACCGCGACGCTGCTCGTCGTGGTCGAATCGATCGTCGGCTATTGCATCACCCTGCTGCTCTCGACGCTCTATCATTATTACCGGGGCCAGCCGCGGATCGCCGCGGTGATCCTGACGATCCTGACCCTGGCGGCGGCGACCCTGCTCTACGCGGTGCTCGACGCCTTTTCCTTCTCCTTCATCAAGATGGCGAACCCGGGCCTGAACTTCAGCCTGGTACTAGGCACGATCTTCCTCAACTTCACCGTGCTCGCGGGCTGGTCGGCGCTGTATTTCGGGATCAATTTCTACCTGATCGTCGAGGAGCAGATCGATCAGCTGGAAGCGCTGGGCAACCAGGCAAGCTCGGCGCAGCTGGCGATGCTGCGTTATCAGCTCAACCCGCATTTCCTGTTCAACACGCTCAATTCGATCTCGACGCTGGTGCTGCTCAAGCAGACCGAGCGGGCCAATGCGATGCTGAGCCGGCTGTCGTCGTTCCTGCGCTATACGCTGGCGAACGAACCGACCGCGCATGTGACGATCGCGCAGGAAGTGGAAACGCTGAAACTCTATCTCGAGATCGAGAAGATGCGCTTCGAGGATCGGCTGCGCCCGAATTTCGAGGTCGATCCGCGCGTCGCCAAGGCCCGTTTACCGTCTTTGCTGCTTCAGCCGCTGGTCGAGAATGCGATCAAATATGCCGTCACGCCGAAGGAAGAAGGCGCTGAAATCGCGGTTACGGCGCGGCTCGCCGGGGATCGGGTGCAGATCGCCGTATCCGACACCGGACCGGGCTTGAATGAAATGAAAGCACGGCCAAGCCTTTCAACCGGTGTCGGGCTTGCCAATATAAGGGAACGGCTGGCGCAGGCTTACGGGCCCGACCACCGCTTCGAAACGCGCTCCATCCCCGGGGGCGGGTTCGGGGTAGAGATCGAAATTCCGTTCCAGCTCGATGAACCGGTTAGAGAGGTACCATGACGATCCGTACGATATTGGTGGATGACGAGCCGCTGGCGATCCAGGGGCTGGAGCTCCGCCTTGCCGCGCACGAAGACGTCGAGATCATCGACAAGTGCCAGAATGGGCGCGAGGCGATCCGTGCGATCAAGACGCACAAACCCGACCTCGTCTTCCTCGACATCCAGATGCCCGGTTTCGACGGCTTCTCGGTCGTCCAGGGGCTGATGGAGGTCGAACCGCCGCTGTTCGTGTTCGTCACCGCCTATTCCGACCATGCGCTGAAGGCGTTCGAGGCGCAGGCGATCGATTATCTGATGAAACCGGTCGAGGAATCCCGCCTGGCCGACACGCTCGATCGGGTGCGGCTGCGCCTGGCCGAGAAGCGCGGCATCGAAGAGGTCGACCGGCTGAAGGAAGTGCTGGCCGAGGTCGCGCCCGATTCGGTCGAGAACATGGTCGAAGGCGGCGACCAGGTGTCGGCCAACCGATTCGAGAAGCTGATCAACATCAAGGACCGCGGGCAGATCTTCCGCGTGGATGTCGACACGATCGAGCGGATCGACGCCGCCGGGGATTATATGTGCATCTATACCGGCGACAACACGCTGATCCTGCGCGAGACGATGAAGGACCTGGAAAAGCGGCTCGACCCGCGCCGGTTCCAGCGCGTGCACCGTTCGACCATCGTGAACCTCGACCTCGTGAAAGAGGTGAAGCCGCACACCAATGGCGAATGCTTCCTGGTGCTGGGATCGGGCGCGCAGGTGAAGGTGTCGCGTTCCTATCGTGACGTGGTCGCACGCTTCGTGCACTAAGCCCGGACGGCGCACCCAGGGCGCGCTGGAGCCGGGGGTTGCACCATGACGAACGACGAGCTTGGAGCCGAGATTCGGCGCCTTGGGCCATGGCATCATGATGTCGAGATAGCGCCGGGGATCCGCACCGGAGACCCGGCCTATCGCACCGAGCCGGACCCGGTGCTCGGCACACCCAGCGTCATCGATCCTTTCACCGGGCTCGCGCGGAAGCTCGGCTATCTCTTTCCCGAGGGACTGCAGGGGCGATCCTTTCTCGACTGTGCGTGCAATGCCGGCGGCTATCTGTTCGCCGCCAGGCAGCTGGGGGCCGGGCGCTGTTTCGGCTTCGACGCGCGCGAACACTGGATCCGCCAGGCCCATTTCCTGGCCGAGCACCTACCGAGCGACGACATCGACGCGGGCGTCTGCGCGCTGGCCGATGTCCCGGCCCTGGGCCTGAAGCGCTATGACGTGACCCTGTTCAGCGGCATTCTGTATCATCTGCCCGATCCCGTCGCCGGCCTGAAGATCGCGGCGGACCTGACCAGCGACTTGCTGATGGTCAACACCGCGACATTCCCCGCCAGAAGGGATGCACTGATCCTCAATACGGAAAGCGTGAGCCAGTTGATGTCGGGGGTCGACGGCCTTGCCTGGTATCCGACGGGAGAGGCCGTGGTGCACCAGATGCTCGCCTCCTGTGGTTTTCCCCATACCCGCCTGTTCTTCAACCACCCTACCGAGGAAAAACGCGGTCGGCTGGAGATGTGGGGTGCGCGCGACCCGGCGGTGTTCGATTATTACGACCGCACCCATCGCCCCGCGGAGCCGAGCCGACTGCGCCGCCGGCTGCAGCGATTGACCGGAGGGCTGCTCAGTCGCAGATAAGGTAAAACAATATTGGGTCGGGACGGGTGATGACGGGAAAATTCAAGGCCTTCGCGGCGTTGCACGTGCCGGGCAATCCGGTGATCCTGTATAATGCGTGGGACGCTGGCAGCGCGCGGGCGGTGGCCAGTGCCGGCGCCAAGGCCATCGCCACCGGCAGCTGGTCCGTCGCCGCCGCACAGGCTTATGGTGACGGCGAGGGATTGCCGCTGGAGATCGCGCTGGCCGGCGCGACGCGGATCGCAGGGGCGGTCGACCTGCCGGTGTCGATCGATTTCGAGGGCGGTTATGCGGTCGAGCCCAAGGACATCGCGGCCAATGCGAAGCGCCTCGCGGCCACCGGGGCGATCGGATGCAATTTCGAGGATCAGGTGGTGGGGGGCGACGGCCTGCACCCGATCGCGTTTCAGGTGGCGCGGATCGCGGCGATGCGGGGTGCCACGGGCGCCGCCTTCTTCATCAACGCCCGCACCGACATCTTCCTGCAGAACGGGCCAGACACGCATGACGACGCGAAGGTGGACGCGGCGATCGAGCGCGGCCGGGCCTATGCCGGGGCGGGCGCCAGCGGTTTCTTCGTGCCCGGGCTGGTCGATCTGACGCTGTTGGGCAGGATCTGCCGCGAGGTGGCGCTGCCGATCAACTTCATGGCGTTTCCGGGGGCGCCCGGCTCACGCGAGGTCGCGGACGTGGGCGTCTCGCGGATCAGCCATGGGCCGAACCCCTATCGCACCGCGATGGCCGCGCTGACGGCCGCCGCACAGGCGGCGTTCGACTGGAACCAGGCGGAGGTTACGCCTCCGGCTCGTCCCCGTTCTCAACCTCGCCGGCCGGGGGGTTCTCGAACCAGGACTCGACCGGCCCGCTGAGCTTGAGGGTCAAGGGCTGGCCGTGACGATCGACCTTCTTGCCGAGGGCGACGCGAATCCAGCCTTCGGAGATCGAATATTCCTCCACATCGCGGCGCTCGACGCCCTTGAAGCGGATGCCGATCCCGCGGGACAGCTTTTCTTCGTCGAAGAACGGGCTACGCGGGTTGGAGGACAGGCGGTCTGGCGGTGTGTCGGTCATGGGGCGGGCTCATGACGCAAAATTGCGCGCGATGCCAGAGCATGGATGCGAAAACGGCGCGGATCGAGCCCGCGCCGTCTCATAGTCCATACCGTATCGCGATCAGTTGCAGACGCGGACCCGGACGCTGCGGCCATAATAGCGGTCATAGCGGCGCTCGACCCAGCAGCGATTATAGTTCTGACGGTAGCGATAGGCGTAATAGCCGTCGTTCGGATAATAGCCGTGGCTGCGATAATAGCCGTCGTCATAATAGGGGTCATAGCCGCGCTGGCGGTAATAACGATCCCGGTCGCCGCTGTTCGATGCGAGCGCAGCGCCGATCGCGAGGCCGGCGATGCCGGCGACGATCGCCGTGCCGGTGCCGTCGTCGCGGTAATGGCGGCGATAGCGCTGCGCATCGGCGGGAAGTGCCGCGGTCAATGCCGTCGCGGCGAGCGCGACGCCGAGGCCGGCCTTCTTCACAAGAGTGTTCATTTCAACCTCCTCTACTCAGCAAGCCCAAATCCGCATCGCGGGGTATAACGCGAAACCCGTCCAGCTTGTTTCATTGCTATGGCCGAGTCGGTCTGAATGCGTGCGGAATGCGCCGTTTAACGGGCGTTCAGCGTGGTCAATCGCCAAGCGTCGGGCGTTGCACGGCCCTGGACACGTCCGCTGGAGCGTCGCGCCAGTCCTGACGGCGGACGGTGTCGCGGCGCTTGGGATCGGGGCCGAAGCGGTTTGTACCCGGCGTGCCGTCTAAGCACAGCAGGGCGAGCAGCGGGATCTGCCCGAGCGGCACAACGGCGAGCAGCATCCACCAGTGAGATCGGTCCTGATCGTGCAAGCGGCGCACCTGAACGGCGAGGAACGGGATCAGCAGGACGACGAACACCAGCAGGCAAAGGACGTGCACGATATTTCCAACGCCGCCCTGGAAGGTGAAGGGCTGATCGAGCAGCTTATCCGCGTCGCCGCCCAGGGCAACGAAGACCAGGCCCAGCGGCAAGAGGAGGAGCCATTCGAACAGGACGAACGACCAATATTCCTTGCGCTGCGACCGGCCCCGGAAATCGGCGAAGCGGCGCAGCGGCAACAGCATATAGTCCATGGCCGAGCCTCCACCGCTCCGATCGCCGACGTTGAAACGCGCGCCCGGCAAAGTAAAGTCGCCCGCACCCAAGGAGGCGATGATGGCGTATTGGCTGCTGAAATCCGAACCCGAAAGCTATAGCTGGGCCGATCTGGTGCGCGAGGGCGCAACCGAATGGACCGGCGTGCGCAACCCCGCCGCGGCACTCCACCTGAAAGCGATGGCGGTGGGCGACCGCGGGCTGTTCTATCATAGCGGCAAGGAGAAGGCCGCGGTCGGCGTGATGGAGATCACCCGGACCGCGCAGCAGGACGGCGAGGAACCGCGCTGGGTATCGGTCGCGGTCAGGCCGGTCGAGGCGTTGGCCAAACCGGTGACGCTGGCGGCGATGAAGGCCGAACCGAAGCTGGCGGGCATGGAGATGCTGCGCCAGTCGCGCCTGTCGGTCAGCCCCGTCAGCGACGCCGAATGGGCGATGCTGACGGGAATGGCGAAGGGATAGGGCTTACGCCGCCTGCTTGGCGCGCGAGGCCTTTTTGCGCTCGTTGGGATCGAGGTAGCGCTTGCGCAGGCGGATCGACTTGGGCGTGACTTCGACCAGTTCGTCGTCGTCGATATAGGCGATCGCCTGCTCCAGCGTCAGCCGCCATGGCGGGGTAAGGCGAATTGCGTCGTCCTTGCCGCCCGAGGCGCGGAAGTTGGTGAGCTGCTTCGCCTTCATCGGGTTGACCTCGAGGTCGTCCGTCTTGGCGTTCTCGCCGATGATCATGCCTTCGTAGAGCGGCTCCTGCGGCGCGACCATCAGGATGCCGCGCTCCTCGAGTGGGCCGAGCGCATAGGCATTGGCCTCGCCCGCGCCGTTCGAGATCAGCACGCCGTTCTTGCGGCCCATGATCTGGCCCTTGTGCGGACCGTATTTCTCGAACAGCCGGTTCATGATGCCGGTGCCGCGCGTGTCCGACAGGAACTCGCCATGATAGCCGATCATGCCGCGCGACGGCGCGGAGAAGGTGATGCGGATCTTGCCGCCGCCCGAGGGACGCATGTCGGTCATCTCGGCCTTGCGGATGTTCATCTTCTCGACGACGGTACCGGAATATTCCTCGTCCACGTCGATGATGACGATCTCGTACGGCTCGGTCTTGGCGCCATTCTCGTCCTCGCCGAACAGCACGCGTGGGCGGCTGATGCCGAGCTCGAAGCCCTCGCGGCGCATCGTCTCGATCAACACGCCGAGCTGAAGCTCGCCGCGGCCGGCGACTTCATAGCTGTCGCGGTCGGCCGATTCGGTCACCTTGATCGCGACGTTCGATTCGGCCTCGCGCAGCAGACGGTCGCGGATCATGCGCGAGGTCACCTTG
>Ga0247735_1000948_pt1 | contig 11345 bp, 12 predicted proteins | sample UWRJL178409R2_FD_180934 | JGI IMG/M metagenome (GOLD analysis project Ga0247735, IMG submission 180934) | Plant litter microbial communities from Arlington Agricultural Research Station in Wisconsin, United States - UWRJ-L178-409R-2 | ecosystem: Environmental > Terrestrial > Plant litter >...
CCCGGACAGGTCGGCGCCAACAAAGTTGGTGCCCTCGATGGAGGCCCCGCGCAGGGTGGCCGAGACCAGCGAAGCATCCACAAAAGAGGCCTTGTCAAGCTTGGCCTCACCAAAATCGGTCTCTTCGAGGTTGAGGCCGTCGAAAATGACGCCGCGCAGGTCTGCACCGAACAGGTTGACCCACGACCAGACGCCGCCGTCGATGGTGAGTGGGCGCATCGCGGTGTTGCGGAACTGCGAGCCGGTCATTTTGCAATTGCGCAGCGTGGCGCCGAAGAGTGAACTGTCGCGGAAGATGCAGTTGTCGAACCGGGTGGTGTTGTGGGTGGAGGCGTTGAAGGCCACGCCGAGGAACTCGCAGCGGTCGAAAATGGTGCCGGAGGTGGTGAGCTCGCTGAAATCGCAGTCGATGAACACACACGACTCGAACCTCTCGCTGCCGAGCTCGCGGGCATACCAGTCCTCGCTGACGAAGCGTTTGCCAACGGTCGGCTCGGTTGAATCTCGCGGGTCGGTCGTGGCGCCGGGGTCGGCCACCGCGGGTTAGACCAGGCCGTAGAGGCGGTCGCCGGCGTCGCCGAGGCCGGGCACGATGTAGCCGAGCTCGTTCAGTTTCTCGTCGAGGGCGCCGAGCACGATGGTGACATCGCGACCCTCCATGGCCTTCTCGACGGCGGCGAGGCCCTCGGGGGCGGCGAGCAGGCAGACGGCGGTGACATCCACGGCGCCGCGCGCGAGCAGAAAGTCGATCGCGGCGATGAGGGATCCGCCGGTGGCCAGCATCGGGTCGAGCACAAAGCACTGGCGGTTCGACAGGTCGTCCGGCAGGCGCTCGGCGTAGGTGGTGGGCTCGAGGGTCTCTTCATCACGCACCATCCCGAGGAAACCGACCTCGGCGGTGGGGATCAGTTTGACCATTCCCTCGAGCATCCCGAGGCCGGCGCGCAGGATCGGCACCACCAGCGGGCGCGGCGAGCTGATCGCGAGGCCCTTCGCGATGGCGACGGGGGTCTCCACCTCGACCTCTTCGACGCGCACATTGCGGGTGGCCTCGTAGGCCAGCAGCGTCATCAGCTCTTCGGCGAGGGCACGGAAAGTGGGAGACGGCGTGTTTTTGTCACGCAGCACCGTGATCTTGTGGGTGATGAGCGGGTGGTCGGCTACGTGAACTCGCATACGCTCAATCTATCGGAGGGGATGTGTGAGTCGATACGTGAGCCGGTTCGAAAAACAATACGACCAGTGGATGCTGGAGGCCATCAGCGACGCCCGGCTGGCGCTGGCGAGCGCGGATGTGCCGGTGGCGGCGATTGTCTTGTCGGCCTCCGGCGAGGTGATCGGTCGCGGCCGCAACGAAAAAGAGCTGCACCGCGACCCGACCGCGCACGCCGAGGTCGTCGCGATCCGCCAGGCCGCAGCGACCACCGGGGACTGGCACCTGACCGGGGCGACGCTGGTGGTCACCCTCGAACCGTGTGTGATGTGCGCCGGCGCGATCCTCGCCGCCCGCATCCCGCGGGTGGTGTTCGGCGCCTGGGATGAGAAGGCCGGCGCCGTCGGCAGTATGTACGACGTGCTGCGCGACCGCCGCCTCAACCACCGGGTCGAGGTGGTCGCGGGCATCCAGGCCGAGGCCTGCTCGCGCCTGCTGCTCGACTTCTTCGAAGCGCGTCGCTGACCCGCGACTACACACGTTGTGCCAGGATGCCGCGCAGCCAGGCGTCGGCTTCGGGGGACCCCGCTGGCAGGGTCGGGCCGAATTCGCGCACAAAGCTCAGCGATGCGTCCCCGGCCAGCTCCTCGAGCACGCCGTCGACATCGCCGGCCAGCACCAGCTCGAACAGGGCGCGGTGCCGGGCCGCCCGGGCGATGAGCGTCTCGGAGGCCGCCCGGGCGCGGCGGTTCAGGTTCATGTAGATCTGCAGCTGCAGCTGGATCGCGCGGTAGCTGGCCTCGAGCCGCTGGTGCCCGGACAGGGCGACAAGGGCGAGGTGGAAACGGTAGCTGTCGGCCGAGGCCGAGGTTTCCTCGCCGGCCAGGGCGTTGGCCTCCATGGTTTCGAGCGCTTCGCGCAGCCGCTCGAGCCGTGCCTCGGCGGGGACCGGAACCCCCAGGCGGATCGCCATCTGCTCGAGGGTGGCCCGCAGCGTGACGATCTCGTAGACGTCGTGCAGCGTCATCGGGGTGACGATCGCGCCGCGGCGCGGCACCAGCTGGATGAGGCCTTCGTTCTCGAGCACCTTCATCGCCTCGCGCAGCGGCGGCCGGCTGACCCCGAGCCGCTCACCGACCTGCGTCTCGATGATGCGCTCGCCGGGCACAAGCGCGCCGCTGACGATCAGCTCCCGCAGCCCGTCGGCGGCGAGGGCCGCCATCGACGGCGGGTCGCCGGTGCGGTAGCCGGCGCGCGGGATCACCGGGCGCCTTCCGCGGCAGCGCGGCCGATGGGCACCACAACGGGACGCCCCGTGCGGGCGTCGCTGAGCACTTCGCACTCCAACTCGAACACGGTTTCCATCATGGCCGCGGTGACGACGTCGGTGGGATGCCCGTCGGCGATGACCCGGCCGGAGCGCATCGCGATGAGCCGGTCGGCGTAGCGGGCAGCCATACTCAGATCGTGCAGCACCATCACGATGGTGATGCCCTGTTCGCGGTGCAGTTCGGTGACCAGCTCGAGCACGTCGAGCTGGTGCACCACGTCGAGGAACGTTGTCGGCTCGTCCAGCAGCAGGATGTCGGTGCCCTGCGCGAGCGCCATCGCGATCCAGGCCCGCTGGCGCTGGCCGCCCGAGAGGGAATCGAGCTGCCGGTCGGCGAACTCGCTCATCCCGGTGCGGCGCAGCGACTCGAGCACCACGGTCTCGTCGCTGCTCGACCACTGGTCGTACCAGCGGCGGTGCGGGTCGCGCCCGCGGGAGACCAGGTCGCCGACCGTCATCCCCTCCGGGGCCAGCGGCGACTGCGGCAGGATCCCGAGCGACTTGGCCACCTCCCGGGTGGGCAGTTTCGCGATCGAGTGCCCGTCGAGCAGCACGGTGCCGCCGTCCGGCGTGGTGAGGCGCCCCATCGCCCGCAGCAGCGTCGACTTGCCGCATCCGTTCGGCCCGATCACGGCCGTGATGCTGCCCGGCGCCACTGTCAGGGTCACGTCGCTGACGGCGGTTGTTGTGCCGAACTGCACGGTCAGGCCGCGGGTTTCGAGCACGGGCGACTCATGCACGTCCGTGCTGTGCGGCCCCGGGGTGGGCGGGCTTGACGGGGTCATCGGCGTACCTCACGGCGGGATCGAATAAGCAACCAGAGCAAAAACGGTGCCCCGACCAGCGCGGTGATGGCGCCGACGGGAAGCTGGATGGGGGCGAGCACGGTGCGGGCGACAAGGTCGCTGCTGACGACCAGCAGTGCGCCGATGATGCCGGAGGCGACAAGCGGGGGGCGGGATGCTGCGCTGGCGAGCCTGGCGAGGTGCGGGCAGACCAGGGCGACGAAGCCGATCGGCCCGGCCGCCGCGGTGGTCGCCGAGGCGAGGGCGATCGCGACCAGCAGCAGCGCGCCCTGGGTGAACAGCATGGGAACACCGAGGCCGCGGGCGACGTCGCCGCCGAGGTCGAGGGTGCCGAGCCTGCTGGCCAGCGGGATAAGCAGCGGCACACTGATGGCGAGGACCGCCAGCAGGGCCCAGAGTTCGTTCCAGGAGCGCCCGTTGAGGCTGCCGGTGAGCCAGACGTTGGCCCGCGCGGCATCGGAGATGCTGGCGGAGACCATCATCCAGCTGACCAGGCCGCCGAGCAGGGCGGAGACGCCGACGCCGATCAGGATGGGCTGCAGGCCGGAGGTCGCCCGGCCGCGCAACAGCAGCAGCACAAGGGCGGAGGCGGCGATCCCGCCGACCAGTGCGCCGGTGGGGACCCCGATCGACTGCAGGAGGCCGGAGACCTTCCCGTCATTGTGGCCGCCGAGGATGATCACGGCCACCGCCCCCACACTGGCCCCGGCGGTGACGCCAAGCAGGTCGGGGCTGGCCAGGGCGTTGCGGGCGGTGGTCTGCACGATGGCGCCGGAGATGCCGAGCGCAAGGCCGACCGCGAGGGCGACAAGTACCCGGGGGAGGCGGATGGTGATGATCACCAGTTCCTCGCGCCGGGTGCCCTGGCCGGCGAGTACCTCAAGCACCCGCCCCGGTGCGATGGTGAAGTCGCCGATACCGGCGGAGACCACGGCGACGGCGAGGCTCAGCAGCGTCGCGATGGCCACCACCACGAGGTGGCGGGGGCGCAGCCGCGTGCTGAAGCGCCCGAAGCGCAGGGACCGGGAGGGGGCGGCCAGGAACGTGGAGGCGCCGGATGCTGCCGGGCGGGTGGGGGAACTCATGCGCGGCTGCCCCGCATCCGCATCACGAGGACCAGGAACACGGGGGCGCCGACAACGCCGAGCACCACCCCGACGGGAAGTTCGGCGGGGGCGACGATGACCCGGCCGAGCACATCGGCGAGCACCACAAGCACGGCGCCAACGATGGCGCACTGCGGCAACAGCCAGCGGTGGCCGGGGCCGGTGATGTGCCGCACCAGGTGCGGCACGATCAGGCCCACAAATCCGATCGAGCCGCTGGCGGCGACGGCACCCCCGACGAGCAGGGTCACGGCGAGCAGCCCGGTGAGGCGGGCGGGCGCGAGGCGGCGGCCCATGGCGCGCGCCATGTCGTCACCGAGGGCGAGGGCGTCGAGGGTCGACGCGTGGCCGAAGGCGATAATGAGCCCGATCACCAGGAACGGGAGGATCGGCAGCAGGACGTCGAGGTCGCGGCCGCTGCTGAGGGAGCCGACGTTCCAGAACCGGTAGAGGTCGAGGGTGGCGGTGTCCAGCAGCAGCACAATGCCGGTGATCGCGCCGAGGAAGGCGGTGACCGCCGCACCGGCGAGAACGAGGGTGGCCGGGGAGGAGTCGCGGCGCCCGGCGCCGAGCAGGCCGAAGGCGGTCACGATGGCGGCGGCGATGGCGGCCCCGCCGAAGGCGAACCAGAGGTAGCCGATCGGGGTGGTGAGACCGAGCACGGAGATCGCGAGAACCACGGCAAGGGCTGCCCCGGCTCCGACGCCGAGCAGGCCGGGGTCGGCCAGCGGGTTGCGGGTGTGGCCCTGCATCAGTGCGCCGGCAACGGCGAGGGCGGCCCCGGCCGCGATCCCGACAATGGTCCTCGGCAGGCGGAGGTCGAGCAGGATGGCCCTGGCCTCGGAGACTGCGGCGGAGCCGTCGGAGCCGAGCAGGCCCTGCACCAGGTCGACCGGCGACAGCCCGCGGGAGCCGACCAACAGCCCGAGGGCCACGGCGACCAGCAATGCCGCGCCGGTCGCCAACAGCCAGCGCACCTGGCGGCGGGTGGCCGTCGACGTCGTTGTGGCGGTGGTGACCGGCGCGGCGGGGGTCATCGGTTAGAGACCCGCGTAGAGCTGCTCGACCAGTTCGAGTGCGGCCATCGCGGTGATCGGGCCACCCTCGTTCGTCATCTTGTCGGTGCGGACGACGTTGCCGGCCTGCACGGCGGGAAGCTGGGCCCACAGCTGGTCGTCCTCGAGGCCGGCCCAGGCCTCGTCGGTCTCGACCGAGACGATGAGGGCGCCGGCGTCGTCGAAGATGTCGAAGGTCTGCTCGGGGCTCGATTCGATTCCCTCGTCGACGAGCTCACTCGACGCGGCGAAGATCTCCGAGGGCAGGGCTCCGACGGCGAAGAGCGCTGCGCTCATCAGGCGGGTCGACTGCACACTGGTGCCTTCGTCGTTGTAGACGACGGCCGCAACGGGGGTCGCGGCGATCTGCTCCGCGTAGGTGTCGGCAATCTCGGCGACACGGGCGTCGTACTCCGCAATGATGTCTGCCGCGGTGTCCTCGGTGCCGGTGGCCTCCGCGACGAAGAGCAGGTCGTCCTGCCAGGAGACCATGTCGCCGTGCGAGTGCACGGACAGGACGGGGGCGATGGCGCTGAGCTCGTCGAAGATGGGCTCGATGTCGCTGTTGCGGCTGAGGATCAGCGACGGGGCGACCTCGGCGATGGCCTCGAGGTTGACCTCGTCCTCGAGGAAGATCTCCTCGGCGCCGTTGTCCTCGGCGGCGGCGATCGCGGCGGCGAGCGGCGGCTCGATGGCTCGGTCTTCTGCGTTGTCCATGGTGGGGATGCCCACAACGGGCAGGTCGAGCGCCAGGGCGATGTCGAGGTCGCGGCGACCCTCGAGCACCACAACGGAGTCGATGGTCGCGGGGATGACCACGTCGCCGAACTCGGTCGAGACGGTGCGTCCCTCTGCCGCGGTGTCGTCGGCGCCGGCGGCGCTGCAGCCGGTGAGGGCGAGGGCGAAGGTCGCGACAGCTGCCGTGACAAAAAGAGTGCGGTGGGGGCGGGCGAACGCCGCGGATTTAGGCATGAGGTTAGCCTAGCCTTACATTGTCTACCGAACGAATTCGGTCCGGGCGCCCCGGGTACTGCGCTGTGCTGCCGCTAGTCGGCCGAGCGAATGACGATCGATTCGGTGGACGGATTGCCTTCACCCGGGGCCGAATAAACGTCCGGCTCGATGTAGATGATGCGGGCCACCGGTACTGCCTCGCGGATCGCACTCTCGACCGAGTTGATCGAGTTGGCGACATCGGAGAGACGGTTGGTGCTGGCGAAGCCGACCTTGGCGCCGACGAGCAGCTCCTCCGGGCCGACGTAGAGCGTCTTGATGTGGATCAGCGCCTCAACGTCCGGGTGGTCGACGATGGCGGCGCGGATCGCGGCGACATCCTCGCTGCTCGCCCCTTCGCCGACGAGCAGGCTCTTGGTTTCGATGCCGAGCACAATGGCGACCAGGATCAGCAGCACCCCGATGCAGAGGGTGCCGATCGCGTCGAATGCGGTGTTGCCGGTAATGATGCTGAGGCCGACCCCGGCGAGGGCGAGCACAAGGCCGATCAGGGCGGCGAAGTCCTCGAGCAGCACCACGGGAAGCTCCGGTGCCTTCGAACGGCGGATGAACTCCACCCAGGACTGATTGCCGCGCACGAGGTTCGACTCGCGGATGGCGGTGCGGAACGAGAACCCCTCCGCACAGATCGCGATGGCCAGCACCAGGATCGGCAGCCACACCACCTCGAGTTCGTGGGGATGCTGCAGCTTGTCGATGCCCTCATAGATCGAGAACACCCCGCCAACCGAGAACAGGATGATCGACACCACAAACGCGTACACGTAGCGCTCGCGGCCGTAACCGAACGGATGCTGCGCGTCAGCCTTGCGTTTCGCCTTGCGCCCGCCGAGCAGCAGCAGGCCCTGGTTGCCCGTGTCGGCCAGCGAATGCACACTCTCCGCGAGCATCGAGCTGGAGCCCGAAAACACGAATGCGATGAACTTCGTGATCGCGATTGCGAGGTTCGCGAGAAGGGCCGCGATGATCGCCCGGTTACCGCCAGCTGTGCTCATGGCCTAATCCTAGGATGGGCTTATGGTTACTCTCCCCTCAATTGCAATACTCGGCACCGGATCCATGGGCGGGGCGATCCTCTCGGGCCTGCTGCAGCCGGGGGTCACCGTCGAGGGGGGAATTCGCGTGACCAACCGCACCCCCGCGAAAGCGGCTGCCCTGCAGCAGGAGGGGGTCACTTCCTATTCGCTCGAGCAGACACCGGATGGTAATGCGCAGGCGCTCGCCGGGGCCCGCGTGGTGCTCATCGGGGTCAAGCCGTACATGGTGCCAGACCTGCTCGCCTCGATCGCCGATTCACTCGAGCCGGATGCCCTCGTGATCAGTGTTGCCGCCGGGGTGACCACCGGCACGATGGAGGCGCTTGTGGCGAATCCCGTGGCGCGCGCCATGCCCAACACCCCCGCGGTGGTTGGCCTCGCCGTCACCGGTGTCGCCGCCGGCGCCCGCACCTCCCACGAGGACATGGCCATTGCGAAGGCCGTTTTCGAGACGGTCGGCTCTGTGCTCGAGGTTCCGGAAGCCAAAATCGATGCGCTCAGCACCATCAGCGGCTCCGGCCCCGCCTATGTCTTCTACGTCATCGAGCAGCTGACGCGCACGGCCCTCGACCTCGGGTTCAGCCCGGAAGAAGCCGCGGTGATGGTGAACGGCACCTTCCGGGGGGCGAGCGAACTGCTGGCCGCGAGCGACGGGGTTGACCCCACAGAGCTGCGCCGCCGGGTGACCAGCCCGGGCGGCACCACCGAGCGGGCCATTGCCGAGCTCGAAGGCGGCGACCTCAAGGCACTCTTCGACCGCGCTACCGCGGCAGCCCTGGCCCGGGCCACGGAACTCGCGGCCGGCTGAAAACGCGCAGCATCCACGGGGGCCGTTCATAGCCCCGTCATAGGGAACGGTTCGATTCTGGGCAGAGCACGACGGGAGGAGTCCGTCGGAAACTGAAAGAGGCCACCCCATGTCCACATCCGGCACTGCCGCCACCGACGTTCTCACCCCCGCAGCATCGACGGAGGTGCCGACGCCGACGGCCGCCGCGGCTGCAGGCCCCGCACCGACGGTCGCTGCTCCCGCGGTCGCCACCGTGCCCGCGCCGGTCCGCACCAGGGGCCAGCGCCGCATCATCATCGCGGCGATCGCCGTGGCCAGCGTGATCGTCGCCGCCGGCATCTTCGCGACCGGGCTGTTCTTCGGCCTGCTGATCAACGGGGGCATCGCCATCGGCCCCGGGGTCGGCAACGGAGGAGGGCAGACCTCGGAGGTTGGCCCCGGAAGTGGATTCGGCCCCGGCGGCGGAAACTTCGGCAACCAGGGCGACTCCGGAACCGGCAACGGCAGCTCGAGCTAGCCGGCGCGACAGCACGGTCGAGACCGCATCACCCCCTGGCACAGAGAACCAGGCGGGTGCGGCGGGTCAGCTCTGCAGGGCGGCGAACTTCTCGATGTCGGCGGAATTGCCGCTGACGATGATGAGGTCGTGGTTCGAGATGATGGTGTCGGACTCGGCGTAGGTGAAGTCCTTGCCTGGCGCCTTCACCCCCACCACGGTGATGCCGTATTTGCGGCGCACCAGCGATTCCGACAGCGGGATGCCGCGGATCGGTTTCGGCGGGTACATCTTGACGATGGCGAAGTCGTCGTCGAACTCGATGAAGTCGAGCATCCGGCCGGAAACCAGGTGGGCGACCCGTTCGCCGGCTTCCGCCTCCGGGTAGATGACGTGGTTGGCGCCGATGCGCTGTAAAATCTTGCCGTGCGACTGGCTGATGGCCTTCGCCCAGATCTGCGGCACCTTCAGGTCGACAAGGTTCGCGGTGATGAGCACACTCGCCTCGATCGAGGAGCCGACGGCGACCACGGCGATGGCGAAGTCCTGCGCGCCGATCTGGCGGAGCGCGTCGATGCTGCGGGCGTCGGCCTGCACGGCGTGGGTAACCCGCTCCGACCACTTCTGCACGAGGTTGGCGTCGGCGTCGACGGCGAGCACGTCGCGGTCGAGTCGGTCGAGCTGGCCGGCGGTCGCCGCACCGAAGCGGCCGAGGCCGATGACGAGCACGGGGGCGTCGTGCGGAATCCTGTCAACCAACGATCGGCCTTTCTTCTGCCCGGCGGAACAGCTGCCGCCTGGTGCTGGACGCGAGAGCCGCGGCCAGGGTCACTGTACCAACGCGACCCATAAACATGGTCGCCGCCAGCACGTAGATCGCGGGATCGGATGATTTCTCGGTCAGCCCGGTGGTGAGCCCACTGGTGGCGAAGGCGGAGATGACGTCGAACAGCACGTAGTCGAGCGGTTCGTCGGTGATCTGCAGCAGGATGATGCTCGAGGTGGCCACGATGGTGGCGCCCCAGAGCACCACGCTGACGCTGAGGCGAAGGACGTCCGAGGGGATGCGGCGGTCGAAGGCCTCCATCTCCTGGCTGCCGCGGGCTTCAGCGAACGCAGCGAGGAACAGGATGGCGAGGGTTGTCACCTTAATTCCGCCGGCGGTTGAGGCGGATCCGCCGCCGATAAACATCAGCATGTCTGCCACGAGCAGGCTGGCGCCGTTCATCTCGGAGATGTCGATGGTCGAGAAGCCGCCGGAGCGGGTCATCATCGAGAAAAACAGGGCCTGCAGGGTGCGCTGGCCGGCGTCCATCCCGCCGAAGGTTTTCGGGTTGTTGAACTCGAGGCCAAAAAAGGCGATCGCGCCGAGCACCAGCAGGATCAGGGTGGTGACGATGGTCAGCTTCACGTGCAGCGACCAGCGCTTCGGTTTACGCAGGTTTTTACTCAGCGCGAAAATGACCGGGAAGCCGATGCTGCCGAGGAAGACCCCGATCATCAGGAGGCCAAGAAACCAGACATCGTTTTTGTACGGGTCGAGGCCAACCGCGTCCGGCAGGAATCCGGTATTGGTGAAGGCCATCACCGAGTAGTAGAAGCTCTCCCAGAGCGCGGTGGTGAATTCGACGCCCTCCAGCAGCATCCGGGGCAAAATCAGCAGCGCGATGGCGATTTCGATCACGAGGGCGCTCACTGCGACGGTGAGCAACAGCCCGCCGATCTCGCCGAGGTGAACGGCCTGGCTTTCGGAGACCCCCTTCTGGATGCGCGAGGGGTTGCCGTCACTCGCGGCCATCAGGCGGGCCTTGAGGCCGAGGCGGCGGGAGATGACGAGGCCGAGGATCGAGGCGAGGGTCAGCACGCCGATGCCGCCGATCTGCACCCCGAGAACGATCAGCCCGTGGCCGAACGGCGACCAGTATGTCGCCATGTCGACGGTGGCGAGCCCGGTCACGCAGATGACGGAAACCGCGGTGAACAGCGCGTCGGCCAGCGGGGTGACCACACGCTCGGACGTGGAGATCGGCAGGGAGAACAGCAGGGTGAAAACGAGCACAAGTCCGGCGAAGATGAGGATCGCGAAGCGCGCCGGGGTCGCCTCGGCGAAGGCGTCGATCACGTCGCGGATACGTCCGGGGATCGTGATGCGCGACACGGGCCTCGTGCGCATGCTGAATCCCTTCATCGACTCACCTGCAAACAGTTTGACATGGTACTCCCCGCCGGGGATCGCTACCCTGAGGGCATGGCCGACATCTTTGACGTAGTCGCGGACGCAACGCGACGCGACCTGCTCTCACTCCTGCTGGAAAGTTACGTTTCAACCGAATCGGACACCGGTGAGATGAGCGTCGGTGAGATCGTGGAAAAACTGGGGCTCAGCCAGCCAACGGTGTCGAAGCACCTCAAGGTTCTGCGCGACCACGGCCTCGTAGTGGTGCGCGAAGAGGGCCAGCACCGCTACTACAGCCTCGAGTCAACCCCCCTCGAAGAGCTCGAGGACTGGCTCATCCCGTTCCTCAGCGCGGATTTCGACCCGTCGCGCATCGACCCGG
>Ga0247735_1000949_pt1 | contig 11332 bp, 17 predicted proteins | sample UWRJL178409R2_FD_180934 | JGI IMG/M metagenome (GOLD analysis project Ga0247735, IMG submission 180934) | Plant litter microbial communities from Arlington Agricultural Research Station in Wisconsin, United States - UWRJ-L178-409R-2 | ecosystem: Environmental > Terrestrial > Plant litter >...
TGAGCTCACCGGTGTGACCCGGGCGAATGTCGGCCTTCAGCACCAGCGAGACGCGCGTACCGAAGGCGCCCACGGCATCCGTCGCCGCCTTGATGACCGCGAAGACCTCGTCCCAGTCGCCCTTATGAGTTTCTAAAGGGAAGTTGAGCAGCTGGAGCCCGTCCGGCCGCCTACTTCCTCGGAACAACACCTGAGGAGCAGCATTGAAAATCATCGGTTATGTCCGCCTCTCGCGCGCATCGCGGGAGGAGTCGACATCCATCGTCCGACAGCGCGAGATCGTTGAGCAGACGTGTAATGCGCGTGGCCTGGAGCTTATTGAGATCGTTGAGGACGTCGACGTCTCCGCGTCGAAGAAACGCCTCGATCGGAAGGGCCTCCACCGCGTCCGCGCGATACTCCGCGCTGGCGAGGCGGACGCCGTCATGGTCTGGCGACTCGACCGCCTGGTCCGCTCGGTCGCTGACGTCGGCGTTCTCCTCGACGAGGGAATGAACATCATCAGCGCGACTGAGGCTCTCGACACGACGTTGCCGATGGGCCGAGCAATGGTCGAAATCCTTCAAGTCTTCGCCAGCATGGAGGCGAAGACAATCGGCATCCGCATCGCGGCGTCCCAAGCTCACCTCCGCCGTGTCGGCCGATTCCCCGGCGGCGTCGTCCCATACGGCTACCGCGTGGTCCCGCACCCGGACGGTGTCGGGCGTGCCCTAGAGCCCCACCCGGCAGAGGCGGCGATTGTCCGTCGCATGGCCGACGAAGTGCTCGCGGGTGACTCGATCTACGCTGTCGCGAAGCGGCTCAACATCGACGATGTGCCTACCCGGCGGGCCGACAAAGTGGAGGATGACGGGACGATCACCCGCCGACAGTGGGCGCCGACGACGATAAAACGAATCCTTCGCTCGGACGCCGTGCTCGGCCGCGTGCGGGTCGACGGGCTCCAGGATGCTCAGGGGCGCACGCTACAGAAAGCTCGGCCCCTGACGGATGACGACGGGATGCCTGTCGAGGTCTGGGCGCCGCTCCTGTCGATCGAGGAGGTCGAGCGCCTTCGCGCGATCGCTGAATGGAAGTCGACTCCTGGACGCTCCGAGGCGACCAAGGCGGGCAAGCGCAACCGCGCTACCCGGATGCTATCGGGCCTTCTCATGTGCGCCGGGTGCGGGAATCCGCTCATCGCGAAGAACCGCCAGCGGACGACGGGAAATGACATCTATGCGTGCGGTGCGAGCGCGCACGGCCTCGTCTGCCCTCGCGGCGTCTCTGTCGAGTGCGAGCGCGTCGAGGCCGAGGTCGCGCGGAAGTTCCTCGCGGTCGCTGGGCGCATGGCGGTCGTCGAGCAGGTAACGACCGTCCGCGAGGTCGCGGGCCTCGCGGCTATCGAGGAAGCTATTCGCACAACGACGGACGACCTTCGCGCGCCCGGCGCTGACCTCGGCGAACTCATGGCCCGCCTGACGAAACTGCACTCCGACCGTGAGCGGCTCAGCGAAGCACCGACCGCCCCGACTGTCGAAATGGTCGAGACCGGCGAGACGTTCGCGCAGCGGTGGGCCTCGCTCGACGCTCAGGGACGCCGCCGCCTCCTGATTAGCGCCGGAGTGGAGATCGGCCTCGCCCCCGCTCGCCAGCGTGGGAAGTGGGACCCGGAGCGGGTTTCGGTCGAGTGGCCCCTGGATTACGCGCAGTAGACAGCCCGGCGAGCGATGTGGGGGCGTGTAAACGCGACGCGGGAGCGCCGGAGTGACGAAAGGTGGCGAAAGTGGTGGTTTTCGTCTCTTTCTCTATTTGTTATAACGGTTTTCTTCTTCTTAACAACTAATAAGAGGATGACGTTCTAACCGTCACTTCGTCACTTCGGCACTTCACGCGGCGATTGTGAGCAGCTGAGCCGTCCCGGCCCTCTCTTCCTTTAACGGCGCCGCTCCGGCGTCACGCCCCAGCCCTCGCCGACAGCGCTGTGGTGTACCCGCGGCCACCTTCTCTAGTAGAGAGAGTGGTCCTTTCTCCTACCGCAGAGCTTTGTGGCCTCTGCGACCCGCCGGTCTCGTCAATGCCGACGAGCAGGACACGGCGTGCGACGCCGTTCCGCGTGCTCCTGATACGCGCGGGGCGGCGTCCCTGCCTTCTACCTCTGCGCCCGTCTTCCGGCGGGCGTCCCCCTTTTTCGCCAATTACCGAAACTTCGCTAGGAGGCCCCAGTGGCTACATTCGTCACCCCGTGTCATTTCTGTGGCGCCGACTTCAACGCCGAGCGAACAACCGCCCGCTTCTGCTCCGACGGCCACCGCGCACGGTCGAGAGCCGAAGCCCGTGAAGCTCGTTACCAGCTCACCCTCGCTGAGAGCGTCGACGCATTTCGCGCCGCGATGGACGACATCCTCGCTCGCTACTCCTCCACCGACGACCCCGCCACGCTTCGAGCGATCTCGGCGGAGGTCGTCGCGCTCACACCAGAGACGTTGCTCGCTCGGCGCTAGTCCCGACGCCGAGCGAGCGACGCTCGCTCCCCCGCTCGCTTCCCTGGCGCGCGGTCCACCCTGAAAGGAAACGCTCTATGCCCGTAATCAAGAAACAGGCCGAATGGATGCTCGACGCCGTCCCCGGCTCACGAGAAGCCTTCGCCGAAGCCCTTGCCGAGATCGAGGCAGCCGATGCCGCCCGCGAACCTCTCAAGGCGGCAAGAAAAGCGGCGATGGCCGCCTACCAAGGAAAAATCTGGTACGACGGCGAGCGCGCGATCCCCCGAACTAGCAACCTGACTACCGCTGAAGCTGAAGCGCTCTGGGCGGCCGGAAAGAAGGCGGAGGCGGACCTCGCGGCGACCTATATTGCCGGGCCCAAGCAGCGCGCTTTCGAGCGCATGTTCACCCGTGACGCGCTCGACGCCGCCGGAGTAGTACCGAAGGTTGCCGCCGCGCAGTACGCGCTGAAGCAGCACGCCGCGGCGTCGGAGGCGTGGGCGGTTCTGTCCTCTGCGTCTCGCAACCTCGCAGATGCCTACGAGGCCGCCGGGCGGCCCGGTAACCACTGGGCGGGGACGAGTAGCGAACTCGGCGCTTTCCGCGTCACTCACTCCCGTGACACGGTCGAGTACTACTTCGAGTGCCTCCTCGGAAAGCTCGACACCTGGGCGATCGACAAGTTCCTTTCCGAAGCCGAGGCGAACGCGTGAGGGACATCTCGGCGACCGTCGCCGCGGTCGTTGCAGAGTCCCCTCTGCCCGAGAGCCTCGACGACCTAGACGCCGGAGCTATTCGTCTGCTCACCTGGCACGCCGCACGTGCGGGGCAAGACCCGCAGCAGTTCCTCACAGAGCAAGTCGCCGAGCAGGCCAAGGCGCTCGCGAATCGAGCCCTCGCTGACGAGGTTCTGGCGCGCGTTCGACCGCGCCGTTAGCACGCTCTTGCCGCCGAGACGCATCCACGCCCGCGTCTCGGCGGCCACGGTCGAGCGGCCCGCGCTCTCTGGATCATTTGGCGCGGCGGCGCCATCCGTGTTGTCATCGCCCGTCGACACGGGGCGTCCCGTATCCGAGTCGGGAGGACGCGCTGAACGCCACTCCCCCGCGCATAGCAGGAAGATCGCGAAGGTCTCGAAATCGCATGTTCGCGTTGAGGCACTTTGCCCGGAACTCGCCTGTGAGGGGCGACTAAAATGCTGATCAGGGGCGACTTTTGGACACTGCTCGCAGCTCGCCCATTAGACTTCAGCGCGGCCTCTTATAGCGTGATCTGCGCGCTGAAGTCTAATGGGCGAGCAAGCAGCAATATCGGAGACACGCCGCGCGGCGCCGCATTGTCAGACACTTCTATGCTGATTGCGGGGCCCTAGCGGCTTTGCGCTAACTGTGCAAGAATATTACCCGAGCAAGAACTAGTCCTCTGGATTCCGGACAGCTAGTTTGGCCCCTGATTTGATTGCTACGGCACTCAGGGGCCGCTCTTTATTTAACCGACAATTCGACTATTCGCTCCGAGAACCCGGATGCGTAGTCAAAGCCCGTTTGTGCCTGTCGTTGATATAAGGCAAACGAGACCAGGTCAGGAAGCCAGAGCAGACACTCAACCGACGGCGACGTAGGCAAAACGCGTAACCCTCTCGGGATGACCTTGTCTCGGATAGCTGCCTTGACTGTGGCGAGGTCTGCGGATCGCTGATTCTGATACTTGCGTTCCTCAAAGACCGCCAAAGTGACCCGCCCGCAATGCTCGCCGCTTGCAAGAGCATTCAGAAGTGCGGAGAAACACTCTGCTCGCGCCTTTTCCGCGTCTCCGTCGCTCTCATCTACTGGGCAGAGTAACGAAACAATGATCGCCTCGCGGCCCTCGGCAACGTATGAAGCGAACGCGCCGATGCGCGCTCGCCCTTCCTCGCTCTGGTGCTCCTGCGTGGAATGCCAGAAAGAGCCGAACTCATTGGAGAGATCGTCCCGCATGGTATCGAGGTCACTCTTGGGAACGACGTAGGCCGTCATTAGGTAGAACGGCTGTGATTTCGATTTGATGTCGAACGAGGGCGCGAGGTACGACTCGTCGATATAGGCAACCGCATCGCCACCGTCGTTTTTGTACGCAGTCGCCAAGATGCCCTGTTGCGTCTGACGAATGTTCACTCGCGCAATCCTGCCATCACAAGGCACTTTGCGCGGGAGCGAAACTCACGCCTGGGCACGCTACCCCCTACCTACTATTCGGCCCTCGGCCTCCTCAATGACGAGGAGACCGGGGGCCTTCGTCGTTCTCGGGAGGAGGGCTACCTATGGCATGAACCGAAGCCTCTCGCTCCGATCGGGCATCACGCCTACCCGAGGACTGGAGTACGCGCCGAGTGCGTGTCCTCCGCCGTGACTCGTACCGCTGCCAGGCGCGCGACTCACAGAACATCTTGTGCGGTGACCCTGCCAATCAGGTCGACCACATCGAGCCCGGCGATGACCACTCGCTAGAGAACTTGCAGAGCCTCTGTCGCTGGCACCACGCCCGGAAGTCCTCACCTGAAGGACACGCAGTACGAAAGCCTCGCCTCTCCCGAGTGCGAGAGCCGGAAGCCCATCCGGGAATGCGCTGATCGCTCGACCGGCGACGGCGCGGGGGTGGGGAGGACCTCCCCCCGCCCCCCTCACAGAAGCCCGACACGGCATAGCGTCTCTCGGTGCGCCAGGGTCTGAGACTTTTCCACCGCGTTTACACGCCCTACCTACCGAAAGGAGCCGCTCATGCCCGGCTCAGGACCCCTCCCGAAAGAGCAGCACCGACGCGAGCGGAACACCCGCCGCCGCGAGGCAGAGTTCCAGACCGTCCACCCCGACGACAAGCTTCGCGGCCCCGAACTGGAAGGGCCGCACCACCCCGATACGCTCGCCTGGTATGCCGAGTGGCGAGCCGTCCCGCACGCGCAACTATTCACGGCTACCGACTGGCGACGCCTCCGCACCCTCGCCCCGCTCATGGACAAGATAGCCGCCGGGACAGCGTCAGTCGCCGAGCGCGCCGAACTTCGCCTGAACGAGTCCCTCCTCGGCGCCACCTACGGCGACCGCCTGAAGCTCCGCGTCAAAATCGCCGCTATCGCAAGTGACAAGCCCGACGCCGAAGCCGCAGAAGCACGCGCTTCGGTCGCAGATCGAATGATCGCGAACCGCGACCGCGACGCCGAGATAGGGGCGCCGACCGCACCGTTCTAGGAAACCGCTCGCCGCCTCAGTTCGAAGACGGCTCCCATGTCGTTCGCGACCTCGTCCAGCTGGGCGCGGATCGAATGACCTGGCGCGATGTCGTCCCAGGCACGGACGGCAGTCATCAGGGCGATTGCTTGCACGGCTAGCACTATTCCGGCGGCCTCGAAGGTGCGCTGAGGGTCATACTCCAGGCCGAGCGGGTTGTCTTCTGTCGCCTCGATAGCGCGACCGTAGTGCTCCAGGAGCGCGGGGCCGCCGTGCGAGTACGCCGAGAGAAACCGGTAGTACGGATAGAACCATTCGCCACCGTCGATCGCCGCGCAACGTTGCTCGAATAGTTTCGCCTCGCCGTTGATGCCAGGTGTCACCGTCGTCTGACCTCTCTCTCGGTTCGCCGCGGTCGCCCGAGCTTTCTCGGCCTTCCTCGCTTTTTCCCGCTCCGGGCGGCCCAGAGGGTCAGCGAGGTCCTCCATAGCGTGCTCCAGGCGGGCGTGAGCAATCGCAGAATCAGCGTTCGCCGCCTCTCCCGAGCCCGGCGTCACCGCAAGCCATGCCGCCGTCACCCCGCACTCCAGCGTCATGCGAACGAGCGGCACGGCCTGAAGGGTCATGTCTGATCGCGCGAGCAGAAGCACAGCGTCCGTGAGCCCTGCCGCATGATCGGCGAGCCCCAGTGTAAAGACCGCGCGCTCCACGCGCCCGTCCAAGATCGCAAGCTCCACGGTCGACGCCGCTGCCCCCCGCCAGATCGCGAGAATACGCTCCATCATCTCCGCTGACCGCTCTGCGCTGGGTACTGATGAATCGACCGCTTCTCCGCTCATGACCGGACGATAGACGCACCTCCCGACATTTTCTCGCTCTTGCCACTGAGGGCGACCAATAAGTCTGGGGCTCTCAGCAAGACGGGTCGAGAGGTACCCGTGTAGCGCCCTCAGGCAGCAGATCAGCGCCGAACATCTTCCCCCACTCATCGCCGAGAACGCCGTTCATTCCAAGAAGCGTGATCATCGCGAGCCAACGATGGATCGAGTCGGCTATCGCCTTTGAAAGGGCTTGCTCGAAACCGTCATCGAGAGCCGTCATCATTTGGCGTAGCGACGGGTCAGCGGCCAGCGCAGCCTGCTCGGCGGCGTTCCATGCCTCATCTGGGTTTCCCCGCTTCTGCGTTCGCCCCCCGATGACGTCCAGATTATAGAAGCGCCCCTCGGTCGCATATATCTCTAGCGCGTTCACCACCGCGGCCCAGATCGGGTCGTTGTCGACGGTGCAGAGCAATGCGGCCACAAACGGGGAGAACTCCCCGGACGCAATGCGCTCTCGAAGCGCGTCGCGCAGCTGGAGGTCCATACGCGCCGAGTCATGCCCCCATATGGCTTTGCTCGGCCATGGGCGACCCTGATCAATCGCCATGATCCCAAGCGCGAGTTTTACGACTTTCTCGACTCCGATCGCCAGAGTCGCGAATACTGCGTCTTTGTCCCGAGCGAATGAGTCCGATTCCCGAAGCAGTCGGATTCCCGTACCGAGTACGAATTGCGTCGAGCCGAACTCCGGGAGCAGCCCGCCCATAATCTGCTCGCGGGTGAGGGGCATCTCCCCCTTGTCGATCGCCATTCCCGCAGCCTAACTCCGCCCGCCTCGCGCGCTCTTTGACCTCGTCCCCCTGCCGGGCGGGCCTTGTGCCTTCCCGCATAGCGCCGCGCCGTTCCGAAAGCCGTGCACCAAGGTCACCCAGTCATGGTGTTCGCAGCCGTGAAGCCCGTCCAACTCGGAAGGGCAACGCAGGTCTTTTCGCGGGTCTTCGCCGTGGATTGGCCTCTATGGGCCTAGCGAGGTGCCCGGGTGTTTCGCTGGCGGCGAGACAATGAGGACGGCCAGGTCAAACCCTGGCCGTCCTCACCAATCAGCTACGCGCCGACGTTTGATCTCATCCAGTCCCAGATCGGCTGAGTGAGCCAACCCGAGTTTCTTGCGCCTGTGACATCGATCGTGAGCATCGTGTCATTGTCGTCGAGCACAGTCCGAAGGTCGTCTCGAACCCCCTCCGGGCTGAGCCCGTAACCGGCGACGATCCAGGTGGACCCGCCGATATGCGCCCAGGTACCGTAGTCCTTGATCTTCTCCGTTAGCGCGGCATATTTTTGCCCCGGAGAGACTAGGTCGTACGTAATGAGTACAGCTGTCATGATTCTTCATTCCAAACCGGAACGACTAGCGTCGCGATCGAGACCCTCCGCGAGCCTTTTGTACTGCCCACTCGCGGGGGCTAACCTCTACTCGAACCCCTACCAAGGTTTCAAGTCGAGATAGCCCGACGGAACGGCGCGAGCCCGACCCTCGGGCTTTCTTGTTCCTAGCTCGATTCTGCTCAGCACAGCCCTGCCTCGGGGCGCCGACACGCCGAGTAATTGTGACGCGTGGATTAAATCTGGTGATATCTTCCGGCGCCGGGCGGCGCCGCGGGATTTGCTACCTTCAATTCCCCTTACTGATCGACTCATTGACTCTCGCAAGAAGGCGTCTAGAAACGCACGAGCGTGTCCGATCGCGCTGGCTTGGGTCACAAGTGGTGACGATGGTCGCATGTTCGAAGACGATCGAGCCTCGCAATACGCAATCGTCGGGCCCGGCTCGATGGGGCGACATCGAATCCTCCGCTGTACGTCGAGCCTTGCAATCGTGAGTTCGACCTAGTCGCTGCCTTCGCGACGCTCCAGAGAATCAACTAGCTGGATCGTCCCGAGATAGCTAACGAACAGCCAGTCGAGGTACTCAACCCCGTAATCAGAACGCTGATGATCGTTACGATGTCTTATCGCGAAGTTGTTAGCGACGTTGAACAAATCGCTCTCGTCTTTCCTAGATATCGCGTCCTTAATTCGTTCTCTTCGCGGCTCCAGGTGATTTGCTATGACCCCCAGCGCCGCGCGCTTTTCCGTCATCAGAGCTGACCGTGAACGAAACATCTCGATGGATTCGGCGATTTCGTCAGTTGGCGTCTTTTCGCGACGTTCAGCGACGACGTTCTCGAGCACGGCGTCAATCGGTTCGGTCAGCGTTCTCACCAAGCGTCCTCGTTGACGGCCGCCACGTCCGAGGCGGAACTCAGATCCATGCGCCGCCAGCACTTCGTTCATGCGCCATCTGTAAACCACGCCGCCAGACTCGCGGTTGAACGTTTCGTAGTGATAACCGCATTCGTTGTAACCGTGGAGCCACGAGGTTCGGGGACGCTGAGCTTGATCGTGGAAATACTCGATCAACGATAGAAGGCCCGCGTTCGAGACTTGAAGAGGGCCGGAATGCCTATACTCCGGCCACTCCACAGGCTGGCGAATCGCGCGTTGGATCTTGCTATTGATCCCGTTCGGGTCGAGGGAACTCTTATCGACGCAGTCCCGGGGCAGCACGGTCGGGAAATAGCCAAGGTCCTGCATTTCGTGAATCAGATCCACGACGCTGTCCGCGAAAGGCCGAAGGTTCGTTTCAGTTTCCTCAGCCAGACCCTGTCGTTGGGCGAAATATACCGGCGGCTCATACTGGTGAAGACGATCGGCACTGTCGAGCACTTTCCTGAACCATGCGACCCCACTGTTCGTTATTGCTGTCGCCGCCTCGGCCTCCCACACCTCCGAAAGCGCACTTGCGCTTGTCTCTTTCTCGAAAGCTCTTTCCACGTCCGCATCCACGAAGCTTTCGCGCAAGAGCGTGCTTATGGCGCTGGGTACGTCCGAATCGGGCAACCTTAGAACTCTTGCTCCCTCCCAAGTGAAGAGATCGCGCGGCCAGGCCAGCGAGTAGTCAGGATCAGACACAGAGCACACAATAGGCGCTACTGATCCCTCCTCGTCCGAGGCCGGGAGCGACTCGCGAATCCGCCGTCGCGGCTGTCGCTGCTCGCGAGTCCAAGACAAGTCGCTCAGCGCACGAACAAGGCCCCTCCCCGGCTTACTACCGGAGAGGGGCCTTTTCGTCGTCTCTACGGGGCGCTCAGCGTCTCGTCTTCTAGACTCGTTCCGGGCTCTCGCGAAGTCATTACCGGTGACTTCGAGGGAGCCCGCTTTGGCTTGTGCGAAGGCTAGAAGAAGATGCCGCGGCTGCGCCCGATCTCGTCGACGAGGTCCGCGAAGACGATCTCATTTATGGTGTCGCCGATGACCGCCGCTAGCTCATCGGCGATCTTCATGAGGGCTTCCGACATGTGTTGCTCCTGTCTGTTTCGGGCGACTGTTCCGCCCGCTCTCGATATTTAAACAGACCTCGGCGAGTGCCATTTCGCGTTGCGTGAAAGTCCTCACGCAAGCCGTAAAACCGTCTCCCGGAATCTCGGGCCGCGCCGTCACTACCAACCCCGAAGTGGGGCGGAAAGCCGACTCATCTTCGACGGCGAGCGCAGTCGTCGCTATTCTGGAAGGTTCGCCTTCGACTCTCCAGGAGAAAGACTCATGACCATAACCGCAGATCTGACCACGCTCCCAAGCTTCCCCGGGGACCGCTCCCTCGCGGGCTGGGACGACCGTTCGGAGGCCGCCCTCCTCGACATCCGGGTCTTCACCCGCGACGCGCACACCGTGACTCTGATCCGGCGCGCGTCGCTCTGGGACCTGATCCACTCGGACGGCCTGGGCGGCGTCGAGTTCGCCATGCTGCACCCGGAGGAGGTCGCCCCGGCGCTTTCGGCGCTGTAACGGCAGGGCTACGCTCGCGGCATGGAAGACGACCTCAGCGACGGCGTCGCCCGAAGCCGATCTCGCTCACGCCGCCCGAGACTGGCGAGCAACCGACGAGAGCGCCCGAACCGATCCCGGTCCGTGCCTGAGTGCGCTTCCCCGAGGTTGCGATAGAGGTCGACGCGGAGGTGATCGGCTGGACCCGGCGGGCCGTCCGCGTGCGCTTCACGGTGCGCGACGGGACGGTGTTCGAGACGTGGGTCTGGGCGTCTGCCGTCGAGCGGCGCTAGTCCTCGCGCAGAGCCTCCTCGATCCGCTCGACCTTCTCGGTCAGCTGACCTGTGTAGCCCGGTCGAATATCTGCCTTCAACACGAGCGACACGCGCGAGCCGAATTGCCCGACCGCTTCGGTTGCTCGACGGATGACGTCGAAGACTTCGGTCCACTCTCCCTCGATCGTCGTAAACATCGAATCGGTGTGGTTCGGGAGCCCGGACTCCCGGACGATCCGGACCGCTTCGGCGACCGCCTTATGAACTGATCCGTTCTCGTCGGCGCCCGACGGTGCAACTGAAAATGCAACTAGCATGCTGATCTCTCCAACTCCCCTTTAGGTGCTAACGTGCCCTCGATCGTGGTGAACATGGCATCGGTCTGGTTGGGCAGACCGGAGTCGCGCACGACCTTCACCGCGGCGGCGACCGCGTCGTGGACCGAATCGCCGGAAGTGTCGCCGCCGCTGGGGGCGACCGAGAACGCTACAAGCATGAGGGGGCTCCTTATTTCGTGGGGGTGACTTCGCGGGGAAGGATCGAGAACGGCCACACCTCGGGCAGCCACTCCGCGTTCTCGGCGGGAGGGGCATCCGTTCGCCGCCAGTCCCGCCACAGCACCATCATCGACCAGCCGAGCAGCACGAACAACAGCACGTCTTTGGCCGTGATCACGGTGAGCATGAGCGGGTTGAGGCCGAGCA
>Ga0247735_1000950_pt1 | contig 11322 bp, 11 predicted proteins | sample UWRJL178409R2_FD_180934 | JGI IMG/M metagenome (GOLD analysis project Ga0247735, IMG submission 180934) | Plant litter microbial communities from Arlington Agricultural Research Station in Wisconsin, United States - UWRJ-L178-409R-2 | ecosystem: Environmental > Terrestrial > Plant litter >...
TTTCGGGGGGCGCCGGGATGACCGGGGCCGGACTCGACGTCGGGGTGGCGGTTGCGCCCGGGGAAGTCTCCGGGATGGCGGACGGCGAGGGCTTGGGGGTGGCAGACGCCGAGGGCCTCGGTGTAGCTGTCGGCTTGAATGTTGTGGGTGGTGTGGTTGGCGCCACAGCAAGGGAAGTGCCTGGCACCGTGGATGCTGCGGACGCCGGTAAGGCCCCAATTCCGAGGGCGGCCGTGCCAAGGGCGAGGATGGCGCCGAGGCCAGCAGCGGTGACGCCCCGGCGGCGGGAAACCCCGATAGTGCGCGACATTTCTTCGATTCCCCCATGCGACGTGGACCGGCAAGCCGGCAGGCCAGCGGTCCGATTCCCCATAAATATGAGGGCTGCTCCATACCCCGGCAGAGCCATCTTAGTTAGCGCGCAATCGTTCTCGTAGTTGGCAACGAAGGGTGGGTATGGATAGACGGGTTCGCGGGGCGATCATCACGGTTGTTGTGCTCGCGATAGTGGGGGGCACAGTGGCATTTTTCTGGCAGTCGCGCAGCGCGCAGCCGGTCACCGGTACGGGCGAGACGGTGGCGTTTTACGGAGATTCGTACACCCTGGGAACCGGGGCATCCGACACCGAGAAGCGTTGGTCGACGGTTATCTCCCGGGATCGTAACTGGCAGGAGGTGAACCCGAGTGTCAACGGCCTCGGCTTTATCAACAACCGCGCCACCTTCGGCGAGGGTGACCTGCCCTCGAAGGTGATCGCGGCCGATCCCGACATCGTGTTTGTCACGATGGGGCTCAACGACAATTTCAGCTACGACTACCGTGCCGGTGATATCAAGGCGCAGATCTCCGACGACCTCGATCGCCTGAAACAGGCGCTGCCCGCTGCGCGCTTCGTTGTGGTCGAGCCGTTCTGGTACTCCGATGAACGTCCGGAATCGCTGGCGACAATCAGCGGTTGGGTGAGGGATGCCGCGGCGGTTATCGGCGCGGACTACATCCCGGGAGCGTCGCACTGGATCGAGGGGCATCCCGAGTGGATGGCCTCCGACGGTCTCCATCCGAACGACGACGGCTATGCCGAAATGGCCACCCGGATGGACCGGTCCCTGGCGAACCTCGGGCTCTGAAGCATCCGGCCCGGTTCCCCGGCGGGTCCGTGGCGAGTCGGTGGTGTGGCGCCTCAGCGCGGCTTCCGCTGTGCCTTGATCGCCTTGAAGGTCAGCTGCACCGCAGCGACGAGCAGCAGGGCCGCGAACAGGATGCTGGACACCCGCGGTGACATCGTCAGTGCGATCGCGACGCCGGGCACGGATGCTGCGGTCGCGGCGACACCAACCACGAGTCCGGCGCGCACATCAACGAGTTTCGCGCGCACATTGCTGATGGTGCCGGTGATACCCGTGGGGATCATCACCAGCAGCGAGGTGCCCTTGGCGATGAGGTCGCTCATCCCGAAGACGGCGATCAGGGCGGGCACGGCGATGACGCCGCCGCCGATGCCGAACAGCCCGCTGGCGATTCCCATGACGAGGCCGAGGGCGAGGTAGCCGAGGGCGAGAACAACGGTCATGTCGAGCTGCTCGCCGCGGCTGGGCTCGACAACAAGCATCCGCACGGCAACAACGAGGATCAGCACAATGAACATCCAGCGCAGCCAGACGAGCGGGATGCGGCGCAGCATCCAGGTTCCGATCAGCGCGCCGAGGATCGCGCCGACGGCGATGATGGCGCCGGCGAGCAGGTCGATCTGGGTGTTGGCAAAGTAGGTGAGCGAACCCGCGATCGCGGTCGGCACAATGGCGGTGAGCGAGGTAGCGGCGGCCGAACGCTGGTCCATGCGCGCGAAGGTGATCAGCAGGGGCACCATGATGATGCCGCCGCCGATGCCGAACATGCCGGAGAGGACCCCGCCGATAAGGCCGATCGCGACGAGGGAAATCCAGTAGGAGGCGCCGGTGCGGCGGGCAATCGGGGCGCTCATAGTGGTGGGTCGCAATCTCTGTGGGGTGGGAACGGGATGGGAACAGGGTGGGAACGGGATGCACATGGGGCTGGAACGGGACTGCAGTCCGGGAGGTCCCGCTGTGCCCGGCAGCCGCTCCAGTGTATTTGCCGCCGGGGCGGGGTCATCGCAGCCGGTATGGTCGAAAGCGATCCGCCCGCAGAAGCTACTGCCGCCCAGCCGAGAAGGAACTCCCGTATGAGCACCACCCGCGTTGCCGTTGTCCCGAAGCCCACCGCCGAGATTGAGGCAGCCGTCGCCGCCGCGGGGGCGGAATTGGCGCCGCTGGATGACACAACGAAGGCGCTCGTTGTCGCCTGGGGATCGGACGTCGCGGCCGTCGGCGACCTCATCGAGAGCCATCCGGCACTCGAACTCGTGCAGCTGCCGAGCGCCGGTGTCGACGCCTACACCGCGATGATGACGCGGGTCGCCCGGCCGAACCTGACATTCACCAGCGCCAAGGGTGCCTACAGCGAGCCGGTCGCCGAGCACGCGCTCGCCCTGACCCTCGCGCTGCTGCGTTTCCTCCCGCTGCGCGCCCGGGCGACCGAGTGGGACACCGATCCGAAGGGCATCTCACTGTTCGGGCTCAACGTGGTGATCATCGGTGCCGGTGGTATCGCCCTCGAATACCTGCGGCTGATCGAGCCGTTCCGTCCCGTGGTGACGATGGTGCGCCGCCGCGCCGAAGCCGTCGAGGGTGTCGCCAGGACCGTCACCACCGCCGAATTGCACAACGTCCTCGCCGACGCCGATGTGGTGATCATCGGCGCAGCACTCACCGGGGGAACCCGCCAGCTGTTCGGTGCTAAAGAATTTGCCGTGATGAAGGATGCTGCGGTGCTGGTGAACATCGCCCGCGGCGGCCTTCTCGATACGGATGCTTTGGTCACCGCGCTCGCCGACGGGGCCATCGGTGGGGCCGGCCTCGACGTCACCGACCCGGAGCCACTTCCCGCCGGCCACCCGCTCTGGAGCGAGCCGCGCGCGATCATCACCCCACACAACGCGGATACCCCCGAGATGATTGCGCCCCTGTTCGCCGAACGCCTGCGCGCGAACCTGGTTGCCGTCGGCTCCGGGGAGACATCATCGTTTATTGGTGTGGTCGACGTCGAGCACGGGTACTGATTGTCGCCGGGGCGGAAAGTGCCCCCTGTGCAGCGCGTAACACAGCGTCATTCCCGGCTATCCCCGCATCCGAATTCTCTATGAAACGAATGTAAAATAGCTCGGTTCTGATAGCGTTGAAACGCACCTGAAAGTTGCCTCGACAAGCGCTGTGGACACCCGACGATTCATCTCGCGGCGTGGAACGGTGGTCGAGAGTAGATACCACGGAGCGTTTTTCCCGCTCTGAAACCCAAGGACTGGAGTTACCACATGAGCCTTTACACGCTTCCCGAACTGCCTTACGACTTCTCCGCACTCGAGCCGCACATCAGCGGCAAAATCATGGAACTCCACCACGACAAGCACCACGCGACCTACGTCGCCGGCGCCAACGCCGCTATCGCCGCGCTCGCCGAGGCCCGTGAGGCCGGCTCGCTCGCCAACGTGAACAAGCTGCAGAAGGACCTCTCCTTCAACCTCGGCGGTCACGTCAACCACTCCATCTTCTGGACCAACCTCTCCCCGAACGGTGGGGACAAGCCGACCGGCGAGCTCGCCTCGGCAATCGACGACTTCTTCGGTTCGTTCGAGAAGTTCCAGGCCCACTTCACCGCTGTCGCCCTCGGTGTGCAGGGTTCCGGCTGGAGCGTCCTGGCCTGGGATTCCATCAGCCAGAGCCTCATCATCCAGCAGTTCTTCGACCAGCAGGCGAACTTCGCCGCGGGCGTTGTGCCGCTGCTGATGCTCGACGTCTGGGAGCACGCCTACTACCTCGACTACCTCAACGTGCGCGCTGACTACGTCAAGGCGTTCTGGAACCTCGCCAACTGGGCCGACGTGCAGGAGCGCTTCACGCGTGCACAGACCCAGACACTCGGACTCATCGTCCCGGCATAGGTCGTATCACCCTTCCGTCCTGACAATTCGGGACAGAAAAAGCGGGGCGGTATCGTGATTTCATCACGGTGCCGCCCCGCTTGTGTGTTGTGCCCGGACCGGGGTGGTTCCGCCGTGGACCGTAGCTTTAGGTGCAACGTGTAGCAATTGTCCGCATACGCGGCCAATATGAGAGATGCGTTACTTAAGTTCAGCTAGCTGACCTACTCTGCAGGTAAGCAAATTTACGACCTCTTGTGGCCGAGGCTTGCCCGCTGTCTCCGACGTTGAGTCCCGATTTGCGTGGAGGAGTCGAGGCAGCCGCGTGAAATCCGTCCGTGCGGAGCTCCGGGAGAGCGCACGGGCGGATCACCATAAGCCCGTTTGCGGGCGTCCACCGGCGGAAGCTACGCGGTGGCGGCGCTTCGGCTTCGGCTTCGGCCGCGCGAGGATCCGGACATTGCGTGGTCGATACTGATCCGTCCCGCGCCGGTGGCCGCGAGGGCGAGGCCGGCGACGGCAATCATGGCCACCAGTTCCCAGCCGCCGTCCGAGACAAAAACGCCGCTTTCCGCGTGCGCGAAAATAAGGGCGCCGAGCATGTTCGCCACCACGAGGATCCCGACCAGGGCGGTGAATCCGCCGAGCACAAGCAGGATCGCGCCGCCGATCTCGACGGCGATGGCGAAGGTGGCGGCAGCCTCGGGAAGCGGGATGCCCATTCCGGCGAAGCCCTCAGCAGTGGCGTTCCAGCCGTTGGTGACAAGTTTCTGCCAGCCGTGGGCGAGCAGGACGGCGGCGAGGGTGAGTCGAACCGCCAGGAGGGCGATATCGGCGAGCGGGCGCGGGAGTGAGCGGATCATGGTCCTGACCTTTCCGGCCGGCGCCTGCCGTTGACCAGGCAATCGACAACGGGAAGGCGTCAGCGATGACAGCGGCGGTGGTGCGCGAAAATCCAGCGTGGCGTCTGTATCTGGGTGGCCGGTGCGAATCCCGGGCGAATCTGCCCCGGATGGGTATGGGCAGGCAGACTCGGCTACCCTGCCGGGCGCATCCGCCGTGCCCCGCACCCACAACGGACCCCGGCCGTGGTGCCCGGGGTCCGTTGAGGTGCTACTGCAGGAGTGCTCCTGCTGTCGCTGGGAAGGTTATGCGGCTTCCACGGCGAGTTCGCCAACAAGCGCGGTGATAACGGCGGCCAGCTTCTCGACAACCTCGGAGTCGTCCTTCGGGTGGACCTCGGCGAAGCGGATGACGGACTCGGGGATCGACAGCGTGATGTCGCTGAGCACGCGGGCACCGGCGATGCCGGCGGCCTTGCGGGTCTCGTCCTGGGCCCAGACGCCACCGAACTGGCCGTAGGCGCTGCCGATCGCGGCAACGGGCTTGCCCGAGATGGAGGAGCCGCCGAAGGGACGCGAGGACCAGTCGATGGCGTTCTTCAGCACGGCGGGGATGGTGCCGTTGTGCTCGGGGGTGATGATCAGCACGGCGTCAGCTGCGGTGACCGCGGCACGGAACTTCTCGGCGGCGGCGGGAACGGTGCCCTCGACGTCGATGTCCTCGTTGTAGAAGGGAACGTCACCGAGGCCCTCGAAGATGGTGAGGGAAACGCCCTCGGGTGCGACGGCGACAGCTGCCTCGGCGAGCTGGCGGTTGTGCGAGCCGGCGCGGAGGCTGCCGACGAGGACGAGAACGTTGGTTTCAGACATAACTGGAGATCCTTCACTGGCAGTAAAAATGGTGTGACCGCGTAGACCTCTCCGTAGGCGGACGAGATCTCGCGCGATAGAGAGGTTAACCGGACCGCGGTCCGGTTATTCCCGTGTTGCGAAAAATGTTTTCGCTCCCGCACTGCTACGGTTCGAGGGTGGAGCGACGGATGCTACAACTGGGGCCACCGCCGGAGACCGAGCGGGCGGATGCCGCGCGCAACCGAATCCTGATCCTCGAGGCCGCCAGGCGACTCATCGAGCGGGTCGGTGTTGATGCCCTGACAATGGAAGCGGTCGCCCGCGAAGCATCCGTGGGCAAGGGCACAATCTTCCGGCGTTTCGGTTCCCGTTCACTTCTGATGCGATCGCTGCTGAACGAGAGCGAGATGGACCTCCAGCGCCGTTTCCTCCAGGGGCCCCCGCCGCTCGGGCCGGCAACCGACGAGTTTCCCGCCAGCCCGGTCGACCGGCTCATCGCGTTCGGCCGCGCGCGTCTTGCGTTGCTTGGCGTGCAGGGCGACCTCCTGCGGGCCGCCGAGGAGGCCCCGCGGGACCGGTACAGCTCGCCCGCCGGCGCAACGGCCGGGCTGCACATCTCGATGCTGCTGCGTGCCTCTGGATACCGCGGGGACGTGACCGTTTTGACCTTCCAACTGATGGCGGCGCTCGACGCGACCCTGGTGCTCTACGAGAACCGCGCGCAGGATATTTCGATGGACCGCCTTGCGGACGGCTGGGAGCAACTGGTGATAAAAGTCACCGCGACGTAATCTCCTGTCACCGTGGCGTCACCGGTCACCCTGGATTTCGCCGGAGTCTCGCCGCGCGGCATACTGGCAGCGGCTCCGAGGCGGGGCACGCCGCATCGAGCACTGCTCGCAGAACTTCCGAAACTGAGGCACTGGTGACCCACTTGATCATGGTTCCCGGGATCAACGGCTCCGATGCCGTGCACTGGCAGAGCCGATGGGAGCAGCAGCCCGGCTCGGCGGACATTCCCGCGGGGACTTCGTTCGCGCGTATCGCCCCGGCATCCTGGGATGAGCCCGACCTCCCGGACTGGCTCGACGCAATCGATTCAGCGGTGGATGCTGCGCGGCCGGGCTTCTACTTTGTGGCCCACAGCCTTGGCTGCCTCGCGGTCGCCGCCTGGCTTGCGGCGGCGACCAGCGCGGGCCGGGGCTGTGCTGGCGCGTTCCTCGTTGCGCCGCCGGACACCACGGCGGCGACGTTCCCGGGGGAGGCCTCAACCTTCCGGGTGCCCGCGGCCACCGCGGCCACTGCCCTCGGGGTTCCCGCGCTCCTCCTCAGCAGCGCGGATGACCCGTACTGTTCGCCGGCCGGCGCAGCAGCGCTGGCGGAAGGTTGGGCGGCCGAACTCCGCGATGTTGGGCGATTCGGGCACCTGAACTCCGCGAGCGGTTTGGCCGACTGGCCGGTCGGGCAGCGCCTGCTTGCCGGGTTCATCGCGGCGCGGCGGCATCCCGCACCGTAGCTCACAGCTTCTCCCTCTGGGAAAGTGCGCGGCATCGTGTCACGCTCGAAGGACGTTCGGAAGCCGGGAATTCTCGCGGCGGGGCCCGGGCGACTCATCGTCGAGTTCGGAGGCACAATGTCCAACACCACAGGAAACGCTCACGCCGGCACCGCTTCAGTGCCGAAGCCCACGCTGGGCAGTCCGCGTGCGCACTACGACGTTTTTGTGATCGGGGCCGGACCGGCCGGAACCGCGGCGGCGATCCGCGCCGCCGAACTCGGCGCGACGGTGGCTGTGGCCGAAGCCGACCGGCTGGGCGGAACCTGCGTCAACACGGGATGCGTGCCGACCAGGGTGCTGGCGAAAACGGCGCGCATCATGCGCGAGATGCGTACGGCGGGAACCTACGGCATTGGGGTGAGCGAGCAGCAGATCGACTGGAAAACCACGGTCAAACGGGTGCAGGCGACGGTCGACCGGGTGCGGTCAATCAAGCGCGAGGCGGCGCGGTTCGCCGAGGTCGGGGTTGAGCTGATCAGGGAGGGACGGGCGCGCTTCGCCGACGACCACACGATTGTGCTCGATAGCGGGCGCCGGATCACGGCGGACACCATCATCGTCTGTGTCGGCGGCCACTCCCGCAGGCTTCCCGTTCCAGGCGCGGAGCTGGCGACCGTTCCGGAGGATGTGCTTGCGCTCCCGGCACTGCCCGCCAGGGTCGCGGTGATCGGCGGCGGTAATACCGGGGCGCAGTTGGTCACGGTGTTCAGCTCGTTTGGCAGCCGGGTCACCCTGCTCGACGTGGCGCCGCGCATCCTGATGGCATCAGATTCTTCGATCTCCAGCGCGGTGGCCGCCGCTTTCGTCGACCAGGGGGTCACGGTGCGAACCGGGATCAGCACCATCACGAGCCTGGTGGCGACCCCCGCGGCACCCCACCCGCATCCGCCGACGCAGCACACGGAGATTCCGCGATCAGCCATCACCCTGACCTGGCAGGAAGCCGACGGCGAAGCATCCGGAGTTTTCGACGCGGTAATCATGGCGACCGGCTGGCCCGCTGACGTTGAGGACCTCGGGCTGCAGAACGCGGGGGTGCAGACGGTGCGTTCGGCGATCCCGGTGAACCAGTATTTTCGCAGCGAAGTGCCGCATATCTTCGCGGTCGGGGATGCGAACGGGCGCGACATGCTGGTGCAGGCGGCGCAGTTCGAGGGGGAAGCTGCGGCCGAGAACGCGGTGCTCGACGCCAACAGTCGTACCCCGCACCACCTGCTTCCCGCCGGTGGGTTCACCGACCCGGACTACGCCGGGGTCGGCCTCACCGAGGAGCAGGCGCGCGAACGTGATGCCCGCTGTGTGGTGTCGCTGGTGCCATACGCCAATCTCGACCGCGCGGTGATCGACGACCGCGAGCGGGGTTTCCTCAAACTGATCTCCGACCGGCGGCGCGAGTTGATACTCGGTGCGCATGCGGTGGGGGAGAACGCGATCGAGGTGGTGCAGTCGGTGACCACGGCGATGGCCGCCGGGATCGACGTGTCCGCGCTGGCCAATGTGCGCTTCGCGTACCCCACCTACAGTGCGATCATCGGTCTCGCCGCCCGCGCGCTGTTGGTCGAACCGGTGCACTCCGAAGTGTTGGTCTGAGGCTCGCGCGCGGGGTGCTCCAGCGGGCAATAGGCGTTCCCAGCATTTTCATAACCTGCTGGTGGTCAACGTGCATCAAAAAGATCGGATGCTCGCAGCATCCGGCGTCATTGTTTCTGTATGGCAACACGCACCGTGAAGCCACTGACTGGAAGCGAGACTCACCATGAAAACGAGCATCACAACAGCGGTACGGGATACGACGGATCGGATGATTCGCCGGGGCCCCCACGGTGCACCCGGTATTGCCCGGGACGGTATTGCCCGGTGCAGCATCGACCAGCCCACCCATGCGGTGGCCACCACCTAGCCCGGCAACATCCTCGGCTCAACTTCTGTCCGGGTGGGTGCAGCTCGTCACGGAGCCCCGCCCTCGACGGAAACAGTCGCATTGCCTGGCTCATTTACCGCATAACGCATGATCGGGGACCATTTGAAACCTAAAACCAACCGGTAGACCTACAAGGACTGATTCCCCTCGTTTCTACCCTCGACGCGCCGCCCGCTTCTTATCCCCCTGGGAAGCTGGCGGCGTTTCGGCTTTAACGCGGGAGACTGTCCCTGTTACGCTCACAGCACCGGAAGGGCGAAATGACCAGCCACGAAGAGCCGAGTGTCTACTATTCCTCCATCGAGGAACGGTTTCTGGCGCGCGAGGGTGTTGACCTCCGGCGGTCGTTCCAGAGCCCGGGGCTCGCCCTGCACGGCAGCATTTTTGCTTTCCTGTCCGGCGCAGGCCTGGTGGTGAAGGTCGGAACGGATGCTGCGGCTGCGGCCATCAGCGACCACCAGGCGTTGCCATACCGGCCGAGCCCCGCGCACGTCTCGCGGGACTGGTTGCTGGTTCCGTTCAACTCGGCGGACGCGCACCGTTGGTTCGACTTCGTTGAGCAGGCCTTCGAGCACGCACGAGCACTGCAGCGCGGAGCATCCTCGGGTTCAGCAAGCTGACGCTGCGCCCCCCCAACACTGCGCCCAGAAACTGCGCACCAGGACCGCGCCGTTAGCCCCGGAAATATTCGGTCAGCAGGGTAGCGAGCGTCCGGGCATCCGGATCGTGGTTCTCGGCATCAACGGTCTCGTGGATGGCATCGGGAATTGCCCCGGCAATAACCCGCGCGGCCCGTGCGGCCCATTCCGGGCTGGTGCCGCCAGCGAAAGCGATGGTGGGAGCGTGGATGCTGCTGAAGCGTTCGACCGGCACAAACCCGTGGTTGCGCAGGGTCAGGTCGTAGACGAGGGTCGGTGCGAGTGCTCGGATCCTCGCCCATTCGGGCCCGACCTTCATCAGCTCGATCGATTCGGCCGTGGTGCCGGATCCCTCGAGGAACACCTCGGCGGCGCGGTCATTGTCGCCGGCGGCAACCTGTCCGCCCACCTGCTCGAGGAGTTCGCTCGAGCCGCCGTCGCCGATGTTGTCCGCAGTGTATGGCGGTTCCCAGACGGCGACCTTATTGGCGTGCACACCGCGGGATGCCGCTTCGAGGGCGAGGGCTCCTCCGCTGTCGTGCCCGTACAGGTAGGCGGAACCGCCCGCAGCGGTGACAATCGCGGCGAGGTCCTCGACCTCACGTTCAATGGAGTAGATGGGGGAGTTGCCGCTGTCCCCGCGGCCACGCCGGTCGTATTCGTAGACCGTGTAGTTGTTGGCGAGCAGGGGTGTGAGGTCCCTGCTGGAGAGGCGTGTGTCGAATGGCCCGCCGACTATCACCAGTGCGGGACCTTCACCCGAGCGCTCAAACACGATCGGTGTTCCGTCTTTGGAACGAACTGCTTCCATGGCTGCGTCCTTACAGTGGGCGCTTGAGCGCCATGGGCTATTCGTAACAGGTACCGGCAGGCACTTCAAGGGATCGTGTCACCGAGTGAGAAGGAAGCTGCTGCGCGGATTGGAAGCAGGAATGTAACGGTCGGGTAACAGAGCAATCGGGTACCAATCGTTTTCCCGGTGGACGCCGAACACCTAGCAATGCCGGACGGAAGACGTTCTCAAAGCAGAACTCCCAACCGTCCAGATTAAGGATTGAAACAATGCGCAACTTCACCAAGCTCGCTGTAAGCCTCACCACCGCCGGAATCCTCGTTGCCGGACTGGCCGCCTGCTCCACCCCCAGCACCTCGACCCCCTCGACGTCGCCGTCGTCCTCGTCCTCCACCTCGGCTGAGCCGACACCGCTGGCCTCGATCCCCGCCCTCGATGGCGTCGACACCCAGGTCACCCTCGACACCGACTTCCTCGCCGCCCTCGAAAGCCTCGGCCTGACCCCCGCACCGTTGGGCACCGCCGCCATCGACGGCGCCGTGATCTCCTTCCCGATCACCGGCGGCAACGTGGACTACTACGACCCGTCCGAGTCCTACCGCCCCTACGTCCAGGGTTCCGTCGAGCACGACGGCTCCGGCCTGTCGCTGACCGCTGGCGAGACCGTGGTTGAACTGACCGACTTCCGCATCGACCCGGGAACCAGCCAGCTCTTCGGCACCG
>Ga0247735_1000952_pt1 | contig 11316 bp, 2 predicted proteins | sample UWRJL178409R2_FD_180934 | JGI IMG/M metagenome (GOLD analysis project Ga0247735, IMG submission 180934) | Plant litter microbial communities from Arlington Agricultural Research Station in Wisconsin, United States - UWRJ-L178-409R-2 | ecosystem: Environmental > Terrestrial > Plant litter >...
GCGCAACGATGCCATATCCAATGCCTGCAGAGCCGCCGGTAACTACGTAGACCTGGACAGTATTAGTGGGGGCTGGCGTTAGGAGGAGAGAGGGAAGGTACCTTGCCGCTGAGGTCGGGAATGGCTGTGTTGGGGTCGAAGGTGTTGCTGGATAAGATGCTGGCCATATTGAGTACGTGATTGTTGTAGATGTTCGTGTTTACTATGAAACTGTTATCAAATATGGTTTTCACTACGTGATTGAGGTTCTATGAGGGTCGCTTCTAATAGTTGAGTGAAAATAAAGTACTGCATATGGCATTCATGATTGACGCTATGGTGTCGTCATGATGATGCCGATGCGTCTATGCAGTCCCTTCAATGCGATAATTCCTTGTGCTTGGCTAATGCATCTCTATGTTTGGGAGGAGCTCTACGTCGAGTATCCAATTTAATGAAGATGTTGGCCGTGAGAGACTGGTGTTGACTTGAAGTTTGACGATACTACGCTTGGTAGACCCGGCCCTCGGCAAGCCCTTGCCGTTTGTGGATCGGAGCTAGCCGCCCGTACTCTTCTACCGTTTGGTCTCGGCGTGCAGTGCATGGCACTTCAGATTGCCATCTTCCTGGCACATCTCGGCTAATTCCCCTGCACCATTCATACCGTACACAGTACAGCCATTCGCTTGCAGCTGTTTCGAGCCCGTTAACACCTCAATGCGTTTCTCGTCCCGGTTTCACATCTCCGACAACAAGCTTGGGCATCCCTATCTTTTGTGGGAACAAAACAAGATAAGTGGATTATAGCAGGGTACTTGTTTGTACCTTTGCTGTCCAAATTTCGAGTGCATCTTCCTTCGCTGCGCTTGGCTGGGCTGGCAGAATGCGCAGATGCCTGCAATATGAGCATGCAGGAGAATGAGGATGGCTAAGTATTGATACGTCCCTCCTTCTTTCTGTCAACCTTCTGCAGTTTTGCACGTCACTCTTTTATCGTCCGATTTGGTGTTTTTTCAGTCACTCGCTACAGGACTCTGTCCACTTGCATTCTATTCAGGATATTCCATCGTATCAGTAATTCTTGCGCTTCAACCCGCTTCTGTGTTTCATCCTGCAAATCCATATTCAGAATGCGCCTTCCACCCTCCTTCACGCCCCTCGTAACCCTATTCTTTCCTTCATCACCATACGTCACAGCCGATATACAAATACCGGCCCCCTCAGCAGACTCTCTCATTACATCCGCCAGCCAATTCGCCGTCTCATTAAGAAAAAGCTATCCAGACCAGGCCCTTGCGCTCCTAGTCCAACCTTACTGGTGGTGGCAATCCGGCACCGCTGTTGACGCCCTCCTCACATATACCGACACCACCGGCGACGCGCAATACATCTCTCTCCTCCAAAACACACTTCTCAGCCAAGCCACAGCCGCAAATGACTTTATGACCGTAGATGCTACGGGTAACGACGACCAGGCATGGTGGGCACTCGCTGCGCTTATGGCCTCAGAATCCAACATCCCGGCCCCTGGAGTCGCATGGCTCACTCTTGCACAAAACGTCTTTTCTGAGCAAGTTGCGCGATGGGATATGGTAAAGTGTAATGGAGGCATGAAATGGAAGATCCTCGAAGGCGATGGCACAGATGGGTGGCACTACAAATCCTCCATTGCGAACGGTCTATTCTTTCAACTCGCCGCCCGTCTTGCTGCGCTCACAAACGATGCCGATGCTCTGGCCTGGGCCGAAAAGGCATACGATTGGGTAGTTGGTGTGGGACTCATTGATGGCGACTTTAATGTGTACGACGGTACCGACGACGCGAAAGGTGAGAACGGATGTGTTGATGTAAATCACACTCAATGGTCTTACAATGTTGGTGTCTTCCTCCACGGCGCAGCTGTTATGGCTTCTCACACTGGGGACTCGAAATGGATAGAGAGGACACGAGGATTCGTTGCCAGTGCTAAACGCACTTTCGTTAATTCCGAAACCGGTGAGCTGTTTGAAGCGGCGTGCGATCCCACCGGGACATGTAATACGGATCAAATTTCATTCAAGGGCACGTTGGCAAGGTGGTTGGGCTCTACGGCAAGCCTGTTGCCAGATTTGAGAGAGGAAGTGGCTGGTGTGCTCAATGAAGCAGCAACAGCAGTGCTTAATAAGGGTACGACGGGCTTGGGGCCTATTGAAACTTTCAATGCTTTGGAGCTCATGGTTGCTGGGCTTAGAACACAAGGAGTAGAAGCGGGTATGGTAATTGGCCTAGTGAAGGGTACGAAGACGGTGAGACGAAATGTTGCTGGGAGAATATGGTGGTAGTAATGAAGATTAGAAAATTGCGTCCAGCGTAACGGAGTTTAGGGGATGATACCATTTACGATTTGCTTGTTATGCAGGAAGATAGTTCCTATACTATAACGATTATGTATTTCGTCTGCACGTTAATGTAAATGTTACGATCCAGTCCGTACCACCTAGCCACACGTGGACCAATCATATTCCCGGCCCACATATGTAGCGACATATCACATAACATATCCCTGTACACGTGGACAGGGACATTAGAAGAACACGTAACATGTCCCTGCCTTTGCAGACAAGAGCATGTTACATATAAAGAGATATATAGAAAGACCTAGTCTTTATAATAAATAGCTTTTTATAGCTATTACTTAATACATAAGTTTATTTTAAAATCTTATTATTTAGATTTGTATAAAATATAATAATCTTTAAAAGTTAATTATTTTATTATAAAACTTAGTGTTAGGATTAGGTTACTAGGCAGGAGGCAACAGAAGTTAGAGCAGAGTAAATCGTAGTATTAAGTACTTGATTAGTTAAGCAAGAGACGAATTGCTGCTAGGCAAGGCCCGCAGCGACCTAAGGGTATATATACAGGATTACATGACCTAGCCTAGCTTCTCTAGGCCTAATCTAACCCTTCTAGGTCTATTATGTTAACGTCCTGTCTGTTTGTCTGGCTAATTAGGGAAGACTTGTAATAGGGGTAATGTTAGCTTATTAGCTAATAAAAAGTATACGTGCTATATTTACTAAGTTCTAAAATAAAATAATAAAATAATTAATAATAAACTTTTAAGAATTATTATATTTTATATAAAGCTAAATAATAAAATTTTAAAGATAAGGTTATATATTAAGTAATAACTATAAAGAACTATTTATTATAAAGACCTAGTCTCTTTATATACTTCCTAGTAGTTCCTATAATTTATATTATACTGTAGTAGAGAGCTTAGCTAGCTAAGTTATAGCACTTATATAAAGTATAGTTAAAAAGGCGTTTTAGTTTTATAAGGTATTTTATTATTATAATTATTAACCTAACTCCTTTTAGCTAATACTTAGTTTTCTTTAAAAAAGGGTTATGCTCTATATAAACCCTACTAGCTTAACATTAAACTATAGCTTAATAATAAAAGACTTTAAATAGTTAATTTTATAACTAAATTAAAGTAACTAAGGTTTTAATCTATTTATTATTAATTTATTTATAAGTAAGCCTTACTTATAAAGCTTATTAGTTAATTTAACTTTACTATTATTACTACTACCCTTATTATTACTATTAAACATTATTCTTTAGCTATTAACTACATAGATTTCTGCAGCTAGAAATAAGATCTAGGTAGTAATTTATATAGTAGTAGTATATATAGCTATAGCGCGTTATACTTTATAGTATAGTAAGAGAGTATATAAATTAACTTAAAAACGTATTTAAAGGCCTATATTTATAGTAACTATTTACTTAATTATAATTAGTCTTAAGTAGTAATTACCCCTCTCTTTAATAGCTAACTTATAGTTAACAGCCTTTAAAATAAAGCTCTTATTATTAGCTAAGTATTAAAGAGTGTTATAAGTTATAAACATAGTAATTTTATTTAAGCGCGTTTAGCCCTTCTTTTACTTATAGCTTATATAGTAAGGAGGATTCTCTTATATTTATTTATAATTATAGTATTATAATTTAGCTTATACTTAACTACACGTAAACTAATTACTTCTTAGCACTAACATCTTAAATAGTTATAACCTTAAATAGTTTTTACCTTATATAATAAGAACACTTTTAGGTTACGTAATAAGTTTTTACCTTAGTAAATAAAAACATAGGAAACACGTAATAAGTTTTTACCTTAGTAAATAAGAACTCTTAACTACTAAAAAGTATATAAAGAGATAAAATCTCTATAATAAATAGTTCTTTATAGTTATTACTTAATACATAACCTTATTTTTAAAATCTTATTATTTAGCTTTATATAAAATATAATAATCTTTAAAAGTTTATTATTAATTATTTTATTATTTTATTTTAAGACTTAGTAAACATAGCACGTATACTTTTTATTAGCTAATAAGCTAACGTTACCTCTATTACAAGTTTTCCTTAATTAGCTAGATAGATAAGTAAGACGTTAATAAAATAACTACCTAAGCTTTTAAATAACCCCCTTAATAACTAACGTTTAAGGATAAACTTCTTTATAAGGATGACTATAACTTCTTAAAACCCTTAGGTAACTAACCTCTAGAATCTTAAGAATAACCCCTAGATAATAATAATAGTTATAAAGAACTAACTATAGTAGTAAACCTCCTTATAAGCATGTAAATATAAATTAACTAGCTTAAAACTATAAATAATAAGTTTACTAATAAGCGTCTCTTTATAAGACTAAGCGTTTAAAGGTATTTTAAGGTACTTTTACTACACTTAACTTATTTATAATAGTAACTAAAATAATCTTTTTTATAAAAAAAGAAAACCTTTTTACTAATAAATTTAAAATTATAAACACTACCCTTAACTTTAAAAAAAAGCTAAGTTAATTAATTTAACTATACTTTATAAAATACTTTAATAGCAAATTTAAAAATAAATTAAATGTTTATGTTATATTTATATTTTAAACTAAATAAGTAAGAGCTATAAAGAATATAAAGTAGTTAAATATAAAAAGATATAACATTTAAATATACACTTAAACTTTAATTTACTTAAAACTAAGATAAATATTAAAGATAACAGCACTTTAAAAAGGTACTTTTATAATAAGCTATTAAAAGGTGTTAAGAATAAAATTACTAAAGTAATAAAACTAAAAACACTTTTAAAGCTAGTAAAAATAAGAACTACTATTAACTTTAAAGCTTACAAAAGGTATTAAAAATAAAAGAAGATATAAACTTAAGAATTTTATAATAAGTAAGGCTAACTTTAAAAGAAGGACTAAAATAATAATATATAAATATTAAACGCTAAAATTATAACTTAAAAAAGAAGAAAAAGAAGAAAAAAGGCTTTAGCTTTATAAAAATTAAAAGGAAATTTAAAAAAGTAGACTATAAAGAAAACAATTAGCTTTATAAGGAAGGCGCATGCTTTTACTATAAATAACTAGGCTACCTTACTAGGAATTACCCTATAAAACCCTTAAACAGGCCTGCTAAATTTAGCATAATTACTATAGTAAAAAACGTCCTTACTTAGGAGCATTAAACTAAATACTAAAAATAAATTATGCTAGGTATATAAACGTAATACGTATTTTTAAAACACTTATAGTATATCTTATTAAAAGGCTATAGTATTAAGAAACTAATGTATAGCGTAAGCTATTAAAAACGCAGCTTTACGCTAAAATAAAATTAAAAACAGCACTAAAGCTTTTAATAACTTTATACATAACATTTATAATAATAAAAAAAGCTAGCTAGCTAAGAAAGTACTAGAGAAAAAAGTAACCTTTAAAGAAACTAGCTAAACTAAAATTACACGCTTATAGAGCGTAAGTAGTATAACGTTTTATGAAATAACTCTACTTAGTGTATTATAGCTGCCTATAAGCATACTTAAGGATTTTTTTCTTCTTTATATTGTACCGTAGCGGAGAGCTTGGTTAGCTAGGTCACGTGGTCCCGTGCGGGGCATGGTTAAAGAGGCGTTTTGGTTTTGCGAGGCATCTCATTATCATGATCATCTATCTCCTTCACAAAATTAACACAATTTATTGCAACATTATGTAGTAGTAACGGCCAACAATCTATTCTATCTCTCCTATCTTGACACTATCTTGACACTCTCCTAACCCTCACTGCACTGAGCCCTTAGTCATCAGAATGGCTGCGAGTCGATTCCAACCCTCCTACACCACCGCAATATTCTTAAATTACTTCTTCTATAATGTCTGCCTTATTAACTTACTCATTATATTTTAATAGCTAGCCTTTTTACTTAACTAAGTATTTTAATGTTATACTATTTCCATTTTTCGTTTAAGATTATCTTAATTTTATAGCGTTTAGCGTTATTTCTTTCTAGTTTTAGAGGTTTTAGTAGTACTTCTTTATTACCTTTCTAGTTAAAGGGTTTTAGAAGTAAAATGTAAAACACTAAGTATATTCTTAAATTACTAGGTAACTAGAGTTAGTACGCCTATAATTTTATAAGTTTTTAGATATAGTATAGCCCTGTAAACTAAGCTAATAGCTTTTTACTAAGTGTAAACAGCCTTAAGTTCTTAGTAGTAAGTAAAACTAAAATAGCTTATAGTGTTTATTATAGTTTTTTACTTAATTTTTTACTACTCTTTTTTATTAATTGTAGAACACATTTTATTTATGTAGAAGTTACTTTACCTATTTATTAGCGTTAAGAACGTTAAGTTACGCTATTAGTTTAAGGTTTAGGCTTAAGTAAAACCTATAATAAGCATAAAATAAGCTTATACTTATAGTTACTTACTTAGTAGTGTTATACGTAAACTTTACTAAAAAAAAGTAAGTCTACTTAATTATATTACCTCTTATTAATATAAAGATAAAGGTACTATTTTAAAGTCTAGTTTTACTATTTTATCTAACTATTAGTTTATAAGTAAAAGGCTATACTTAGCTATTATTTTACCTTTACTACGTAGTAGAAATTTAACTAAAACTAGCTAGTAAATAAACTACCTTTATTAAAGATAATTCCTTAAGAAAACTTAAAGAACTTAATAATTTTATTTATAAATACGTTAGCTAGTTCTGCTGCCTTAAGAGTAGTAGTAGTAAGTATATATCTTACTATCTTTATAAACTTATTAATAACGATAAGGATTACGTTATATATAGTACTATTATAATAAATAAGTAGTAGTTTTATAATAAAGTTTATAGTAACTTATTACTATAGCTTCTTAAGGCGTAGTAGTAACTATAATTTACTATAAAGCTACTATTAAGGCGCCTTAACGCGCGCGCATGTAAAGTAAGTATTAATATACTCCTTAACTTCTTTATTTATATTTAGCTAGAAGTATTTTTAGTAAAGTAACTTTAAAATTTTAGCCCTACTAAAGTAGCTAGCTAAAGGATTATTATAATAAAGCTAAAGAAGCTCTACTTATACTACTAAGTTATTTAAGACATAAAGTCTTTTCTTATGCTATAGTATACTTTACTTATTAAGTTACTAGGCTAAATAAGCTACGTTAAATCTTTACTAGTTTTTTTGCTAGTTTATTAAGTTTTTACTACTTTTAAGCTACTTATTAATTTTTACTTAAAGGTTCTTAAATTATTACTATAAAAAAGCGTAATAAGTCTTTATAAGCGTTTTTATAAGTTATAGTAAGTTTTACACTTGCCCTTATTACTTACTTTAAACTAAGTATAAAGTGTAATTTAATAAGTATTAGTTTACTACTATTTTACTTTTTCTTACTAAAGTTATTATTATATAGATAAGTTATGCTTACTTATTATTAAGCTATTATATAGCTACGCTAAGGTTTAGCTTTTATCCTTTGGCTATAGTTTTTTTTATAAGCTAAGTAGCATGTCTTTCTTTATAGTTAACACCTTTTTACTATATTTAAGTAGTTACTTTAATAAGCTATTAGCAAGGTTACTCTTCTCTAGCTAGGGTTTAATTTTTAAGTTAAAGCCTGCTAGTAGCATTACCTACCTAGCTTATTTACTATTTAAAGGCTTAGAATTTATAAACCCTTTAAGGTTATTATAGTTTGTTAAGACCTTTAGCTTTAACTAGAGCTTCTTAACGTAGTGTTGCTAGTAAAGTACTAACTTTATAATTATACCTAGCTCTAAGTTATGCGTATTATAATTTTATTTAGCTAAGCTTAGCTTCTTAAACTAAAAAGTAATTAAGTGCTAGTTTTTATCTTTAAATAGTTAAATAATTACCTTTATATAGCTTACTAAAGATGCATTAGTCTTTAATTAAGATAGTAAAGTTTTTTTATAGTATTATAATAAAAAAGCTATTAAAAACGCGTTACTTAGCTATTATTTTACTACATTTACTTTTATAGTTTATAAAAAAGGACTAATAGCCTTCTCTTTATACGTGCTCTTTAAATGATTAGTTATTAAGTAAGTAATTTATAAAAAGTAATAAATACATTATTAATAAAAGTTTATAAACCTTAAAAAGACTTAAATATCTCTAATTAATAGAATTTCTAGCTAGTTAATAACTATAGTTACTTAGCTTAAATTTATTATAACGCTATTAGTTTATATAATAAACTTTAGAAATTTTACTTAAGTTATATTAAAAATGCACTTTTTTAAGTTAATATATAAGGCATAAGTTTTTAAGCATTTAAGTACTCTTTTTACGTGCTTTTAGTAATTCTCTCTCTCTCTTAAAAAAATAAGAATATTATCTAAATAAACTACGCAAAATATATTAACTAAGCTAGCTAGGGCCTTATTAATATACACTTAAAACGTAGCTAGGGTATTAGTAAGTTTAAAAGGCAAAACTATATACTTTAAGTAGCTATAACGCGTGTAAAACGCTATCTTTTACTTATTACCTTTCTTAATAAAAATTCTATAGTAGGCATTCTTTAGATCTAGCTTAGTAAACTAAACTAAGCTAGCTAAATAGTTAAGGGTCTTGCTAATTAGTAGTAGAGCTAGCTTATTCTTACGCATAACTTTATTTAATCCTTAATAATTAGTATAAAGCCTAAGGCTGCTATCTTTTTTAAGAATAAATAAAATAAAGGCACTAGTAGGGCTTATGCTTTTCCTTATTTAGCCCTTTTTAGGCGTTTATAAGGTACTTGCAGAGAACACCTAGCTCTTTTAAAAATAAATTATATAAGGGGCTAAAAGAGGCAGTAGTACTAGGCTTTAATTTAATAGCATAGCTACTTTCTTTATAATTTAGTAGCGTTTTACTATTATTAGTTAAGATAACGTCTATAAAGTTTAATAGCTTTAGTAGTAAAATAGTAAGTAGTTAAATAACGTTAATTATATACTTTACTAAATTTACTATAATTACATAAACTTTTACTACTTTATTTAATATAGTTATAAACTCTTTTATAAAGTTTAGTTAAAGCGCTTTATTATTAACTCTTTATTACTAAGTTTTTATTACATAGTTAATCTATATGTAGCACTATTAAAGGCCTAGTGTTTTTAATAAAATAAAATAAGTAAACTTAATTATTTTTTATTTTAGCTATTTTAGAATTTTAGCTATACTTAATAAGCCTTATAGCTATAAGTTCTTAATTTATTAGCTAATTAAAAGCTAAAAAGTTAATAGTTATACAGCTCTTTAAAGCTATTCTTTAAAGCATATTTCTTATATATAATATTTACTTATATAGTAGTGTTAAGTACTATAAAAATTACTACTTACTTACTATTATCTTATTATATATACTTTTACGCTTTAATTATTTCTTTTTTTATATTAAAACTTTATTTAAGTAGTTTAAAGTACCTTTTAAACTTTATAGTTTTTTACTATAGTAATTTAATTAACGCTAGTAGCTAAGTACTTTTTTATATACTTGTATTTTTAATTCTTTAGTATTTTATAGTAATTATACTTTTTAAGTTTTAAACTTATCTTTATGTTAGTTATCTTAGTAGTGTAGAAGTAATACAGCGTTATATTATTAGTAAAGGCAGCGTGTTTTAGTATAGTAAATAAATGTCTTAGCGCTAGTTTTATTATAATCTAGTTTAGGTAACTACTAGACTTATACTATCTAATTACACGTACACTAATTAACTTAACCCTAGGCACACGACCCTTAACATTACGTAAACTAAATTCGTTAGTAAATACAGATTTATTAAGGAATTACGTAATATAGATTTAATAGTGTATATAAAGCTATTTAAAGGCTTTCTCTTAACACACAAATTTAAGTAAATATAAAGTAGTATATAAAAACACGAAGTCTTTAAAATAAATAGCGCTTTATAGTTATTACTTAATATATAACCTTATCTTTAGAATTTTATTATTTAGCTTCGTGTAAAATATAATAATTTTTAAAAGTTTATTATTAATTATTTTATTATTTTATTCTAGAACTTAGTAAACATAGCACGTACACCTTTTATTAGCTAACAAGCTAACATTACCTCTATTATAAGTCTTCCCTAATTAGCTTGACAAATAGATAAGACGTTAACAAAATAACTACCTTAGCTTTTAAAACTAGCCACGTTTTTAACGACACTAAAATTAAGGCACTAAGAGGACAGAACCCTCTAGGTTTTGTTAACTAACTAAAACCCTTAGGCAACTAACCCTTAAGACCTTAAGGTTAAGAACCTCTAGGTAATTAATACCCCTTAAGTAATTAATAACTAAGGCTAAACATAAACAACGATCTAGAAGAAATGTTTTAAGCAGAGAGTGTTAACGTCCTATCTATCTATCTAGCTAATTAGGGAAGACTTATAACAGGGGTAATGTTAGCTTATTAGCTAATAAAAGGTATACGTCCTATGTTTACTAAGTTCTAGAATAAGATAATAAAATAATTAATAATAAACTTTTAAGGATTATTATATTTTACACGAAGCTAGATAATAAGATTTTAAAGATAAAGTTATGTATTAAGTAATAGCTATAAAGATTTATTTACTATAAAGTTAAGCCTCCTTAATATACTAAGCTTTAATTTATTAGTCTTGTTAGCTAAGGTAAAACTATTAATAGTCCTATTTACTAAGGTAAAACCGTGTTATATAACTAGTAGTAGTCTTATCCACGTGTATAAAACTAAGTTATGTAATTACTAAGACTTTTAAGGGCTAAGAGAGTAATTAGTCTACGTGTAGTTAGGTAGTATAAGGTAACTACCTAAGTATAAGCTAAATTATAATATTATTATTCTAATAATTTAACTTTTTTTTTTGTTTTTTTTTATTTATAGCTTAGTTTCCTTTTTATTTATACTTAAGGTAATCTTTTTACTAAATTTTATATTTCTTTCTTCTAACTATGCCTAGTAATCTTGTTTATTATTTA
>Ga0247735_1000953_pt1 | contig 11306 bp, 10 predicted proteins | sample UWRJL178409R2_FD_180934 | JGI IMG/M metagenome (GOLD analysis project Ga0247735, IMG submission 180934) | Plant litter microbial communities from Arlington Agricultural Research Station in Wisconsin, United States - UWRJ-L178-409R-2 | ecosystem: Environmental > Terrestrial > Plant litter >...
CTACGAAGCGGTCACCGTCATCCACGTCATCGCGTGAGCGGTCGAAGCCTGCTGCGGCCGATGTCATAGTGAGACCTATGACTGATGCGACCGTGCCCATCGATCTCCGCCGCAAGGGAGACGCGAGGCTGCAGGTCTCGCGCATCGCCGCCGACCTGTTCTGGCGCGACGGAGTCTCGGCGACCCGCGGAGAAGACATCGCGGAGGCCGCGGGCATCGCACCGCGCACACTCTGGCGCTACTTCCGGTCGAAAGAATCGTGCGTCGAACCCGTTCTGCGCCTGTCGGCCCGGCGATACCTGGCAGTGATCGAGGCGTGGCCGCTCGAGGCATCCATCGACGACTATCTCGGCGGCGCCGCCGTCGCGGGCCCGGTGGTCTATTCGCCCGACGACATCCGCGCGATCCACATGGTGACACTCGGTTTCGACGAGCCGTCGTTGCGCAGCGCGTGGCTGATGGTGTGCGAGGAGGCCGAGCGCGAGTCGTGGCCGATCATCGCTCGACGACTCGACCTTCCTGCGGAGTCGGCCGACCTGCGGCGGACGGCGGCGGCGGTAGCGGGAGCTATCCGCGCGCTGAACGACAGCCTGAGCGTCGATTTCGTCGCCACCCAGCGGGAACCGGATTCCGCAGAAATCCTGGGCGCGCTCTCGACCGCGATCCGTGAGGCGAGCGGCGGGCTACTCGGGGCCGCGGCGGTCTAGCCCGGCGAAGCCTTGGCGTGCGGCTATCGTTCCATCTCAGCGAGTGGGGTTACGAGCCTAAGAGTTGGAAGCTGGACGATCTTTTTGCAATTCGATTCGAAGAAGCCTGATCTCGTCGGCGAGCTCGGCGACCTCACGTTGCGTCGCGGACTGCGAGGCTACATCTCTTCTGGCGACGTTTTCGACTATCCATGAAGCGAGTGTGGCTGTGACCACACCGATGAGCGCGATACCGCCGAGCATGACCCCAGCCGCGATGAATCTTCCGATTTCGGTAACGGGGTATAGATCGCCATAGCCAACAGTGGTGATCGTGACGAACGCCCACCACAGGGCATCGCCGAAGTTCGTGATGAGCGCACCTGGAGTATCGCGTTCGGTGTCGAGAATGGCGAGGGAAGCGACAAAGATCAGGAGAGCGGTAGTAATAGCGACATAGCTCACCACGCGTCCGCGGAATGCGTCTCCTGCAATGCCCTGAAGAGTGCGGACAAGCGTCACCAGTCTCAGCAATCGGAGGGGGCGAAGGGCTGGAAGAGCGATTATGGCGAGATCAAAAAGATGGTGACGAAACCAATGCCATCGCTTCTTGGCGAGGGCAAGCATCACAACATAGTCGGCTATGAATGCCAGCCATGTGACGTTAATGATCGTCTCGGTTGCCTGAAGTGCCCCACCCTCTAGCTGAGCCAATACCTCTATTGCGTAGGCGGCTAAGAATAGAAATGCTGCGGCGGCGAGCGGCCATTCGGTGAGGCGAATCCATCGTGTCTGCGTCATTCTGGAACGCTACAACGCGCGAGGCCACCCCATGATTCGACTTATGACTTCGCGGCCACGCTGTCCGATGCGACTCCGGGCTCGAGGCCCTTCGAGCGCAGATACTTAAGGGCACGTTCGACGGCGTCGATCTTGCGCCTTAGGTCCTTCAGTGCAGGAGACGATTCGTCCGAAAACTCGTCAAGCCGCTCGTGTTCTCGTCGAACCTCGATCTCCGTTTCGGCCAGCGTGGTCCACACAGCAGGATCCGCGTCGAGATGTTGGTTCTGTCTGAGCGTGGCTGTAGCAAGTCGGCGAAGTACGACGACTTCCAGGGCGTCTGCGCTCGTTCCTGTGGAGGCGAGTCCGAACGCTATTCCTCCTCCGCCCGCGGTAACGAGGGTCCCTGCGGTCAACAGGCCGCCGATCATGCCACCCGGTCCGAAGCTTGCAAGTGCGCTCGTTATCACCGCAGCACCCGCGAGACCAGGGGCCGCCGCGAGTGCCAAGCCACCCGTAGCTAAGACAAGCGCAGCAGCGCCAGCGCCTAGGGCGCCCCACTTGATCCAGTTCACCCCACGGCTGCCGCTCAAGGCGTCCTGAGCGCCCTGAACAGCGAGGAACACGTCAGCCCCAAATTGGCTGCCCAGTCCCATCTCGGCTGTGAGATCCTTCATCGCGTCCCGTTGTTGCTTTTCCTTGATCGAGATCTCGAAAGGTCGGATCACGCTGTCGGTTGCTAGAACTGTCAAAAAAACGACGGCTTGGTCTTTGTCGAGGTGAATGCTCGGACGAGGTTCCGGAACTGGTGCTTGCGGATCGGAAAGATCGAAGGCGAGGTGAGCAATTGCTTTCGGGACGGCTCGGCCATCCCGTGAATTTCGTCTCGAGATCTCATCAATTGTGGCTGCCTGCACGTGCCGGAGCGCACCGGAGTAGCGATCCCTCTGGTCTCCGATGAGCTGCATCTTCAGCAAGTGCGCGTAGCGGAGAGCCAGAAGTGCCCAAGTTTCCGTGGCGTCCAAGGGCATTTCCACACCAATGTCGTGCTGTTCAAGTTCCTTCGCTCGGGAGCCGAACAATGCAAAGCCGAGCGCCGCGGCGACCGAGTCATTTGCGAAATACACTGCCGCGGAGTGCGCCCCCACGAGATTCGTCGTTCTAGTGTCGATGCGGAAATCGATCATCCATGGGAACACTGATGAGACGCCTCGATGTGCGGCAACCAGATCGGGGGCGTTCCAGAAATTGACCCACCACGCGAGGTTGGTAGGTGGCTCCTTCAAGGTGTCTCGAAGCTTGTCCACGTTGAAGTTCCCATTGGCAAGTGGGCTCCCGATGGTCACCATTCCCACCACTTCCAGCCCCACGGGTAGCCTGCTAACTACATCGGCGGCAATAACAGAACCGAGGCTGTGCCCCACAATTACGAGCTTTCCGTTTGCGGGCAATGTTGCGAGGATTCGGTTCAATACCTGCGCGCGTATCTGTGGATTCTTGAGATAGTTCTGTGCCGATTTGAATAGTGGTAGTGCCATCGCTGCACCAACAGCAGCGTCAACTCCGGGTATGCCGTTGCCGCGGTCGTGGCGACCAAGTCTGAACTCGATTGATCCCATGCGGCGCTCGAAATCACGTCGATTCTTCTTCGCTGCATCGCGCGCAGGCTGTTTGATGGTGATTTCGGGTAACTGCTCCTTTATGTCCCACCCCTTCAGCGCGTGTGAATACTTCGGCGAAATCACTTGCAGGCTGCTCAAGTCGGGATAACCCAAACTTGTGAGCGCGTTTTCTAAATGGAGCTTCCACGAGTCGTCCATGTCGCCGTCCCCGACTCCATGCAGGAACAACAGCGTTGGTTCGTCCGACAAATTCTCTCCGATCGCCACAAGCAGTATGCGAAGTTGCGCCCACCACCAGACCAGAGTATCGACTAAAACTCGTAAATTATGATGTCGACGCCGCACGCGGCCGCCACTCGCGACGCCGGGCGACGATCGCCGCCGCAGGCCGCTCGCCGGCGACCTTGCGCACGTGGGACTCGATCACGTCGAAGCCGGTCGCATCGAGTTCGCCGGCGAGGTCGTCGACCGGCCAGCGGTACGCCGGCGTGACCGCGTGCGCGAACTGTTCGACCGTGGGTCCCTCGAAGAACCCGACGAGCAGGGAGCCCCCGGGTTCGAGAACCCGGCCGAACTCCCGCAGCGCATTCCGCACGGTGGCGGGCGGGAAATGGATGAGTGAGTACCAGGAGAGTATCCCCGCGACCGAACCGGCGGCGGCGTCGAGCGAATCGAGACTGCCGACCGTGAAATCGACGTGCGGGTAGGCGGTGGTGGCATGCGTGACGAACGCCGGCACCAGGTCGACGCCGCGGGCGTCGTGACCCTGCTCGACGAGGAGGTTCGTCCAGTGGCCCGGCCCACAGCCGGCGTCGACTATCGCGCCGTCGACCTGCGAGGCCCATGTGGTCACGAGCCGATGATCGGATGGATGCACCGAAGCCATCGTTCCCAAGACCTCGATGTACTCCGCCGCTCGGTGTGAATACGCTGCGCGGCTGACCTCGTTGACCATGCGACGAGTCTAGATAGCCGCGTGACATCCGCCTGACCCGCCCGTAAGCGAGGAGGTGCGCCGCCGCATCCGTATGCGTACCTCTCTCCTCTTGCCCAATCGAGGCGGTTGTATATGATGTATCAGATACCACGAGGGAGTGTTTATGAGTGCTGCGACGCAACTTGGTCCGATCGCGACGATGTCGCGCACATCCCACGTGCTCGAAATGCTGAAGACGGCCATCCTCAACGGGCAACTCGCGCCGGGCGAGCCGCTTGTCGAATCCGAGCTCGCCGGCCGTCTGGGTGTCTCCAAGACCCCGGTACGTGAAGCACTCAAGACGCTCGAAGGTACCGGTCTCGTGGTCATCCGGCCCTACACCGGGGCGGTCGTGCGCGCTTTCAGCGACGAAGACGCGGTCGCCATCTACGACATGAGGCTCCTGCTCGAACCGGAAGCCGTGCGCCGCAGCGTTCTCGCGGGCATCGATGTCGGCGAAGCCGACGCGGCGCTGGTGCGAGCCGAGACGGCCGAGAGCAAGTCCGAGCGCAGTCTCGCCAACCGCGAGTTCCATCGGGCGCTCTACCGCAACTGCGGCAACCCTCTTATGGTGCAGAGCCTCGACGGGCTCCGCGACCAGATCGCCCTCATCTCTTCCGGCTCGTGGGCGCGCAGCGCGTCCTGGCAGCGGGAAGCCCACGAGCATGCCCGCATTCTTCACGTCGCCCGAGCGGGCGATGCAGAAATGGCGCAGCGGCTCGTGCGCGAGCACATCGGAGACTTCGCTCAGCGGCACATCGTGCCCGCTGGTTCCGAGACCGACGAAAGGGGCCCCGCCTAAAGAAGGAGACGGCTCGTTCACCGCCAAGTTCCCGAGCCGTCCCACCGTTCGGCCGCTCCTCACGGAGCGGTCACCGTCACCTACTAAGGAGCAACGATGCTTCACAATGACACACGACCGACCACCTCACAAGCGCCGGGGCAGCGGCGTCGGCGCACCAACATGCGCTGGACCATCGTGGGCTTCTCCGCCCTCGGACTCACCATCGCCTACCTCGACCGGGCCGCCCTATCAGTGGCGCTCCCCTTCATGGCTGAGGAGTTCGAGATCGGCCCCGCCGTGCAGGGCCTCCTCCTCTCCTCGTTCTTCTGGACATACGCGCTCTTCCAGATACCGTCGGGCTGGCTGCTCGATAAGTTCGGGCCGCGGGTGATCTACCCCATCGCCGTCGGCTGGTGGTCGATCTGGACCGCCCTCACCGCGCTGTCGACCGGAGTCGCTTCCACGATCGTGTTCCGCCTGGGACTCGGTATCGGCGAGGCTCCCGTGCAGCCCGCCAACGTCAAAGTCGTCTCCAGCTGGTTCCCACGCCGCGAACGCGCGTTCGCCTCGAGCCTGTTCGACATGGGGCAGCAGATCGGCACCGCGCTCTCCATCCCGATCGTCACCGCCCTCGCCGTGTTCGCGGGCTGGCGCTTCGCCTTCCTGTTGATCGGTGCGATCGGAGCGCTCTGGGTTGTCGGCTGGCTGGCGGTCTACCGCGCTCCCGAAAAGCACCCGCGGGTGAACGCCGAAGAACTCGAGTACATCAACTCCGACCAGGGAGAGATGGTCGCTGTCGCCGCAAGCGCCGAGAAGAAGCCGTGGCGCGCGATCCTGCGTAACAACCAGGTCTGGGCCCTGATGACCGGCTACGTGTTCCGGTCGTTGGCCGGCGCCTTCTTCCTCACCTGGTACCCCAGCTATCTGCTGAACGACCGGGGGCTCTCCAAGGAAGAGTTCGGACTGGTCGGGGCCATCCCCGCCGTCATCGCCATCGGCGCCACCGTGCTCGGCGGCATCGTGTCCGACCGTCTGCTCGCCTCGGGCAAAGTCTCCTCCGGCGCGGCACGCAAGATCCCGATCATCGCGGGACTCGTGCTGAGCGCCTGCATCGGGTTCAGCCCCTTTATCGACTCGAACACGCTCGTCATGATCGTGCTCACCGTCTCCAGTGCTGCGCACTCCTTCGCCGGCGCCGCCATCCTCAGCCTCCCGGCCGAGGTGGCAGAGTCGCCCGACACTGTCGGCTCGGTCGCCGGATTCCAGAACTTCGGCTCGCAGCTGGGCAACTTGATCAGCCCCATCGCGATCGGTCTGTTCCTCACCTTCAGCAACAACTCCTATGTCGGCCCGTTGGTGTTCGCAGCGCTCAGCTGCCTCATCAGTGCCGGCATCTACGCCTTCTGGGTACGCATCAAGCCGGTCGTCCCCCTCGGCGACGTCATCGTGCCCACCAGCGAAAGGACCACATCATGACCGACTCCTCCCTGAACCGCGAGCGCCTCGGCGCCCGCCTCGCCACGGTCGTGGGCATCCCCGTCGTGCCCTTCGACGAGAGCGGCGCGATCGATCATCCGCTGCTCTCCCGTCTCATCGACAGGCTCGTTCTCGCCGGCGTCAGCGCGCTCACCCCCAACGGCAACACGGGCGAGTTCTACGCCCTGTCGCCCGAGGAACGCCGTGCCGCGCTCACCACGGTGACGACAGCGGCGGCGGGCCGTGCAGTCATCGTCGGCGGTGTCGGACTCGATCTCGCCAGCGCAACCGCCGACGCACGGTTCGCCCGCGACGCGGGAGCCGACGCCGTTATGGTTCACCAGCCGGTGCTGCCTTACCTGACGCCGGACGGCTGGGTCGACTACAACCTCGCCGTTGCCCGGGCGGTGCCCGAGATCGGTGTTGTGCCGTACCTCAGCACTCCGTTGGTCGGCGGCGAGCACATCGCGCGGTTGATCGACGCGGCTCCCAACGTGGTGGCGCTCAAGTACTCGGTGCCCGACCCCGTGGTGTTCGCGACCGTGCGCTCGGAAGTGGCCGACCGGAGCGCTCTCGAGGTGCTGTGGATCGCCGGACTCGCCGAGTCGTACGCGCCCGCCTATTGGCAGGGCGGTGCACGCGCGTTCACCTCCGGTCTCGTCAACGTGGTGCCCGCCGTGTCGCTCGCCATGCTGGACGCGCTCCGGGCGGGCGATTCGCTCGAAGCAGAACGGATCTGGCGCAGCATCCGGCAATTCGAGCACCTCCGCGCCCGACGTCGTTCGGGCGACAACGTGGCCGTAGTCAAGGAAGCCATGCACCAACTCGGGCTCTGCCGCCGCGACCTGAGGCCGCCGAGCGCGCCGCTTTCGACCGAGGCACGCGACGAAGTGCGGCAGTCGATCGCCGCCTGGCCGGCCGCGGAGGCTCCCGAACACCCATTGATCGCAACGGCAGGAGCCCCGGCGTGACGCGCATCGAGAAGCTCGACACCTACCTGCAGCGCGTCGGCGACCGCCCGCGGGTGCTCGTGAAGATCACCACCGACGACGGCATCGAAGGCTGGGCGGAGGTCTACAACCACGGTCCCGACCTCGCGTTCCCCCCGCTGCTCGAGTACCTGTTCGAACAGATCAAAGGCATCGACGCCCGGCGCACCTCCTTCGTGTCCCAGCTGCTGCTGCAGTCGTCGCGGTTCCCACCCGGCGCCCTCGGCCTCGCGGCGCTCGCCGCGATCGACCATGCACTGTGGGACATCGCCGGCAAAGCGGCCGGGCTCCCCGTCTACCAGCTGCTCGGCGGTGCCGTGCGCGACCGGGTGCGGGTGTACGCGGGCCTTTACGCCGCTCCCGATCTGCCGCAACTGCTCGACCGCACGGCTCGGCTCCACGAGACATCCGGCTTCACCGCTTTCAAACTCAGCCCCTACCGCTCCGACCTGCATACGCGCCGCCTCGGCATCGTCACGGCAGAGCTCGGGAGGTACTTCGGCGAGGTGCGGGAGGCCCACCCCGACGACTTCGAGTTCGCCTTCGACGCACACGCCTGTCTCTGGACGCCGCAGCAGGCGGTGGCGCTGGGAGCGGCGCTCGCACCCAACGACCCGCTGTTTCTCGAAGAGCCGATCAGACCCGAGTACCTGCCCGCGTGGACGCGCTTGCGTGCCGAGCTCTCGCCGATGTCGGTGCCGCTCGCCACGGGCGAATCCCTGTACTCGACCAACGAGTTTCTCGGGCTGCTCACCGCACAGGGCGCCGACATCGTGCAGCCCGACATCTGCGTCGTGGGTGGACTCACGCAGATGGTCAAGATCGCGCACCTCGCCGAAGCCCACTACGTGCCCGTTGCCCCCCACAACCCGATGGGGCCGCTCGCCACCGCGGCCAATGTGCACTTCGCCGCGGCCACCACGAATTTCTCCATCCTCGAGTTCAAGCCCGATCCCGTTTCGTGGTGCCACGACCCGTATTCCCCGGTCGACGGGCACCTCGAACTGCGTCCCGATCGGCCCGGATGGGGCATCACGATCGACGAGAGCGCTCTGGTCGGCGACGACTGGGTTCACTGGGAGCGACGCGTTCCGGTGAAGCCCGACGGATCGACCGCGTGGATGTAGAGCACCGCTGCATCCGATTCCGCCCGATCCCTTTACACGCAAGGACGACGAACGCATGACTTCGATCATCACAACCAACCCCACGACGGGCAGCCGACGCACCCTGGATTTAGAGGAGACGGATGCCGCGGGGCTCGCCGCCGCCGTGAGCGCGGCCGGGCTGGCCACCGAACGCCTTCGGGCCCTGGGCCGCACCGGCCGGGCCGCGCTGCTCGACGCGATCGCCGACGCGCTGGAGGGCCGGCGTGACGAGATCGTCGCCACCGCCGACTCCGAAACCGGCCTAGGCGACGCCCGGCTGAACGGCGAACTCACCCGCACCGCCTATCAACTCCGGTTCTTCGGCGAGGTTCTGCGAGAGGGTTCCTACCTCGAGGCCGTGATCGACCACGCGGGGGATACCGCGATGGGCCCGCGGCCCGACCTGCGACGCATGCTCGTGACCGTCGGTCCCGTCGCGGTGTACGCGGCGAGCAACTTCCCGCTCGCGTTCTCCGTGCCGGGCGGTGACACCGCGTCCGCACTGGCTGCCGGAGCGGGAGTGGTGGTCAAGGCGCACCCCGCGCATCCGGCGACCAGTGCTCTGGTCGCATCGGTGATCGGCTCGGTGACCGACCCCGTCGTGGGCCGGGCGGTGTCGGTGGTCTACGGCTACCAGGCGGGTATCGCCCTCGTTCAGGCGGCTCAGATCACGGCGGCGAGTTTCACCGGGTCACCGGAGGGTGGCCGCGCCCTCGCCGAACTCGCGGCCGACCGCCCCGAACCGATCCCGTTCTACGGCGAGCTCGGAAGCATCAATCCGGTGCTCGTCTCTCCGGCTGCGGCGGGCTCGAGAGCGGTCTCGATCGCGACGGGTCTCGCCGTTTCGATCGTGCAGGGCGGCGGCCAGTTCTGCACCAAGCCCGGTATCGCCCTTGTGCCGGCCGGTGCATCGGGAGACGCACTCGTCGCGACCCTGACGGCTGCGATCTCGGAGGTGGGGGCGAAGCCCGCGCTCACCGCCGGCATGGCCGACGCGTACAGTGCGGGGCTCGTCGAACTCGCCGCCGTTCCGGGTGCGACTCTTCTCGCCGGCCGAGCGGCTGCCGAAACCCCAGGTCACACGACACCGGCGCTGGTCGAGTTCGAGGGCCCCGAACTTCCCTCCCGCCTGACGGCAGAGTGCTTCGGGCCCGTCGCCGTCGTGGTGCGCTACCGCGACGACGAGCACGCCGCGCAGCTCGCGGCCTCGTTGCCCGGCACCCTGACCGCCTCGCTCTTCGTCGAGAGCGATGACGACGGCGTACCCCGGGCCCGTGCCGCCATCACCCGTCGCGCCGGCCGCATCCTGTACGACCAATACCCCACAGGCGTGGCCGTCGCGTGGGCGCAGAACCATGGAGGACCGTGGCCGGCGACCGACTCGGTGCACACCTCCGTCGGTGCCACATCGATCCGGCGGTATCTGCGTCCGGTCGCGTGGCAGAACGCGCCCGAGGCCGAGCTGCCTCCAGAACTCCGCGACGGCACCGCCGATCTTCCACGCCGTGTGGACGGGGTGCTCGTGCTGCCCTGAGCCGTTCCCTCTGGAGGTTTCAACACGCTCGATAGAATCGTCGGGACAGAGGAGCGGAACCCACGACCGGCTAGCCGCCTCAAGGGAGCACGTACGTGACAGACCGCCCCGCAGCATCCGATATCGAACTCGACTCCCGCGCCGCCCGGGGCAAGCGGGTCTTTATGTACGCCGCTTTCGCGATGCTGCTGTTCTTCTTGCTGAGCCTTCTCAACTTCGTCCTCGCCGGCGGAAGGATGGGCCTGCGTGACACGACCCGCTGGGATGAGACGGTCGCTTGGCCGTTCATTCCGCTTCCCGCCTTCGTGGTGATCGCCGCAGGGGTAGCAGCGGCAGTCGGGGTGTTCATGGCCGTGCAGTTCTTCCGGCACGATACGGCCGACGACCTCGTATTGATGGGTGTCCTGTCGATCGTGCTGTTCGGGTTTATGTCGCTGTTCTTCGCCGGTGTCTACACGGCGACGGACGGCATTCCCACCGGCTTCGACAGTTATCCCGAGCAGGGTGTCGGCTGGCACTGGATCGCAGCGGTGATCCAGATTCCAGGTATCGTCGCGCTCGCCGTGCGCGGAGCGAGCCTGCGCCGGGCGCACGTGCGCGGGAGGTGAGATTCGGGGACATTGCCGGCAGGTGTATGGGTCCGGGGCGTGAGCCTGCTCAGAGCAGCGCGGCGTCGGGCGTCGGGCTCTCTGCCAGCGCACGCGCCGCCTTGCCGATGACGACGCTGTAAGTCGGGTAGGCGAAGCGCACGTTCGCGAGGGTCGTCACGTCGATGCCCGCGGCCATCGCGGTGGTCACCGATTGGATCACCTCGACGGCGTTCTCGCCGACGGCGTGGGCGCCGAGGATGAGCTCGCGGCGTCGGTCGGCGATGAGCTTGAGGAAACCGGTCTCGCGGTCGTCGATCACCGCGCGGTCGACGTCGCCGTACGGCACCGTCGCTACGACGCACTGCGGGTCGCGCTCGCGTGCCTCGGCCTCGGTGAAGCCGACGCCCGCGTAGTCGGGATCGGTGAATCCGCCGGCAGGGAGCAGGTGGTGGGGCGTTCGGCGGTTGGCGCCGAGCACCGCGTTCTCGGCAGCGGCTTCGCCTTCGAACTGTGCTGCCTGCACGAGCATGTCGCGCCCGTTCGCGTCGCCCACCGCGAAGATGTGCGGCACCACCGTGCGGAAGTACTGGTCGGCCGGGATCGCCGACCGCTCGATCTGGATGCCCGCCCGTTCGAGGCCCAGGCCGTTGACGTCGGCGGGCCATCCGGTCGCCATGATGACGACGTCGAACGGGTCGGCGTGCGGGCCGTCGTCGTCGCG
>Ga0247735_1000954_pt1 | contig 11303 bp, 7 predicted proteins | sample UWRJL178409R2_FD_180934 | JGI IMG/M metagenome (GOLD analysis project Ga0247735, IMG submission 180934) | Plant litter microbial communities from Arlington Agricultural Research Station in Wisconsin, United States - UWRJ-L178-409R-2 | ecosystem: Environmental > Terrestrial > Plant litter >...
AAATTGACGAGCGGCCACGACAACACCACGCGCGCGGCGCGGCGGGTGGTGTCGCCCGTTTTCGGCAGGCCCGAGCCGGGCAGCGAGGGCGCGGCGACTTCGCCGAGATCCTCGATCGATTCGACGCGGGCGGCGTGCGCCTCGCGCAGTGCGTCGGTTTCGCCGGGGACGCGGACGAAGGTGCCGGTCGATTGCTCGCCGGCCATCGTCGTCGCCGCCTGTGCGAGCGGAAAGGCGGTTTCGATCCAATAGGTCGCGAAGACGCGGTCGTCGCTCATCAGGCCACCTTGAAATAGGTCGCCGATGTCTCGGTATCGACGGTGAAATAGGGCACGAAGACGAGGTTCCGCCCGCCGACATCGGTGCGATACGCCTGCGGATTCTCGGGCATCGCTTCGAGCGCCTGCGGCAGCGCGATCGGCTGAGTTTCGATGCCAGCCCACGGGTTGATACCGACGTACATCACCGGCCCGCGCAGGACGGCGGCGAGCTTGGGGTTCTTGTCGTCGATCGGCTGGGTACGCAGCGGCTGCGGGATGACGAGGTCGATCGTGTCGCCCGCCTTCCAGGTGCGCGTCACCGCCGCGAGCGTGCCGGGCGTGACCGGCTGGGACTTGCCGTTGACCCTTAGCATGGCGTCGCGCGTCCACGCCGGGATGCGCAGCTTGATGCCGAAGCGGCCGTCGCCGGGCTTGCGCACCGTCAGACGTACGCTGTCGGCGGCAGGATAGTCGGTGTCCTGCACCAGTTCGACCGCGCCACCGGGGCGATCCCAGCGCAGCTCCGAGGGCGTGTACAGGTTGACGAGCACGTTGGCGTCGTCGTGGAAATAGGCGTTGAGGCCGTAATCCGCGACGCCCTGCACCAACGTGCCCGAGCAGCACGGCCATTTCTGGTGATAATACCGCTTTTCGCCCGCGGGGCCGTAATCCGAATAGTACGGATAGCCGCCGTCACTGTCGGGCATGCGCGCGGCGAGCATCGTGTTGTAGAGCGTGCGCTCCAGCCCGTCGCCATATTGCGCTTCGCCGGTGAAGCGGATCAGGTAGCGAGCGAGCTTCAAATCGGCAAAACTGCCGCACGGCGTTTCGAAATGTGCCTTCGAGCTGGTCAGGCTGGCGGCGAGCTTGCCCTGATGGAGCGGGACGAACTGCTCCTCCGGCCCCCAGCCGCCGCTGGCGAAGCGCTGCGGCTCCATGAACCGGTACGCGTTGACCAGCGCCTTGCGGTATTTGTCGTCGCCGAGGTGGAGATAGGCCTGCGCGCCCGAGCTGAGCGCGATCGTGTGGCTATAGGCGTGCTTGCCCGGCAACACGTCCTGCCCGGCCGCGAGCGGATCGAACCATTCGGGGTCGAGCATGTAATGTTTGGCGAGCTGGCGGTACTGATCGTCGCCGGTGATGTCGGCGACGAGGAACAGGTTCTCGGGCAGCACGTAGGTTTCGTCATAGGGCGGATCGAGCTTGCCGATCCGGTCGCGCGAGACCGGCGAGATATAGGGCAGGCATTTCGCGATGATGATCGGCAGCAGCGTCTTGGCCTGTTCGACGCCGCTCAGCCGGTAGGCGTCGATCATGCCGACGACGTATTTGTCCATGACATAGGCGGCCCACTGCGCCTGTGCCTTGGGGCCGACATAGGGGTTCTTGGCGGCGACGAACGCCTTGCCGAAGCCATCGACCAAAGCCGCCACCTTGGCGTGACACGCCTTGTCTCCGGTCGCGGCGCCGAGCCGGGCAAGGCCGGAGATATATTGGCCGAGCGTGAGGCCGGGAACGAAACCGTCCTTGTCGTACCAGCCGCCCATGTCCGGCCCCGGCGCGGGCAGGCCGGCATTCTCGCGGAACACCTTGAGAATGCGATCATTGTCGAGCGCGAGATAATGGGCGTGGACGCGATCGAACTGCGCCTTGAGCGGGCCGCCGGTGAGCGTGACCGCGCCATAGGGGAATTCGTGCACGGCTTCGGTGCCGACGGATTGCGCTCGCCCCGCCGCCCACGCGACCGGCGATGCGACGAGCGCGGTGCCCGCAGTCGCGCACAGGCTGCATTCCATCACGGTGCGGCGCGACAACGCCAGATCGAGCAGTCCCGTCACGCAACCATCCTCTTTCATGCCAATCGCTTTGGCTTCGAACACTCGGTAGCACCGCTTGAAATCGAAAGCAATCGAAGTAAAATCGAAGCTTTGCGAAATTCGTCGCCGCCACGGAGGTCGCTTCCGTACTACGTCGCGAGGCCCGAAATCAGCCCGAAAATTCGTTTGATATTTATATGGGGACAACTTATTCGCATATGGACAACGATAAAACGAGGAGAGCGATTCGGTTGCGTCGCATGTTGCAGCATCGATCCGTGCAGCATGGAACCATGAGCGAACCACCGGAGCACGGTTGAGCCGTTGCACACTTCGCCAACCGCCGACCCACTTTTCCAAGACGAGATCACGGTACGCGGCAGCTTCGGTCGCCATAGTGACCGGCACGTACAAGTTCAGTTTCAACAACGATAAGATAATCTGGAGGGAAAATTTGATGCGTTCGTTCACCTTTTTGACGAGCACCGCGGTCGCTGCGCTGATTGCCGTTCCCGCCTTTGCGCAACAGCCTGCCGCCGCCCCCGCAGCGCCCGGCGACACAACCGTCGCGCGTGCTGAGCAAGACATCGTCGTCACCGGGGTTCGCGCCAGCCTCCAGTCCGCCGCGAAGGTGAAGCGCAACGCCGGCACGATCGTCGATTCGATCGTCGCGGAAGATATCGGCAAGCTCCCCGACAACAATGCGACTGAAGCGCTCCAGCGGATCACTGGCGTGCAAGTATCGCGCGATCTCGGCGAAGGCGGATCGATCGCGATCCGCGGCCTGCCGCAGGTCGAGACGACTCTCAACGGCCGCGAAACCTTCACCGCCGGCGGCGGACGGACCTTCAACCTTCAGGATTTTCCGGCCGAGCTGATCGCGCGGATCGACGTCTACAAGGCCTCGACTGCGGATCTGATCGAAGGCGGTCTTGGCGGCCTCGTCGATCTGCGCACGCGGCGCCCGCTCGATTTGCCCGGCTTCACCGTCGGCGCATCGCTACGCGGCATGTATTCGGACTCGGTCAAGAAGGCGACGCCGAGCGGATCGCTGTTCGTTTCCGACAAGTGGAACACCGGCATCGGCGAGATCGGCCTGCTCGGCAGCTTCTCGTATCAGGACCGCAAATACCGGCAGGACATCGACAGCACTGGCGCGCCGACGCCGCGCAGCGACCTGATCGCCGGGCAGAGCGTGTTCGCGCCGAACGGCAACAACCAGATCGTGGTAATCGGCGAGCGCCAGCGGATCGGCGGCAATGTCGCGCTGCAATGGCGCCCCTCGCCCGATCTCGAGTTCACGCTGGAAGGCCAGTACCAGCGCTTCAAGACCACGCAGCAGCAATATAATATGCTGGTCGCGACCGCCGGTTCCACCCCGGTCGCCGGCAGCACCACGCTCTTTTCGGGCACCAAGGATGTTTCGCAAGCGAGCTATGCGAACCAGCGCCTGACCGCAGGCGGCACCGCACGCGATACGCTCGACGAGAACAAGTCGATCAGCCTCGCCGCCAAGTGGAACGTCAAGGGCGTTATCGTCAATGGCGACCTGACCTATACGAAATCCAAGAACGATCTCTTTTATACAGAGCTAGATCTTGTCACCACCGCGCCCAACTTCACGCAATATCTCGGCACCAATCCGCCGTCTTCGTCGACGGGCTCGTACAACCTCGCCAATCTCGCCGGCTACACGGTCGGCGGACTCACGCGAAACGAGAACCATTATGTCGGCGACGAAGTCGCGGCGCGCGTCGATCTCGAATATGATTTCGAAGACAGCAGCTTCCTGAAGTCGATCCAGGGCGGCTTCCGCTTCTCGGATCGCTCGATCGCCCAGCAGAACCCGCTTCGCTACACCGGACAGACGACATCGACCAACCCGGCGTCCTATTCGGGTCTGTTCCAAGCGAACAGCTATGGCGATTTCTACACGGCCAAGGGCGCCAACGTCGATTTCCAGCGTAACTTCCCCTATGCCAACGTCTCGCGGCTGAGGACGGATTTCTCGGGCGTCTTGTCGCAGCTCGGGCTTACCGGCGCGCTGGCGCCATCGACGACGTCGGTCAATAGCCTGCTTGCCGCGTTCAACGCCGACGAGAAGACCACCGCCGCCTATGCTATGGCGAAGTTCGACTTCATGGCGGGCTTGCAGATCGACGGCAATATCGGCGTCCGGTACGTCCAGACCGACGATATCATTACCGGCAACCAGCGCCGAACCGCGCTGGTTGGCGGGGTCTTCGTTCCGGTGACGCCGACGATCATCGATCCGGTTTCGATCAAGAACAGCTATGGCAATTGGTTGCCGAGCGTGAACGCGCGTGTCCACCTGACCAGCAATCTGCAAGTTCGCCTCGCCGCTTCGGAGACGCTGACCCGCCCGGATTTCAGCCAGTTGTCACCCGCGCTCACCGTCGTTCCGGGCCAACTCGCCGCCAGCCAGGGCAATCCGAGCCTTCAGCCGATCACGTCGAAGAACGCCGATGTGTCGCTGGAATGGTACGTCAACAAATCGACCTCGCTGTATGTCGCGGGCTTTTACAAGCGGGTCAAAGGCTTCATCTTCACGCGCTCTACGCCGGGCGTGACGATCGGCGGAATCGACGGCTACACGCTGTCGCAGCCGCTCAATTCGGGCACGGGCACGGTTAAGGGCGCCGAGATCGGTTATCAGCAGTTCTTCGACTTCCTGCCGGGTGCGCTCTCGGGCCTCGGTATCCAGGCGAACGGCACCTATACGGAAAGCGCGGCGCCGACCTCGCTGGTCGGGTTCACCGCGCCGCTGCCGCAGCTTTCGAAGTACAGCTACAACATCGCCGGCATCTACGAGAAATACGGCATCACCGCGCGGGTGGCATATAACTACCGGTCGAACTTCCTGTCCTCGATCCTCGCCGGTGCCTACACGCCGCCGGGCGGCACGACGACGTCGTACGTCTTCCCGGTCATGACCAAGGGCTATGGCTGGCTCGACGCATCGCTGAGCTACGATATCGGCAAGCACATCACGCTGACGATCGACGGGCAAAACCTGCTGCGCACGCAGATCCAGCAATATTACCAGGTCGCAACGCGGCCGGGGCAATATACGATCGACGACCGCCAGTTCATGGCCGGCGTCCGCGTGAAGTTCTGATCCGGTGCCGGGCGTGGGGGATGTGTTGCGGCGCTCCCTCATGGTCTGGCCGACGATGGTCCTGTTCGTCGCCAAACCCGCTTCGGCGGCGTGGGTGGCGAGCTGGACCGCCGCCGCTTTCCCCGCCGTGCCGGTGATCGCCGAACAGGACGTGCGCGATTACGGCGGCGCGACGGTGCGGCAGGAGATGATCGTCAACGCCGCTGGCACGCGGCTGCGCGTGCGGATGACCAACGCGCTCGGCTCAGCACCACTCGCGTTCTTGGCGGCGGCGGTGGAGATCGATGGCCGCGCCTTGCCGCTGCGGTTCGGGGGGCAGCCGGGCGTCACGCTGCCGGTGGGTGCCGCGCTGGTGAGCGATCCGGTTCCAGTCGCGATCCGGCGCTTCCAGCGGATCGCCGTGACCGTCCGCTATGGTTCGGGCGCCACGCCGGCGGCGCATCTGCTCACGGTCAGCGTACGCTATCCCGACGGGCGTAGCCGCACCGGACGCGGGCCAGCGATCGCCGCAAGTGCTGAAGTCGATCGGCCAGTTGGTCGTGTCCTCGTCGCGTTCGGCGATTCGATCACCGAGGGCGCACGCGCCAAGCCGCAAAACTTCACCGGTTGGCCGGAAATGTTCGCCGCACGGCTGGCGGCGGTGCCACGCTATCGCGACTGGAGCGTGGTCAACGCGGGCATTCACGGCAACCGGCTGCTCCGCGACGGCGCCGGCGCCAATGCGTTGGCGCGCTTCGATCGCGACGTACTCTCGGTTGCGGGCGTCACCGACGTACTGCTACTCGAAGGGATCAACGATATCGGCTGGGGCAATGCCAAACCTGCCAGCGACGGGCCGGTGCGCGCTGAGGACGTGATCGCGGCCTACCGCCAGATCATCGCACGCGCGCATGCGGCCGGGCTGCGCATCGTCGGCGCGACGCTGCCGCCGTTTCGCGGCTCGATCTATTACACGCCGGCGGGTGACGCGGTGCGCCGCGCGGTCAATCACTGGATACGCGGCGCCAGGGCGTTCGACGCGGTTATCGATTTCGACCGTGTAATGGCCGACCAACGCGACCCATTGCGGCTCGATCCGATCAAGGATTCGGGTGACCATCTCCACCCGAGCGACGCCGGCTATGCGGCGATGGCCGCGGCGATCGATCCAGCCGTGTTATGACGAGTTTGCAGAACGAAGGTCTCGAGACATGAACCATATCAGGTCGCTGCTCGCACTCGGCGCTCTCGGGCTGGCCGTCTCGGCTACCGCCGCGCCGCCGCGCTGGATCGCCGCTTATGGCAACGTGCCGATCGGCTACGAACCGGCGATCCGCGACGCGCTCGGCGCGCCGTTCCGAAACCAGACGGTGCGCCAGATCGTGCGCATCGGCGTGGCGAGCGAGCGAGTGCAGATCCGCTTCACCAACGAACTCGGCACGGCACCGCTGCGGATCGGTGCTGCGACGTTCGCGCAACTCGACGCTGCCGGCAAGGCCATCCCGGCTACGATCCGTCCGCTGACCTTCAACGGCGCGCCGGCAGCGATCATCCCCGCCGGTGCGCCGTTGATGGCGGACGCGCTCGCCGCAACGGTCGTGCCCGGCACCGATTATGCGGTTTCGGTCTATTTCCCCGAGACCAGCACACCGCCCGCGCACGCGCAAATGGCCGATGTCGCGCCGGGCGATCAGACGGACCGCGCCGCGCTGAGCGATAGCGTCCACAAGCGCGTTCCCGCGATCGTCTCGCGGATCGACGTGGTCGCGCGTCACGCCGGACGGGTTTTGCTGACGTTTGGCGACTCGATCACCGAAGGCGCCGCCTCGACGCCAGGCGCGTATAGGAGTTGGCCCGACCAACTCGCCCGCCTGTTCGCCGGCGCGCGCGGCGTGCGGTGCTGGTCGGTGGTCAACGCCGGGATCAGCGGCAACCGGCTTCTCCACGACGGGCGCGGCCCCAATGCGCTCGCGCGGTTCGACCGCGACGTGCTGGGGGTGCCGGGCGTGCGCACCCTGGTTGTGCTCGAAGGCATCAACGATATCGGTGCGAGCGCGCAAGCGGAGCATCGCGATCAGGCGGTCAGCGCCGAGGCGATCATCCAAGCCTATCGCGAGCTCGTCGCGCGGACGCGGGCGCACAACATCCGCGTGATCGGCGGCACATTGCTGCCGTTCGAAGGCGCCGCCTATTTCTCCGCCGAGGGTGAGGCGAAGCGACAGGCCGTCAACGCCTGGATTCGCAGCCCTGGGGCTTTCGACGACGTGATCGATTTCGACAAGGCGATGCGCGACCCGGCCAACCCTTCGCATATGGCCAAAGCGGCAGACAGCACCGACAACCTGCACCCGCGCGATGCGGGCTATGCCATCATGGCGAAAACAGCGGCGGCAACGCTGGCGCACGACTCATGCGGCGCATGATGCCGTGGCTCGCCACGCTGCTGGCGCTGACGCCGGTCGCGGCGGCAGCGGCTCCGGTCGCGTGCGATCCGGCCGCGTCCGCGCCGGTCGATCAACTCGACAAGACGTGGTGGGCCACGCGCCATACCGATCTGCTCGCACAGATCGCGCGGCGTCCCGACCCTGAAGTCTTGCTGATCGGCGATTCGATCACGCAGAATTACGAGAAGAGCAAAGCACCCGACGAGAATTTCCAGCCGACCTGGCAGCGCTTCTACGCGCCGCGTCGCGCGCTCAACCTCGGCTTCAGTGGCGACACGACCGTAAACCTGTTGTGGCGGCTGCGGCACGGCGAGATCGACGGCATCGCGCCCAAGGTCGCGGTGATGCTGATCGGCACCAACGATACCGCACAGGGGCGCAACGCGGAGAAGACAGTGTGCGGTGTGCATGCCGACGTGGCCGAAATCAAACGGCGGCTGCCCGACACGCGCATCCTTCTGATCGGTGTGCTGCCCAGCGATATTTCGCCGGCGAAAAGCGCGACCGATGCGGCAGTGAACGCCGGCCTTGCCGCACAGTATGCGGAAGATCCACGTGTCACCTATCTCGACATCGGCGCGGCGTTTCAACGCGGCGGCATGCTCGACACGTCGATCTTCTACGATCCGCGCCTGGCCGACCGCCACGCGCGCGCGCTGCACCCCGACACCATCGGACAAGCGCGCATGGCCGAGGCGATCGAACCGACGCTGGCGGCGATGCTGCACGCGCTGCCGCGATGACAAGCGTCAACACCGTCATCATCCCGGTGCTGCCGCTCGAACAGGATCATTACGACGGGTAGAATTCTGGGCTACAGGGTCTGTGTCGCTGAGCGCCTGGGTTACGCCTCCACCGCCTCGACTCGCGTCAGGCCCAAAGCAAGTCCGGCCGCCTGGGTGATCGCATCGGCGGCGCGGCGCAGCGGCTCGAGCAGGCGTTCGTGGCGCGCGTCGCCATCGGCTCCGATCAATGTCGCGATGGTGAGCGCGGCATTGAGCGGCGCGCCCGCGCTGCCGACCAGCACGCCCATGTCGGCGCTGCCGAGGAAGCGCTCGCCGACCGATTCGGCATAGCCTTCGCGTGTGATCGCGGCGATCCGCGCGAGCTTCTGCTTGCGCGCGGTGGCGGTCATCGCACCCCATTCGGACAGCCGGCCGAGGAGCGCATCGCGCGTTTCGTCCTGCAATCCCGCAAGCAGCAACCGCCCGGAATTGGTGTGGATCGGCGAATGTGTCGAGCCGACCTCGACGGACAGGCGGAAAGCATTGGGGCTTTCCTCCTGCGCCAGCACCAGCACCGCGTCGCTTTGCAGCACGGTGAGGTGGCAGCTTTCGCGCACCTCGTCGGCGAGCGCACGCATGAACGGGCGCGCGGTCGCGACCAGCCTTTCGTAGGGCGAATGGATACGCGCAAGCTGGAACAGCTTGAGCGTGAGCGCATAGCCGCCACTGGTCGGTTCGCGCGCGATGAACCCTCGCCCCTCCAGGCAGGCCAGCATCCGGAACAACTCGTTGGGCTGACGATCGAGCGCACGCGCGAGTTGCGACTGGGTTAGCGCCACCGCCTGATCGGCGAGATACTCGATGATATCGAGGCCTTTTTCGAGCGCCGGCACCATATATTTACGGCGGCGCTCATCGGTCGACAGAGCCTTGTCGGACATCGTGTTCCCTATGCTGACATATCGGATCCCGTGTATCTCAGCATGTGGCAGCGCGACAACGCCCTGATGCGCGAACATCAGTTCGACGTTGAATATTCATACGTACATTGTATGTTTATATGCAAATATCTTCAGGTAGAGACCTAGTGAAGCAGCCGCGCATGCACGCTGATGCGAATTCCACACAGCAGGTACACAACGCCGGCCCGCTCGCCGGGCTTGTCGTGCTTGATATGGCGCAATTCCTTGCCGGGCCGGCGGCGGCGTTGCAGCTCGGCGATCTCGGGGCGCGCGTCATCAAGATCGAACGGCCCGATGGCGGCGATCTCGCGCGCCGGATGTATCTGAGCGACACCGATATCGACAGCCATTCGACGCTTTTTCACGCGATCAACCGCAACAAGGAAAGCATCGCGCTCGATCTCAAGGACGCACGCGACCTGGCGGCGGCGCGGCGGCTGATCGAACAGGCCGACGTCGTCATCCAGAACTTCCGGCCCGGTGTGATCGAGCGGCTCGGCCTCGCCTATGATGTCGTCAGGCAGATCAACCCTGGCATCGTGTATGCGAGCGTGTCAGGTTACGGTCATGACGGGCCGTGGGCGAAGCTGCCGGGACAGGATTTGCTCGCGCAGGCGCGCTCCGGGGTGATGTGGCTGACCGGTACGGCGGCGAGCGGGCCGATACCGATCGGGCTGTCGGTCGCCGACATGCTGGCCGGCCATGTGCTCGCCAAGGGCATATTGGCGCTGCTCGTCCGGCGCGGAGTGAGCGGCGTCGGCGGGCAGGTCGAGACCAGCCTGCTCGAAGTGCTGGTCGATTTCCAGTTCGAGCTGCTGACGACCCATCTCAACGATGGTGGCCGCCCGCCGAGGCGCGCTGCGGCGAACGGCGCCAACGCCTATCTCGCCGCGCCTTACGGGGTGTACGCGACCGTGGACGGGCATCTCGCGCTGGCGATGACTCCGCTTGCACAGATCGAGACGTTGCTCGATCTGCCGGGGCTGGCCGGCGACGGCTTCGCCGATCGCGACGCCCTGCTCGACCGCATCGCGTGCCGGCTGGCGGAACGCACCACCGATGCGTGGCTCACGATCCTCGAACCCGCCGGGATCTGGACCGCGCCGGTGCTCGACTGGCCGGCGTTGCTCCAGGCCGAGAGCTTCCGCGCGCTCGACATGCTCCAGCGGATCGGCACCAAGTCCGGCACGATCCAGACCACGGCCAGCCCGCTGCGGATCGACGGCGTGCGCCCGCTCAGCCCCAACGGCGCGCCCGATATCGGCCAGCATGATGCTGCGATACGCGCGGCATTCGGACTCGATCTCGACTGAGACGATAAGAAAACAGGAGACGGAGATGGTGTTGAAGCAGATTTCCCGCCGCAGCGTCCTCGGCGGCGGCGCGGCGATGACCGGGGCCATGCTCGCACCACCGGCGCTGGCGAAGAGCGATCCGGCGGCGTGGCTGCGCACGCCGTACAAATACAACACGCTCGTGCTCGGCGGCTCGGGCGTGCCGGGCGCGTTCGACGAGAAAGCGGTCGATTGCCCGTTGCTCACACCAAGGCCGCTTCTACCTGACCTATGTCGGCTTCGACGGCACCGGCTACCAGACCGGCATCGCCGTGTCGGACGATCTCATCCATTGGGAGCGGCAGGGCATCATGCTCGCGCGCGACCCCGCCGATCCGGTCACGCGCTACAACGTCGCCTCGGCCTCGATCCTGCGCGAAACCGAGCTGTACTCGCCAGGGCGACTGATTCAGGTCGGCGGCGAGTATGTCTGCGCCTGGCACGCTTATCCAAGCGCCGGTTATGAGGCCGGTCCGGCGGTGATCGGCCTCGCGTTCAGCCGCGATCTCAAGGCATGGCGGCGCGAGCCGCCGATCCTGTTCCCGCAGGATGGTGCGGACTGGGAGCGCGGCGGGCTCTACAAGCCGTATCTCGTCAAGAACGGCGACACGTTCTATCTCTATTACAACGCCAAGACCGCCGA
>Ga0247735_1000956_pt1 | contig 11299 bp, 7 predicted proteins | sample UWRJL178409R2_FD_180934 | JGI IMG/M metagenome (GOLD analysis project Ga0247735, IMG submission 180934) | Plant litter microbial communities from Arlington Agricultural Research Station in Wisconsin, United States - UWRJ-L178-409R-2 | ecosystem: Environmental > Terrestrial > Plant litter >...
TATTCGGAACTCGCTACTGTGCCAAGTGCATCTAGCTGGACCCAAGTTACAAGGTATTTTACCCCACCTGCCGGAACATCCAAGGCTCGTGTATTTCACCTTCTTTCCGCCGTGGGAACATTACAGATTGATGATGCGAGCTTGACGTACGAGCTGACAACTCCGCCGACAACAACAAACCTCGTACCAAACCCTTCGCTTGAAACAGCCACTGGTTCCCCTACTGCACCGGTAAGTTGGTCGAGTAGTAACTGGGGTACGAACACAACTACCTTTAGCTATCCATCAAATGGAAAAACAGGTACGAAAAGCGTTCAGGTGCAAATGACCGCACGTACTGATGGTGATGCAAAATGGTCGTTCGACCCAGTAACTGTACAAGGTAATAAACTGTACGAAATAAGTAACTACTACAAAGCGAATGTACCAACCCGAACAATCATGGTGACGTTCGATGCCGCAAATAACCCAACCTACACCGACCTAACGACGTCTGTGCCTGCTAGCGCGTCTGCATGGGCATTTACCACTAAAACGGTTACAACGCCTGCAAACGCGGTTAAATTAACGGTATACCATGTGCTCGAGGCTGTCGGTACACTGCAAATTGATGACATGAGCGTTGTTGCAGCAACTGCATCCGCAAACCCTATCGCTAATCCTTCACTTGAAACGGCGGGTACTTCAACGACCCCTGCAAGCTGGATTAGTAATAAATGGGGTTCAAATACTGCTAACTTCCAATACATTACAAACGACGGCCATGCTGGTACAAAGAGTGCCAAGGTGACGCTTACGAATTATGTTGATGGCGATGCGAAATGGTATCCACAACCGTTCGCGTTGACTGCCGGAAACCAATATCGTTACACCGCTTGGTATAAAACAAATACCAAAGCACAGGCGGTCGTGATGTTCACCAAGGCCGATGGTTCTGTTACCTACTTTGGTATGCCTCAGCCCTTCCCTGCTAGTAACGGCTCGACTGTATGGCAAAAGTATACTGAAACATTTACCGTCCCTGCGGGTACAGTGAGCGTTTCGCCGTTCCTATTCATTGCAGCGAATGGGTTCCTGAGTGTCGACGACGTAAATGTTGAAGCGTACACGCCAACAGGCTTTACTCGACCACTTGTAACCCTTACGTTCGACGATGGTCATGAAGATAACGCAGCCACTGCCCTACCGGTTATGAATGCTCGGTCGCTTAAATCAACACAATGTTTTGCAACGCAGTATATTCAAGATAACGCGGCTGCACAACAAGCGGTTTCGACGTTCCAGAATAGTGGACACGAAATTTGTTCCCACACTATTACTCACCCCTTCCTGACTTCACTGACGGCAACACAATTAACAACCGAAGTAAAAAACTCGCAAACCTATTTGAAAACCTTAACAGGTGCGCCGGTCAAAAACTTCGCTTCGCCTTACGGTGATTACAATCAAGCAGTAAATACTGAACTAAAGAAGTATTACCGCTCACACCGTACTGTTGATGAAGGCTATAACTCGAAAGATAACTTCGATGCCTATCGAGTGCGTGTTCAGAATATGAAGAACACGACAACACTGGCTGAGTATCAATCGTGGATTAATCAAGCTAAGGCAACGAACACCTGGCTGGTATTGGTATACCACCGAGTGCCAGTTACTGGTGCAACCGATGTTGAAGAATTCGATACACCGTTTGCAGACTTCACTCCACAAATGGATGCATTAGTAGCCAGTGGTGTTACGGTGAAAACCTACGATGCCGCGCTGGATGAATTAACAGCCCAGCTGCCATAGTTGTACCGTGACACGAAAAACCCCAGCCTTGGTGCTGGGGTTTTTTGTTATCGATTACCCGTGTATTCATAGAAAGAAATATCGGCTACTTCAAGGCGCCAGTTTGCTTCGTCGGCGTCATTAATTTCTCCGATTGTTTCTTCGTCTTTGCCGCCCATTGCTAAATTAAGAATTGGATATAGCTCGTTGCGATTACCAAAAGGCCAATCATTCGGGTCGTTCGATTTCTTGATGAAACGGTGGTACGGCACATTGTCGAAGGTTAAATATAATACGTCAGGGGTAATTTCGACTCCATATTTATGGAAGCTGTGCGTAACATCGTTCACGGGAATTGCTTTCGTCGACATACCGTTGTAGGTATGGATGGTGCTTGTTACGATGTTTGGGTTTTTACCATAAAATTCTAGAATATCTATTTCGCCATTACGCAGATAAAATTTATCTTTTTCGCGCTCTTTTTCTGTGAAATTTTTATTTAAAGTGTGAACTTCATTTCCGGATAATAACCAGAAGGCTGGCCAAGTGCCTTCGCCCTGGGGCATTTTCATAACCGCCTCAAGCTTTCCATATTCAAAGCTGAGTGAGTTACGTGTATCGATTCGTCCTGAAGTGTATTCAAACGTTTTTCCCTCGGGGTCATCTGGGTATCGGTAATCACGTTTATGGGCTTCAATGACTAAGCCTACTCCCGGTTCAATACGCACATTCTCGCGCCAATCGGTATACCCTTGCTCTTCGTTATTGTAACCGGGAACCTTGGCTGAATTTTCATAGTGCCAAAGGTTCGTGTCTAAGGTTGCGCGACCCATTTCCGCAAAGTTTTGCTGCCAATCGGGTGTTTTACTGAATTCTACTGAGCGTTCGTAATCAGGCTTTGGGCGTATCACTTCGTACGTCAATCCACCAGCTAAAGCTGCGCCCACGACAAACCCGGCTGTCTTTAAGAAAGTACGGCGGGATACGGATTTCTCCTTCTCAGGTTCCGGACCTTGGGTTTCCATGCACCTATTATATCACTGTAAGAATCATTCAAGTGATGTATCGATTGTCCGTCCACGTATGTCGAGTGACAGTACCTACTCAGCAGTTGGAGGGGTGGATGCTTGGTTCTGGCCATCTGCTGGATTTGCGCCAGTTGATGGTTTTCGCTTGCGGGTTCGCTTGCGTTTCTTCTTTACAGGCGCGTCGCCTTCGCTACCAAATGCTGTTGCTGGTGCCGGGCCATCATTATTTTGAGTGACGCTTAGTTGTTGGACACCCTGGATTGGGTTACGAGGCGCGTTCTGTGGTGTTTCTGGGGTTTGAACTGTATTGCTGACAGCTTTCGCGCCGGCATCAATTGGCCACTGCTTCGCCTGGCTTTGAGACTGTGGGCGTTGCGGCGCACGGTTGTTGCCTTGGCCTCCGCCTCCCCCGCTACTATTGCCAGCAGCTTGTTCAGCCATTTGTGCCTTCACATCTTTGCTAATCTCTTCTTCAACTTCAGCGCGGTTTCGGCTGTACAGGCGTCGAGTGTTTTCAATAATACGGCCAGTGTTATCAATCTGCTCTGGAGGCAATGTAAGTGTTGTTGCACTAAAGGCTGGTGTCTTCTCACCTGCTACAACCATGTTCACGATAAAGTGACGGTTGTGCATTTGTAGTAAGTCATTTGCTTCGAATTGTGGTTCGAATTGTTTTGCTAAAATTGGCGAGTCATCGGCAGATACACGGAAGGAAATCATGGTACCGACGTTACCGAATACGGCGTCACGCACAGTGTCGGTCATCTGTGAAATGTACTGGTTAGCGACGGTTAGGTTAAGTGCATATTTACGAGCCTCAGACAGAATAGTTGCGAATGAATCAGTTGCGAAGTTTTGGAATTCGTCTACGTAGAGGTAGAACGGACGACGGTCGGCGATGTTTGGAATATCACTACGGCTCATGGCAGCAAGCTGAATTTTTGTTACCAAGAAAGCACCAAGAATTGCCGCGTTGTCTTCACCAATAAGACCCTTTGAAAGGTTCACGATAAGAATTTTACCCTCGTCCATAATCTCGCGAATGTTAAAGGTAGATTTTGGTTGGCCGATAATATTACGGATAGTTGGGTTGGCAGTAAAGGCACCAACCTTGTTGAGCACCGGTGCGATAGCTTCAGCTTGGAACTTATCATTCCAGCTGGCAAACTCAACGTTCCAGAATTGCAGCACGACGGTGTCAGTACAGTACGCCAAAGTTTCTTTACGGAACTTCTTGTCAGTAAGCATGCGCGTAATATCAAGCATGGTTGTAGTTGGGCGGTCCAAGAGCGCAAGAATAGTGTAACGAAGAATGTATTCCAAACGTGTCCCCAGCTATCGCCGAACATACGTTTAAGTACACCAATAACTTCTGAGCTAATGTTGCTCTTTTGTTCTGGGTTCGTTACTTCAAGTGGGTTAAACCCAAGTGGGTACGCAGTGTCGGCTGGGTTGAAGTACACAACGTCTTGCATACGGCTGCCGGGAATAAAGCGCATGTTGTCGACGGCAAAGTCACCGTGCGGGTCGATGATTGCATAGCCGTGGCCATGGAAGATGTCGCTAAGGGCGAATAGCTCAAGTAGACCAGATTTACCAGCACCGGTTTGTCCAATGATGTATACGTGACGAGAACGGTCTTGTCGAAGCATTCCGAATTGGTGGTTGATGCCACGGAAGTTTGTTAAACCAAAGGCGCTGATGTTTTCATCAACGGTAGTGTCGCCTGTGATAATAGGAAGCTTCGCAGGCGGCTCGGCAGTTTTAGAAGTTGCCCAAACAATGTTCGGTGTTTCCACGCTGGTGTGTGGCAAGTGGTACACACTGGCAAGCTCTTCAATATTGAGGATGTAGCTTCCGCCGCCAAATGAACGTTCACGGTACGCAACAAGGTCTTCTTTCTTGAAGCTCGCGTTACTCGATTTAAACCCATTTAAGTTCGTACTGTTGAACTGCTTGAAAGTACCAACAATCGCCTGCATTTGCTGGCGAGCATTAACGGTACTATCACCTAAGTAAGCGATACGAATTTTCACTTCATAACCAAGCTTTGTTGCTTTCGTTTCAGCTTCAGAAATACGAGTTTTGTCGCGGTCGCTTAGTTCTTTGATAGTGACCGTGCCGCCGGCGCCAGCTTCAGGTGGTTTCCAGAGTGCTTCAAGCATTTGCGGTACCCAAGTAAAGCCCAATTTGATTGAGCTGCTTTTGCCATCGCGTACACCCTTCACCCATTTGCTGGTTTGCTTGTGCCAGTCATCGGCAAGAGGACGGGCTAAAATTTGTACCCAGATTTCTTCACCGGTTGCTTCAAGCTTCGCTAACGTTCCAGTAATACCAGCAAGCGGGTCTACTTCGAAGTTTTGAAAAGATTTAATAGGCAGGAAATCAGTTTCAGATAGTACGATGTCAGTCGTGTAGACGACGCCGTGTTCGCGCTCGTGAGCGGTGTAATCTTCATCAGCTGCACGAATTTGCACTGTTGGGTACTGTGAGTAAATTTGGCCTTCAACAAAGCTGCGAAGGTTTTTAGGAACCCATACGTAGAAACGAATCTGCCCGTTAACTGAAGCAAACTCAAAGCTGAGGTGTTCTTGCACTCCCCCATTTTCTTTCAGTTCTTCTTTGTCACGCAAAATACCGTGAAGGCTGGCGAACATTTGCTCGGCAGCAAGTTCTTGTTTGTCGTTCGTTTTAGGAATTTCGAGGATAAGTAACACGCCGTCCATGTTGGCGATTACTTCGGCTTTTTTGTAGTTTTTCCAGGTAAGATAAGCCAACACTAAGACAATCGGTAGCCAGACGTACCATTGAAGTAAAAATGTGAAAAATAAGCCGATGAATTCCATAGTTGTTTCTATTCTCGCACCTCTGAAGTTTTAAGGCAACATGAGCGTTATGATATCTTGTTATTATAGCATAAATAGTTTAAAAAAGCAATAAAAGAGGCCCCGTAAGGCCTCTATGTGAATGTATATTGCGATTAAACTTCTTCAGCTAAGATGTACGTTGCTTTTGCAACTCGCTTGAACTGTGACTTGCTTTGAAGGTTAAGAAGAATTGTCGTTTCCTTAACTTGGCGGCTTTTGAGAACTCGCTTAACGATTTCGTCACGGTGAAGTGGCTCTTTCGCGTCTTTTAGGACACTAGAGATGATATCACTAACGGTACCCTTGCTGTAACCCCAGTTGTCGAGGGCGTAAATACCACGGCCGATAAGGACAAAGCGCTTGTCTTTGATAAGTTCGTTGTGGATAGCTTGAGTTGTAACGTCTTTGCGTTTGAAAGTACTGCCTTTGATTGACTTAGCAATCTCAGAGAAGTGCATAGGCTTTTTGTTGTCCGCGAGAATAACGTAAATTTTGTCACGAATATTCTTAGGGTTAACAGTTGGCCATTTTGTAAGACCCCATGAGTCTTTAAGGTGTGCAAGTTGCTTGCTGATGCTTGCAAGTGCGCTTACTTGTGAAGGGTGCTCGTAGTTAAGCTTGTCAAAAAGTTGGTCAACGCTTTGTGGTTCTTTTGCTTCTTTAACAGTTGCAACGATTTCGTCGACACGGCCTTTAAGCTTCTTCTCGTCACCGTAATCAGCAATGGCAACAGCTTGGAAGTAGTTGTCATTTTCATCAAGAGTTGTAAGGCCAGGAGCCAAAGTAGCGATGAATGCAACGTGCGCACGTTCTTGTTGGTTAGTAGCTTTGCCATAGATTTTATCAGCAAGGTCTTGGGTGCGAGCAGCGCGGCCGTTTTCGCTTAATGTACGGATGAAAAGCTTCTCGAGTTGAGAAACGGCATCTGTTTTACCATCTTCGGCAGCGATTTTAAGGCGGATAAGAATAGCCTTTTCAAGTTGACGAACACGCTCACGAGTAATTCCAAGGAGTTCACCAATTTGTTCAAGTGTTTCGCGGCGGTCGTAAAGTCCAAAACGGCGTGTAATAATTTCACGTTCGCGTTCTTGGTCGATGAGGGCAATAACGTCGCTGACCCCGGTTTTGAGGTCGATTTGTTTGGTTTCAATTGCAGTATCGGTCATGTATTGTATCTTTCTTTCCACCACACCACAGGTAATTAAAATCTATTAAGTATTTACATCATTATATAAGATAATATGAATAATGTCAAAGACTTTATATATTAATTCAATTATAGCATAAATTCGACAGTGTATGTACATAGTGTTGTGGGACTTTTAGTTATCCACAGTATGTGGTCTAGTAGGTAAGCATAAGCGGTACAACTCCCCTATTTTGGGTATGAAAAAGGGCGACATTGCTGCCGCCCTTTCCCTGTAAAGCTGTGGTTATTTGTTAGTACTCGTCATTCGTGGGCGGTGTTGGCGTGTTGACGTCTGTGTTGTCGTTGAGGACTTCACACGGCTGTTCGGTCTCGACCGAAATTGACTTCATGTCGAGACTAACGCTGAACTGAGCACCTGTACCTTTGAAGCGCGATGCCATAGCCTGCACCAGTTCATCACCGTTCACCGTCACACCGTAGGTGCTGCAGTAGAACGAGTAGTGGTACTTGGCTTGGGCGGACACGTTGCCGACGGTTGCCTTGTAGGCAACCCAAGCAGGTTCGTTGTTTGCCCAGGCTTGGGTAACTCGCGAATCTGCTTCGATGAACGACTGTCCGGTGAGCTCGTAGTGGACCTTGGGAAGCGCACCTCCATTGGCCTCTTGCGACAGCACGCTGTAGACGTAGTCGTAGACGATCTCCTGCACCGACATTGCACTGAGACTATTGGGGTTGAGCCCAATTCCCTTGGCGATGTGCTCGTTGTAGTAGGCGACGATTTCGGGGAATTCGGGGAACTTGTCCCAGTTGAGCGAAGCCGAAACGGTGTACGGCTTGCCTTCCACCTCGACGGTGTCGTTGAGCGTGATGGCGTCGAAGGGTTGGTACCCTCCTCTGTTGCCACTCTCGATTTCGGTGTCCTTCGAGGTGTAACCCTCTTCGAACTGCACCTTGCCATCGCTGTCGATGTACTTGGTGATGAAGCCAGTGTCCTCGTTGACATAAATCAACGCGGGCTTGGCGGGCTCGCCCTCCGGGAGGTTGTAGTCGTACTCATTGGTGGTGTCACCGAAAAGCGAACAGCCAGCGAGGCTGACGACGAGTGCCGCTGTTGCGGTAATGGCAAGCAGTGCAGAACGCATGGTCTTCATAATGTCTCTTCTCTAACAGTAGTTAAAAGGGAAAGTTGAATGGTGAACGATATAACAAATAAAGCTTTAAGGGGCAAAGTATGGGGTGTGAAACACTCAACAAAACTTAACACATATATGATAGCATAAACGTCATAAAAAGTCAATATATGAGGTTATTTTTTTGGTATCAAATAGCCCCTTTCGTAGAGGACGCGGAGTCTGCTTTCGCAGCGTTCACGCATCCCCTACTCTGGGGGCTTGATTGGTCATGGTTCAGTTGCTACGAGGTGTGATGTTCCTGGCGGTTCCAGTCCGGGTCGTCATCCGCTTGGCCGGTACGAACTCGTTCGTTGAACTGCTCCTGAGTTTCCTTCAGGGGTCTACGATCGATTTTGTACCACTCGATGCGCGCCCACCAGGTGAACACGCTTGCGATGGCCAGCATCAGGAATGCTTGCAGGAAGTTGAGCTGAAGTGCGTGGGCGAAGCTCAAAAGAGCCACTCCGGCGGCAATCATGGTCAACGACCAGAAGTAAATCTGCATGAACTGCCGCTGCGGGATGCTTGGCGTCTTCTCTTGTACGTGCTGCACGAGCGTCAGCCCTGCAGCCATGAGAAACACGGCGAGCGACACTCCGATGAGGAGTGCACCCAGTACTTCCAGAATGATAGCTCCGATGATATTCATTTCTAGCCTTTCTAGTACGTAGTGATACTGTCGAGCAACTGAATTGTGAAGGTATCCATCTCTACTCGTCCTTACGTGGAGTATAACGACTGGAATTTCCAGCCGAGAAGAATATGTGAATTATAAAATCTTACCTCTATAAAGTCAATAGAGGGGTGGTATTGTTATTTTACCGCAGCAGTACGAGTAGCTTTGACTGTCTTTGGCTTCGCAGCTTTTTTCGCTGGAGCTTTCTTTTTTGCGGCAGGTTTCTTCGCTGTTGTCTTCTTCGCAAAGCGTCCTTTTGTTTTCGCAGCTGGTGCATCGGCAATCATTTGCTTGGCTTGTTCGTGAGTAATTTCCTCAGGCTTTTGGTCTTTAGGAATCTTGGCATTCTTTTTACCATCAGTAATGTACGGGCCATAGCGACCATTCAATACTTTAATACCGTCACCGAAGTCAGAGATGTTTTTGGCAGCCTCTGTAATAAGCTTTTCGTTATACAGTTCGATAGCTTGCTCAAGGGTGATATCGTGCGGGTCGATAGGTTTAATACTAACGAAGAGTTTATCAACTTGAATGTAAGGACCAAAACGACCGATGTTGGCTTTAATAACCAAGCCGTCTTTCGTCTCCCCTACCACGCGTGGAAGTTGGAAAGCTTTGAGGGCTTCTTCGAGAGTAACAGTTTCAATACGTGCACCCTTTGGCATTGGAGCGAAGGTTGGTTTTTCTTCGCTTTCTGTATCGCCAAGTTGCAGCATAGGACCAAAGCGACCAAAGCGGGCGTAAATCATTTTGCCACTCTTAGGGTCGGTACCAATTGGAGTAGATTGTGCAACCTTTGAGCGGTCGATGTCACCAGCACCTTCCACGAGTTTGTGGAATGGTTTGTAGAACTTATCAAGCATGACGTTGCGAGCTAACGCGCCAGCTGCGATTTGGTCAAAGTCTTGTTCAACTTCAGCAGTGAAGCCAAAGTTCACAATTTGCTCGAAGTGTTCAGTTAAGAAATCGCTCATCATCATACCGATAGAAGTCGGGACAAGCTTGCCACGGTCTGCACCGGTTTTTTCTTTCACTACTTCGCGTAAAACGTCGTCGCCAGGTTTAACGCCTAATGTAATAACATCGCGCTCGTCGCCTTCGCCTTCGCCCTTTTCGACGTAGTCACGAACTTGGATAGTATTAATAATAGTTGCGTATGTAGATGGACGGCCAATACCGAGTTCTTCAAGCTTCTTCACAAGTGAACCTTCAGTGAAGCGTGCCGGTGGACGGGCAAACGTTTGGCGGGCATCAGCGTGTTCGAGTTGTAAGTTATCGCCAGTAGACATTGCAGGAAGAATGTCTGGGTCTTTTTTGCCAGCGCCGTATACTTTTAAGAAACCAGGGAAAATAATAACTTCACCCTTCGCTTCGAATGTTTTTTCAGAAGTACTAATGTTAATAGTAATAACTGTCTTTTCAAGTTTCGCAGGGGCCATTTGGCTGGCGAGTGTTCGACGACGAATAAGGTCGTAGAGTTTTTGGTCGTACTCGTTAGAGCTTCCGCGTTCAGCAGCCATGTCAGTTGGACGAATTGCTTCGTGGGCTTCTTGAGCGCTTGAAGACTTTGTTTTGAATTGGCGAACTTGTGAGTATTCTGCACCAAATGCACTGGTGATGTAGCTTGAAGCGGCAGCGATTGCTTGGCCACTAAGCGTATTCGAGTCGGTACGCATGTAGGTAATTTTACCTTCTTGGTAGAGCTTTTGAGCGCTGCTCATGGTAGCGCGGGCACCGAAGCCTAACTTGCTGTTGGCTTCTTGCTGCAAGGTACTTGTCGTAAATGGTGCACCAGGGTTACGAGTACCAGGGCTGGTGGTGACATTAGATACGCTAAAGGTAGCGTTTTTTAGTGAAGCAAGGAAGGTTTGGGCCTCTTCTTCAGTTTTAAACTTCTGTGGAAGTTCGGCTTTTACTAGTTCGCCACTTTGCATAAATTCCGCAGTGACCTTAAAAATGAATGAGCCTTCGAAGCCTTGGATTTCGCGTTCGCGTTCAACAAGCAAACGCACTGCAGGAGATTGCACGCGCCCAGCAGATTTACCGCCAGGGACTTTCTGCCAAATAACCGGGCTGAGCTCGAACCCTACAAGGCGGTCAAGAATTTGACGAGCTTGTTGCGCTTGAACAAGTTCCATGTCGACAGTACGAGGAGATTTAATGGCCTCTTCAATAGCTGATTTAGTAATTTCGTGGAAAACAATACGCTTTGTTTTTGTTGGGTCGAGGCCAAGTACTTCGCAAAGGTGCCAAGCAATCGCTTCACCTTCGCGGTCTTCATCGGTTGCAAGCCAAATCTCGCTTGCAGTTTTTGCTGCGCGCTTTAATTCGGTAATTGTTTTTTTCTTTTCTATATCGATTTCATATGTAGTGTGGAAGTCGTTGGCGACATCGATTGGTGGTGTGCCGTCTTTGGTTTTCTTGGCAATAGAGCGTATATGACCAACACTGGATAGTACGGTAAAGTCACTACCGAGGTATTTCTCGATGGTTTTAGCTTTTGCTGGGGGCTCTACGATAACTAAATTCTTGCTCATATATATTCTATTGTACGTTTCTATTCTTACATTTTTATGTGATGAATCGTTTATTAGCTAAACACAAGGCCTGACTTTATACAAATTACTATCATTTGT
>Ga0247735_1000958_pt1 | contig 11281 bp, 5 predicted proteins | sample UWRJL178409R2_FD_180934 | JGI IMG/M metagenome (GOLD analysis project Ga0247735, IMG submission 180934) | Plant litter microbial communities from Arlington Agricultural Research Station in Wisconsin, United States - UWRJ-L178-409R-2 | ecosystem: Environmental > Terrestrial > Plant litter >...
TGTGTGTATTCAGGGCCTTTGTTTGTAAAGGTATGTAATACAGCACCTGGAGCAGAAGATTGTGAGCTTCTTATTTTTATAGTTGCATTGTTCATTCTTCCTAACAGCATGGTATGTAATGTAAAATCCGTAAGGGTAAAGGTAGTGTTAGCAGGAACAATAAAATCATCAGCTAAGGAAAGTATTTGTCCGAAGTAAAGGAAAGATACTCCATCCTGGTGGTTATTTGAGGCATTAGACTGGTTACAGTCCACGCCATAATCCGGTAAGGTCTCGCCCGAATCTGCACAGTTACCCATTATTTGGAATACTTTACTGTAGTATCCGCCGCCGCCCCAAACTACATTTCTAAACCTGTCATATCCTTTTACAAAATCAAAAACGCCGGCTGTTTGGGTTTGTAATCCAATTTCCCATCCTACAGCAGTTGAATCGCCGGGGGCTGCAGCTAATTCTACAAAATATTTACCCTTAGGGAATACATGATCTGTAGGCAGGTCTACAGTAATCGTATAAGCGTCAAAAGCTTGCCCGTTTACCTCATAAGCCAGCTCCTGGCTTGTGGGTACAACATTTGTAAACGTTTCTATAACTTCTCCCGGCTGTCCGCTCACACTTGTGTAAAAAGTAATGTTTACATAGGTAACATCGGCCGATCCTTTTAGCACATTAAAGTTAATACTGTTAGCTGTAAATATGGTGCCAAAAGGTACGTCAAAATCGGTAGCTCCTGAATATTCATTATTTGCAATGCCTGCAGATATATTCTCTCCGTTGGCGGTATTATTTGAAATGGTACCGTAAGCACAGGTTTCCTGCGCAGATGAAAATAGCGACGCCGCTAATAATAACGTTGTAAGTAGTAGTTTCTTCTTCATAACTGATAGTTTTAGTTTCAGTTCTAAAGGTAGATAAAAGAAGATGCTGAGAATTTTGTAAGTCTTTCAAAATATCATATTTCACAACACAATAAAAAATAAAATACTGTAAAACAATGTTTTATAATTATGCAACAGATTGGTTCGCTGTATTGCTTTCTTCTTCTCTTAAAAATACTGATGGGGAAATTCCCGTTACTTTTTTAAAGACAGTAGAAAAAGCACTGTGCGAAGTGAAGCCACAATCTTCGGCAAGGTAGCTTATTTTGTATTTTTCATATTCCTTATGGGTATGTATCTTATTACAGATGTACCTAATGCGTAGCTCGTTGATATACGTATTAAAATTTTTGTCTTTTTGCAATTTTATAACTGCCGAAAGGTATGCAGGATTGGTTTTAAGACTTACCGCAAGCATAGAAACTGTAAGTTTGGGATTACGGAATCCCTCGGCTTCTTCAAATTTTTGCAAACCCGCTAATATCTCTTCCTCTACTAATGTAGGAACCGTATATATAGATTTTGTGTCTTCTTCTATATTCTCATCTGCAGCGGGTAAAATCTCAGCCTGCGTTTTTAACTTTTTTATTATAGACTGATATACTAAGCGTTCCCTTTTTTTCTTTTGGTTAATATAAATAATGATAGAAAGGCTAATTATAATCACACCAATGATACTGTAAATAAGCCAGCGGTTATTTTTTTCCGACTCCTGTATTGATGCCGAAAAATCTTTTTGCTCTACGTTAAATGCTGTATTTATTGCTTTTAGCTCATTGCTTTTTACCGTATCCCGCAGTGCAATGTGTTTTTCATTATATACTGTATAGTTTGTATTGTCGCCAATGTACTTGTAGTCGCGCGAAAGGGTAAGGTAAACATCTGTTTTAAGGGTGATTATGTCAAAATCAGGATTTTTTAATACCGCCTGTAATGTATCAATAGACCTTTTGTACTCACCTCTCAGGCTGTATACTTCTGCAAGCGAAGCATTAATAAAGTACTTAAGATCGGTTTCCTCATTGCCTTTTTTTGCAAGAGCTTTAGTAAGGTAGATTTCGGCAGAGTCTAATTGTCTTAAGTACTTATAAGAATTACCAATGTTGTAAAGCGACCGCCTGTAATGGTAATTACTCCGGTCTATATTTTTTACAAGATTAAATTGCTGTAACGACTGTTTGTAATTGTTATTTGCCCCTTTAAAATTTTTGTCATTCAGGTCGAGGTTTCCCAATTCAAGGTAGCTTAACGCCTTTAAACGGAATTTTTTATCACCCGGCGGCATCTTTTCTATTTGTTGTATGGCCTTATTTAAGTATGGCCTGGCTTTTTCTGTCAGGTTAAGGTGCGAGTACAGGTTTGCTATAGACCCGTATCCCTGGGCCATCATTTCAGGGTCGGCAGATTTTTCTGCCACATCTTTTGCCTTAAAGGCATAAGATATAGATTTGTTGAGGTTGTTTGCCAGAAAATACATAATAGATATTCTCTCCAATACATCAAACTTCTGGTTGTATGATGAGGTATTGTTTATAATATAATTTCCTGTCTGCAGTATATGAGTAGTATCTTCTATGCGAATGGTCATGAAAACTGCCTGTGCGCTGTCTGCCTGTTTTTGCAGTTTATTTTGTGCAAATACAGGGGAGATCAATAATAAGAATATGGTTAAAAATATGTAAGTGTACTTAAACATCAACAGTTGCTTTATCTGAGGCTTTCGGCAGGCATAAACCAACTGCCGGTAAAGCGATAAATTTAGCAAATATTACCTTGTATACACAAGCAGAAATTTGTTTAATGTACAATTGCCGATTTGTTTAAAATTATGCCAACTTAATAAAGTATTAAAAATATCCTATTTGAATATAGAGTATTTAAAAGTAATAGTTGAACATAATACCTATTCCTGTAGCGGCCTTAGGGTATTGCTGTAGGTAACAATAAACGTGGTTTCGCCACCCGGATTTTTCATGAGGTAAATAAACTTATATTTAGCGGCATCCTTAGCTAACAGCACAAACTCCTTTTTTGTAAGGTTATCGTATATTTTAGTATCCACCGTATTATCTATACGGGTTTTATCTGCAATACCTGTTTTAAGATTAGATATTACATAATCGCTGTACAATTTTTTTGTACCGTTGCTCACTACGATTTTTTCTCCTTTAAAATTTTGGGTAAAAACCAGTACCGAGTAATTTGCCCCCGTTGCCTTAAGGCCTTTTAGTACCTTGGCTTTCTCTGTTGCCGTTGCCGCTCTAAAATCGTCGCGGTAACGCACTTCTACCGTCTCTTTTACAGGAGAGGTAGTTGTTTTAGAGCTTTTACACATTGTAAAAAGCAAGAGCAGAGGAAGTATAAATAGTATCTTTTTCATGAAAAAATTATTGTATCAAATTTAAAAGTACTGCTTAGGTTTTGGTTATCACAACCGTTTATGATATAAATAACAAAAGGCCTCCTTTGCAGGAAGCCCTTTGCGAAACTTAACTTATCTAACTAACCCGAAAAAAATTATTCTTTAACCAGTTTTACAGTGCTTTGCCTGTTAGCCGCATCTGTAACTTTTACAAGGTACATGCCTTTGCTTAGCGAACTTACATCATAAGAGTGACCCGCTGCATTTGCACCAAAGCTTTTTACCAGCTGGCCTGTTATAGCATATACATCTACTTTTGCGGCAGGAATGTTTACACTAAACTGTGTGTTGGCAGGGTTAGGATACAATGCTGCCTTAGGAGTAACAACTGCTTCGTTACCTAGTAGATTTGCGGCTCTGTTGCCCAATATCCTGAAATCACCTGGTTGCAGTGTAATTGTAGTTGTACCCGCTGCAACAATGCTATTATCCATAAGGTTATACCAGTCGCCTGCAAGAGGTAAATTTGTATTAACAGTTTGTGCAATAGTATTAAAGTTAGCCACAATAATAACCGATTTTAATAGGTCATCTCCAAGAGTATTGTTAGTAATATCAATTCTTGGTGTAAGTGAGCCCGATGATACCGTAAATGTTGTGGTATGAAACACCTCGTTGTTTAGCTTAAGGCTGTTTATTTGCGCCCAGGTATTGTATACCGCCATTCTTTCGGGGTTTGTAGTATACCCAATTTCCGATGGGATAGGTTTAGGGTCTGTGCGGCATGCATTATTATATGAAGTATCCGGACAACGGTTTATACCATAATCATAACCAAGTTCGCCAAACTGCCATATCATTTTAGGCCCCGGTATTGGTAAAAAAATTGCACCTAATGCTTTTATTCTCTCTAAAGCAGTCGCAAGATTGCGGGCATCATAACCGCCAAAGGTATTGCCGTATAACAGGTTTTTATACATAAGCCTTTCTTCGTCATGGCTTTCGGCATAGCCTACAACCCTTGGCGCGGTAAAGCCCTTGTTTTCAAAATCTATGTTGTTAAAGTTGCTATTATCTGCATAACCCATAGTAAGCTGGTTGTATGCAGGGTTAAAATTACCCCACAGCATAATGCCTTTGCCTTCGCTTACACGGTAGTTTGCCCACTCTGTCTCTTCTGCGGCAGAGCTGTTTGCACCCGTGCCTACACCAAGATGTTCAAATATTACATAAAAATCAGGGTCTATATTCCACTGGTAATCGGCATACTGTTTAAGTATGGCAACCCTGTCTGCATTATAAGCATTAGTACATGTTTCGTTATTGGTACAGTTTTGTGTAAAGCCTTTTGTAAGGTCCCAACGGAAACCATCTATTTTAAAATCGTTCATCCAGTGCTCTATAGTGCGCTCTGTATAATATTGTGTAAGTAGGCTCTGGTGGTTAAGATCTGTACCCACGCTATAGCTGTGTGTGGCCACAACATTACAATATGGGTTCTCTGTAGTGGTATCTCCATAACCATCTCCATCCGGGTCGTTTGCCCACATGCGGTTAAGTGGCGAGCGGCCGTAAACATGGTTTAAAGCAACATCGAGTATAACGGCAATGTCATTTTGGTGGCATAGGTCTATAAAAGCTTTCATGCTGTTTGCAGTACCATAAGCTTTATCGTTTGCCATGTGAAATGCCGTGTTGTAACCCCACGATATGTTACCTTCAAACTCCATAACAGGCATTAACTGTATAGCGTTTATGTGCAGGCCTTTAAAGTAATCTATTTTTGCAGCGAGCCCGTCCCACGTTTTTTCATTGTCAAAATCCCTTACTAATGTTTCATAAATAATAAGGTCTTCTTTAGCAGGGCGCGTAAAATTTGTTGCCTGCCAAACGTAAGGTGTTTGTGCTGTTTGTAATACAGAGACATCAAAGTTTTGCCCTGCCGGATATACCGGAAGGTTAGGGTACTGATCTGCCGTAAGGTAAGGGTCATCTGATGATGAAAGTACTAAGGTAGAAAACGGATCGGCTGTTTTTACTAAATCCTGAGAGTTTGTAAAAGGGGTTTGGTCTACCACCCAGTACTGAAAAGTTTCTACCTGGCCTGCTGTAAGGCCTGTTAGCTCTAACCAGAATTTTCCTGTAGCAGCATCTTTTTTCATAGCATGCGCCGATGATGGCTGCCAGTCGTTAAAGCTGCCTGCTACATATACAAAATCTTTACCGGGTGCATTAAGCACAAGGGTAGCTTTAGTAGCATCTGTAGCATTATAGTTTATACCATCTTTTACATTTGCCGGTAATGTTGCGGTAACTGTGTTAGGATTTACTACAACACTAAAGTTTCTTACAGCAACCTCTGTTCCCGATGTTACTGTTAAAGTATAGTTTTGATTTGCCGTAATATTAGTTTGCGTATAGCTGTAGCTTGTTGTAGCTGTATTTACATTTACAGTAGCGCCATTAGCTGTTAAACTATAACTTGCATTACCTCCTGTATTTGTAGCACTAACTGTAAAGCTTGCTCCGGAGTTTATAATGGTCGTGCTGTTTGCAGCAGGTGCCGTAAGGTTTACCTGAAAAGCACCTACAGGTAAAAACGTATCTGTGGTTTGGGGGCTGTTTGTTGCTGCCCTTAGCACAACACAAATCTCTGAAATAGTGCTGGTAGCAGGCACGCCAAAGTAGGTATACAAATCTGTACCCAGTGCAAGGCTGTAATTAGTACCCGATACTAATGTTAACGCAGGCTGTACGTTATTTTGACCCCAGTCTCCTATAACGCGCTGCCAGCGTGCCCCATTTACAGTAACACCTATGTGTGCATATATAGTACCTGTATAGCTGGCCAGCGGCGTGTCCGCTTTATTAAAGTTTAGTGTAACAGGAGCATTGGCAATGGCAGGCGAGGGGCTGGTAGTAATTTGCCCATAGCTAAAGGTGCCTAATACTAAAAATAATAATAGTATAATTTTTTTCATATATAATCAATTAATAAAAGGCTGCCCTGTATAAGGGCAGCCTTTATATAAATATTTATGGTAAACGTTCTATAGTATACGTGTATGCTCTTGGGCTGCTAAGATCTAATGTAATCTTATAATTAGCAGCAGCAGCAATACCAATATTGCTTCCGCCATATACTAATGTGCCATCTGTCTGGTTGGTTACAGTATCGCCAAGGTTGTAGGTCCAGGCGTTGTTAGCCCTGAATTTCCATCCATCAGATGGTGCGTTTTGTGCTACCATTGCAGCAGTAATGGTCCATTTTTTAGTAGCAGGATCATATGTCATAGGTGTGCTGTTCTCCCATCCGCCCGGTGTGGCGTTACCTACAATACCCCAGGCAACCGGCGTTAATGTATAGTCTAAAGTAGTGGTGTTCACTTTTACAAGATAATAACCAGGATCTGCGGTAATAGCGCTGCCTGTTGCAGATATTTTACCATCTGCATCTCCTTTACCATAGTTTGTACCATTTGCATTGGCCTGGGTAGAAAATTTAAACCCGTTAGATCCAGCCGCAATGTATACGTATCCTTCAAAATTTGGATCTCCGTATTCAGTTGCCATAAGTAGCGGTGCAGTTGTAAAATCTGTACCATAGCCACTACCTTCCTGAAAGGCACCATTTACCCATAATTTCGGAGTTTCTGTAGTATATGGCGTGATTATCATCTCTACAGTGTTACTGTATACTACTGCATCTCCTACATGGGCTTTTATCCTTACCCTAAAGTTAGCCGTAGCAAACGGGGTAGCATTTATGCGTAGTAAAGCGGCGTTTAACAAACTGTTAGATGCAGCAAGCTGTAAAGTACCGTTAGTAGTACCAATAACTCCCGGAGTAGCAAAGTCAGTGTCTGCCTCTGTAGCTATTTCTACATCATAAACAGGAATTATACCTGCACCAAGGTTAGCTGCCGACCATACAAAACGTTCTGCCAGTACATCCATATTTTCCGGACTTAGTACATATACATTTCCTTCTTCGGGAGCGCTTAATACCGGTGCTTCGGCTACAGCCACAACCGGCCTGTCTTCTAATTCGTCTGTACAAGATACTGCTGCAAATAGTGCCAGTATCGCTATTATTGAATTTTTAATTGTTTTCATGGGTTTCATTACAATTTATATTTAATTAGTAACCTGGGTTTTGTATTAATAATGGGTTTGCAGCAATTGCATTAGATGGTATAGGGTAAATGTTCCTAAAACCGGCTGTAGGGCTTCCGCTTGCGGTATTTCCTTTCCATGGCCATATGTATGAACCACCTGTAAATTTGCCAAAACGAATAAGATCTGTCCTTCTGTGGCCTTCCCAGTAAAGTTCGCGGGCTCTCTCATCAAGAATGTACTGTAAATTTATAGAGTTTACATTGCCTGCGGTGCTTCCGCCATAAGCTCTGGTTCTTACAAGATTTACATAACTAAGTGCCTGGCCCACATCTCCTGCACCTCTAAGTGCACATTCAGCATACATAAGGTAGGCATCTGCCAGCCTGAACATAGGGAAATCAGTGTCTACAAAGTCGCCGGAAGCATCAGATCCTGCAACTCCATTTACATCTACATTTCTAAATTTAGAAACGGCATAACCATTTGTGAAGTCGCTAACATCTGCAATTTCAAGGGTTTGCCCTGCTGTGTGAAAGTTAGACCTCTGGTCGGCTGTTCCTGCAGGGAATTTGCTAACAAAAGCAGATGTGGTTCTTACACCTCCCCAGCCACCGTTCACACCATATTGTGCCGGTACCATAGAGCCACCTATAGGAGCATGCACTAAAAATGTTGTGCCTCCGTAGGTTTTAGTGTTAAGGCCATCAAAAGCTACCCCAAAAATGGTTTCATTTTGTGAGCCATTCCTGTCGTTATCAGCTAAAAACAGTTCGTCATAATTATCATGAAGCGAATAGCCACTGTTAATTATACTTGTAATTAACGGTGCCGCATCGGCATATTTTTCTGTACCTATATACACTTTAGCATTCATGTAAAGCTTAGCTTTAACCATCCATGCAGCTGCCTTATCGGCACGAGGGTACTCGTTAGTGCGCGGTGCTTTAAGGTCGGCATCAATGGCGGTAAGTTCACTTTCTATAAATGTAAATATTTCCTGTGCTGTAGCCTGTTCCGGTAAAAAGTAATCGGTACTGCTCTCTTCGGTAACAAGGCCTACACGACCTCCATAAAGATCAAGAAAATGCCAGTAGCTTAGGGCTCTTAAAAAACGGGCCTCGGCACGATAGGTAGCAATTTCTGTTCTTAAGTCGGCACTTACACCACGGCTGTCCAGTTTAGCATTTGTAGTTTGGCGCAAATACTCGTTACAGTTTTTAATCTGGAAATCCAGTCGGCTAAAGTTTGCATTTATAAAACCATCTGTAGCAGACCACGTTTGGTAATGAAAATCTTTAATAGTATTGTCATTCCATCCTATAATAGCCTCGTCTGTAGGTAATTCGTTTAGGTACCATAAACCCCTTACATAGCCCGTAGCACCTTCATCTACACCTGTAATATCGGGAGATCCTGCTGGTCCCTGCTGGCCGCTGGTAGCAAGACCCGCATATAGCTTAGCAAGGGTTTCTTTATAAGCTGCCGGGTTGCTGTAAAGCTCTTCAACAGTTGGGTTAGATGCTGTAGCGGGGTCTCTTTGGTCAAGATCGTTTGTACATGATACATACGATAGCGAGACAAATAAAATAGCAACAGCTAATTTTAAGTTTATATTTTTCATTTTCGTTTTTTTAGAAGTTTACGTTTAGGCCTAATGTATATGTTCTTGGCCTTGGGTAAAAGTTATTGTCTATACCACCAGATATTTCAGGGTCTATACCATTATATCCTGTTATTACAAATACATTTTGTACAGCACCTGTTAATCTCATAGTGCTTCCCGGAGAAAATACATCTTTAAATGTATAGCCCACAGTAACGTTATCCATCCTTAAGAAAGAGGCATCCTGTACATAATAGTCAGACTGGTATCTTGGCTGTGTGAAGCCAGAGTTTAGCACATCGCTTTGCATGTTATTTAGGTAATTACCATTTGATGGTAATCCTGTAGCCTGATTTCCTGTATTAGAAAATACGTTGTTGTAGTTGTAGTTACCATAGCTACCTCTAAAACTCATGCTTAACCACCAGTTTTTATAAGTAAAATCTGTGTTAAAGCCATAAAATCCTGTAGCCTGTGGTTTATGAAAACGGTAACGGTCGTCGCCATTTATAATGCCATCACCATTTCTGTCTACATATACACCATCAAGAGGTTTACCGGCAGCATCATAAGCCTGCTCATATACATAGTAAGAGTATGGCCAGAAGCCTACCTGGTTATTTTGTATTGTAGTATCTGTACCACCGCTTATTGTTCCTGTATTATACCCCTGGAATCCTGAAACAGACTGGTTAGTTAATTTAGTTATTTCAGAGTTTTGCCATGTAAAGTTACCACCTATCCTCCAGGTCATAACATCATTTCTTATTGGGTAAACATCTAAGCTAAGTTCTACACCTTGGTTTTCCATATCGCCTATGTTATAAAACGCATAGTTAGAAAAGTTAACACCCTGGGGGTTTTGTGCATTTACTATAAGGTCGCTTGTTTTACGGTAGTAATATTCGGCAGATCCTGTAACGCGATCATTAAAAAAGCCAAAATCAACACCTACGTTATAGGTTTCTGTTTCTTCCCATTTTAATTTACTGTTAAAGGCAAGTGGCCTAAATGTGTTGTAATATACGGGTTGTCCAGATGCATCATACCCTATTTGGTATTGTGCTGTAGTAGTACTACCCTGGTATAGTGGTGCAGACGGATATAAGTTACCGGTATCTTGCTGTCCTGTAATACCCCAGCTGGCGCGAAGTTTTAACTGGCTAACATATTTGCTGTCTTTAAGAAAGCTTTCTTCGTTTATTTTGTAAGCGGCAGATGCAGCAGGGAAGTAACCCCAACGATTATCTTTTGTAAAACGCGAAGATCCGTCTGCTCTTAAAGATCCGTTCAGGATGTATTTATCATCTATAGTTATAGTAGCCCTTCCAAAAAATGACTGAAGGTTAAGGCGGTTGTTATAAGGCTGCGTGCTTACAGTAGTCTGGTCGTTAGCAGCACTATAGTTTGTACCACTGCCCAGGTATCTAAAATCCTGGTAGTTGTAGCCACCTGTAACATCTACATTAGTTTTTAGCGATTCTATAGTTTTATTGTAGTTAAAATAAAGATCCATTACCTGGTTCTTTTTAGTCTGGTCTGTAGTATAAGTACTCCCTGCATCGGCAGGTACAATATAATTAGAGTCTACATTACCGTATGTACGGCCAGAGGCATAATCATAACCAAAGTTTGCTATAAGTTTTAATTCTTCAAAAGAATGTATTTTATATTCAAACTGGGCGTTACCTATACTCCTGTAAGAGTCGCCATAATTGTGCTTTTGGTTTAAAAGGGCAACCGGGTTACGGCTCGCATTTACCTCATAAGCACTTGTGCCCGGAGTATACCACTGAAAAAAGTTACCATTTGCATTTTCCTGATGTATTGGCTGTGTAGGATCAAAAGCAACAGCAGATCCTATCGCTCCTTTATCTGCATAAAGGTTATGCTGTACAGACGACCTGTTGTTAAGTTCTACTTTTAAATGGTTGTTAAAAAAGTTACCTGTAACGTTACCGCCTATAGTAGTCCTTTCAAAATTATCTGTTTTTAAAAGTCCATTCATGTTAGTATAACCTATAGATGCCCTGTACACTATATTATCTGTACCGCCTTGTGCTGCAATACTATGGTCTGTACCAAATGCTGTATGGTAAATTTCTTTTTGCCAGTCTGTATTAGCAGTACCTAAAAGTGCCTGCTGTGCAGTATTGCCGCGCTCTGTTACAAATTGCCTGTACTGGTTAGCATCAAGCACATCAACAGTTTTAACAACCTGGTTTACCTGGAAGTTACCATTGTAGCTTAATTTTAATTCGCCACTTTTACCTTTTTTAGTAGTAATAATAACAACACCATTACTTGCACGCGACCCAT
>Ga0247735_1000959_pt1 | contig 11278 bp, 9 predicted proteins | sample UWRJL178409R2_FD_180934 | JGI IMG/M metagenome (GOLD analysis project Ga0247735, IMG submission 180934) | Plant litter microbial communities from Arlington Agricultural Research Station in Wisconsin, United States - UWRJ-L178-409R-2 | ecosystem: Environmental > Terrestrial > Plant litter >...
GGCCGATCCATCGACCTTGGACGGCACGTCGAGCCGGGGCAACGACTGGCCGAGCAGGCGATTGGTATCGCCGGTGCGCAGTGGCAGCGGATTGGGCAGCGACCCGCCCACCGCCTCCGCCGCCAGCTCGCCGAAGCGCAGCCGGTCAGTGCCGTGGATCACGAATCCGTCAGCCGTGCCGCAGGCCTGCCAGTCGACCTTCCACCGCTTGGCCGCTGCCTTGCACAGGAGCACCCGCGCCGCCGCGCCCGCACTGCGCAGGTCGGCCTCGAATGCGCGGACCGACGTCGATCCCCCGGTCAGCACCAGCGCCGTGCGCGAGGCGTGGCCCGAGCGGAGCGGTGCCGGCAGCGTATCGAACACGCCCTCGAACAGAACGTCTGCCGCCATTGGGTTGGAATAAAGCGGGTTGAGCGGCGCCGGCTGCACCGCGACCGTGCGCCAGTCGGCCCCCAGCTCATCGGCCACGATCTGCGGTAGGGTGGTGTAGACGCCCTGGCCATGTTCGGCCTGCGGCACCGCCACGGTGACGTGCCCGTCCAGGCCGATCTTCAGCCAGGCGCCGAAGATCGTTTCGCCCTTCGCGGCGGTGAGGTTGGGAGCATAGTCGCGTGGCCACACACCCCAGGCGACGAACAGCCCGATCCCGACACCGCCGCCGATCAGCAGCGATCGCCGGTCGATATTCTGGAGTGCGTCGCGGACCGCCATCATGCTGCTCTATCGTGGCGGCTGTGGCCGCGCCAGTTCCACATCCAACCGTTCTCAAACCCGATCAGGAGGTTGATCCCGCCTCCGCCGCCGCGATCGCCTGATATGTCGCGCGCAGCCCGACCTTGTCGATCTTCTCGGTGCCCAGCCGGGGCAGTGGTTCGGCCGAGGTCCAGATGCGTTGCGGTACCTTGAACGCCGCGATGTGCGCATAGAGATAGGCGCAAAGCTGTTCGGGTGTCAGCTCTTCCCCGTCGCGATACGTCACCACGGCCCCTGGCACCTCGCCGAAACGCTCGTCGGGCAAACCGAACACGGCCGCCTCGGCGACGGCGGGGTGTTCGTAGATCGCCGCCTCGACTTCCTGGCAGGAGATGTTCTCACCACCGCGGATGATGATGTCCTTCTTGCGATCGACGATGAACAGATATCCGTCCTCGTCGAGATAGCCGATGTCGCCGCTGAGGAAGTAGCGGTCGGCCGTGAAGGCCGCCGCAGTCGCCTCTGGCCGATTCCAATATTCCTTGAAGTTGGCGACCGAACGGATCGCCACTTCGCCCCGCTCGCCCGCACCGACGGGCCGGCCCATCGCATCGAGAATCGCGAGATCGACCAAAGGCGCGGAGGCGCGGCCAGTCGAATTGGGTTTGGCGAGATAATTGTCGCGCCAGTTGCCGCAGCCGATGCCGTTGGTCTCGGTCAGGCCGTAACCGAGCAGCGGCGCGCCGCCCATTTCTTCCTTGATCCGCCTGACATGGTCGACCGGCCGAGGCGCGCCGCCGGCCGCGAAATCGGTGACGGTCGACAGGTTGTAATTCGGTCGATTGGGGTGGGTGAGGATTTCGAAGCTCATCAGCGGCACGCCGACGAAATAGGTGATCGCCTCCGCCTCGATCAGCCGCATCGCTTCCTCGGCATCCCATTTCGGCATCAGCACCAGCTTGCGGCCCATGGCGAAGCTCTGGAGGAACACCGGCACCTCCGCCGTCACGTGGAACAGCGGAACGTTGAGCAAGGTCGCGGGCTGGCCCTGGGGCGGATTGCCGTCCCTGGTCGCGATGCCGAGCATCACCAGGGCCTGGGCGAGATAGTTGAACACGCCCTGCAGCACCGCGCGGTGATCGCTCAGCGCCCCCTTGGACTGGCCGGTCGAGCCCGAGGTGAACAGGATGGTCGCATTGTCGTCCCCCGTCAGCACTGGCAACGGCACCTTGGGCCAGCCCTGGGTGATGACGTTTATCGCCTGGGCCAGCGGCAGGCCATCGTCGATCGCGATAACGGGCACCGTCGCGCCCTCGATCGCCGCGAGCCGCGTCGCGCGGGGCGGATCGGCGAAGACCAGCGTGCAGCCGACATCCGTGATCGCTTCGGCCAGTTCGGCGGATTGCCACCAGCCGTTGAGCAGGGTCGCGACCCCGCCCGCCATGGTGATGCCCATATAGAGCGTGATCCAGGACGGCGAGTTGCGCATCGCGATGCCGACTCGATCGCCGGTCTTCAGTCCCTTGCCGACCAGCGCCCGTGCGACCTTTTCCGCCTCGCCATGGACCTCGGCGAAGGTCAGCCTTTCGTCACCCGCGACGAGGAAGACCTTGTCCTTATGTTCGGCGGCATAATGCGCGAAATAGTGCGGCAGCGCAGGCGGGACGGTCGCGATCAGCGGCAGATCGATGCCGTTCAGCGCGATCGACCCCAGCGCCAGCGGCGCACCCTCCCCGGTGAGCGCGGCCAGCCCTTCGTCCATTCGGCGGTCAAGCTCGGTGCGCATGCTCTCTCCCCTTGGGTTTGTCGTTGCCGGCCTTTATGGAGGCCCGAACCCTTGGGGAAAAGCCTTGATCCTGACCACGCTCGCCAGCGCGCAGAACCATATCCATTTCGAGAGCCTCGGCCTTCATCCGGTGGCCGTGTCGCTCGGCTTTTTCGACATCAAATGGTATTCGCTCGCCTATATCTCGGGCATCCTGCTCGGCTGGTGGTATCTGCTCAAGCTGATCGCGCAGCCCGGCAGCCCGATGGCGCGGCGCCATGCGGACGACCTGGTGTTCTACGCCACGCTCGGCATCATTCTGGGCGGACGGCTCGGCTACGCGATCTTCTATGCCCCCTCGATGTTCACCAATCCGCTGCAGATCCTGAAGCTTTGGGATGGCGGCATGTCCTTCCATGGCGGGATGATCGGCACCTCGCTCGGGCTCATCCTCTTCGCGCGGCGGCACCAGCTGAACTGGCTGCGCATCCATGACTATCTCGCCTGCTGCGTGCCCTTCGGCCTGTTCTTCGGGCGCCTCGCCAATTTCGTGAACGGCGAACTCTGGGGCAAACCGACCGACGTCGCCTGGGCGATCGTCTTCCCGCGCACCGTGGTCGAGGGCCTCGACCCGGCGCGCCATCCGAGCCAGCTCTACGAAGCCGGGCTCGAAGGGATCGTGCTGTTCGCGATCCTGTGGTTCGCCTTTTGGCGCACCAAGGCGCGCTACGATCCGGGCAAGCTGGTCGGCCTGTTCCTGCTCTTCTACGGCCTTGCCCGCTTCACGGTGGAATTCTTCCGCGAGCCCGATTCGCAGCTCGTCGAATTCGCCCGCGCGACCGGCCTGCACATGGGCCAGTGGCTGACCGTGCCGATGATCGTCGGCGGCGTCTATCTGATCGCGACCTCGGCAAAGCGCCGCCAGCGCGTGGAGCCGATCGCCGGGAGCGAAAGCGTCGCCTGAGCCCGTCGATACCGCGCCGCTCGCCGATCGGCTCGCCCGCGCGATAACGCTGGCGGGGCCGATCTCGATCGCCCAGTTCATGTCGGCCGCCAACGCGCATTATTATGCGACGCGCGATCCGCTGGGGGCGGCGGGCGACTTCACCACGGCGCCCGAGATCAGCCAGATGTTCGGCGAACTGATCGGGCTGTGGTGCGCCGATTTGTGGGACCGCGCCGGGCGGCCCGACATCGCCTGGGTCGAGCTGGGCCCCGGCCGCGGTACGCTCGCCGCGGATGCGTTGCGGGCGATGGCGAAAGCCGGCCTTACCCCGCCGGTGCATTTCGTCGAGACCAGCCCGACGCTTCGGTCGGCCCAGGCGGAACGCGTACCGGGCGCGACGTGGCATGACGACGTCTCAACGCTGCCCGGCGACCGGCCGCTGATGATCGTTGCCAACGAGTTCTTCGATGCGCTGCCGATCCGCCAGCTCGTCCGCGCGCTGGAGGTCTGGCACGAGCGCTTCGTCGCCTGCCAGGACGTGCTGTTCCTGCCGATCGCGGGCAAGCAGGTGCCGGCGGAGATCATCCCCGAAGCCCTGCGTGACGCCCCGCCCGGATCGGTGATCGAGACCTCCCCCGCCAGCGTCGCGGTTATGCGCGCGCTGGCCGGTACGATCGCGCGGCAGGGCGGCGCTATGCTTGCGATCGATTATGGCTATGAGGGGCCGGCGATCGGCGACACGCTCCAGGCGGTGCGCGGTCACCGCTTCGCCAATCCATTCGATGCCCCGGGAGAGCAAGACCTGACCGCCCATGTCGACTTCGCGACGCTTGCCGCCGCCGCCCAGCTGGAAGGCGTGACGGCCTATGGCCCGATCGGCCAGGGCGCGCTGCTGACCGCGCTCGGCGTGGACGCGCGCGCTGCCGCGCTCGCCAAGGTCTCGCCCGACCGCGCCGAGTCGATCGCGGCCGATCGCGAGCGGTTGACCGTTGCGATGGGCGATCTGTTCAAGGCACTCGCCGTCACCGCGCCCGGCTGGCCGACCCCTGCGGCGTTCTTATGATCACCTATCGCGATGCCCGGACGATCGACGGCCCGGCGCTGTCCGCCATGGCGCGGCGGTCCTTCACCGAGACGTTCGGCACCCTCTATCGCCAGTCCGATCTCGCCGCGTTCCTCGACGACGCGTTCGGCGCGAACGGCCTGCCCTCGCAGCTCTCCGATCCCAATTTCGCCGTGCGCCTGGCGCTCGACGACGGGGAGATCATCGGTTTCGTGAAGATGGGTCCGGTCACCTTTCCCGGCGAATGGCGCCCGGACGCGATCGAGCTGTATCAATTCTACGTGCTCGGCCCGTGGCAGGGCGAGGGCGTGGCGCCGAAGCTGATGGACTGGTCGCTCGACCATGCCCGCAGCCACGGCGCGAAGGAGATCATCCTCAGCGTCTATGTCGACAACCACCGCGCCCGGCGTTTCTACGAGCGTTACGGCTTCGGCGAGATCGGGCGTTACGCCTTCCGCGTGGGCGAGACGATCGACGACGATCGCATCATGCGGCTGGTGCTGTGACCGTCACCTATCGCACCCCGGGCGAAGCGGACGGCCCGGCGCTGTCCGCGATGGCGCGGCAGGCATTCGTCGACAGCTTCACCAGCGTGATCGACCCTGAGCCGCTCGCCATCTATCTGGAGCAGGCATACGGCCCCGCCGGCCAGATGCAGCGCGATCTCGGCGACCCGGCGATCGACTGGCGTGCCGCGTATCTGGACGGCGTGCCGGCCGGCTACATCAAGCTCTCGACGATGACGCTGCCCTTCGAGGCGGCGCACCCCGATGCGATGGAGCTACGCCAGCTCTATGTCGTCGAGGCCTGCAAGGGCCAGGGCGTGGCCGATGCGCTGACCGAGTGGCTGATCGAGACGGCTCGCACGCGCGGCGCCCCGGAAATCTACCTCGCGGTGTTCGACCATAATCAGCGCGCCAAGCGCTTCTATGCGCGGCACGGTTTCGCCGAGGTCGGGCGCTGCGATTTCGTCACCGGGCCGCAGGTCCATGACGACCGCATCTGGCGGCGCACGCTGTGAGCGTCGAGGTGATCCAGGCCGAGGCGCTCGACGGCGTCGCGCATGGCTTTCTCGGCCGGCGCGGCGGGGTTTCGACCGGGCTGTACGCCGGGCTCAATGTCGGCATCGGATCGGACGACGATGCCGAGGCGGTGGCGGAGAATCGCCGACTCGCGACCGAAGCCGTGCTGCCGGGCGGACGGCTGCTGACGCTTTACCAGACGCATTCGGCCGATGTCGTGCGCGCGCTGACCGCGTTCGACGACCGGCCCGAGGGCGACGCCCTGGTGACCGACCGGCCCGGCCTCGCACTCGGCATCCTCACCGCCGACTGCGCCCCGGTGCTGCTCGCTGACCGCGAGGCGGGCGTAGTCGGCGCGACGCATGCAGGATGGAAGGGCGCGATCGGCGGCGTGACCGATGCCGCGATCGCCGCCATGGAGAAGATCGGCGCCCGGCGCGACCGCATCGCCGCCGCGGTCGGCCCCTGTATCGCCCGGTCGAGCTATGAGGTGGACGATGCGTTCGCCCGGCGCTTCGAGACCGACGATCCCGCCAATGAGCGCTTCCTCGCGCCCGGCAAGCCCGGCCATCACCAGTTCGACTTGGAAGCCTATGTCGTCCACCGCCTCGCCAAGGCCGGGCTCGCCCGGGTCGAGATGCTCGGGCTCGACACCTATGGCGATGCGGATCGCTTCTTCAGCTTCCGCCGCGCAACGCATCGCGGCGAGCCGGGCTATGGCCGGCAGATCTCGATCATCGGCATCGCGGGCTGACCGCCGAATTTCTCCAACAGAAAGGCTGTTTTTCCGGCAGTCTTTTTTCTCCGCTGTTATGTTGGATTTTCGGGGCCGTTTTCCTTTTATAATTCAGTCCGTTGGGGACTGCTTTCCCTGTTACGCATAACAGCGGAAAAAATGTGCGCCTTTTCCGCTGTTATGATCACGATTTTCCCCTGATCGACGGCGAAAACCGTCCAACATTTTCTCTCACGATGGGAAAGAGCGGGAGGGCGCCGGGAAGCACCCTCCAGCCGGCAGATGCCGCGATCGCCGCCAATCTTGAATCGGCCAAATTCTCCGCGACCGCGACGGAACGCGCGCGGGATCGATCCGTTACCGGAACGACGCGCTGCACAGCCACGCTCAAACCGGTATCAAATGCGACTATCTCGCGCTAGGACAGCGCATCTCTCTTACCCAGGACGCACTCATGGCGATCAAGAACGAAGACGAAGCCGACCTGACCGGCGTCGCACCCCGCACCAAGGCCAAGCCCTCGGTCGAGAAGATCGGCGACCGCAAGCTGAAGCCGTCGACCCTGATGATGGGCCATGGCTATGATCCGATGCTGTCGGAAGGGTCGCTCAAGCCGCCGATCTTCCTGACGTCGACCTTCGTCTTCCCCAATGCCGCAGCGGGCAAGCGCCATTTCGAGGGTGTGACCGGCAAGCGCCCGGGCGGGGCGGAAGGGCTGGTCTATTCGCGTTTCAACGGGCCGAACCAGGAAATTCTCGAGGACCGGCTCGGCATCTGGGAAGATGCGGAGGACGCCCTCGCCTTCTCCTCCGGCATGTCGGCGATCGCCACGCTGTTCCTGTCGATGGTCAAGCCGGGCGACACGATCGTCCATTCCGGCCCGCTCTATGCCGCGACCGAGACGCTGATCGCCCGCATCCTGGGCCGCTTCGGCGTGCATTGGCTCGACTTCCCGGCCGGCGCGACGCGCGAAGAGATCGACGCGGTGTTGAGCAAGGCAGCGACGGGCCGAGTCGCCCTGATCTATCTCGAAAGCCCGGCGAACCCGACCAACGCGCTGGTCGACATCCAGGCGGTCGCCGCGAGCCGCGATGCGATCTTCAAGAACGCCGCGGAGAAGCCGCCGATCGCGATCGACAACACCTTCCTCGGCCCGCTCTGGCTGAAGCCGCTCGAACACGGCGCGGACATCGTCGTCTATTCGCTGACCAAATATGCCGGCGGGCACAGCGATCTGGTCGCGGGCGGCGTGCTCGGATCGAAGGAGCACATCAACACCATCCGGCTGATGCGCAACACGATCGGCACGATCTGCGACCCGCACACGGCGTGGATGCTGATGCGCAGCCTGGAGACGCTGGAACTGCGCATGAGCCGCGCGGGCGAGAATGCCGTGAAGGTCTGCGAGTTCCTGCGCAGCCACCCCAAGGTCGAGCGGGTCGGCTATCTTGGTTTCCTGGACAGCACGCCGGGCATGGAACGCCAGGCCGATATTTATCGCCGTCATTGCACCGGCGCCGGATCGACCTTCTCGCTGATCGTGAAGGGCGGCGAGAAAGAGGCGTTCGCGTTCCTCGACGCGCTGAAGATCGCCAAGCTGGCGGTGAGCCTTGGCGGGACCGAGACGCTGGCCAGCCATCCGGCGGCGATGACGCATTTGTCGGTACCCGATGCGCGGAAGCAGGCGCTGGGGATTACGGACAATCTGGTGCGGATCTCGATCGGGGTTGAGGATGCGGACGATCTGATTGCCGACTTCCAGCAGGCGCTGGATTCGATTTAGCATATGTTCGTTCCCCGGCGGAGGCCGGGGTCCAGTTGGGGGACGTCGCTGACTGGCGTCGCGCGCCGTTACAGCAGCCCTCGCGACTGGGCCCCGGCCTTCGCCGGGGAACATTCACTGCCAGATCAGTGCAGCTTCAGCCGCGGCCGGATGATCGTGTTCACCCGCCCGATCACGATCAGCCCCACCCCGCGCAGCCAGCCATGGATCGCGATGAGGTGCATGCGATAGAGCGAGACATAGACGAAGCGCGCCAGCCGCCCCTCGATCGCCATGCGCCCGCCGACCAGATTGCCCATCAGGCTGCCGACGGTCGAGAAACGGCTGATCGACACGAGCGAGCCATGGTCGTGATAGACGAAGGGCTTGAGCGGACGGTTGTCCATCAGCCGCACGAGATTGTGGAAGACCGTCGTCGCCATCTGGTGCGCCGCCTGAGCGCGCGGCGGGACCGGCCGGTTGGTCGCGGGATCGATACAGGAACAACAATCGCCGAGCGCAAAGATGCGGTCGTCCAGCGTGGTCTGCAGGGTGGGCTTCACCAGCAGCTGGTTGTTGGGATTGGTCTCCAACCCACCGATATGATCGAGCGTCGCCGCCCCCTTCACGCCTGCTGCCCAGACGCGCAACTCGCTGACCACCCGCTCGCCGCCCGCGGTGACGATCGCGTCGGCGGTCACTTCCGTCACGCGCGTATTGGTCAGCACGCGGACCCCGAGCGTTTCCAGTTCGGCCTGGGCTGCGGCCGCGAGTTTTTCGGGGAGCGCGGGCAGGATGCGCGGCCCGGCTTCGATCAGGGTCACTTCGAGCCGCTTCTCGTCGAACGTCTCGAGGCCGTAGAAACGCAGCGCCGCGGCCGAGTTGAACAGTTCCGCGGTCAACTCCACCCCCGTCGCGCCGCCGCCGACGACGGCGATACGGACATGCTCGTCGGAGTCCGGGTCCAGACTCATCGCGCGCGACACGCGCAGGCAATGATTGAGCAGACGATTGCGGAACCGGTCGGCCTGGGAGCGGTCGTCGAGCACCATGCAATGTTCGCGAGCCCCCGGGGTCCCGAAATCATTAGTAACCGATCCGACTGCCAGCACGAGATAATCATAGCGGATGGCGTGCCGCGCGATAAGTTCGCTGCCATCCTCGTCGAGCAGCGGTGCGACGAAAACCTCGCGCTTGTCGCGGTCGATGCTTTCGAGCGTGCCGAGGAAGAAGCGATAGCCCCAACGGTGGCAATGGCTGCGATAGCCGACCTCGTCGAGATTGGCGTCGAGCGATCCGGCGGCGACCTCGTGCAGCAGCGGCTTCCAGATATGGGTGCGATTACGCTCGACCAGGATGATGTCGTGGCGCTTCCGGCCATATCTGGCACCGAGCCGCCGGGCGAGCTCAAGCCCGCCGGCGCCGCCGCCGACAATAACGATCTGGATCTTCCGCTCGGTCAAAACTCACCCCCGCATGACTGGCCGAGTCTACAGGATAGCAGGCGAACCATGGCTGGCGAGGAAGATTTGGCTCGCGAGGCCCGCCCTTGAACTTGGCCGGGAAGTCGATCAGGCCTGTCGGCGAACGACGAGGGGACCCCATGACATCTCTTGACCAGCAAAGCGTGGATCCGCGCCCATTGCTCGGCGAGTTCACCAGCACCCTGTGGTTCCCGCATTATGCCCAGGGCGCCTGGGGACCCTGGTCGGTGCGGATCATCGCGATGCCCTCGGCACGCGGTTATTGGGGCCGGGTCTATGCCATGATGGGCACCGTGATCCTGACCGGCCCGGTCGAGGGCGGCGAGAAAAGCTGGATGTCGATCGTGCCGATGGAGGTCGAGAGCCAGGAAATCGGCATCGCCGCGGCGCGCGGCCATACGGTGGTGCTGGGGCTGGGCATGGGCTGGTGCGCGGCCAATGTGGCGCTCAATCCGGCGGTCGACCGGGTGACGGTGGTGGAGCGCGACCCGCAGGTGATCGCGCTGATCGAGGCGCTGGGCATCTTCGGCCAGTTGCCGGAGGAAGCCCGGGCGAAGATTCGCATCGTGCAGGCCGATGCGCTCGAATGGCGCCCCGATGCGCCGGTCGACAGCGTGCAGGCGGACATCTGGGCGAAGTTCGTCGAGCCGCAGAAATGGGACGATGTCCGCCGTATGCAGGAGAATATCGGCGCGGCGAGCTTCTATTTCTGGGGGCAGGAGATGGAGCTGTGGCGGCTTGCCTGCCGGGAAGCGAACGGCGTGCCGGACGGGCTGGACCGTGACGGGATCGCACGGCTGATCAAGGGCACCGGCTTACCGCTGATCTGTCCTGACTGGCCCGATTATGGCGATCGCATCACGGCGGCGGCGCCTTGGTGGACGCCAAAGCGCGACGGTTGGTGGGACGAGGCTTAAGGAGCGATTTTATTCCCAACCCGTTCATGCTGAGCTTGTCGAAGCACTGCTCTTTCCTTTCCGGCCGGAGCGAGGAAGAACAGCCCTTCGACAAGCTCAGGGCGAACGGGTGGAGGGGTTATCCCACCGCAATGGCATGGCCTCAGCCGTCGCTGACGCGCTCGATATCCGCACCCACGGCGCTCAGTTTCTCCTCGAGCCGCTCGTAACCGCGGTCGAGGTGATAGACGCGCTGGACCTGAGTCTCGCCCTCGGCGGCAAGGCCGGCGAGGATCAGGCTCATCGAGGCGCGCAGGTCGGTTGCCATCACCGGCGCGCCGACCATCTTCTCCACGCCGCGCACCACCGCGGTGCGGCCGCGCACCTGAATGTCGGCACCCATGCGCGCCAGCTCCGGTACGTGCATGTAGCGATTCTCGAAGATCGTCTCGGTCAGCACGCTGGCGCCGTCCGCCAGGGTCAGCATCGCCATGAACTGCGCCTGCATGTCGGTGGCGAAGCCCGGAAAGGGCGCAGTCGACAGGGTCAATGGGCCGAGCCGGCCGGTCGCCTCCACGAACAGGCTGTTGCCGCGCTCCTCGACGGTGACGCCGGCTTCCACCAGCGCCGCGACGGTCGCGCGCATATCGTCCATCGCGACGCCGACCAGTTCCAGCGCGCCGCCGGTGATCGCCGCGGCACAGGCATAGCTGCCTGCCTCGATCCGGTCGGGCATGACGCGGTAGGTCGCGCCGTGGAGCCGGTCACGCCCCTCGATCTCCAGCGTCTCGGTGCCGATGCCAGAGATCGACGCGCCCATCGCCACGAGCAGATTGCAGAGATCGACGATCTCCGGCTCGCGCGCGGCATTCTCGATGATCGAGCCGCCTTTCGCCGTGGCCGCCGCCATC
>Ga0247735_1000960_pt1 | contig 11272 bp, 9 predicted proteins | sample UWRJL178409R2_FD_180934 | JGI IMG/M metagenome (GOLD analysis project Ga0247735, IMG submission 180934) | Plant litter microbial communities from Arlington Agricultural Research Station in Wisconsin, United States - UWRJ-L178-409R-2 | ecosystem: Environmental > Terrestrial > Plant litter >...
GCGATGGGCAGCATCGCGGTTTTGCCAGGGTTGTGCACCACCAGCACGTGCAACTCATCGAAGAGGCCAGCGGCACGGCCGATGACGTCGAGATGTCCAAGTGTGACCGGGTCAAACGACCCAGGAACGACAGCGATCCTGCTCATGGCTTCACCCTAGTGGCTTCACCCGGACGTTCCCGGGGGCGACCGTGGTGTTTATACGCACCAGCGCACTCTCCCAGCAAACACACGGCACACGACAGGTGAAAGAAATTCACCGGACGACCATCCCGCGCACAGTAGACCGATGGTTCTGACCGGTATTGTGCCGACGCAAACTTGAGGGTATTTTGTTTTCTACGGCCCCGGACCCTGGCTTGCTATCTATTCAACAGGAGGGGTTCTTGTGCGTACTGATTCACTAAATTTGTCCTCCGCGTCGCTCCGCGATGGCAGCGTCTTCGACACACTGGTTGGCAACGCCATCGACCTGGGTATGAACGAACTCGGCGTCAAACACGGTCTTCCCACGATGGAGTGGCGTGTGTGGGGTCTCGACAGCGGTCCGTCCATCGAGGGGTATCCCCTCGCGGATACGGCAGACGCCGAGGGTGTCTGCCTCGCGTGGGCGCACGCTCTCGAGCTGGACGAGTACACGTTTGACACGGGCGACAACAATCGAACGTGGTACTTGAGCGGCGGGCAGTGGCACGTCGAAATCATGGCGGTGCGGCCGGATGCTCTGGACACCAGCGATGTTGTCGATCAGAGTTCGTCGCTCTCCGAGTCGCTGTACCAGATCTAGTCAGGCGGGCGCGGCAGGCACCGACCTGCCGCGTCCGTCGGGCGGACTCCCCCGACGTTCTGGCTCGAGCCCCGATAGTGCCTAGTTTTTAGCGAGGAACGCCGCTTCGGTCTCATCCAGCCGGCGACGTAGGGCATCACGCAGTGCCTCGTGAGTGACGAGCTCCGGGTCAACCGCCAGAACGGCGGCCGCCACTTCGCGCGCCTCGATGATGAGTTCCGAGTCCTTGACCACCCGCAGCAGGCGCAGGCTCGACTTGCCTCCGGACTGGATGGTGCTCAGCACGTCACCCTCCCGCCGCATCACGAGGTCAGCCTCGGCGAGCTCGAATCCATCGAGCGTCGACGCCACAACGTCGACGCGCTCACGAGCGGGCGTTTCTTCGTCGGCATTGGTCACAAAGAGCGCAATTCCCGGCACTCCGCCTCGGCCCACACGGCCGCGCAGCTGATGCAACTGCGACACCCCAAATCGTTCAGCGTCGAGAACGACCATCACCGACGCGTTGGGCACATCAACACCGACCTCGATCACGGTCGTCGCCACCAGCATGTCGATCTCGCCCTGCGCAAAAGACCGCATAATCGCGTCTTTTTCGTCACTCGTCATTCGTCCGTGCAACGTCGCAATCCGCACCGACGCCAGCACAGGGTTGCGGGCGAGCGCAGCACTGACCTCGGTAACGTTCGCGATCTTTTGCACGGGAGCTGCAGGCATCTCCAACATCGGGGCGATCTTCGACTTTTTGACGGGCACGTCCGCGGGCGGGGCGGACACCGCCGAGTCGAGGGACTCCCCTCCCAGCCGATCGGCGGGCTCCGACACGTTCGCATCGATCGCCGGGCACACCACAAAAACCTGTCGTCCCCGGGAGATCTCTTCGGCCGCGCGCGACCAGACTCGGCCGAACAAGACGGGGTTTGTGTAGGGCACCACAAAACTCTTGATGGGCGTTCGGCCCGAGGGCAGTTCGGAGATCGTCGAGATGTCGAGGTCACCGAACACGGTCATGGCGACCGTACGCGGAATGGGCGTCGCAGTCAGCACCAGAACGTGGGGTGGTTTTTTGCCCTTCTGACGCAGCGTCTCCCGTTGTTCCACACCAAACCGGTGCTGCTCGTCGACCACCACCAGCCCGAGATCAAAAAACGACACGGAATCCGAGAGAAGTGCGTGGGTGCCGATCACGATCTGGGCGTTCCCCGACACCACCGCAAGCGTTGCCTTTCGGCGTTCTGCCACGGTCATCTGACCGGTCAACAGGGTGGGGCGGAGGCGTGCAGCAAGATCGGGGCCCAGCGTCTTCGCTATGGACCGAAGGTGTTGGGAGGCGAGCACCTCGGTAGGCGCGAGCAACGCGGACTGTCCCCCGGAATCGGCAACCGCCAGCATGGCGCGCAACGCGACCAGCGTTTTGCCCGAACCCACCTCGCCCTGCAGCAGGCGATTCATGGGAGATTCGGATGCCATGTCGCGAGCGATCTCCTCGCCCACCACTGTTTGGTCACCCGTGAGGGTGAACGGCATCGCCGCATCGAACTCGGCCGACAGCGTGCCGGGAATTCGGGGTGCCGCCGCACTCGCGCGCAACACCGCCCGCTGTCGTAGCAGCGCCGCCTGGAGAACAAACGCTTCCTGGAATCGCAGCGCACTCTGCGCGGAACGCCAGTCCGCGTCTTTCTGTGGTCGATGGATGAGTTCGAGAGCGCGCGAGTAGGTCAGCAGTCCCCGCTCCGACCGGAGGGACGGCGGCACGGGATCCGCCAGTGGCCCCAGCCCGTCGAGCACCTGCTCCACTGCCTGCTGGATCGCCCAGCTCGGCATCGCGGCCGATGCCGGATACACCGGGATGGGTTTCAGCACTCGCTCGCGAGCGATGGTGACACCAACGTCATCCAGCGCATCTTCGAACAATTTGTAATTTGGGTGCGCCAGCTGCCGCATGCCCTTGTACTCGCCGATTTTTCCGGAGAACATCCCCCGCACCCCGGGAACCAACTGGTCGATCCGATAGGGCTGGTTGAAAAACGTGAGCGTCAGAATCCCGCTGCCGTCGGTGATTTTCGCTTCAACGATGCTGCCCCGCTTGGCCTTCATCACGCGTTTTTCGGACGACAGTACCTCGGCCACAATCGTGACATTCGCATCGATCTCGAGTTCGGCGAGCGCCGTCAGTTCGCCGAGCCGGGCATACCGCCGCGGGTAATGGGTGAGGAGGTCGCCGACCGTTTCGAGCCCGAGACCTTTGCTCAGGGCCGTCGCGCTGCGGCCGCCGATAGCGGTACTCAACTTCACGTCGAGGGGGTCGACGTCGAACGGCATGATCACCCTCCGAGGTTATCGGCAGCCACCGACACCGGGCCGCCGTTTGGCTGAGCTGTGGAATTCCCCGCGCCCTAGCTTGATCCGGGAACCAGCAACCCCGACTCGTACGCGGTGATCACGAGCTGGGCACGATCGTGGGCGCCCAACTTGCTCATCATCCGATTGACGTGTGTTTTCGCCGTTTGTGGCGAGATCACCAGCAGCTCCGCCATCGCCGTATTCGACAACCCGCGCCCCACCAGCATCAGGATCTCCCGCTCCCGATCGGTCAGGCGCTGCAGCTCGTCGGGGATCACCAACTGCGGTCGTTCGACCGGGGTGACATAGCGGTCGATCAGTGCCTTGGTCGCCCGAGGTGAAAGCAGTGCCTCACCCTCGTGCACCACACGGATCGCGGTCATCAGGTCGGCCGCCTCGGTGCCCTTGCCAATAAACCCGCTGGCCCCCGCACGCAGCGCCTGCAGCACGTACTCATCCTCTTCGAACGTGGTCAGGATGATGATGCGGGTGGCAGCCAGCTGCGGGTCGGCGCAGATTTCGCGGGTCGCCTCGATGCCGTCCATCACGGGCATCCGCACGTCCATCAGCACAATGTCGGGCCTCAGCGCACGCACCTGCTCGATGGCCTCGCGCCCGTTGGTCGCTTCTCCGGCGACGAGAAAACCGGGTTCGTGCGAGACAAGTTCACCGACCGCTGTGCGAATCAGCGCCTGGTCGTCGGCCAGAACTACGGAGATCATTCGATGCCTTTCGGGGCGGGTGTGCTGTTGGTGGGCGCGTTGTTGGTAGGCGCGTTTGCGGTGGGCGTATCGGTGATGGCCGGTTGGTTCGGGATGCTCTGATCGCCACTCATCGGAATGCGGGCAGTGAATCGGAACACCGGCCCGGGCCCCCGCGACGTCTCCAGCTCCCCCTGCACCGACGCGAGCCGTTCGCGAACTCCGGTGAGTCCGTGGCCCGACGAGCGCGTCTGCCCGTGGACGACCGTATTCGTTACCGTGATCTCGAGCACGTCGTTGCCGTAGTCGAGATACAGGAGTGCCGAGTTGTCCGCGCCATGTTTGTGGGCGTTTGTCAGTGCCTCCTGGATCACTCGGTAGGCGACGACGGCCACCTCTTCCGGCACCTCCCGGGTGGTTGATCCGTCTGTGCGCAGGTCTACGCGGAGTCCACTCCGGGCGAACGCGGCGAGAAGGTCGTCGAGGTCGGCCAATGTCGCCACGGGTGCGTGGGCACCGAGCCCCATGGTGAAGGCCTCAGCATCCGGCGAGCGCAACACCGTCAGCAGACTGCCGATCTCGCCGAGTACGGTGCGGGCGGCCTGACGAATGGTGGAGAGGGACCGCTCGGCATCATCGGGACGCTCCCGCAGTGCCTGCGCAGCCACGTTGGAGTGGAGGTTGATGACTGCGATCTGGTGCGCGAGCACATCGTGGAGGTCTCGTGCGATACGCAGGCGTTCCTCCGCGACGCGGCGTCGCGCCTCGGATTCCTTGGTCTCTTCTGCGATCCGAGCCCGTTCGTTGATGGCTTCGATGTACTCGCGACGGTTGCGGCTCGCATCGCCGGCCGCAGATGCGAAACCCACAAACGTCAGGATTTGGACAAACGTCCGCGCGTCGCCGCCACCGTCGCTGTAGAAAAAGTAGCTGGTGAGCCAGAGCACAACCACGGCGACGAGGGCAATCCACAGGGACGTGCGCCGTGACGTGCGCTGGGCTTCGCCGTACAGGCAGACCAGCAGGGCAACGATTGTGGCGGGGACAAGCCCGGCAATCACTCCAAGCGCACATAGCGCAATGACCACACCAGCAGCGCTTCGGGGAAAACGGTGACGCAGAAGCGTTGTACCGAGCGCGGCTGCGGTGAGTACGAGAACAACAACACCGTCGGCGGGAAATGCGCGATCGTACGTGGCCTGCGCAACGCCTGTGCCCACGATGACCAGTGACACCAGAGCATCCACACTCCAGCGCGGCGGGCGCAGCAGTACGGGCGGGGCGTCAGGCAGTCTCTCGCGCACGCTGGTCCTTTCGCTGAGGTAGTTGGCACCGGGGTGCTGTCCCATTGTCGCAAGGTCGCCAACGTAACTCGTCCTGCGTACGTGGTGACTGCACGTACCGCAGCTGCGGTACGCGGAGTTGTCACAAGTTGCCACGACGGGTTGACGACCCCGCGTTGTCCGACGGCAACGATAGGTACTGTCCATCCGATTCACTCGACATCTCGCCGAGACAGAACGGATCCAGACGCCGTTTACCCCCACCTGAAGGAGCAACAATGTCGGTACCCGTGCTCGCGGCCCGCGACATCCACAAGTCGTATGGTCGTGGCCCCACCCGATTCGAGGCACTCAAAGGTGTCTCGATCGATATTCACTCCGGCGAGACCATCGCCATTGTGGGTAAAAGCGGATCGGGCAAGTCGACCCTGATGCACCTGCTCGCCCTGCTCGACAAACCGAGCAAGGGAGAGGTGGAACTGAGCGGACGGGATGCTGCCGCCCTCAGCGGCAGCGCGCTCAACAAAACCCGCAACGAGACGTTTGGGTTTGTGTTCCAGCAGTTCTTCCTGACCCCGGGTACGAGTGTGCTCGACAACGTCACACTCCCCCTGCGTATCGCGGGTGTTCGCGGTGCTGAGCGTCGTCGTCGCGGGATGGCTGCGCTCGAGCAGTTGGAGCTCGCCGACAAAGCGAAAAACAAAGCGACCGACCTCTCGGGTGGACAGAAGCAGCGAGTGGTCATCGCCCGCGCACTGGTGAACAACCCCAGCGTGATTTTTGCGGACGAACCGACCGGAAACCTCGACAGCGCGACCGGCGCCGTGGTGGAAGACATCCTGTTCAACCTCAACCGCACCCACGGCATCACGGTCATCATCGTCACCCACGACGAAGAACTCGCCGCACGCTGCGACCGGCGGGTGTACATCCGTGACGGGCTGGTCGTTGAGTCACTCGCCGCCCCCACAGGTGTGGCCCCCGGGGCATCCACCAGCACCAGCATCGCCAGCAGCAGCGCCGGCACCACCACAAGCACTTCGGAGGCCTCCGCATGAACGCGTTCGATCTGATCGGATCGGCTGTCAGCAACAGCATCCGCAGCAAAACCCGCACCCTTCTGACGGTTCTCGCCATTTTTATCGGTGCGTTCACCCTCACCCTCACGAGCGGTGTGGGTACCGGTATCAACCGCTACATCGACGACACCGTCAGTTCCATCGGCGCGAGCGACATCATCACAGTCACCAAAACGGCAGAGGAGACCACCACCGAGGGTCCGGCCGAGTACAACCCCGACTCGAACCTCGTCGACGGACAGTTCCAGGGACCAGCCACCACCTCGGTCGAGGCGATCACCCCCGCCGACATCGACGACCTCGCCGAAGTGTCGGGTGTGCTCTCCGTCGAACCGACGATCGGCGTCGCGACCGACTACGTGCAGCTCGGTGACGGCGGGCAGTATCAGGCATCCGTGGGCAGCATCATCCCCGGGATGACGCTCCAGATGGTCTCGGGCGCACAGCCCGTCTACAACGCCGATGACTACGAGATCGCCCTGCCCGAGTCATACATCACCCCGCTCGGCTTCTCCGGCAATTCCGATGCGGTTGGCCAGACCATCACCATCGGACTGACGGATGCCACGGGCACCAGCAGCACGATCGACGCCACCGTTGTGGGCGTCACTGAACCCGGCCTCGTTGGCGGCAGCTCGCTCAGCGCGAACGATGCCCTGACCCAGGCGCTGTACTCCGCGCAGAGTGTCGGACTGGCCGACAGCACCCGCGACAGCTACTCGTCCGCGACCGTACGTTTCGACGACACCATTTCTGACGAGGCGCTCACCGACCTGCGCGACGACCTCACGGCCGCCGGCTACGACTCGACCACGGTCGAAGACCAAATCGGTTCGTTCAAGTCGGTCATCGACGCAATTGTGCTCGTGCTCAACGGGTTCGCTGTCATCGCCCTCATTGCCGCCGGATTCGGCATCGTCAACACACTGCTGATGTCGGTGCAGGAACGCACCCGCGAGATCGGCCTGATGAAAGCCATGGGTATGGGCGGCGGACGCGTGTTCAGCCTGTTCAGCCTTGAGGCCGTGTTTATCGGGTTCCTCGGGAGTGCCATCGGAGTGGGTGCCGGGATGCTCGCCGGGTTCGGCGTCAACACCGCACTCGCCGGAAGCCTGCTGGCCGACCTGCCGGGCCTCACCCTGGTCGCGTTTGACCCGCTCGCGGTGGGCACCATTGTGATCACCGTGATGGCCATCGCGTTCCTGGCCGGAACCATTCCGGCACTGCGTGCGGCGAAGGCCGACCCGATCGAGTCGCTGCGCTACGAATAGGCACCGCGAGCACTAGTCATACTGTTGTCGCCCCGGGACGGAAACGTCCCGGGGCGCTCTTTATGGTCTAGTCAGCTACGTCGTCTGCAGGTGGTCGAAGCGACGGAGGATGAGTCCCTCGCGGAGCGCCCACGGGCAGATCTGGATCGCCTCGATCTGCAAGCCCTCGAGCGCCGCCTCCGCCACCAGTGCCGCAGCGAGCAATTGCTTCGCGCGGACCGCGGACACCCCGGGCAGCTCCGCCCGGTCGGACGACGACATTGCCGCGAGACGGTTCGACCACAGCGTCAGGTCGTGCAGGCGAAGTTCCCGCTCCACATAGGGGCCCGCGGCGCGGGGAGCCGCGCCGGTGATACGAGCCAGGGAGCGGAACGACTTCGAGGTACCGGCAACAACGTTGGCCGGTGCGAGTCGGCCGAGGTCAGCGATGGGCTGCTCCAGGGTCGCCCGAATGTACTTGCGCGCCGCTTTGACGCTCTTCGCCGTGGGCGGGTCATCGTCGAGGTGGTCCCAGGTCAGTCGGCCAGCGCCGAGAGGGACGGAGAGCGCAAGTTCCGGCTGTTCGTCGGAGCCGATCGCGAGTTCAAACGATCCACCTCCGATGTCGAGGTTGAGGATGTTGCCCGCACCCCAGCCGTACCAGCGGCGCACCGCGAGGAATGTGGCGGCCGCCTCATCCGGACCACTCAGCTCTTTGAGCCGCACCCCGGTCTCCTCCATCACCCGCGCCAGCACGGCCTCACCGTTGGCGGACTCGCGGATCGCGGACGTCGCGAAGGCGAGCAGGTCTTCGGCGTTGTGAGCCCGCGCATAATCAGCGGCCTCGGTGATGAAGTCGATGAGCTCGCGCTGGCCGAGCTCGCTGATGGCGCCGTGCTCGTCGAGGAAGGCCACCAGCTGCAGCGCCCGTTTGTGGGAACCGAACGGCACCGGGCGAGCGCCCGGGTGGGCATCGATGAGCAGCAGGTGAACGGTGTTGGAACCGATATCGAGAACGCCAAGTCGCATACAACGAAGTTATCGCGCCCCGGGCTGACACTCACACCACCGCGGGTCGCGCCACCTAGAAGCTGTACGCGTACCCGTCGCTCGCCCGCACCGCAGCACCGATGTCGCGGGTGTGACGGTCGTCGTTGATCTCGAGCGCCCGCAGCTGCCGTCCGACCTCGCGTTCGGTGCTTTTGCAGTAGTTGATCGCCAGGGTGCGTTCCGCCGCCGATGCCGCAAGACCGTCACGAGCGAGCACTCCCGAGATGCGGCCGATCACGGCGACCTGCGAATAGATTCCGGATGCCGCCTCCGACAGTCGCTTCTGCAGCAACTGCTTCTCCTGCACGTGTTTGCCGTGTTTGCGCAGCGCTGCCTCCGCCCGGTCCCGCAGCCGCACGGTCTGTTCGGCCACCGCGGTGGTCTGTTTGAGCAGTGACGGATGAGCACCGACCAGCTTTTCGGGACGTAGCGCCCGGGACATCCGCCCCGCAATATACGGACCGATAATACCCAGCGCCTTCGCCGGGTCGGAGATGCGTAGTGAGGCCACGTCGGGCAGCTCTTCGCTCAGCGCCTTGAGCCCATTGAGCGCGACATACGCCCGCATCACATCGTTCGACCCCTCAAAAATGGGGAAGATCCGAAAGTCTCGCAGCGCCTTCGACAGCGGGTGGTCGGCCATGTAGGCCTCTCCCCCGTGCAGCTGCACCGCCCGGTTGAGCGCGTACCAGCCGGTGTCACTCGCGCGCACCTTGGTCATGGCCGATTCGAGGGCGAAGTCGGCGGTGCCGCGATCAACCATGCCGGTCGTCAAATAGCTGGTGGATTCGAGCCCATAGATCTGGGTGTTCATCCAGGCGATTTTGTCTTCGACGAGTTCGAAATCGATGAGCGGTCGCCCGAATTGCTGGCGGGCGGTGGTGTGGTGGATGCTCTGCTGCATAAACGCCTTCATCCCACCCGAGATGGCGGTGCCCATCGACATCCGGCCGTTGTTGAGGGTGTTCATGGCGATACGGAACCCGTCGCCGGGCTCACCGAGGAGGTTCTCGGCCGGCACCCGCACGTTGTTGAAGTGCACCCGCTGCAGGTGGTTGGCCTTGAGGCCGAGGGTCTCGAAGCGTGGCCCGGTCGACAGGCCCTCGGTGCCCTTTTCGACGATGAGGGCGACGTGGCCGAGGTCGCTCTGGGCAAACACGGTGAGGATGTCTTTGTCGCCGTTGCCGATCCAGCGCTTCTCGCCATTGAGAATCCACGAGCCGTCGCCCTGCCGCTCCGCCCAGGCCTCGAGGTTGTAGGCGTCCGAGCCGACGTTCGGTTCGGTCAACACAAAGGCCGCGAGTTTGTTGCCCGCGGCAAGGTCGGGCAGCCAGCGCTCTTTCTGGTCGTCGGTTCCGTAGAGGTAGAGCGGTTTGGACCCGATGGACTGGTGCACCCCCATCACCACGCTGAGGGTGCCGTCGACTCGGCCGAACTCCTCCATCACGCGGCAGTAGCCGGTCTGGCTGAGGCCGAGCCCGCCGTACTTCTCGTCGATGAAGAGGCCCGTGAGTTTACGGTCGCCCAGTTCGCGGATGACGTCGTCGCCGACCCATCCCTCGCGCTCGGCCTTCCAGGGGTCGTACTCCTCGGTCAAAAACTGCCGGGCGGAGGCCACGGCCGCATCAACACGAGTCTGCTCCGGAGCATCCATCACCGGATACGGCATCACCAGCTCGCTCGCCATCTGGCCAAGAAACAGCGACTTGGTGAAACTCGGTTTGACGGTACGGTCGACGATGCCCATGCCCACATTGTGAGCTTTCACGCGTTCGTCGGCAGAAACGTTGTGGAAACCCCACTATCGTGATCGCGGGGCATGGCCGCTGGTTGTGGGTTGTCGGGCAGGTCATAGTTGTGGCACGGGGCGGTGTGTACTGGCGGATGCTCCGGCGGGGCTCCCTCGCAGGGCTGCGGTATCGTTGGTGCCCTATGGCGCGCATCATCTCCGGTTTTGCCGGCTCACTCACCCTCGCGGTTCCCTCTTCAGGAACCCGTCCAACCAGCGACCGTCTGCGGGAGGCGATTTTTTCGTCTCTCGATGCTCGCGGTGTTCTCGAGGGAGCCCGTGTGGTCGACCTCTATGCCGGAACCGGTGCGCTGGGTCTGGAAGCTGGCTCGCGCGGAGCGGCATCCGTCATCCTGGTCGACACCAGCCCGGCCGCAGTGACCGCCTGCAAAAAGAACGCCGCCATGGTGTTGAAGGCTGCCCCGAAGCGCAGCTCCCTGACCATCGAAGTCACCAGCTCGACCGTGCAGAAGTTTCTGGACTCACCCAAACAGCCGTTCAACGTGGTGTTTCTCGATCCGCCCTACGACCTGACGAATGCGGAGCTCGCTCCGAACCTCACGTCGCTCGCCCTGCGCCTCGCGGAGGACGCCGTGGTGCTGCTCGAGCGCAGTTCCCGCGACCCCGAACCCGAATGGCCGGCCGGCCTCGAGCTGGACCGCCGCAAGGACTACGGCGACAGCACCCTGTACTGGTTAACGACTACAACCCGCTGATCCAGTCGGAGACTTCGGCCAGCGGCGCACGAACCAGGCGGTTCACAGATGCTCGTCCGCGCGGCGTCGCCTCAACCAGGCCAACTCCCCGCAACACCACCAGGTGTTGGGAGACCGACGGCTGCGCGATGCCGAGAGCCTCCGTCAGCTCGCCGACGGTGTGTTCCCCCGCTGCGAGCAGCTCGAGGATTCGACGCCGGTTCGCGTCGCCAATCGCCGAGAAAATATCGGTGCGTGTGGACTGGTTCGGGCTCATCCCACTTCTCCGTTCCACC
>Ga0247735_1000961_pt1 | contig 11268 bp, 7 predicted proteins | sample UWRJL178409R2_FD_180934 | JGI IMG/M metagenome (GOLD analysis project Ga0247735, IMG submission 180934) | Plant litter microbial communities from Arlington Agricultural Research Station in Wisconsin, United States - UWRJ-L178-409R-2 | ecosystem: Environmental > Terrestrial > Plant litter >...
CGGCTGGATTATGGTCGGCCACCAGCTCGGCGCGGCGACCGCCGCATTCGGCGCGGGCGCGATCCGTGAGGCGACCGGCACGTACCTGCCCGCGTTCGTGATCGCCGGCGTATTCGGACTGATCGCCTCGGCGTTGTTCGTGACAAGCGGGCGCGGCGCACCGCAGCGCGCCGCGGCGTAACGCCGGCTACTCCACAAGCTGCGGCGGAACGCCGATATTGTGGCTGGAAACCCAGCGGCCGACATCCTCGAACGCGAGCAACTCGCTGAAGGCGATACCCGCCGATGTACCGTCGCGCCACCGCACCGAGCCGGTGAGCACGGGCAGCCCGGCCACCGAGAGCACCACATCGTCGCCTAACCGGTCGGGTTCGCTCAAATAGATCCTCGCGCCGCCCTGGGAGATGTTGCCGAGCGCAGCGGCCTGATAGCGCCCCCCCGAGCGCAGCCGTGCCGGCACGTTGACCGTGACGCGTGGCGCGCGGGCGGCATGGTTGGGTTGCGGCTTCGGGTCGGTCAGGACTTCGGCGATGTCGATGAACTGGCTGAAACGCACCCCCATCAGCTCCGGGCGCCGCCAGACGACGCGGCCCCGCACGATCTTCGAGGAGCGGAACTCGATCTTGACCGCATCGCCGACCTCCAGCTCGGAAAAGATATGCGCCATCAGGCCGCCGCGCGAGATGTTGCGGACGAGACAAAGCTCCTCGCCGAGCGCGGTACGCAAGATCGCGGCCTTGAGAATCGAAAGGTTGCGCGCGTCGCTGCGGCGTTCGGGCGCCGGCGGCACATCGTCGCACATCGACACCACGGTCAAGGCTTTGTCATTGCAACGATCGAACATGGCGGCTCTCTCCCTGATGTAGATGCCATTCTTGCTGGCTCGTCACACCATGCCGAGCGCCAACCCCAAAATGGGTATCCAGAGTTCGTTAATGGGGCGTTAATTAAAGGATTCCGGCCGGATCGGACACATGCACTCCGCGCAATCAGGGGTGCCTTGTTCGCACTTGCAGCATTTTCATTTCCGCCGCAAAGAGGAGGTGCCTTTCAGGCATCCTCTCCTAAAACTTTCAAAGGCCGCCCCTCGGGGCGGCCCTTTTTTTGTCTGGCGCATGGCCGATCCTCATGTCGCGCCGAGCACCGTATCGACCGGCGGCATCCCGTCGGCTCAGCGGGCGATCTCGCGCCCTTCGCGACAGGCCGTCTCGCCGAGCCCGGCGGACCAGGCGATGCCCTGTTCGAGCAGCCGCACACTGTTCGGCTCGGTGTAGTTTTCCGGCCGGTGCCCGATCGCCGAATAGAACGACCGCCCGCCGCCGATGCAGCGCGTCCAGGCGATCGGGTGATCACCCATCGCCAAGGACTTGCCGCCATAGCCAACGGGCGCATAGGTCTTTTCGTGGAGCGTCGCGAGGACGTGCGTGCCGGGGCCGCGTGGGCTCTTGGCGAACGAATACCATTCCTCGGTCATCGTCCAGCCGTCGCCGAGGCCGCGCGTGATAGCGCTTTTCGTATCGTCGACGACGACGCGCGCTTGCTGGAACTGCGGCTTGCCGGGATGGCCGATGAAGCGCGCACCGATCAGCGTGTCGGGATACCAGTCCCACACGTAAAACGGATCGCCCGCCGCGCCGTGGAAGCCGGCGAACCCGCCGCCCTTGGCAAGATACGCCTGAAACGCCTTCTCCTGCGGCACCGTCAGCGCATCGCCGCTGACGTTGTTCCAGATCACCGCATCGAACCGCGCGAGGTCACGCTGGTTGAACACCGCGCCCTTGTCGGTGAAGAACAGTGTCCAGCCGCGCCGCTGTGCCATCGCCTTCAGCGCGGCGGTGGCGGCATCGACCGAGGGCGTATCGCGAAACCCGGTGATCTTGTCGAACACCAGCAGCGCGGGGCGTTTGAGCGTCGCGGGCAGTTTGGGCGGGACGTGATCGTAGCGCGCGCAGCGTACGCGGCTTGCCGCCGGAGTGATCGGGATCGCGCGCAATTCTGGATCGAGCCGGGCGAGCGTCGCCGCGACGTTCGGCGCCCCGATCATGCCCATCACTTCCTTGACCGAGATGATCGTCGCGAAGGTGGGCGGCGTGGTCGAAGCGAAGCCTGGCGGCAGCTTGGCAAGCGCCGGCCCGAATTCCCGATCGAGTACCGCCTTGGCGCGCGGATCGAGCAGCAGGTCGATCACCGGCGTCCGCACCGAATACGGCGCGTGAGCGAGCGGGCAATCGAGAGGTTCGGCGCGGGCGACCTGAACGGCGCAGGCTGTCAGGGCAAACCCCAAAATGGTGCGTAGTGCGATCATGGCCGGCATCCCCTCGTGCCGGCGCGATTCCGCCGGGCGATGCCTTGCTAAGCGGGTTTGCGCCGGCGCACCAGAGATTGCGCAACAGCGATCCCCCGCCTTCGCAGGGGAACGGCTATTGTGCGCCGATCCGGCTGCCCACCGCCTGAAACAGCGCGACCGTATCGCTCAGCCGCGCCGCGCGGGCCTGTACCAGTTGCGCGCGCGCCTGCGCGTCGGCGGCGGTGGCGTTGAGCAAAGCGAGCGTGCCGATGCTGCCAAGCTGGAGTTGCCGCCGCGCGAAGCCGAGCGCACGCCCCGAGGCGTCGCTCGCGCGCGTCGCGGCGTCGAGCGCGTCCGCATCGGTGCGCAGCCCGCTCAGCGCATCGGAGACTTCGCCGAACGCCTGAAGCACCGTCGCGCGATATTGCGCCTTGGCGCCATCGAGCGCGGCCTCGGCTGCGCGTTGCTGGTGGCGCAGCGCACCGGCGTGGAACAGCGGCTGGGTGACGCCGCCGAGGATCGCCCAGAACGGATTACCGTCCTTGAACATATCGCCGAACGCCTGCGCGGTGCCGCCCGCACTCGCGCTGAGCTGGATGCTCGGCAGGCGCGCGGCGATCGCGGTGCCGACATCGGCCCCTGCTCCTTCGAGCTGCGCGCGTGCCGCGCCGATGTCCGGGCGCCGCGTGACCAGATCGGATGGCAGCGCGAGCGGCAGACGCGTCGGCAGCGCCAGCGACGCCAGCGATGGCAGATCGGGCAAGGCCGCGCCGGCGGGCACGCCGATCAGGCTGCCGATCACGACGCGCTGGTGGAGTTCCGCGCGGATCAGCGGCGGTAGCGCACCTTCGGCCGCGGCAAGCGCGGTCTGCTGAGTCGCCACGTCGGCGGCACCGACCTCGCCGAGTTGCTGACGCCGCTGCAACGCGCCGAGGATGTCGCGGTTGACGGCGATGCTGGTCTGCGTTGCGGTGATCTGGTCGGCGAGCGCGGCGCGCTGGATGACGGCGGCGACGAGGTTCGCCACCACGGTCGCGCGCGCGGCATCGCGCTTGTGCGCCTGCACCTCGGCAGCGGCACGCGCCGAGCGGATGCGCGAGCGGGTCGCGCCGAACAGGTCGAGCCCATAGCTGACCGTCACCTGCGCGGTGTGGAGGCTGTAGAGATACTGGTTGGAATCCGCGACGGCCGGCGACAGGTCGCGCGAAATGCGGGTCCGCTGCGCCTGATAGTTGAGATCGACCTGCGGCAACGCCGCGCCAGCCGTCGCCCGGCCCGTCTCCTGCGCCTGACGTAGCGATGCTTCCGCGACCTGGATGTCATTGTTGTGCGCGAGCGCGGTCGCGACCAGCGTGTCGAGCTGGTCGCTGCCGAAATCGCGCCACCAGTCGCCAGCGGGCGCATCGGCGGTGACGGTCTGCGCCGGGCCGCTCACCGGGCGGATCGTCTCGGGCGCGGGCGACGGCGGCAGCGCGGCGTGCGGATCGAGGTTCTTCGGGCCGAGCGCGCAGCCGCTGGTGGCGAGCAACGCCGCGATCAGGAGCGAACGCGTCATGCCGGCATCTCCCCATCGCCTGCGGGCGGCGTGTGGTGCCCGACATCGCGGCCATGCGCGCCACGATCATGCGGTGACACCCGCCGCGAGAAGCGCGCGATCAGCGCCGGCAGCACGAGCAGGATCAGCACCGGCGCCAACGTCATGCCGCCGACCACGACGAGCGCGAGCGGCTTCTGCACCTGGCTGCCGATCCCGCTCGACATCGCCGCCGGCAACAGGCCGATCGCGGCGACGAGGCACGTCATCACCACCGGGCGCAAGCTGTGCGACACCGTCGTCGCCAGCGATCCGTCCCGATCGACACCTTCGTCGATCGCGTTGTTGTACGTCGTCACGACGAGAATTCCGTCCATCACCGCGATCCCGAAGAGAGCGACGAAGCCGATCGCGGCGGAGATGCTGAACGGCGTCCCAGACAGAGCGAGCGCGAGGATGCCGCCGATCACCGCCATCGGGATCGCCGAGAAGGCGAGCAGGCTGTCGCGGATCGAGCCGAAATTGGCGTAGAGCAGCAGCAGGATCAGCAACAGGCTGATCGGCACGACGATCTCCAGCCGCGCAACGGCGTTGTTGAGATTGTCGAGCTCTCCCGCCCATTCGAGGTGATAGCCAGACGGCAGATGGACGTTGCGCGCGATCCGCGCCTGCGCCTCCGCGACGGCGCTGCCGAGATCACGCCCGCGCACCGAATATTTGATCGGGATGTAACGTTCCTGATGCTCGCGGTAGATGAACGACGCGCCCGAGGTGAGCCGAACGTTGGCGATTTCGGACAGGGGCACCTGGATCATGCCGGTGCCGCTCGGCGCCGCCGCGCCGATCGTGATGCGGCGGATCGCCTCGACGGTGTCGCGCTGTTCCGGCTTCAGCCGCACCATGATCGGGAAGTGACGGTCGGTGCCCTTCTCATACAGATCGGCGGTCGATGAACCACCGATCGCGGCGGCGACGGTCTGGTTGACGTCGTCGGGCGTGAGGCCATAGCGCGCTGCCGCGCCGCGATCGACATCGACCTGTACGGTCGGCTGGCCGAGCGACTGGAACACGCCGAGATCGGCGATGCCCTGCACCTTGGCCATCTCATCCTTGATCTGGTCGGCGTATTTTTCGAGCGTGGCGAGATCGGGGCCGAACAGCTTGATCGAATTGGCGCCCTTCACGCCCGAGGCGGCTTCCTCGACGTTATCCTCGATGATCTGCGAAAAGGAGAATTCGACGCCGGGATATTTGTCGGAGAGCTTCTTCGACAGTTCGGCGATCAACGTGTCCTTGGTAACACCATGCGGCCAGGTGTCGAACGGCTTCAGCGGCACGAAGAATTCGGCGTTGAAGAAGCCGGTCGCATCGGTGCCGTCGTCGGGACGGCCGTGCGCGGAGAGCACCGCGTTGACCTCAGGGTATTTCATGATGATCCGGCGCACGCCCTGCACCACCGGCTCGCCAGCTTCGAGGCTGATCGAGGGCGGCAGGCTGGCGCGGATGTACATATTGCCCTCCTCCAGATGGGGGAGGAACTCGATACCCAGCGAGCGCCCGCCGATCAGCGCGACGACGAGCAGCAGCACCGCCCCACCGATCGCGAGGATGCGGTTGCCGAGCGCGAACGCGGCGGCGGGTTCGTACAGGCGGCGCAGCCGCGCGACGATCCACGTCTCCACTTCGGAGAGCTTGTCGGGCAGCAGCATCGCCGACAGCACCGGCGCGACGGTGAAGGTCGCGATCAGGCCGCCGGAGATGGCATAGGCGTAGGTCTTCGCCATCGGGCCGAAGATATGGCCTTCGACGCCGGACAAAGTGAACAGCGGCAGGAAGCTGACGATGATGATCGCGGCCGCGAAAAAGATGCCCCGGCTCACCTCGGAACTCGCCCCGAGGATCGCCGAGAAGCGCGTCGCCGTGGTGTAATGGCCCTGCCCGCTTTCGACCCGCGCGGTGCGATCGACCATGTGGCGGAAGATGTTTTCGACCATGATGACGCTGGCGTCGACCACCAGCCCGAAATCGAGCGCGCCGACCGAGAGCAGATTGGCGCTCTCGCCCTGCAACACCAGAATCAGGATCGCGAAGGCGAGCGCGAAGGGAATCGTCGCCGCGACGATGATCGCGCTGCGCAGATTGCCGAGGAACAGCACCTGCAACACGAAGATCAGCACGATGCCGACCAGCATGTTCTCCAGCACGGTATGGATCGTCAGGTGGATCAGGTCGGAACGGTCGTAGATACGTTCGAGCTGGACGCCCGGCGGCAGCACGCCCGAGCTGTTGATGTCAGCGACTTCCTTCTGCACCGCCTGGATCGTCGGCATCGATTGCGCGCCGCGCTGCATCAGCACGATGCCCTGCACGATATCGTCCTGATCGTTATAGCCGGCGATGCCGAGCCGGGGCGAATTGCCGATCCGGACGTTCGCGACATCCTTGACGAGAATCGGCTGACCGCCCGACGTGCCGACCAGCACGTTCTCGATCGCCGAGGCCGACTGGATCAGCCCGACACCGCGCACGATCGCCGCCTGCGCGCCGAAGTTGATCGTCTGGCCGCCGACGTTACCGTCACTCTTGGCGAGCGCCGAAAGCACTTGCGAGATGGTGGCGTTGTGTGCGGCGAGCCGCGCGCTGTCGATCACCACGTCATAGGTGCGCAGCTTGCCGCCCCAGCCGGTCACGTCGATCACGCCGGGGATACGCTTGAAGCGGCGTTGCAGCACCCAGTCCTGCAAGGTCTTCAGGTCCATCACCGAATAGCCCTTGGGCGCGGTGATCTTGTAGCGGTAGATCTCGCCGACCGGGCTGGTCGGCGACAAGGTCGGTTGCGCGCCGCCGGCAAGCGGCGGCAATTGCGACAGCCGGTTGATGACTTGCTGCTTGGCAGCCTCGTTGGTCAGATCGTAGCTGAATTGCAGCTTGATGTCGGACAGGCCGAACAGCGAGATCGCGCGGATCGCGGTGAGGTGCGGAATGCCCGCCATGCCGACCTCGATCGGGATGGTGACGTTGCGCTCCATCTCCTCGGCGGAGAGGCCGTGCGTCTGCGTTATGACCTCGACCATCGGCGGGACCGGATCGGGATACGCCTCGATGTTGAGGTTGAGGAAGCCGATCACCCCGGCCAGCAACATGGCGCAGAAGATGCCGACGATCAGCATCCGCTGCCGTAGCGCGATCGCGACCAGACGGTTCATTCGCCCAGACCCGCCTCGTTGACGAACAGCGCGCCGGCGGTGACGATACGTTCACCGGGCCTGAGGCCGGCGGTGATCTCGACCGATCCATCCTGTTCCCCGCCCGCCGTCACCGATCGCGCCGCGAGCAGCCCGTCGGGACGCACCACCCACACGCGCGCCGAATCGCCCTCGTGGATGACGGCGGCGGCGGGGACGCGGATCGCCTGCGCGGCGCCGCTCTGGTGGATCGCGAAACTGGCGAACATCTGCGGCTTGAGCGCGCCGTCCGGGTTGGGGATCGCGGCGCGCACCGGCAGCCGGTGCGTGTCGGGATCGAGTGCCGCACCGACGAGATTGATCGTCGCATGGAAGATACGGCCGGGCAGCGCCGGCGTCGTTACCGTCACGGCATCGCCGACATGCACCGCGCTCGCGTCGCTCTCGGCGATCTGTGCGACCAGCCAGACCCGCGACGGATCGGTGATCGTCATCACCGGCTTGTCACCGCCCTGCGACAGATATTGCCCGACCGACACATCGCGCGTGGCGACGAGGCCGGAGATCGGCGCGTGCAGCGTCGTCATGTCGTGGATGCCCGAGACTTCGCCGGCGCCTTCGAGTTTGTTGATCTCGGCGGAGCTTTTGCCGAGAATGGCGAGCTTGTCGCGCGCCGCACCGAGCGCGGCGGCGGCGGTGCGCGCGGTCGCCTGCGCGGCGGCAAGATCGGCTTGCGCCTGCTGGTAATCCTTCAGCGCGCCGCCGGCGGTCGAATAGATCTGCTGCTGGCGTTCCGCTGTGCGCTGCGCCGCCTGGAGCTGCGCCTGAGCGGTCTGGTACGCCGCGCGCGCCGAGAACAGCCCGTTGCGTGCATCGACGAAATCGCCGGTCTTCACCGTCAAGAGCGCCTGACCCTGCTTCACAAATTGCCCGGCATCGACGAGCACCTGCGCGACCTGCCCCGAATAGGGCATCAGCACCGGCGTGCTGTGATCGGCATCGACCGTGATCGCGCCAGTGGCGAGCGTGCGCGCATCCGAATCGCCGATCGCGACGCGCATCGTCTGCAACGCGGAGAACTGATCGCGCGAGAGACGCAGCGTGCCCGGCGGCGGCGCCGGCGGTGCCGGCGGGGTGCTGCGGGTAAGCTGGGCGATCAGCATCACCAGCAGCGCGATCACGACAAGCGCACCCACGCCTAGCGCGAGCCAGCGAAGCTGCGTGCGTGCGGGCAGGCGCGTCGACGGCGACAGCGCCTTTGGCTCGTCGTGAGTGTGCATCGAATTCCTGTGTGTTTTGGCGGGCAGGCGCAAGAATGGGTCCGGCGCGGCATTACCGCGCTGCACTGCGGGGTAACAGTGACAAGTCCGTCATCCAGCAGTTATGAAAAGCACGATTTCATAACATTTCATCGCGTCGACATCATGTCATGGCGGTCGATGCTCCCCCCCTGCGGCAAGACCTGCGGCGCCCCGACACCCCGCTCTACAAGGGCACCGACGACACACGCATGATGGGGCTACCGCCAACACCGAACGTACGCCATCTATCCATAGGTTTAATGTACGTGACGTCCGGCGTATCTTTCGCGCGTGGGCGCGAGGTCAGCTCTCGTCGATACGCCGGTCTTCGTCGGAGACGACGGCGAGTTGCTTCCAGTCGAGATCTTCCTGCAATTCGAGATATTCGTTGGGGCCGATCTCGTCGGCATCGCGCAGGTCGTCGAGCCGCTTGCGCTGCGCCAGTACCGCAGCGAGCGACAGCCCCCGCCGGCGCGCGAGCGGAGCTTCGTGCTTGCGATCGGTCAGCCGGTCGCGATGTTCGCGATAGGCCTGGCGGATCGCTTCGGCGGCGTCGCCCGGCTCGCCCTCCAGCCGCGCCAGCGCCGCCTCGGCGAGCGCAAGCCGGGCGGCATCGCGCTCCTGCTCGGCATCCTTGCTGCGTTCGAGCTTGAGGACATGGATCAGCGGCGCGAGCGTCGCGCCCTGTAGCACGAGCGTTGCCAGCACCACCGCTAAGGCGGTCAGCACGACGAGATCGCGTTCGGGGAAGCTCTCCGGCAGCGCGAAGGCGGTGGCGAGCGTCACCAGCCCGCGCATCCCGGCCCAGCCGATCAGCACCGCCTCGCCGCGCGATACCGGCTCGTCGCCGCCGGTGCGATTGTGCCTGTATTTCGCGAACTCGCGGTACAGGAAGGCGAGCAGCAGCCGGGTGACGATCACCCCCGCCACCACCGCACTGGTGAGGCCAACCGCGCGGTGGAGATCGGCGGTGGACATGCCGCCGACGATCCGCCGCGCCTGCAACCCCATCAGCAGGAAGGCGAGCACGTTGAGCAGGAACACCACCGTCGTCCACACCGCATAGGAATGCACGCGCATGCGCGGAGAATCGGTGACGCGCGCGTGATAGGCGATCGTCATCGCGCTCGCGACGGTGGCGAGCACGGGCGAGAGATGCAGCCGCTCGGCGATCAGCCACGTCGCGAACGCGTGGACGAACTGGAGCAAGGTTCCGCCGACGGTATTGTCGGAAAGGGGCCGCACCCGCGACACCAGCATCCCGTACGCGATCCCGAACAGGATGCCGCCGGGCACGGCGAGCGACAGCCGGAGCGCGGTGCCACCGTCGATCCCGCCATGCGCCTGCACCGCCAGCGCGGCGCCGAACAGCAGCAGGGTGGTCGCGTCGTTGAACAGGCTCTCGCCCTTGAGCAACGCATCGACTCGCCGCGCGACCGGCAGATTGACCAGCACCGCCGTCACCGCCGCCGCGTCGGGCGGCGACACGATCGCGCCGAGCGTCACCGCGACCACGATCGACAAGCCGAACCCACCCGAGCCGATCGCCACCACCACCGCCGTCGTCAGCAAGACCGCGCCGACCGCGAAGACGATCAGCGGCACCAACAGCCGCCACGCCGCCCCGAGCGGAAAATCATAGGCCGAATCGATCAGGATCGGCGCGATGAACAAGGCGAGCGCGGTGTTCGGGTCGATCGGGATGACCGGCGCGCCGGGCACCATCGCCACCGCCACGCCGGCGGCGGCGAGCATACCCGGATAGGGCAGCCGCACCCGCCGCGTCACCTGCAGCAACAGGATCGCGGCGGCGAGCAGTGCGATGAGGCTTTCGAAAAACGTCATGTCGAAGCGCGCACCTCGGCATGGCGGAAGCATTCGCGCGCATGATCGTTGACCATGCCGACCGCCTGCATCCAGGCATGGACGATCACTGGCCCGACGAACTTGAAGCCGCGTGCCTTGAGCGCCTTCGACATCGCTTCGGAAGTCGGCGTGCTGGCGACGATATGCCCGTCGCCCTCCACCGGCGCGCCGCCGGCGATGCCCCACACGAACGCGGCGAAATCCTCGCCGCGTGCCGCCATGTCGAGATAGATTTGCGCGGCGGTGATCGTCGCGCGAATCTTGGCGGCGCTGCGGACGATGCCGGGGTCGGCCATCAGCCGCTCGACATCGCCCTCGTCGAAGCGCGCCACGATCGCCGGATCGAAACCCTCGAAGGCAGCGCGGAAGGCTTCGCGCTTGTGGAGGATCGTCCGCCACGACAGCCCGGCCTGGAAACCGTCAAGGACAAGCGTCTCCCACAGTTCGCGCGAGTCGTGGATCGGCACGCCCCACTCCTCGTCATGATAGCGCACCATCAGCGCGTCATCACCGCACCACGCGCACCGTGTTTTCCCGGCCATCGGCTATCCTTCGTTCAACGGATCGCGCCCTTCATAAGCTGGAACGCTTCGCCCGCGCGACCGGCGAGCACAGCCTTGGCCGAATAGAGCGCGGTGCCGAACACCTGATTCGCCTCGACCTTGGGCGGCATCACCAGCTCGTAGCGATCGGTGACGACATCGAGCAAAGCCGGGCCGGGCTCGGCGAGCCATTGCCGCACCGCTTCGTCGAGCGTTGTGCTATCCTCGACACGCCGGCTCCAGAACCCCATCGCCGCGCCGACCTGCGCGAAATCGGGGTTCTTGAGATCGGTATAGGTGTCGAGCAGCCCTTCGACCTTTTGCTCCAGCTCGACGAAGCCGAGCGAGCTGTTGTTGTAGATGCACACCTTGATCGGCAGGTCTTCCTGGATCGCGGTCATCAGGTCGCCGATCAGCATGGCGATGCCGCCGTCACCTGACAGTGAGATCACCTGCCGCTCAGGGAACGCCGCCTTGGCGCCGAGCGCCTGCGGCATCGCGTTCGCCATCGTGCCGTGGGTCAGCGAAATGACGGTGCGGTTGCGCCCGGTCG
>Ga0247735_1000964_pt1 | contig 11260 bp, 10 predicted proteins | sample UWRJL178409R2_FD_180934 | JGI IMG/M metagenome (GOLD analysis project Ga0247735, IMG submission 180934) | Plant litter microbial communities from Arlington Agricultural Research Station in Wisconsin, United States - UWRJ-L178-409R-2 | ecosystem: Environmental > Terrestrial > Plant litter >...
CTCGGTCGAACCGGTGACTTCGAATTGGGGCCCGACGCGGATCTTGCCACTCGTGAAATCGTAGCCGCCGGCCCCGCCATAGGTGAAGCCATTCGCATGGTGGTGATCGGCCTGCATGCGGTCCCAGCCACCGATAGCGACCACATAAGGTCCGGAGAACGGGGTTGTGTCCTGCGCCATGGCTGGGGCCGAAGCGAGCGATCCGCCGAAGATGCTGGCGAGAAGAATAGCACGGTTGCGATAGGTGTACATATAACCCTCCTTGAAAGCCAGAAGCCTGGCATCCAATGAGATCGCGCTGTTGCCGGTTATTTGGAAGATTCATTCTAGTTAAAAGTTGTAAGGTCGTTATACCTGACATGAATAATTCAGGCACATTTGTAAACTCGCGTTATAATCTGTTTGATGATCGATGTTTGAACTTAGGGCGGCTTTCGGAATCTCATACCGCTCTGCACAAGTCTATCGAGAATTCGCATCGATTAGCAGCGCTGCGCGTAATCAGACCGTGTATCGGGAGGCGGAAGACACTGCGTCAAACCCCATCGATGCGGGTGTTGACCGGTGCGCGGCTCTCGCTTGGATTGAGACATGGGTCTCACACGATCTAACAAAGGATCGCATCCCCAGCACTTTACATGGCCGCTCCAAGCGGCGATCCACACTAAATGGATCGCGTAAACGAGTACCGGCGGCCTTTCATCTACCTGTGCTTAGGCCCCAATCCGAACCGCGCGCCGCGCCTGTTGCACTTGGTTTCTCCACTCGCGCCGAGCCGGACCGCAAATTGCCGTCCATGGTCCGCGAGGAGAGCCGTTTGGTAAGCGCCCGAACTAATCCTGAAAAGGCCGGAGCGCGCTGGCGACGGCTGGCATCGTTGCGCCATGATGCTGCCATACGCATTCTCGCGGTCGATCTCTCGGGCGACGTAATCGTGGCCTTGGCAAAGTTCTTTGCGGCCGCCGTGACCGCCAGCAGCGCAATGTTCTCCGAGGGAGTCCATTCGGTGATGGACATGGCAACTCAGATCACCCTGCTCTACGGGATCATTGCCTCGCGCCGGCCAGCCAGGATCGAGCATCAATTCGGCTTTGGGCGTGCGGCATATTTCTGGAACTTCATCGCTTCACTGCTGATCTTGGCCGCCGGCGCCGGCATAACGCTCCACGACGGTATCGAGCAGATTATATCTCCCGTACCACTGCATCACGAAGAGACCGATTTCGCGGTATTGTTCGCCGCCTTGGTGATCGAAACCGGGACATTGATCTACGCCGTACGAAATGGTGGCTTTCCTACCCGTGGCGACATCGGCTGGGGTGCCTTGCTTGCGCGCAGCCGCGATACTTCATCGTTGACCATTTTGTCTACCAGCGCTGCCAGCATCGCCGGCCTGTTTATAGCAGCGCTCGGCATTGGTTTTGGGCGCGCACTGCACGAACCGCGCCTCGACGGTCTTGCTTCCGTAGTGATCGCACTCGTGTCAGCGTCGATTGCCTTCGCCATCGCAGCGCGGAGAAAGGCGATGCTGATCGGCGCGTCGGCGACCCCGGGGGGGCGAGACTGTCGAACATCGCTGGCCGCCACCCGGCAGTGACGTGCATCAACGGTGCGATGACCGTCCATTTGAGTGCCGATCAGTTGATGGTGGCTCTTAGCGTCGCCTTCGATAGAGGCCTGAATACGGAGCAGATAGAAAAAGCGGCTTCGGATATCTGTAAGCAGCTACAGGCCGAGTTTCCAGCAGCGGCTTACGTGAGCATCAATCCACAAGGCGCGGCGCAATATCGGGACGTACTCGCTAGACGGGGATGGTAAGACTGGGGCTGCATACTCCCTTCTATGTTTAATCTCCGTCTGAGCCCCCGAGCTGTCCCCAGCAGGATCGGTCATGATCGTAAATTGCGACTGTTTGATCGAGCCATCTGTTCGGCACTCGATTGCGGTCTGTTCGCACCGGAGGGTAGACTTGCCTGAATAGAGGCGGGTCATAGAATATCCTGTGCACGGCATGTGCCAGGTTCACAAATTCTAATAGAATCTAGCGTGGTCTAAGTAGAGGTCGCCACCGAAGTATCGTACATCTCGGCAATGGTTCTTCCTATCTGAGAGGCGGAGCGAGGTTGATCTGCTCAGTGTCTTTTCGCGATCGTCTCGCCGAGCACAAGATAGGTGCCATATTCCAAGGAGGTGTATCATGCTTCGTTCCCGCCGCGCTACCCCTGCACTGTTCGTCCTACTTGCATCTGTTACGTTGCTGCCCGTCGTGGCGGCTCCGGCCGGAGCGAAATCGACGAAGTCGATCGAGCGCAAGGAAGATGACCTGGCCGCCGCCGGCTTCCTCCTCAAGCCAGCAAACACGCCGAAACGCACTGACATGCTCTCGCGGCTGCCCGCCAACAAGTTTGTCAAACGGGTGAACGGCGACACGGTAACCTACGTCTATGCCGATCCGAAAGCCTGCAATTGCCTCTATGTCGGGACACAGCAGGCCTACGGTCAATATCTTCAAACGAAGAAGGCAGAGAGCCTGGTCGATCAGGAGCAGTTGAACGCTCTCGATTATTCCGATGCTGCCTGGGACTGGGGCGCCTGGGGCCCATGGGAAGGTCGCTGGGGCTTCGGCCGCCTCGGCTGGTAGCTGCGCTGCACGCGGCGCCTTGATCGTCTTCTGCGCGATGTTCTCAACCAGAGCAGCCTGCGCGGAAGACTTTCGGCAATGCGTCGCTGGTGCGGAGTGGCCGATATTACCGTTTGTCCGGAAATCGCACCGGCTGCTCATAGTCACCGAAGTGGAAAGGAATGCCCATGATCTTTCGAAAGATTGCCATCGCGACGCTGGCAGTCGCAGCCACTGTCCCAGCCAGCGCTGCGCCGAATACGTCGGCGGTGCCCGCAAAGACGACCGAGAAGATCACCTGCCGCGAATTCATCGCGCTCCGCGACGAGTTCAAGCCTCAGATCGTCTCGTACACCTTAGGATATGATCGTGCGAAGCGGCCTGATGCAGCGTTCATTGACGTGTCAGGCGTCGACAAGATCGTGCCTGTTCTCGTCAGCGCATGTCGCGCCAAACCCGAGCAAAGCTTGCTCCAGCGGATCCGTGCGAGCCTTCATCGGCTGTGAACTTCTGCCGCAGCTTCGCCGGTTTAAGGGGCGTGGAGATCCCCACAATCGCCCACAAGGCGCTCACCGTCCTGGAGGCCTGCGGCCCAAAGATCGTCATCGGCCGGGATTCAAGACGCATCGGCGCCTTCCCGCCCGATCGCGATTTCTAAGGATATCGACACCTGATCGGAAACTTCTCCTGCAGGCTCAAGGTGTGCAAGCGCATCCTAATGCGGGCCTGCAAAGCCGATCAGAGCTTTTCCGCAATGATCTACCTCACCGCTGCCGTCATCAGCTCTCGATGAATCCCCACGCCCTTAGACCGACAGCCCCCATCGCGATCCCTTACTGCCGTGCGGACGCCACGGTGCAGCCGCCGCCCAGCGCCTTGTAAAGGGCCACCGCCGCCCGCGTCTGCGCGAGCTCGCCCTGGCTAGCCTGCATATGGGCAGCGCCGCTGCCTGCTCGGCGGAGCAGAGCCAAAGCATCGCTGAGACCGGCGTGGTAAAGAGTGGTAGCTATCACGAGCACGCGGTCGGCACTTTCCGCCGCCTGACGCAATTCCTCTGACTGTAGGCTCGCCGCAGTTGCGCGCGCGAGCGCGTCCTCGGTGTCACCATAAGCTGATTGAATGGCCGTCATATAGGCTGCCGCCAGCTCCTCGTAGCGTGCGTTTGCGAGGGCAAGCTAGCTGTGCAGTCGACCGCCGGCAAAGATTGGCTGAAGCATGTTTAGCCCCACGCTGAAGATCGTGGTTGGATTCGCGATCGCCGAGGCAAGCGCAATGCTCTTCTCCCCGCCCGGCGCGGTCAGGCCTTGCCCTGCTTGGCTGCCACTGGCCCGAAATCGACAAAATGTTGTTCCGCTTCAGAATCAAGGGACGACGCACGCACCAGTCAAAATCCTGCGACAACTTTGTATCGCGTCTCAAGCCAGCGAAATCATCGAGCCAACTGATGTAAATACTTGTTGGATCTTGTGAGTGTGGCTCCCGGCTTCGCTCATGCCATGTATTACTCTGCCGATAGACGGACGTTTATAAGATCGGAAAAGGCGCTGCTTGCTGCCTACACGGCCCTCTCCGCAGGCGCGGAGCCGATGAACGAGGTTCGAACGCGTGATGCGGCCGCCGCATGTCCAAGGCATTGGTGGCTTACGCCCGTGTTCGAAGTGGTCGGCTCAATCACAACCTGCCGAGCGGAATCAGAGGCGAACATAGCGTCCGGCTTCGATCTGTTTCGGCAGACTATCGCCCGCGCGCGCGTGCGGCACCTGCGAACCTGCTTTCGAGCGAGGCAGCGCGCGATGCCGTTGCGCTCGCGGTCCCGAGCATCACCGTCCGCTTACGTCCAGCTGCTTGGGCTTCGACGAACGTCTGCGCATCCCGCGCGGCCATTGGTATCGCGAGAGGCGCTGGCCAAGATCGCGCGCCGCCGGCCCGCGTTCGGCTCTGTATCCGCTCTCGACGGCAGGCGGGCCAAACCGACTATCACGCCCGCGTGGACAAGCCGAAGATCGATACGATCGGTCGCTCTCTTTACAATACGCGCGAAAATTAGTTAGTTGAACGACCGCATAATAGTGTTGACCGCGGCCGCGGCGGATTTTACCGAGGCTCCTATCGCGTCACGCCCAATCCTGCTGTCAGACAGGCTGAGTGGAACGCGCGAGATGCCGAACGTCGGCGCCAATGAGGGAGCGGAGGATGGACGGGCTGAAGGGCAAGGTCGCGATCGTGACCGGCGCGGGTTCCGGGCAGGGCGCCGTCGAGGCGCGTCTCCTCGCGGCGCGAGGCGCGCGCGTCGTCGCCACCGACATCAATGGGGCAGCCATTGCCGCCGTCGTAAAAGATATTGTCGACGACAAGTCCGGCGAGGCGATTGCCGTTGCGCACGACGTCGCATCGCGGGAAGATTGGACACGTGTGGTCGACTGTGCCGTCTCCCAGTTCGACCATGTCGGGATTCTGGTGAACAACGCAGGCGTCCTCGCGCGGCCTCCCTACCAGGCTGTCACGCTGTCCGACTGGCAGGCAACGATGAACGTCAATGCCTGGGGCGTGTTCGCCGGCATGCAGGCCGTGATTCCGTCGATGGAGGCCGGGGGCGGCGGCTCGATCATCAACATATCGTCGGCCGCGGCGACGCATGCAGTGGGCGGCCTATCCGCCTATACGGCGAGCAAAGGCGCCGTGGATGCGCTGACCCGTGCGGCGGCGGTGGAGCTCGCGCCGCAGGGTATCCGGGTTAATTGCGTCCATCCCGGCGTTATCCGCACGGCGATGGTCGAGGATGCCCTCCTCGACGAGGAACGGGTCGCAAGGATCCTCTCCTCCATTCCGATGGGGCGGCTGGGCCGCCCACACGAGGTCGCGCAACTGGTCGCCTTTCTTGCCAGCGACGAGGCCGCCTTCATGACCGGCGGCACCTTCTCGGTCGACGGCGGCGCCGCGATTGGTGGCAACGTCCTTGCCGCCCGCCCACGGTTCCGCGCCGAATGAACGCCGGCGCGCTCTGCTTGCAAGTCGAAGACGTCACTCGCCTGCATGTCGCCCGCTGGCCGCATGCAAGCGCCACTAGGGAGGAATCGATGAAAGTTATCATCAAATCGGAGGTGTGTGTCGGGCACGGCATGTGTGTCCTGGCGTGCCCGGAGATCTTCAGCCTGAGCGACGAGGACGGTCACGCGCTCGTCGTGGACGAGAATGTCCCGCCGCAACTGGAGGACGCGGTCGACCAGGCCGTTCGCGGCTGCCCCGAGGGCGCAATCGAGACCGCATAGAAAGCTCAATCCGTTTTCAGGAGCACGTCATGGCAACAATCGCGCAATCCGGCAAAAAATGCCCCGTCTCATTCAATCATGAATCACCTGAACATGCCGCCAACTGGGTCAAGGAGTTCGACGAACTTCGGTCGACCTGTCCGGTTGCCTGGACCGAGGCCTATGGCGGCTATTGGGTCGTCACCGGATACCGCGATCTAATCGACGTCGCACAGAATCCGGACGCGTTCGGCTCCGCAAGGACGTTCGATCCGGTGACCGGACAGGTAAAGACGGGTGCCTCGATTCCGGCACTTCCCGGCACGCGCGGTATACCCGCCGAAACCGACTCCCCCGACTGGGACGCCTTTCGCAGCTTCCTGAACCGTAGGTTCGCGCCAAAGGCGGTGGAAGAGCGCCGGGCCCGAACCGAACAGATCGCGGCGGCGCTGATCGATCGCGTGATCGAGAAGGGCAGCTTCGACATCGTTGACGATTTTACCAATCCGCTGCCGGCAATCGCGACGATGGAGATTTTCGGCCTGCCGCTCGATCAGTGGAATGAATATGCCGAGCCGCTCCACAAGATGATGTACATTCCGCATGACAAGCCCGAATTCTTCGAGGCGGCGGAGAAGCTCCACTGGATGCGTGATCGCATCATGGAGCAGATTGCCCTGCGGCGTGCCGACCCGAAGGACGACCTGCTGACCTATTTCGCAAATGGCGAAATCGAGGGCAAGAAACTCAACGACGACGACATTTGGGGCATGTCGCTCAATCTCCTGCTTGGCGGTGTCGACACCACCACCGCCTTAACATCGAGCGTTCTCATCTATCTCTGGAAGAATCCGGAGATGAAGAAGGTGTTCCTCGAAGATGCCAATGCCCTGAGCGTCGCGCGCGAGGAGTTCGTCCGTTACTTCGGTACCGTCCACGGTATTGGTCGGGTGGCAACCAAGGACGTCGAGTTCAACGGCCAGCAGATCGATAAGGGTGACCGAGTCTATCTCGCTTATGCCGCCGCCAACCGCGATCCGGCGATCTTCGAGGATGCCGATCAGCTTAAGCTCGACAGGTTTCCCAACCGGCATATCGGCTTCGGAGCGGGCAAGCATCGCTGCCTCGGATCGTTCCAGGCGCGCATGATGTTCGAGACGATGATCAAGGAGATCCTGACGCGCATCCCCGACTATGAGATCGATGATTCGAAGCTCGCAAGCTATCCCTCGCTGGGGGTGATCAACGGGTGGATTTCGATCCCCGCCACCTTCACGCCGTCAGTAAAGGTGGGCGCGCCCGAGCTCTGAGCCCGGCGCAGCGGCGCCGCTCGGTGGTCATCTTTCGATAGATCAGAGAAGAGGAATGAGTGCATGGATGCTGTCAGATCGCAATTCATTGGCGGGGAACTCGTTTCCGGGAGTTCGACGGACGCGATCGACGTGGTCGATCCGGCAACGGGAAATGTCATCGCTGAGGTCAATGCCGGTTCGTCGGCCGATGTCGATACAGCGGTTGCGGCCGCGCGGCATGCATTCGACACCGGCGAATGGCAGGCGCGCAGCGCCGAAGACCGAGCGAGCGTCCTGTGGCGTATGGCCGAGGGCATCGGCGAGCATCTCGAAGAACTCGCCAATCTCGAGGTTCGCGACAACGGCATGCCGCTTCTCCTGGCGCGCGCGATGATGGGCTCTGCGATCAGCAAGCTCAAATATCATGCCGGCATGGTTGGGAAGATCCACGGTCTCACGGCTGACCTCTCGGGTCCGGGTCAGGAACTGCTCGCCTATACGCGCGCCGAACCGGTCGGCGTGGCGGCTACGATCACGCCGTGGAATGCGCCTTTTGCAACCTTCATCGCCAAACTCGCGCCAGCGCTCGCGGCCGGATGCTCGGTCGTCAGCAAGCCAGCCGAGCAAACACCGCTCACCGCCATGCGATTCGGCGAACTGCTTTACGATTGGGACCTGTTGCCCAAGGGGCAGGTCAATATCGTCAACGGCCTCGGCACCGTCGCCGGCGATGCGCTCGCGAAGCATCCTGATGTCGACAAGATATCCTTCACGGGCTCGACCGCAGTGGGGCGCAAGTTGATCGAGGCGTCGGCTGGCAACCTGAAGCGGCTGACGCTTGAGTTAGGCGGCAAGTCGCCGCTATTCATCTTCGACGACGCTGACCTAGAACAGGCGATCCCGGCTGCAGCACAGGCGATTTTTCTCAATTCGGGCCAGGTCTGCATCGCCGGCTCGCGGCTGTTCATCCAGCGAGGCGTGTATGACCAGGTGGTCGAGGGAGTTGCCAGGATTGGCGAGGCCCTGCGTCTCGGCAATGGTCTCGATCCGATGACTCAACTGGGTCCGCTCGTATCGGAGCAGCATCTGCTGCGGGTGATGGGCTATATCGAGAGTGGGAGAAGCGAAGGGGCCGAATTGGTTGGTGGCGGCGCACGGCATGGCGATGAGGGTTATTTCGTCACGCCGACCGTCTTTGCAAATCGCGGCCGGAGCGATCTCCGGATCGTTAGGGAAGAGATATTCGGGCCGGTCGTCGTCGCCATGCCATTCGATGGCATCGAGGAAGTCGCAGCACTGGCCAACGATACCGATTACGGCCTGGGCGCGGGCGTCTATACCCGCGACAATTCGACGGCGCACCGGGTCGCGAAGGTGATCAAGGCCGGCAATATTTGGGTCAACTGTTACGGTGTCCTGAACCCCGCGGTCCCGTTTGGCGGATACAAGCGGTCCGGATGGGGACGCGAGTCGGGGTCCGAGGGCCTTCAATCCTATCTGGAGACCAAAGCCGTGTATGTCCGGCTATAGGCGTGATCGGTGGGTCCTGTCTCGGCTTATGCCCCAGCGCCCCTGCGTTGAAGCCGGTTGGATGCGCGCGTTTTCGAAGCAGATGACACCTCGCACCGAGCATCGCGGCGGCGCGCGCGTCTTCTGACGCAGCTCCCGAGCGGGCGGCGGCCGTGAACGTGTGTGCCCGGCGCACGACCTCGCCGCTCCGAAGACAGGCGTTCAAATTCGCCTGGTCGGTCGATTGACATTGGACGGTCGTTCAAATAATGAAATTGACATGCGCGGGGCAGCTGTCCGCACAGATGCCGGGTAGATCCTCACGGACGCCGGTGCCGGAACGAATGAAGAAAAACCGGGGCGCATGCACGTCTTGCGCGACCGGCGAGGGGAGGACGAGAACACGATGGCGAAGAGTGCTCGCGTGAAGCGGCCGGCCGGCATGGGATCGTTCCCGACCCGAGCGCAGCGGTGCCGGCAACCGCGTTTCGGCGCGGTACGACTGCCCGCATGCCCGCCGTCGCGAGAGCGGAGATATCATGCAGACGCATGATTATCTCTATATCGGCGGGCGACGCGTTTCTCCCTCGTCCGACACCGTGATCGACGTGATCTCCCCGCATTCGGGAGAGATCGTCGCATCCGTCCCGGCAGCGGCAAGGGCCGACATCGACTCGGCGGTTCGGGCGGCAAGCCTCGCCCTGACCTCTTCCGAGTGGGGCGAACTCAGCGCCGAGCGCCGGCTGGCGGTCGTGGCGCGCTTTGCCGATGAATATGAAAAGCTGGCGGGCGCCTTCGCGGAGGCGATGACGCAGGAGATGGGGTGTCCGGTATCGCTCGTCCGGGCGTTGCATGTCGATCCGGCGGTGCGGGTGCTGCGCTACTACCTGTCCCTGGGGCAGGACTATCCGTTCGAAGAGCTGCGCAAGGGTGCGCGCTCGACGGTGGTGCTGCGCCAGCCGGTCGGCGTGGTGGCAGCGGTGATCCCCTGGAACGGGCCCGTATTCCTGACCATGCTGAAACTCGCCCCAGCGCTGGTGAGTGGCTGTGCGATGGTGCTGAAGGCCGCGCCCGAGGCGCCACTCAGCTCCTATGTGCTGATACGCGCGGCCGAGGCGGCCGGTCTTCCCGCGGGCGTGCTGAACATCGTCACGTGCGATCGCGACGTGAGTGAATATCTCGTGACCCATCCGGGTGTACGCAAGATTAGCTTTACCGGATCCACCGCGGCGGGGCAGCGTATCGCCCAGTTGTGCGGCGAGCGCCTCAAGCGGTTCAACCTGGAGCTCGGCGGCAAATCGGCGGCGATCATCCTCGACGATGTGGATCTTCACATGGCGGTCGGCGCGCTGCGTCTGGCCTCGTTCGCCAATTCGGGGCAGGTCTGCACTGCCCGGACGAGAATCCTCGCCCCGTGGAGCCGGTACGACGAAGTCGTGGCGGCGATCGCCACCATGACTGCAAGCCTCAAGGTCGGTTCTCCGACGGACCCATCGACCGATCTCGGTCCGCTCGTCTCGAAGCGCCAGCGCGACCTCGTGCTCGGCTTGATCGGCGTCGGGGTCGCCGAGGGTGCGCGGCTCGTGACTGGCGGCGGCGTGCCCACCGGCCTGGAGTCGGGCTGCTATGTCCAGCCCACGGTCTTCGCCGATGTCACCCCGGGGATGCGGATCGCGCGCGAGGAGATCTTCGGCCCGGTCGTCTGCGTCATCGGCTATGGGGACGAGGACGAGGCTGTGCGGATCGCGAACGACAGCGACTTCGGTCTGTCAGGTTCGGTCTTCACCGGTGACGTGGCACGCGGAATGCGGATCGCGCGCCGCATCGAGTCGGGGACGTTTGGTATCAACACGTTCGGCAACGATGTCTGCGCCCCGTTCGGCGGGCTCAAGCTCTCGGGCGTGGGCCGCGAGATGGGGCCCGAGGGCCTGGAGGGCTATTTCGAATATCGCTCGATCCTTCTGCCGCCCGATTATGCAGGCGACGGCTCCGACCTATCCCCCACGTCCCAATCCTCCTGATTTGGAAGACGCCCTGATGACGGCAGTCCATAGCCTATCTCGTTTCGAACCGTTCGAGCCGACTTGGCGCGACGACGCGCTCGCGATATTCGAGGCATTGCGTGATCAGGCGCCGGTCTACCGGGCGCCATCGGGCATGTATGTCGTCTCGCGCTATGAGACGATCCAGCAGCTGTTGCTCAACACCGGTGACTTTTCCAATCGATGCGTCGATCATGAAGCGCTTGGCATCCCGCGCAAGGTTGATGCCGACGCGGAGCCAGAACTGGCCGAAATGCTTGAGGCGACGTTCCGCGGCGTGCCGGTGGATCGCACCGAACTGAGCAAGGTGCGCACCGTCATCGGCTCCGACGGGGCAGAGCATCAGCGCCAGCGACGTTTTCTCAATCGCGCCTTCTCCGCCCGCCGGGTGCGCGATCTGCGCGCCCGGATGGATATGCTGGCCGGCGAGGCCGTCGCGAAGATCGCGACGATGGATGCGTGGGACGCAATGGACGACCTGGCGCATCTCGTCCCCCGGCGCATCATCGGCGAGATCCTGGACGTGGAACCCGAGCGCCACGGCGACCT
>Ga0247735_1000969_pt1 | contig 11242 bp, 9 predicted proteins | sample UWRJL178409R2_FD_180934 | JGI IMG/M metagenome (GOLD analysis project Ga0247735, IMG submission 180934) | Plant litter microbial communities from Arlington Agricultural Research Station in Wisconsin, United States - UWRJ-L178-409R-2 | ecosystem: Environmental > Terrestrial > Plant litter >...
TTACCGACATCAATACGGTAACAGGTATTTATGAATTTTACCGGCTTTGTAACGAAGCGGGGATCAAGGCTATCGTAGGGATGGAACTGCGTCATGAGAACCGGCTGCATTATATCACGCTGGCAAAAAACCGTTCCGGCCTTGGGGAGATCAACCGGCTGCGCACCAAGCACAACCTTGCCGGGACACCATTGCCACTTGCTGCCCCGGATTTCGAAAATGTCGTTGTAATTTATCCCATTGACAACATCCCAGAGGTGCTGAAGTATAATGAATACATTGGCATCCGCCATGAAAACCTTTCCCTGCTGATACGCCCCGAATGGCAGTCGAAGCTGGATAAAATGGTCGTATTGCATCCTGTTACTTTTCGCGATAAGCCGGAATACAACCTGCACCGTATCCTGCGGGCAATCGACCTGAATACCCTGGGTAGCAAGCTGACCCCATCTGATTATTGTGCCCCGGGTGAAGTTATGGTACCTGAAAGCAAACTGCTTGCTACCTACAGTCAGTATCCTATCATTATTGAAAACACCAAAGCCCTGATGGATTGCTGCCATTTCGAGTATGAATTTAAAGTGCCGCGCAATAAAAAGCACTATACCGCAAACCGGGATACCGACCTGCAACTCCTGACCCGACTGGCGCAGCAGGGCCTCATAAAGAGGTATGGCAAAGTCAACCATGCCGCCGAAGAGCGCATCGAAAAAGAACTTAAAGTAATCCACGAACTCGAATTTAGCGGTTACTTCCTGATTACATGGGACATAATACGTTACAGCAATTCCATGGGTTTTCTACACATCGGGCGCGGTAGCGGTGCCAACAGCATCATTGCCTATTGCCTGGGCATTACCGATATTTGCCCGTTGGAACTCGACCTCTATTTTGAACGCTTCCTAAACCTGAACCGCAAAAGCCCGCCGGACTTTGATATTGACTGGTCCTGGAAAGAGCGCGATACCATATTGGAATACATCTTTACCCGGTACGGGCGCGAACATGTCGCCTTTTGTGGTACTAACGTGGAATTCAAATACAAATCCATTTTCCGTGAGGTGGGTAAGGTATTTGGCCGGCCAAAGGAAGAACTCGACAAGCTCTCGGGGACTTCAATGGACCAGCACGATAAAAACGAGATCGTGAGGCAGATACACAAATACGGGATGATGATGGAAAAGTACCCGAACCAGCGTTCCATGCACTCCTGCGGTATCATCATTTCGGAAGACCCAATTACCGACTTTACGGCACTGGAAATGCCTCCTAAAGGTTTTCCGATCGTACAATTTGATATACACGTTGCCGAGGAAATAGGCTTTGAGAAATTCGACATCCTTTCCCAAAGGGGCATCGGCCATATTGACGATGCCGCCAAACTGGTTAAAAAGAACCGGGGCATTGATGTAAATATCCGCGACACATCTATCTCAAAAAATGAAACTACCTGCAATGAATACTTAGGGCGTGGTAACACCATTGGCTGTTTTTATATTGAAAGCCCAGCTATGCGGGGGCTGCTGCGCCGCCTGAAATGCAATAACTATAAAGTATTGGTAGCGGCGTCGTCCATTATTCGTCCCGGCGTGGCACAGAGCGGGATGATGAAGGAGTATATTTTCCGTCATAACTACCCTGATAAGTTTGAGTATTTCCATCCGGTATTTGAAGAGCAGTTGGGCGAAACCTATGGCATAATGGTATACCAGGAAGATGTGATAAAGATTGCCCTGCATTACGGGGGACTACCAGCAGCAGATGGTGACATCTTACGCCGCGCCATGAGCGGTAAAGGCCGCTCCAAAGAGGCATTACAAAAGGTAAAGGATAATTTCTTTGAAAGCTGTGCCCGGCAGGGACATCCTGAACAGTTGAGCCAGGAAATTTACCGCCAGATCGAATCCTTTGCCGGATATTCTTTCTGTAAGGCGCACTCGGCATCATATGCTGTGGAAAGCTACCAAAGCCTGTACCTCAAAGTGCATTATCCCATTGAGTTCATGGTTGCGGTCATCAACAACCAGGGCGGTTTTTACCGTACCGAGGTGTATGTACATGAGGCGCGGATGTCGGGTGCCCGGATACACAATCCCTGCGTGAACAAAAGCGAGATTGAAACCACTTTATATGGCAAAAATGTGTACTTAGGATTTATGCACTTACAGGGATTGCAAAAAGAAGTAGCACAAAACATTGTTACGGAGCGTGAGGGGCATGGGGACTATGCTTCCTTGGAGGAATTTATATACCGAACACCCATCGGTATCGAAGGGGTGCAGCTGCTTATCTACATTGGTGCATTCCGTTTTACAGGAAAGACGAAGAATGAATTGCTGGTGACCGCCCGTAGGATAATGTTGCGGTTTACCCCCAAAAGCATTGGGCCAATGCTGTTTCCTTATGCCGTACAGCACTACGAACTCCCGATGCTCTTGCGCTCGCCTTATGAAGATGCCTTCGATGAGATTGAACTGCTGGGTTTTCCTGTATCGGTGACGCCCTTTAACCTGTTAAGAACTGCATATCGTGGCGACGTGAAAGCATGCGACTTGGTGCAGCACCATAAGAAACAGGTAAAGATGCTGGCCTACCTGGTATCGCGCAAGCATGTGCCCACCAAGATGGGTGCCATGTATTTCGGGACCTGGATCGATGCCAACGGGGAATTTTTCGATACAGCACACTTTACAGGCAGCCTCAAAGAATATCCCTTTAAAGGCGGGGGTTGCTACCTGCTGCTGGGCACCGTAGAAGTGGATTATCATTTCCCGACCATCACCATATCCAAGATGGAAAAGATGCCTTTCATATCCGATCCTAGATATAGAGAGAGTGATGCTGAAAGTTCCCAAACCCAAGAGAAGCTTCGTGAGGATGTATCGATGACCCATCGTGAACCGTATCCGCAGGAACAGGAGATCAACCTGCCAAGGCATAAAATGGTCCAATCAAAATAGAAGAGTAAAATGAAGAAAACGGAATATGCTATAGTGGATATTGAGACCACAGGCGGTAATGCCAGCGGCAGCCGCATTACCGAAATCGCTATTATAATTCATGACGGGACGAACGTACTGGACCGCTTCGAGACACTCGTAAACCCACAAAAAGAAATACCGCTGCCAATATTTGCACTTACGGGGATCAATAATGAAATGGTACGTGATGCACCCCTCTTTGAAGATGTTGCGGAAAAAGTCATGGAGTTGCTTGAAGGCCGCATTTTTGTGGCTCATAATGTGAACTTTGACCATTCCTTTGTCCGCCACGAACTGGGGAGGGCCGGCCTTAAATGGACAGCAAAGCAAAAATTATGTACGGTCCGTGCCGCCCGGAAAATAAGGCCGGGCTTGCCTTCCTATAGCCTTGGGAACCTGTGCCGCTCGCTCGATATCCTATTGGAAAACAGGCACCGTGCCGGGGGCGACGCCGATGCTACCGCCATTCTGCTATCCCTTTTACTGCGATGGGACAGTGACGATGTGATTGGAAAAATGGTCAGGAAGAATGCTCAGGACCAGCGCTTACCGCCCAACCTGCCACCGGAAGACTTTGAACAGCTGCCCGAAAAGCCCGGTGTGTATTATTTTTACAGCCAGCAGCGGCAGGTGGTATATGTCGGCAAGGCAAAAAATTTAAAGAAACGTGTTGCGCAGCATTTCAGCGGCCATAAGATCACACCACAACGGCAAAATTTCCTAAAGGATATTTACTCCATTTCTTTCGAAGTTTGTGCTACCGAATTCATGGCGCTGCTTCTGGAATGTTGCGAGATCAAGAAGCTTTGGCCGGTACATAACAGGGCGCTAAAGAAGTTTGACCCAAAATTTGGCCTGTATGAATACGAGGCGCGTAATGGCTACCGGTATTTAGCGATTGGAAAATTGGCAAAGCACCAATCCTATATTGAAATGTTCCATTCCCAATATGATGGTGTGAACCTGCTGCTCAAACTTACGCAGCAGTTTGAAATTGACCACAGGTTTTGCCATTATGGAACTATCGAAGGAGAAGCATCGGCAGTACGGGATCTGAGCAATTTGCCCGACGTATCAGAACACAATAGTTCCATTGACCATGCACTTGATTTTATAGCCGAAAGCAGGCCCAGTTTCGGTATTATTGATAAAGGGCGTAGTGCGGACGAGCGCAGCTGTATATGGATAGAAAAAGGCCATTTCTATGGGATGGGCTACATAGCTTCCGATATTGGTATTACGGAAGCTTCCGAAATTAAAGGCTATGTGACACTCCATAAAAGCAACAATTATATTATGCAGCTGATCACAACATTTGCTACAAAATACCCGGGCAAAGTAATTAGGCAGTCTACTTTAATGGAACTCCAACAATAAAAAACAGAATGATGACACTTTTTGACGACAAAGAATTGTTTACGGTCGGCATTTCATCCAAAAAATATATTGACCTGCCGGATCTGGAATTAATGCATTATGATGGCTTTATCGCCAGGGAGCGGGCTGATGAATACTATAATTCACTATTACATACTACACCGTGGTGTGAATACCAAATGCCGATGTACGATAAAATAGTCACGGCTCCACGTATGGTTGCCTGGTACGGTACCCAAGAGGAAGTTGGTGAAAATGCCTTGCCATGGACACCGGAGCTTTTAGAACTGCGTTTACGGGTTGAGGAAGAAACCGGATTGGTGTTTAATGCCGTACTACTTAACCTGTACCGTAACGGAAACGATAGCGTAGCATGGCATTCCGATAAGGAACACCGGATTGGGAGTAACCCAAATATCGCCTCAGTCACCTTCGGGCAGACAAGGCCCTTTAAGTTCCGCCATAAGACCAACAAGGCAATCGCTCAGGTTGAAATACCACTGCATCATGGCACCTTACTTTTGATGTCCGGTACTACAAATACTTTCTGGGAGCACCATATCCCTAAGTCAGCTAAGGAAATGTTGCCAAGGATCAACCTTACTTTCAGGCAGGTAAAACAACTCTGACGAGTTTAACAAACTTTAACAAATTTCTTTATTCCAAAAAAATTAATTTCGCAGGCTAATTATGGAAGACAACTACAAATTAATACGTTTTTTAGAAGCCCAAAATCAGGTGTATCTGAAGGCTTTGTCCGAAATCAAAGGGGGGCAGAAACACAGCCACTGGATGTGGTACATATTTCCGCAGCTTTTGGGTTTGGGTTCCAGCGAAAATGCACGTTACTTCGGTATCACGGGTTTGCCGGAAGCAACAGCGTATCTGCAACACCCCACATTAGGTAAACACCTTATCGAAATTACTAAAGCACTACTAGCGATAAAAGGCAAATCAGCTTCTGATATTTTCGGGTATCCCGACGATTTAAAACTGCATTCTTCCATGACGCTGTTTAGCTTGGTAGAAAATACAGATCCTATATTTAGTGAAGTAATCAATAAATATTTCGGTGGCCTGCTGGACAGCCGTACCTTAGAATTATTGGAAAACAGGTAAGGTTCTTTATAATTTACGTATAGGGCAACTAAAGATACGGCTCAATTCTTGAAATCGGGTCGTACTTAAATATCCGGAAAGCAATGACTACCGCAATGGCAAATAGTATATGCCCAAAGAATAATTGGATGTAGTATGACCTTCGGGATACATCGTCATGTATTGATGTTAGGTATAAGGCCCTCCAACACATAATTCCAATTAATCCACTGACAATGCCAAACAGGATTCCGGAAATAAATCCAAATTTCACAGGCGTATACCTCCAGATCGCCTCGTAAGTGATTACCAGCGCGAAACCAATAATGTAATGAGCAATCCAACCCCCAAGCTTGTGCCATTTCCCTTAAGGTATATTCCCATACCCTCAAGAATAAAATTTAGCATAACAGGTTCTTTAAAAAGCTTCTTGTAGCTGGCCGATAGCAGGTAGCTAAATGTGGTCATGATGTTCGTTGCTGAAAAAGCCGCGATGGCAATTTTAAGTAAATTCATCTCCCTGAATTTTCCGTTTAGTCAAAAAAGGACTGCCTTGCTACAATCCTGATGTTACTTTTCCCCCTTTAGGTACGCTTCAACTTTTTCCGGGCTATTGCTTCCCGACGCATTAACAGCGTTAATAAGTTCGTCCTTACTTACCCCAAATTTTTCGGACCAGTAACGCACTTCATAATCTTCAGTCGTACTGATACGGTCACGATCCGGGCTTCCTGTTTTTGATGTATTATCACTCATGGCAGTTTGTTTTAGTTTACACTAAGTTAGCCATATTACGCTGTCGAAAGCAAGGTTTAACGTTACATTATAATACCCGAAATTTCATGGCAATCCTGCCGTACTGTCAAATGTATTTTATGTCCCACACATCGTAATTACGATAAAAGCATGCGGTGCAGATGCCCAAATTATATACGATCGCGTGTTACAAAGACGTTGTACTTTACGGGCCTTACTTCATAAAACCAGATTTATAGGTTACCTTGCGACTATTAATTTAACTACAATGAATAAAACAGGGCCCATCATCATTATTGAAGACGATACAGACGATCAGGAATTTTTAGCGGATGCCTTTGCTGACCTTGAATACCAAAATGAAATTATATTTTTCGGCGATGGTGAGCAGGCACTTGACTATTTGCAGGGAACTACGATTGAACCTTTTATCATATTTTCGGATATTAATATGCCAAAACTAAATGGTATGGAATTACGGGCTAAAGTGCATGAAAATGAAGACTTGCGGCTTAAGTCAATACCATACCTGTTCTTTTCTACCGTTGCGGAGCAGGAAAGTGTTGTTGATGCATATTCAAAATCAGTTCAGGGATTTTTTATAAAACCTTCAAATTTTAATGAACTTAAAGACCTAATCCAAAATATAGTGGAATACTGGCAGAAATGCGTTTCGCCTCACTATATAAAGTAATGTACCTTTAGCAGATTTTTAACTTTCAATTATAAAAATTTATAGTTGATTATCAATAGCTTCGTAATGCTATGGTAACAGAAGTTAAAGATCCCGCCCCATTATTAAAAAGCGTTGTAGACAATGCACCTTTTCCGATTGGTGTATATGAAGGGCTATCCCTGACGATCATCCTTGCAAACCAATGTATGCTAGATACCTGGGGCAAGGGTAATGACGTTATTGGAAAATCATACCGGGAAATCCTGCCGGAACTTACCAACCAGGATATTTTTGAACAACTCATTGGGGTACTCGAAACAGGCAAGCCTTTCCATGCCAAAAACCAAAGGGTAGACCTTGTCATTAATGGCGTATTAAAAATTCATTACTTCAATTACAGCTTTACGCCCATACGCGACCCTGATGGGAATGTTTATGCGGTAATGAATACTGCCGCAGAGGTTACTGACCTTAATATGGCCCGGAAGCAGGTGATAGAAGGGGAACAAAAACTACGCGTAGCAGTACAGTCGGCCGACCTGGGTGCCTTTGAATGTGATATTGAAACAGGTACGTATACGGCATCGGAACGTTTTACTAAAATCTGTTCGTTTCATGATAGGCATCCTTCTGATAACCTATTAGCCAACATTATACATCCTGATGATAAAACCGCATGGGACACGGCCTACAAGGCAGCCTTAGATAGTGGGCAGCTTGATTTTGAAACTAAAATTGTTGATGGTGATTTACTTAAGTACATCCATATTAAAGGGGCAGTATTACCGGATGATCTTGGTAAAGCAGCGGCAATTGTGGGTGTGGTACAGGATGTGACAGAGCAAAAACTGTTCGCGGAAAAGTTACGCAGGTTAGTTAAAAAGCGCACAAGGGAATTGAAGCGCTCCAATGAAGATTTGCTGCAATTTGCACATGTGGTCAGCCACGACCTTAAAGATTCGGTACGGAAGATAAAAATGTTCAACAATCTTTTAAAAGGGGAATTGGCACCCGTACTGGATGAAAAAAGCCAGCGCTATATCGATAAAGTGCAACACGCCTCGGACCGTCTGTATTTAATGATCGACGGTATTTTAAGCTATTCATCACTGAATGATTCGGGAAATCCTGTTGAGCCGGTTGATATTACTACCGTCCTGGATAATATCCTATTCGACCTTGAACTTGTTGTGCAGCAAAAACAGGCAACGATTACTGTTGAAGGAACCATCCCGGTAATTGAGGGTTCCCCAATTTTACTTCATCAGCTTTTTTACAACATCATCAATAACGCATTAAAGTTTACGAAACAGAATGTAATGCCCATTATTACCATAGCAGCAGCATCGACCGATACAACTATTACCATGACAATTACGGACAATGGAATCGGGATCGATGCGAAGTTTAGGGAACAGATCTTCAATGCTTTTGAACGCCTGAACAGTAAAAGCCTGTACGAAGGCACTGGGCTTGGGCTCTCATTGTGCAAAAAAATTGTTGAGCGCCACCACGGCACCATTACCGCCGACGGCACTGAAGGTGAAGGCGCGCAGTTTACAATTGTGTTGCCTCAGAAACAAGCCCTCAAAAAAGGGAATCCCAATTAAACTTTGTACGCAAAGGCGTTGATGTTCATGCCGGCACCTACCGATGCGAAAAGTAGTATATCCCCTTCCTTAAATTCATGCCCTTCTTTTTCACCCCTTGCGATCAGGTCATATACCGTGGGAATGGTAGCTACACTGCTATTCCCCAGTTCATGAATGGTCATTGGTATAATTCCTGACAGAGGGACACTATTGTACAGCTTGTAAAACCTGTGGACTATCGCCTCGTCCATTTTTTCATTAGCCTGGTGGATAAGGATCTTTTTTATTTGGCTGATGTCGATGCCCGCCTGGTCGATGCAAGTTTGCATTGCAGCCGGTATCTGGTTTAAGGCAAATTCATATATTTTACGGCCCAGCATCTTGATATAGCGCACATTTGGGTCATTTTCTATATTGTAGGAACTGCCGAAATGAAGGTAATTAAATTCATCATAGGTATAGCTGCGACTTTTGTGGGAAAGCATTCCTTCTAACTCGGAGGCTTCTACAATAGTAGCCCCTGCACCATCCGAGTAGATCATGGAGTCCCGGTCATGTACATCCACAACACGTGAAAGGGTTTCCGCTCCAATGACAAGGCATCGTCTTGCCATACCGGAACGGATGTAAGCGTTGGCCTGTATCATGCCCTCGATCCAGCCGGGGCATCCAAACAATATATCGTACGCCACACAATCCGGATTTTTGATCCCGAGCTTATTTTTTACCCGCGAAGCGAGGCTGGGAAGGATGTCTGACTGTAAGGTGTTATGCTGGACATCGCCAAAATTATGCGCCACGATGATATAATCCAGGGTTTCCCGGTCGATACCGGCATTTTCAATTGCATTTTCGGATGCTGTAAATGCAAGGTCGGAAGCTACAAAATGAGCAGGTGCATAACGGCGTTCCTCAATACCCGTTATAGCGGCAAATTTGCTGATAATAGTGTCTGTGCTGTGGTGTAAGGTACCGCCGTTGACATCCAGAAAATTATGGTTTTCAAAATCCTTGTTAGAGACTTTGATTTCGGGAATACAACTGCCAGAACCTATGATTCTCATATTCATATCGCCAAAATTTTGAGGGCGAATTTATTAAATTACAAATAACACAACCAATCATTTCTCATAAAATTTTCTAAAAAATCAGCATGGGATACAAGCATAGCCTTTACAACATTTCCGCCGGAAATAAGGCGTATCGCTTTCAGGCAGGGTTCAGGACTTATCTACGGGTAACCGGTATATCAGCTTTTGGATCGTAGTAAGCCAGATACTTGTAAGCAGCATGGTAAGGGTAATCACAGACAAGGTTACCTGGTACACGTAATTCCCGACCAGGCCTAAAGCAGATGCCTGTGTCATTAAGACAAAACTGAATTCCCCGATCTGTGCTAAGAGTGCACCACCGTATAAGCTGTCCCTCCAGCTGTTTCCCGTAACTTTAAAGAGCACCGTATTGATCAGGCTGTTGATCAATAGCACGGACAGGGCTATGAGTACGATCGTAATTGCGTTATCAATGAAAAAATGAATATCGAGTTGCAGGCCCACTGCAACAAAGAAAAACGCCATAAGGAAAACCCTGAAAGGTACGAGTGCCTTTCCAAGCCAGTGGGTCGATTTGTCCCCACCTATTATAATCCCTGCAATAAATGCCCCAAAGGCCGGAGACAGGCCAAACCAGTTACTTATTCCCGCCATTCCGAAACATATGCTCAGGCCCACAAAGACCTGAAGGTCATGGTCTGCAATAATCTCTTTGCGCATCGGCAGTACAAAAAGTTTCCTTGTGACAGCCGCCCTCAAAAAAAGGAGCATGAGCAAGCCGCCAATGCAGACTTTACCCAGTTCCAGCGTGGAGATATGGGTTCCGGACATAAAACTCAGCGTCAGGATCATGGGGATAACCAGGATATCCTGTATTAACAAGACACCACCGGTAATAAGGCCTAACTGGCTCTTAATTTCACCGGTCCGCGATAAGTATTGAAATACTATTGCCGAACTGCTCAGGCTGATTATAAAAGAGGTGAGGATAATGGTTGGAATAGTCCACCCTGCATACTGGCCTATGGTAAACATACAGGCAAAACTCAATACAACCTGGACTACGCCGATAACCAAAGGTTTTGCAATATTGCGTTTCAGGCTATTCAGGTCGATTTCATTACCAATGGTAAATAGCAACAGCACGATCCCTATTTCTCCTAATTCCGATATGACCTCCGCTTTATTGATCACATTAAAGGCATGCGGGCCTAAGAGTATTCCCGAAGCGATATAAGCAATAAAGTAGGGTTGCTTCAGCTTACGAAGAAGCAATATTAGTAAAAGGACGATGCAGGACAGCACCGCTATACCGGAGAATAAATGCGATGACATGGCTATAGGTTTAATACGTAGAAAGCTGCCCTTATGGGCAGCTTCCAAAATAATTACAGTAATACCTTAAGAGATCGTAATCATCCTTGGTGGTTTTTGTTTCACCTCTTCGCGCTTAGGGATGGTAAGCATCAGGAGGCCATTTTCATATCGGGCACTGATCTTATCCTCGTCCACCACATTTTTAGGTAGTTCAAAACTTCGCTGGAAGGATTGATAACTAAATTCCTTACGTGTGAAAGATTCCTCACTGGAGGACTGTTGGTGTTCTTTCACCGATGAAATCGTAAGCAGGTTACCGTCTAAAGTAATTTTAAAATCACTTTTTTCCATTCCGGGTGCGGCGACTTCAACCTCGTAGTTGTCTGAGGTTTC
>Ga0247735_1000970_pt1 | contig 11239 bp, 8 predicted proteins | sample UWRJL178409R2_FD_180934 | JGI IMG/M metagenome (GOLD analysis project Ga0247735, IMG submission 180934) | Plant litter microbial communities from Arlington Agricultural Research Station in Wisconsin, United States - UWRJ-L178-409R-2 | ecosystem: Environmental > Terrestrial > Plant litter >...
CCGCAGCAGCGGCCATCTCGTCATGCCTGACTTCGCAGGCGTCGTTTCGCAGAGCGAAGAGGGCGAGTAATTCTCCACGAGAGGGAAACGCGGAGTGCCTGAATTTGATGACGGTACCGCTCTTGCTGCCCCTCAGCAGCTCGAGTCCTGCTGGAACTTTCCTCAACTGCGCATGCGAGTTGGTCGATTTCGGATCGCAACGCCCGAATTTCCTGTCGTGCCTGCGCCAACTGCGCCAGAAGCGACGCTTCGAGTTCGACGTCTGCGCTCGTCATGGCTTCGCCCCTGTCACGATCTCGGATGTACGTTTTAGTCGCGTACAAGGCTACCTGACGGTAACGGCGCTTCGGATCGCCGCCGTCACCGCACGGAGGGTTACGGCACTGTGATCGTCTTGCACCCCAGGTTCACGCTGTCTTGCGTGACTGTGGCGCAGACAGAATGAGTTCCCGGAGAGATCGAAATCTCCGCGTCGAATCCGTGATAATCGCCGACGCCTGGATACAGACCATTCACCCAATTAAGGAACTTATTCGCGGCGACTGGACCACCGTGGCCGTCAACGTTGATCCACACGTACAGCGATTCGCTGCGAAGCCGGTCGGCCGCCCAACCTGTGACTTTGGCCTTGGGGGCGGTGGGAGTTGAGGAAGCAGAAACTGATAATGTGTCGAAACTTCCGTCGACTGAACTGGGCACGGTAACCGACTTGCAGCCGTACGACACTGTTTCAGCAGTGCCGGTCACGCACACCGTGTGGCTACCAGGAACCGCGGGCACGGTAACCGAGAATCCGTGGTTCGCCCCGCGATGATATTTCAAATCGATCCAATTGAGGGCAACGTCGGCACGAGCCGCAAAACCTTTACCATCCACTGTCACCCAAATGTACGTCGACGGCTTGATCCGCTGGTCGAGCGACCAGCCCGTTAGGGAGATGTGTGAGTAATCCGGGGCGGTAAGTGAATCGAAACTCCCAACCTCGTTGTTCGGAACTTTCACGGTGACGCAGGGGTACGCGCGCTGTTGCGAGGTTCCCGTCGCGCAAACGACGTGGTTACCTGGCTGTGCTGGAATCGAGTCAATGAACCCGTGCTTTGTTCCGTACGTGGCTGCAGGAAACTTGGCGAGAGCTTCAGTCGGCGAGTCAGCATTTGCTCTGACTGCGTGGCCGACCCCGTCAACGTTCAGCCAAACGTACGTCTGACTCTGAGGGTGCCGCTGGTCAAGGCTCCAGCCAGCGACATCGATTCCACCCAGAACCCCGGTCGCGGTGACAATCGAGCCGTCTTCATCGAAAGGAACGGATGCTGTCTTGCACCCCAATTTGACAGATCCTACGCCGTACACACAGACCCTGTAGGTGCCGTAACTAGAGGGGATATCGACAGCGAACCCCGTCTTCGTGCCCGACTGGGGGTAAGGCCCCTGAGTCCACGAGAGAAGTTTGTCGACGGGGTACGAACGGCCCGAGCCGTCAACGTTCACCCAGAGATAGCCGGCATCAGCCTTAGTGGTATCCAAATCCCAGCCGCTGACCGAGATCTTGCCCACGCTCGTTGTCACGGAGTCCAACGAACCGGCGGCGGTTCCCGGTTTGGGAACGACAACCGTCTTGCAGCCGAGGACGGTCCCGTTGAGTTGCAGAGCACAAACGGAATGGGTTCCTGGGCTTGCTGAAACTATGTAGTCGTAGCCATGGTTCTGCCCCATCCCGGGGTAGAGCGATCCAATCCACGGAAGCGGATTCTGAGCTGGGACCGGACCCCCGTTTCCATCGACGTTCACCCACACATACGCTGATGACGGGTTATACGGGTCCACCGCCCAGCCCTGCACTTGTATGCCTCCGAGCACGCCCTCCGCGGCGTCCAAGGACCCGTTCGTGGCTTTGGGACCGGTGGGGGAACCGAACCAATCGCTGAAAATGCGCCAAAAGTTTCGGTTCCCGTAAGCGGAACAGCCATCTCCTGTGCCGTAGAGGTTGTTGAGCGCTGCTGCGTTCGGCGTGTACGGAGTGTAGATGTACAAATTCGCCGTGGCCTGGTTCTGGATATAGACAGGCTTCGACCCGCACGCGGCATTGGGGTTGTAGAGGATGTTTACGACCTTATGAGCCTGGTAGGCATACGAAGTCGCGTATGTCTCGTAGCGGCCAAACTGAGCTGCCGCCCCATACACCTGATCGAAAAAGCCCGCATACGCGGGGTTGCACGGATTCGTGTCGGGGCATCCGTACCCTGTCGCGTGTGCCAACGCCCAGTCAGACGGTCCCTTTGCAGTGATCAAAGCTTGTTCTTTTTGCAGAGTGACCAGCATTACCTGCGGATTCAACCGGCAGGCGACCGAAACGCGGACAATGATCGTAGCCGCGCTTTCGCTGGACGACCCCGAATACGCAGCGCACTGAGTGGTAGAGGGCTTGTTATATGTGGCTTGGGCGTAATTGCGCAGGCAGTTATTGTTCGAACAACCGGCGACTTGCGCGCTGAGAAAGCTCTGAACTTGGGCAGAGTTCATCGCCGAAGTATCGTGCCAGGTGCTGTCGGAGATGATGTTGCCAGGGTCGAAGTCTGCGCCTGAGGTGGCTTCAGCGGGCTGCGCGATGGTCACGGCGCTGGCGACGGACCCTGCCAGCGCAATCACGACCGTAAGCGCCAACCAACGCCCAGTCTTTCTTCTCATGTCTGCCCCCAGCGTCCATCGGTGCGCGCCGAAATCAGTCACGTCCCCAGCCCACGATACGTAATAAATGCGCTGATTGTGTACCTTTTTCCAAGCGAGTCGGCTCGCGATAAGAGCACAGATGCTGATTGGTAGACTCTCGATGCATTTTCAACCCGCCAAGAAAGGTGCTGAATGCCTGACGTTCGTCCTGGGGTCGTTTCTGTAGTGCTGGTCAACTTTCGACACCCGGAAGACACGATCGAGGCAGTCGGACACCTTCGCGAACTCTCGTGGCCCAAGGAACTCCTTGAGGTCGTAGTGGTCGAGAACGGGTCGGGAGACGACAGTTTCGATCGACTGAGCGGGGTCCCCGGGATCGTGCTGATCAAATCGGAGCAAAACCTCGGTTTCGCGGGAGGGAGCAATCTCGGAGTACAGCGCAGTTCAGGGGAGTTCATCGCATTCCTGAACAATGACGCCCGGCCCGACGCTGACTGGGTGAGCGCCGCCGTGGCGACCTTCTCGGAATCGTCGGACATCGGTGCTGTCGCGAGCAAGGTGCTCGATTGGGAGGGCGTGAATGTCGATTACATAGGTGCGGGCATGACCTGGTTCGGCAAAGGATACAAGCCGTTCACCGGCGAGCCGATGGTCAAGCAGTACGACGCTGCGGCAACGGATGTGCTGTTCGGCACCGGTTCCGCGATGTTTGTGCGGCGTGTCGTATTCGAGCGTCTCGGCGGGTTCGATGAGGCCTACTTCATGTTCTTCGAAGACGTCGACTTCGGATGGAGGTTGAACCTTCTCGGCCTGCGTTATCGGTACCAGCCGAACTCGATCGCATTCCACAAGCACCACGCATCGATGGTTGGATTCGGCGAATTCAAGGAGAGCTATCTTCTTGAGCGCAATGCGCTCTTCACTCTCTATAAGAACATTTCTGATGACGCTTTGAACGAAGCGCTCCCCGCCGCGCTGTCCTTGGCGATCCGGAGAGGGGTCTCGGACGGCGGACTCGATTCGACTGAACTCGACCTTCGCCGACCGGGCGGAGATGACGAACTTGAGCGGTCGGTGCCGAAAGTCACGTTGTCGGCGGTTTACGCGGTCGACCAGTTCGTTGAACATCTTCCCGAGTTGCGGCGTAAACGCGATGAAGTCCAGTCCTCTCGAACCGTGTCCGACTCTCAAGTGTGGCGATTGTTCGGATTGGCGGATGCTCCGGCAGGCGCCGATGAGTACTACGTCGAAGGATATGAGAAAATAGCGGACAATTTCGACGTAACCGCTCCTCGGGCTCCCCGACGGGTGCTTGTTATCACTGGGGACCCGATCGGGCGTAAGGTTGCTGGCCCTGCAATTCGCGCCTGGAACATGGCCGATGCCCTCTCGCGTACAAACGAAGTTCGTTTGATGTCACTTGAAGGCATTTCGGACGTAGTTGCGCCTTTTGAGCTCGTCTATGTGCGGCCGGGTGATGAGCGAAGCTTCGCCGTCCATGAGTCGTGGGCCGACGTGATCGTGTTCCAGGGTCTCGCAATGGCCCTCTTCACGACTTTGCACGATTCGAAGAAGATAATCGTTGCCGATATCTACGACCCCATGCACCTTGAGCAACTTGAGCAAGCTCGACAGCTGCCGATCTCAGAGTGGAGGGATGCAGTCAGCGACGCGACTTCGGTTCTGAACGAGCAAATGGCGCGCGCCGACTTCTTCCTGTGCGCGTCAGATCGGCAACGGCTGTTCTATCTTGGACAGCTCGCAGCACTTGGACGAGTCAATCCGGACACCTATGACGGGGATTCGGATCTCAGCGGCCTCATCGCTGTGGTGCCATTCGGACTTAGCAGCGTGCGTCCCGAGCACACACGCCAGGTCCTCAAGGGTGTCCACTCGGGCATCTCGAACGATGACAAAGTCGTACTGTGGAGCGGCGGACTGTACAACTGGTTTGACCCTCACACTCTGATCAGGGCGGTGGCCGAGCTGTCAGAACGCCACAGTTCAGTGCGGCTGTTCTTCCAAGGTACGAAACATCCGAACCCCGGAGTTCCGGAAATGGCGATCGTTCAGCAGTCGCGTGCGCTCGCTGCTGAATTGGGTGCTCTAGATACCTCGGTATTCTTCAACGACAGTTGGGTGGAGAACGACCAACGACAGAACTATCTACATGAGGCGGATGCTGGAGCCAGCACCCATTTCGATCACATAGAGACGACGTTTTCTTTTCGAACGCGGATTCTCGATTATCTGTGGGCCGAGCTTCCCATGGTCGTTACGGAAGGCGACGTTTTCGCAGATCTAGTCGAAGCGGAGGGACTGGGCGTCGTCGTGCCAGATGGGGATGTCTCGGCTGCGGCCAACGCTTTGGAGCGAGTGCTATTCGACGACGAATTCATCGCTGCGACCCGTGTCAACCTGAGACGCGTGAGGGAACGGTTCTACTGGGAGACGGTCTTGCAGCCTTTGATTGACTTCGTCGCGGACCCGCATCCTGCCGGCGACCGTCAATTCGGCCCACTCTCTACCCAGCGAGTTGCGCGGAAGCGAAAGAAGCGATCGGGCGCACTTCACAACGTGTCGCGCGTGGTGTATTACCTTCGAACGGGCGGTATCGGCGTAGTCGCCGCCAAGCTGAGAAACCGAATCCGTCGCCGCTGAACAATCAGTTGCGGCCGACCAAGTCATCACAGCTCACGCGAACACCCCATGTAGCCGGCGCGGTCGGAATGGTCTGAATGGATCTTGGATTCACTGTGCAGGCCTCAACCGCTCGGTCTACCGCTTGAGACCAGACCTCGCCGGGGAAGCGTGCCGTTATTGAGAACGCGGGCGCGGCCAAGGCCACGACTAGAACGACCAATGCAGTACTCGCGACGATGCTCCTGATGGCTTTGCGCCCTAATCGGTCGCCGACGGTCGCAGCCGCCGCGGCGAAGACGATAGTGATAAGAGCTGTCGGCAGCACCGAATAGCGGCTGGCACCCCAATCGACGCTGACGCGTGGGTCGTAGAGATCCTTCCAACGGATCACTATCGCAAGTACGAAGAAAACGACTGCCCAGACGATGCTCGCAACGGCCAATCCGCCCAATTGTCGACCAAAGCGACACACAGCGGCGCCAATCAGCCCCACGATGATCGTGGCTATCAACAACGAGGCAGTCCCGATCGCGAGGAAGAGTTGAGCGGAGCCCGACTCGCCGGCTATCGCGACGAGAAAAACGCGAAACCCGATAGCTCGGCCCAGCTGCCCGGGGGTTGGCACAGCTGCAGCGTGGTCGACAGACGTCGTGGATACGACGACGAGTTGAACGACCAGGGCCCCCGCATATACGAGGGGCACCCAGAGTTCCCGCCGGGCGCGGATATCAATCAGGCGCAATATAACGAGTGGAATGAATATCGCACTGAGCGGGTCGCTCATCACGGCGAACGCGACAGTCAAGCAAGAAACTGCGATCAGAGTTCGTGACTGCTGTCTCGTGACGAGGATCACGAATAGCGCGATCAACAGATACCAGTGGGAGTTGGCGATGCTCCCATTCACCTCGATCCCTGCTACCGGCAGGGCGGCGATCGTTGCCGAGACCGCCAGGCGGGGCAGGGCGGCGGGAATTCGTGACGCGAGCAGGAAAAAGACCAGAGCTGCGACAAAGCCCGTCAGCGAACAGGCCACGACGGTGACTGCGAGCGGCACGTAATCCAGCGGCACGACGGTCACTACAAGTTCGGCGGCCAAACGGGGAAAAGCGTGCATGTAGCCCGCATAGGATTCAAAGAGCCCACCGAATGCTGGCCGGGCGAGAGCGTCAGCAACGAAGACCCTCGCGTCTTCCGCCCATAAGACGCTTCGTGTGCCTGCCGGGAGTCGCGAGAAGGCGAGTACGGAGCCGGCGAGCAAGAGGACGAGGCCACCGACCACCCTCTGCCACGTCAATGTTGAACCTTGACGTGGCCCGAGGGTCCAGTCGGCTAGGCGGACGACGAGAGCGCGCACCCGAACGCCGTGACTAGATGGTGCCGTCTGCAATCGCGTTCTTGATCCACGGGATGACCTCGTCGAGCATGTCCTCGAGCTTGGTCGTTGCCTCGAAGCCGAGGAGTTCCTTCGCCTTCGTCACGTCGGGAATGCGCTTCTGTACGTCGTGCTCGAATCCCTCGTCGCTGACCATGTTGAACGGCACGTCCGCGCCCTTGATCTTGTGCCAGATGATCTCAGCGAGCTGGGTCACAGTGTGACCGTCAGCCGTCGAGATGTTGAAGTCGTTGTTGAACGCGGCCGGGTGCTCGAGGCTCAGTACGATCCCGCGCGCGAGGTCACCGCCGTACGTGTAGTGACGGACCTGGTCACCCGAGCCGAGGACGTGAAGCGGGTCCTGCCCCTTGAGAACCTTCTGCACGAGGTCGGGAACGACATGGCTCATCGCTAGTGCGACGTTGCCGGAGTGGATCTCCACGTCGCCGAGAGCACGGCGTTCGCCAATACCGACACAGTTGAACGGGCGCAGGATCGTGTAGGGCAGCTTGTACTGGTCCCACGCGGCGATCGCGAAGTATTCCACTGCAAGCTTCTGGAACCCGTAAGACGACAGCGGCGGCGGGACGATGCGCTCGTCGCCTTCCTTGCTCGGCCAACGATCGGTCGACTCGAAGACCATCGAGGACGACATGTAGGTGACCTTCTCGAGGCGGCCGCCAGCCTTCTTGGCGGCAATCGCAGCGTCCACCGACGACGCGATAATGCGCTCGTTCTGTGCAAGGAGGTCGTACGCGTAGGTGTGGAAGTAGGAGATGCCCCCAATGAGCGCAGCGCCGGCGATGAAGTGATCGGCGTCGGAGAGGAGCCGGGTCATCAGTTCGACGTCCTGGACGTCGCCGACTACGAGCTCGTAGTTCGGGTTGCTGTCGTAGGACTTGGTCACCGGCCCGTACTTCGAGAAGTTGTCGACGCCGACGACCTGGTAGCCCTTCGACAGAAGTTCTTCGACGATGTATCCGCCGATGAAGCCGGCGGAGCCGGTGACGACAACTTTTTTCATGAGGTGTGATCCTTTTCGTTTGAACGTGCTGGCGACTCAAGCGAAGTCTCGCTGTTCGTCGACTTGGTCTTGAGCTCGTCGACGGTCAACTGCGGACCGAAGGCGAACCGATACCAGCGGAGATACTTGGGTATCCACGCGCTGAGCTTGAAGTTGGACTGACCGAAGGTGCGGTCGAGCCAGATTGTCGGGATCTCCGCGACAGGGAGCCGAAGTCGACGAGCTTTGGCCGTCAACTCCAGTCCGATCTCGAAGCCGTCTCGGCTGTCGATGCCGACGGACTGGACGAAGGCACGACTGTACGCCTTGAACGAGTTCGTGGCGTCGCGGGTGCCCGCGTTGGTGAACACCTGCAGCGATTGTCCAGCGCTCCGAGAGAGGAACTGCTTGAATCGCGGGCCGCCGACCTGCTGTCCGCCCGGCATGTACCGCGAGGCGGCAGCGACGACGACGCCGCGCTCCACAAGTCGCACCAGATCGTCGATCTGTCGCGGGTCATCGCAGCCGTCGGACATCGTCACGACGACGGTGTCCGCTATAGACGTGTCGATCCCATAGCGGATCGCCTGCGCAGGGCCGCGACCATAAGTGTTGATGACGTGACGCAGGCGGGGCTCGCGCGCCTCGAACTCCGCCATGGCGGGGATCGTGGTGTCCTCGGGGGTATCGACGACCACGAGCACCTCGGCCGTGAGCGTCACGGCCTCGAAAATGCGCTCGAGGCCCGGGATGATGCCGTCACCTTCGTTGTACGCAGGGATGACGATGGAGACCCTGGGTGTGGTGTCGGTCACACCAAGACGCCCTCGCCATGGATGTTCCAGACATCGGCAATCGGCTTGTCCGTGTCGAGACCGCGGTACTCGTCGTGCGGGGTCGCGACGATCAGGATGTCCGCCTTCTGCAGCACGTCCTCGAGCGGGAGCAGCGTATCGTCGACTTCCTCCGAGACGTAGGGGTCGGTGCTGAGCACCGCCTTCGCCTTGAACTTGAGCACGCGACGCAGCTTGTACGAGAGGCTCGAGCGGATGTCATCCGACCCGGCCTTGAACGACATGCCGAGGATGCCGACGGTGAGCTCGGACAGATCGAACCGCTTCTCGAGCTGGCTGACCAGGTAGAGGGGGAGCCCCTCGTTGACGAGCATCGCCGAGTGGCCGAGGGCGAACTTGTTATCGCTGAACGCGGCGAGCTGCATGGTGTCTTTGAACAGGCAGGGGCCTGCGGCGAACCCGGGGCCGGGAAGGTCCTTGGCGCGCGGGTAGTCCTGCGTCAGGCCCTTGCGGATCTTCTCGAAGTCGAGCCCGCGGTCGTTCGCCATCATGTAGAACTGGTTGGCAGCCGCGAACTTGATGTAGCGCCAGGTGTTCGTGAAGAGCTTGGCGAGTTCGGCCTCTTCTGGCTCGAGGTGCACGATCTGCTCGGTCAGGGTGCCGAAGAGCTCGGCGGCACGGGCGCGGCCGCTGTCGCTGCGGCTGGAGACGATCTGGGGGAGCGTGAACAGCTCCTCCATGGCCTTGTGCTCGGCGATGCGCTCCGGGCAGAAGGCGACCGGCATATCGACGCCGAGGCCAGCGACCATCTTCTCGACCAGGGCGGTGACACCCGGGTAGACGGTGCTGCGCAGCACGAGCAGCTGGCCGTCACGGAAGTACTCGCTGCACCCGCCAAGCGCGGCCGGAATGGCATTGGGGTCGGGGTTCAGGTGCTCATCGACGGGAGTGCCGATCACGACGATCACGTTTCGCGCGGTGCCGACGACCGAGGCGTCGGTGGAAGCGGTGAAGCGACCGTCCGCGAGGACCTTCTGCAGCACAGGCTCAGCACCCGGCTCGCTGAACGGCACCTTGCCGGAGTTGATGGTGTCAACGGCGCGCGAACTCACGTCGTAGACGACGACCTTCGAGCCGCGGTCTGCGAGAGCAATGGCGAGCGGCAGACCGACGTGGCCGCCTCCGCCGATCACTACGACATCGTTGAGAAATGTTTCCGGCACAGAAATCCCTTGGTCGGCGCGGCGCGACAGCGCCCGAATACGTTCGAATGAGGCAGCCTAAGACTATACAACTCGGTCGGACCCGGCGAAACGACGCCTATAGTCGGTCTTCGATCGCTGAACGATGAGGAGTGGAAGCGCCGATGTCCACGGTTTCCGTCGCCCTCGCGACTTACAACGGGGCCTCCCATGTACGTCAGCAGATCACCAGCATCCTCGCGCAGACCGTCCCGGTCGCCGAGATCGTCCTTGCCGACGACGGTTCGTCGGACGACACCGTGGCCATAGTGAGACGGTGCATCGCAGAGGCCGGCGTCGCGGCTCCGACGTTGGTCGTCCTTCCCGTCGACGGCAATCGCGGGGTGGTGGCGAATTTCGAGCGAGCCATCATGGCGTGCTCGGGCGAGTTCGTCGCGCTCTGCGATCAGGATGATGTCTGGCATCCGAATCGCGTCGCTGACGGCCTGGCCGCCCTCACAGCGCGCAGGTCGCTGCTGTTCGACCACGGTGACGCGGACCTCGTCGACGCCGACGGGGCTGCGCTCGGCACATCCCTGTTCGAGGCGCTCGCGGTGAGCGATGACGATCGTGCCGCGATAAGCAGTGGCGACGCGTTCTCTACCTACATCCGCCGCAACCTCGCAACCGGCGCGACAGCCATGTTCCGCACGAGGCTGGTGCAGTTGGCGGCACCGTTCCCTCGCTCCTGGGTGCACGACGAGTGGCTGGCGATCATCGCCGCGGCATACGAAGAGATCGCCGTGCTCGACGTTCAACTCATCGACTACCGCCAGCACGGGGCGAATCAGATCGGCGTGAAGAAGGCGACTTTCACCTATCGGGTTCAGCGGATGCTGCAGCCACGGGCCGATCGCTACACCGTCCTCGCAGAGCGCGCCGCAGTGCTGGTCGAACGGCTCGGTTCCCTCGACGTCGGCGACGAGGTGCGCCGGCTCGCGGACGCGAAGCTACGGTTCGAACAGGTCAGGGCGAGCTATCCGCGCAACCGCCTGGCCCGGCTTCCCCGGATTCTGCGAGAGTGGCGAGCGGGTTCGTACCACCGGCTGTCCAGCCAACGATCGGCTGACGTCCTGCGGGACCTGCTGCAGCCGGCCTAACGCTCCGAGTCGGTCGACTCCGCGCGACGCGCTGACTCGAGCTCCCGCAACCGCAGCTCCTGGATGGCCACCCGCTCGGCGAGAGTGCGGGTCTTGGACTCGAGCTTGGTCAGTTCCGAACTGTGCTGCAGGCAGACCAGGAACAGCACCGCGATGCTGACGAAGAAGACCAGGTTGATCGGCACCTCGATGCCGATAAGGGATGCCGCCCACTGCAGCGTGGACGGGAAAATGCCGACGATGAGGGCGAGCACTCCCGCGATCAGCCACCAGATGGCGTGACGCTCACGTAAGCGGTGCCTGCGCAGCATCTCGATGACGACGATGAGGGCGACGAGCGCCGAGGCGATGCCGAAGATATAGGTAACGATGGTCACGATCAGGCTCCAGAGCCCAGCGTCGAGCGGGGGCGGGTC
>Ga0247735_1000972_pt1 | contig 11228 bp, 13 predicted proteins | sample UWRJL178409R2_FD_180934 | JGI IMG/M metagenome (GOLD analysis project Ga0247735, IMG submission 180934) | Plant litter microbial communities from Arlington Agricultural Research Station in Wisconsin, United States - UWRJ-L178-409R-2 | ecosystem: Environmental > Terrestrial > Plant litter >...
AGAAAAAAGTGTAGTTAGCCTCAAACCTTTTTGTTTCAAGACTCGAAAGAAGGAAGTATGAAAATAGGGTGAGCCATTTGCAGGACATTGAAATGTGAGTGAGACTGGGCGACAATGAGGTTGAACCATGCAATGCAGTTATGCAAATCGGTGGGGTGTGGACACCGAACCCGATATGGGGCACAAGGGAAAGGGCTAGAAAATGACAGGTACTCACGAAGGATTTGGAACAAGCTCTACTAGGTACAGCAAGCAAGATACTACCGTCCATGCCGAGCAGAAGAGGATGTATCTGACTATGTCCCGGGTTACCGTAGTTGGGTAGTTGTGATGTTTGTTGAATTGAGAAACAATCAAAGCGGATATAGTCATCTGGAGGATGAAAATATGAGTTCGAGGGTGGAGGTGCAATGTAGGGGGCAGACGATGTACCTCAATGATTGAAACGAGTGCGATAAAGACAATGACGCCTGTATGAGGGCGTTAGAATGTCGTTTGAGTAAAGAGGTCAAGATACCGACTTGCAGGACCCCTTCGATCTGCATTGTCCGGCATTCTGGAGGAGAAGTGTACGATCTGGGTTGTACCGTGTACGTCGAACAATCGGTCGTTTGCCTCGGGCTATCGTTGCTCCGGATTTCTTTGTTTACAGGTGCAGGTCTCTAGGAAGACTAGTTTCCTCGATCCGAAAAACTGTAGAAAATCAGAAGTACTTGAAATGAGTGATCAATTGGCGCGTTGGTGTTTTCCCGGCGCCTACTTGTGAACGTCGGCGTTTGGCTTCAGAGAAAGGATGAAGATTTATGTTAGCGCTCCTGCATTCACTGAATCTGTGTATGGTATTGGATTGCTCACCTTGGATGCGCAGAGTAATTTTTAGCTCTTAGAGTCTGCAGTCGATATGATGGTAGCAGTCTGAGGTACGGTTGAAGTGAGCGATGTCACGAGGGTACTCGATCTAGAGTGTATCCACTTATAGCGCCAGGCTTTGATTGGCAAAAGACCGGCGAGTGACAAGTTCCGAGAACCAATTTATGTTAATTGGGGCATGGTATGTGGAAAGGCTGTTCAAATGCCCTGTGCCTCGCTGTGAGGCCGCGCTACTGACAAATCACAATCTAGAGTTGACAGACGCCAATGGCTTTGAGGGACAAAGACTTGACTTGCGCTCACGCAAGTTTCCCTCTGCCAAGTGAACTTTACGCTGACAGGCGAAAGCTTCGTTTTCTGTTTTCACCGATGTCTAGTCGCGCGAGAACGGCTTCCCGAAGGCAAAGATATTGGAAAACCAAAACCTGCGGGCATGAGTAGCAGTGCTTTTCAGAAACTTCACGGCTCACCACAAATGTGTTGGCTTCAGCTCTTTGTTCAATATCGACCGCGCCATTGAATTATCAGAGAGCCCTTGCTCCCGTGTGCCGATCTGTGTAGACGTCTAGACCCTTGTCTGAGCTGATTGTCGATACGGACTGAAGGTATGTGCACTGGCATGCACTGACAATGATATCATGAACAAGACGCGTTGACTTTCGTGAGAAGATAATTTGTTCTCACCCATACCCGCGTCATAATTTGTTTGCTCGTCGTTCTCTCATCCATGTGCATTCAAACCAGCACCAGTCGTGTTTCAATCTCTGGTATAGTGCGAGAATTCCGTCGAACTAGCATCTCTATGCCGGCCATGGCAACTCGTTTATCTGAAGGTACCTAGGAAAGGATGGCTTTGCTGATACCTTTGGGATCGTGGAGGGTCGGAAGGTTGGCTGGTGGCACATGAACGAATGGTGAGTTCACTACTCTTCATGAATTTTGCTTTGTGGAGACATATGGAGCTGAGCAGCGCCTCTATCATCATGGCTCTCGTGCCTTGTTTCATCGCGTCGCGTTGCTGGTCCCAATGTCGATCTACCATGCCACTCTCAGTGTTCTACTTTCTTTTCAGCGCTCTGTTTATCGAGCGAATCACTGACCCACTATTTCTCCCCATTAGCATCAACTTGTCGGCTTGGGGCCTGCTGTCGTAATGATCCCTCCCTCTACCTGGCGACTTGAACTTGGATAAACGCCTACAAGACCTTGGCGCTTTGCTTGTCTACCAGCCAGAACAGCGACAGTCACATACGTCCGTATATGCGCCCGTTCTACGTATGAGGTCCTTTGAAGATTGCATACTCTCCTTCTGCGGGCCAAGTCGCGTCCGTACTAGCGTGACATTCGGATAACCTGGCGGTTGCCCTTCGTCAATCTCGCATATTCTTGACTGGGACTTATACCATCGACCGATTCGACCTACCAACATCGAAGAATGTAGACCTCCTATTACAATCATCCACCCATCAATAATAGTTGTCGGCAATCGGGCTCATGGAGGATAGGTATTTCGTCAAGGATAATGCCCAGAGCACACTCGATGTCCTCATTGTAGACGTCTGCCTCTTTCACTCGTCTTAACCCTCGAACGTCTCTAACTCCTTCGGAAGAGCCTAACTTCTGTTCGAGGTTTACACAAGTCTCAACATCTCATTGCAGAGTTCGCCATGATGGCTAATGTAAGCAACATTCCTGTCCGTTCGCGGTGTCATAGTATCAAACGAGATGGCTGAATGTGATTATAGGACGTTTTCATAGGGCCCTCCCATCACGGACCCGTCTCTTCGTCTTCACCCCTTGAGGTTCTACCCGTCTTCTCTCTACTACCACCAGCTATGCCTACTTCTCTCATAGTACCAAAATCAGCTCACTGCCTCGCAGCCAAAGTTCACTGTACTCAACGTCCTACTCAAAGAAATATACACTGTTCTTGACACATTTGCTGGCCATGAAACTGTTTGTCGTCTCTCGAACCTCTGTACTGGATTCAAGTGGAGAAGACTCTATTGGACTCCCAGCGACGCCCACGTCCCAATCAGAGGGGATGAAGCTAAGCCAGTCCGCTGTTCCAACGGCGTTCATGCTGTTCGAGGCGTTCAAGAGGAAAGTGGTGCTCACCTTGGCACCAGGATTCACAGGCCACATTGGAGTCCGAAGATCGTCAATCCGCGTTGTACACATTTATGGAGGCCCTCAGAAAGACCATCTCTGTCTCGAGTGGTTGGACTGGGGGGTTGATCCATGAGGTCCTCGGGGTCTCACAAAGACGGGGGCGTTGAAGAAGAATCTATGCTGATCCTGATTCCTGTCATTCAGCGGCAATCGCCTGGGCAATGGTACGTCATATTTGTTTTTCAATGTCATTTTCGGCTGCTGATTTCTCTTTTCGTCACTTTCAGCGCCTACTTGGAACGTATCATACTATATTCCAGTTATCTCCCCGGTTATTTGGTAGATTAACAACTATATTAACTTAGGTGCGGTTTTTGCCTCGAATAGTCGGCTGATATGCAATACTGACGTACCGCAGCTTTGCGAGTTCATATCTTTCATCATGAATGACAATCATCTTTTCAGTGGCTTGGACTGATATGCAATTCCGTAAAGGACGCTTGCAATGTCCATTCTTGAATTAGGTTAACGTCCTCCTCAATCCATGACAGGTCTTCCCCGTTTCTTAGGTGGCGTATAGGACGATCCGCCTTTTGGATCGCTAATTCATAGCTTGGCGCCCAAAAGCAAAGGGGTTCGCCTACACGACCCCATCCCCTGAACGTCTGATGATGGTTCTCGACTAGTGACATGTATGTTATTTCATAATTTTAGGTGTGCAAGTCTAACTCGTTTTGTTCCAGGTACAGGCACATGGCTTGTATCACACAGCTCCATTAGACGCTCACCCTTATAGATTGCATGCGTGGCGGCGGCGCGTATCGACACTAATCTTGGCATCGAACATATATAACCGAAAGGTGTCTTCAGGAGTTGTGCTGATGCCTCCCTTGTCCCCTAAATCTCTCCAATAAGCTGTAAGTCTCGATTCTTATGCGATCGCATCCCTTTCGACTTATGTTGGATTTTAGATACTTGATACACTGAATTCAATGACGGTCGTAGGAATCGCGCTGTACTCCAAACCTACACCCACACCCGATCCAAAGTCCCTCCGATGGGCACTCGTTTTGCATCCTAAACGCTTCCATACATCCGACACGGATGTATCCATCCACTACGTTAAACGCCAACACGATTCTTGGGCGCCAAAACATCTCACCGGGTCCTTGTTGTCACTTGAACGTGGGGACCAGTCATCCTCGTTCATACCCTCATCCTCGATACCTGGCTCTAACCATGGAATGGTCTTGATCGCCGTTCTACATGTCGCCACGATCCCAAACGACTTTGGCGTCCTCCGGACGTACCTCAAATCCTTCCCGCCTCTGGCTAATCTTGACGGACGATGCACACCAGCATCAGTGAGAACCCAAATTACACTATCGCACGCCTCTCGTGCTGCAGCTTGTCGGTGGTCCTCGGCTGCGTGGGTGGTTTATGTCTTGACGAGTATGGTGCGACGGGAGATGGTTGTGCTACCATGTAGACTGGATGAGGTGTATGACCATGTTTTGGGGAAGATTCGAGAAGCCATCAAGATTGGCCCTAGGTCTGTGGATGCTGACTTGGGTCGGCGTGGTGGTAGACGGAGGAGGGGCAAATCGAGAGCAAAGCGGAGGCTAGAGGATCTGGACAGGGACGACGATGAGCTGCTCGTCATGTGCATCTAAGATATCCGTGGTTCGTTCTTGTTTATTAATCGCGATCTTGCTCGAAATCTGATTATCAATATCAGGCAAGTCAAGTTGAGGGCTACACCCTTTGTATCAGCATTAACACCCTCGCAAATGGAGAACCGCTCAGTCGTGCTTCCTTTCTATCACTTTTTCCCTCCTTGAAATCTATCGATACTGGATCAAATCACTTTCAATTGTGAACCGCAACGGCCATCAAGCGATTCTCCTCGAAGCACGATGTCGCAGCGTTGCCACTTAGCGGCGCTTTGCACTATTGCCATATTAGGAAATTGTACATGAGCAACTTGTGGCGGCTGGCAACGTATGAGCGCTTTGACTCACGAGTCTGTGGTTAAAGCGCACATGTATTGGATAGAAGCGCTATAACATTGTTATTATAGGCGTTGAATGCCCTTGTGCCGCTGCTCGCCAGGTGTATAAGAAGGATCGCGAGGGTGAGATGCCATGGCATCCAAATTCCTGAAGCTAAACGAAGTGAGTAACATTTAAAAAGTGTCCTGTACTATTCTTACAAGTACCTATTTAGAAAACGGAACCACCATGTCGAAGATGGCTCAATACAACAACTCAAACCCAACAGCCATCCAACTCTTCCGTGAACAAAAATCTCGAGTGGCGCTCGTCGGTATCGGAATTTTTGAAGTCAAGGGGTCACCCCATTGGAGTCTCATTCTACACCCTGGCCCCACTTACAACAGCTCCAACACCCGTTGTATCGTACTCCGTATCTGTGATTCCGTTCCTGGAGAGTTTGTGTGGAAGCGAGATCACGTCTACCTAGACCTCCGCGCCCAGCCTAATCTATTGGGCATCTTGCACATTCATGATATCATCATGAACCAAGACATATGGCTGACGAGGGTGGTACGCGACATTCTCGACATGCCGGTGGGGAGGAAGGATGTCGATCCGGCCAAAATGGTAGTTTGGGGCCCTACTGGCTGGGCGATCAGGGCTTTGAAGTATCTCAGCGAGGATAGAATGGCTGGGTTCGAGTTGCCTTGGAGGTGTTCAAATATCTATATGAACGCAAGACCGAGGATTGAAGCGCTTCGCGATGTGAAGAAGACTGTACGGGCGCCTATTCGGGTCATTCCTATAAAGCCGTAGATAAACAGGTGCCGAAATGGTTGGATACATTTATACAAGAGTATGTTCAGCTTGATGTGATGTGATGGCTGTTCATAGTTGAAATTCTCATAACCCATTGTTATTTCACATTCCGCCTCAACCCACGGTTCGGAATTTGTTTATTTTTAGAATTTGCCAGCCGCAGTGGTCGGACTCGGATTCCCCTGGTTTCCTGTTCACTACGACCAAGTCCTTTGGCTCAAGTCTTTTATGTACCTTCTCCCTCTCTGTCAGTTCACATTCAACCTCAACTACCCTCCAATACCCCACAGGTTTGGGCAACTACCAATCGAAATTTACAGCGAAATTGACCTTTCAGAACCCATGACCAGCCTGTGCTATCGATATCCACCCAGGGATATGGGTAATGGGGCTCGATACTCTACGCATCCTGTATGAGCCCGTATTGTATATCTTTGGGCGGTCGGCAGTCATGTTATCTCTATGACGCTATGTAAGTTTACTGCTACCCACAGGAACGGGCTTCAACTTTGTAATGCCACCCAATTTCCCCTTCTGTATTTCCTGATGCAGCCCAGGCATCGCCTCCAGACTCTGATAAAGAACTCCAACGCTTGTTGTCCCTTTATAAGTACCATTTGACAACTCTCGCTCTCTGGAAGACAACAATGTCAGCTTCGCATCCTCTCGCTACGAAAACCAAGCCGGAAGTTCTAATCGTAAGTGCCTATTTCACATGGCAGTGGGTCGCCGTGGCTCACAAATTACGTCTCGGAATAGGTGGGCGCGGGTCCTGCAGGACTCGTTCTAGCACTTTGTTTACTCAGAAATGGTGTACCAGTTCGTATCATCGAGAAGGATTTGACAAGTAAAATCGGCCAGCGTGGCGCCGCTATAACTGTAAGTCCCCAGCCTTCCCGATCTCGCTGTATAATAAAAAATTATAACGCCTTCATGCATAGCCTCGTACCTTAGAGATCTTCGAGAATCTATCCATCGAACAAGAGGTTGTTAGACGGGCCATACCTCTTGCTAGAATAGCGATCTACAAAATGCCTGAAGCAACAGAGGTGATCAAGGAGTTTGATATGGCGGCGGAAGTTCCTGCATCTCCTGATTTACCATATGTGCGTCCATGACTTTGAGCTACGATGACTCACTTATGGGATCTTTCACCCCCGCAGACCAACTTCCGTGCGCTTGGCCAAGATAAACTTGACAAAATTCTACGAACGGAAATTGCTAAGTGGGGAGGCTCCGTCGAGTTCGGTGTGGAGTTTCAATCTCTTGAGGAGATAGAAAACGGCGTGCGAGTTCGACTGCTTAAAACGATCAGCAACGAGATACAAGAAGAGGAAATGGTTTACAAATATGTGATTGGGGCGGACGGTGGAAAGAGTGCCGTGAGGAAACAGCTTGGCTTGGCTTTCCTCGGCCAAACAACTGAGGAAAACTTTGTCGTCGGAGACGTGCGAGTAGAGGGCCTGCGACTTGACGTTAGTTTCTCTCTTGTTCTGAGATTTTTGAATTAACTAACGGACTGATCTAGCGGTGGCATATTTTTGGCGAGATGGGTGACATCATGTAAGGCGTGGTTATCGACGTCTAGCCAGCGTCCAAAACTGACCTTACACGCATAAGGATCTTCTTCCGCCCAATCGAGGATGAAGGAGTCATGACTATATTCCTTGGTGGGAGCAAGCTAAAAAATCACGCGGAGATCATATCCTCAGAAGAAAACCTGAAAGCGACTGTGAAAAAACTGACAGGATATCGAGAGGATATTCATATTCGTGAAATCATCTGGCTAGGACATTACAGGTGGGATTATTTGTTTTCTTTTTTTACGGCCAATCATCACTAAACGTAGATCGTTTTAGAACCAATATTAGGATGACAGAGACGTTCGCCAAAGGACGAGTTTTTATCACGGGCGGTGTGTCCGTGCAGGAAACTCTGGCAATAGGTACTAACTGGGATTTAGACGCGGCACACATCCACAGTCCCACTGGCGGCCAGGTGGATACATTCCCTTTAAATTTTGGCAATGTACTGACCAGAGCTAGGGTATGAATACAGGCATTCAAGACTCTTTCAATCTTGGCTGGAAACTCAGCCTCGTCCTAAAGGGGCACGCAAATGCACCCCTTCTGGCAACATTTACCGAGGAGCGTCTGCCAGTCGTCGCAGAAATGCTGGATCTAACGACTATAATCTTAAATAAGACCGTAGGCGAAGTGGGCTCGACTGCTGGGTGGAACAGGGGTGACGCACTCAAACAACTCGGTGTTAATTACCGCTTGAGCTCTATCGTGCTTGAAGAAGGCAAGAAACACGAGGGAGATGGGATGAGCTCCAACCACTCCTGGTACTACGTTGAGCCGGGAGGATTTGTTCAAGCTGGAGATCGAGCACCAGACGCCCCTGGACTCTTCAACCTTGGAGATGGTGAATCGACTCCTATGCGTCTCTTCAAGTTACTCAGCCCGTCGCACCACACGATAATCATCTTTTTGGATAGGATATCGGACGCAAAGAAGGATCTAGAGTTGTCCTTCCTAAAGAATTATCCAACTGACTTGATTCTTACAATTGTGATTATATCACCAGGTCATGGATCTAACGCATTGCCTAGTGGAGGTGCATTTGATGCCTACGAAGATCGCGACGGACATGCGTACCGGGCATACAATGGTCCAGAAGGCCTCGCCAGGTTCTTCGCCATCCGACCAGATGGAGTTGTGGGAGCGCGTGTTGTAAGTGCAGGAAGGCTGAAGGCATACTTTGATAATATTTTCCATGGTGCTAGCATGAGCGTGGCTGCGTCAGAGTGATTTGTTGTAGAGCTTGTATTCTTAACCTGTCGGGCCTTGAAATTGCCAACGTGGGAAACAGTGATTCATGAGCTTGGGCGCTTATCATTTCACCAACACCACCCTCGCTAAGTCTTGCTCGCTCCTCGGGAATGTCGAAAATCCCATCATTGAAGGATGATAATTCTGAGAAATCCCAAAAAGAGAACATGTAAGCTCTATCGATGGTCCTTCCCATCAAGCAATGGAGTAACCAAGATATTGGCATCTCAGCGTCGTGTCCAACCTACAAGAGCGGGTATCAGCACTTGAACGTGAGCTCGAACATGCTCGTGAAACTATGAAGGACCAGAGGAACGACTCGACTGCAGGTCGCATACTTCTAGATTCCAAGATCCTCCACTCGTTTACCGATCTACTGGACAAATGCCACCGGTTCAACAGTCGGGTTCACAAGATTGCCAAGTTTCTTAGTCAATGCCTCATATATAAACCGCATAAAGATCCCCTGGGTGAATTAAATCAACACTTTCTAATCTGCCAAACCATCGTCGGACAACGGCTTTCTGAAATCCTTCGTGAGCAGTCACACGTGGCAGAACCTGAAAGCTCCAACCAGGTCCCCGCCGTCTTCGCACAAATTGTGTGCATGATTTTCTTGATCAACGCTACCGTTTTACATATAGGAGGAAATTTCATTGATATCAACCAAAAAAGTAAGTTTTTTCTCGTAGAATTTCCGCCCAAACCCATGTCCATCTTCAGATGAAAATAGCACGACCAATGGAAACAATTCCGTCATTTACACAACAGCTTCTGCTGGGGAATTTAAATCTTATGCGCAACGCATGTTCTCGAGCCTCATGAATACCGCTGGATGGGACGTCAAAGGATCGAATGATTGGACTTTCTTCGAGGAGCATCTCCTCGGCCTGCATGCACTTTGGAATGATTTATGGAGCAGCGTCATTAAAACCGTCAGAAATCACACCTACATACTTGCATTCACGCCTTTATCTGGTCGTACCCTCCCGGAGGACCACATGATCCACGTCTGTACAGTCACCTCGGATGTGAATGCCAACTCGATAGATGCCATATCAACTATCATTGGTACAATATCTCTTGGTCTCTCCGTGGAGGGCAGCGGAACACATGCACATTCCGAATCACCGACCACCGTTCCAGGTACAGGAGTGACCCCCCTCAAAAGTGCTCTCGATGTCCAAGTCGTCTCCATGACGGATTTGGAGCGCGCTCTCGCAGGAGAGCCCATTCGAATTGGTCTCGTCTCCCTTGCTTCCACTCATAGATCAACTAGAGGCAAGATAACTGCGACACAGGAAATACCCATGGACAAAATAGTCGACACCAAAGAGATATCTCATTCCCTATCACTTTCTTCCCGATCCCCCATTCATACACCAAATCCTCAGCATTTCAATGAAATCGAGACTGAGATTATAGACAACGGTGGAGCTACTTCAAGTTACCAGCAAGCCCCTCATGGTCTCGACTGTGGAGTCGGCAACGGGATGGATTCCAACGAGCAGAGTTCCCCAGCTATTAAATCACAAGGTGACACTGCCACCCCTTCCAGCTCAATATTAGCGCCTAATTTCTTCGTTTTTGGTGAAATAATAGGATCTAATGCGCCACTGCCTAGAGACCTAACAAAGATAGAACTGGCGAATACGAAGCGTGAGCTGGAGAGGACCCAGAAAGAGTCGCGGTCTTATCGACAACAACTGGAGCAGAGCAAAAAAGATTTGGAACTGGCGATGATGGGGATTAAAAATTATGCAAGAAGCATCCAAGAACTTCAAAGAGCGAACGCACAAGAAAAGGAAATTTATCTTCACAACGCACAACACGAACTCGACGATGCCAGAACACTGGCGAACAACCTTAGACGCGAACTCCAAGGCGCTCAGGCCTTCCTCATCAAGGCCGACTCTCACAGCACCAGAGCTATCTTGCCACGTCACCCGGCTTAACGAGGATATCTTTCAGGCTGCCGCATCTCTTGGAGAGCATGTTTGCCGGAAGAAATGGAGTTTACCGGAAGAGGAGGCAACACGACGTACCGAGGATACATCCAAAATCATTGGGTCGCAGCTAGTCCAGATCACCTTGGATCAAGCTCGAAATTCGGATGCACCTGTTCATCCGTTCTTGGTGCAAGTCATTCTTCAGGTCTTTTTGAACGCTTTTTGCGTCGAAAAAATTATGATGTGGACCCCGGACAACCGTATCAAGAATGATTTTCTCAACTCACTTTACCAAGGAATCTGGGAGAAAGGTAAGGGCCTTCACTGTCTATCCATTCGTTATATCGATAAAAAGAATATCTAGAGGAGCAACTGGTCTCGGGACGATGGCGGGCCCTCACTCTGACTCAGCTGAGGCCAACAGGGGCTTGGACAACGGAATTATACGACGCCCTCATGAAGATCTTCCAGACAGTTTCTTGGGATTTTTCTTATCCCGAGGCGCGGCTTGCCGTCGAAAAGCATTCGATGCATCTTTTCAAGGGCATCTTAGAGCTCAGAATCGCATTTTGGGAGAGGGTCACGTTTGCTGATGTCGAAGTCACTATGGTCTTCTGTGGTGAACTGTTCAACGAAGACTGGATGGAAGA
>Ga0247735_1000973_pt1 | contig 11224 bp, 11 predicted proteins | sample UWRJL178409R2_FD_180934 | JGI IMG/M metagenome (GOLD analysis project Ga0247735, IMG submission 180934) | Plant litter microbial communities from Arlington Agricultural Research Station in Wisconsin, United States - UWRJ-L178-409R-2 | ecosystem: Environmental > Terrestrial > Plant litter >...
GCAGAGATGAGGAATTGCGTCCAACGCAGCTAATGCTGTCGATGATGCAGAGTCCACCGTAGTCACTCATGACGTCCCGTTGAGGTGGATGCCGGGAGTATTAAGTCTGTTGCTCAACTGGGTTGGCGTGGCAGAAGATACGTGGTGACTTATGGGTACAACGTTGATTGCGCGAAAAAAACGTCTTGCAGATCTTCTTGTGTCAAAGAAGCAGTGGGTTCTTGCAATTGATATTGTGGATGCATTGTTGACAAGTGGCGGCCTTGAACATAGGAAGGTGGATAGTCTCAGGTAAAATAATCACTTCCTCCTGCGGTATTGATAGATTGCTACTCTTATCCCAAAATCCCTGGCATAGTCGACCCCCGTGTTCATCCGTAGAACGCAAACAATTGACAAGCTGTTGTCCAAAGACCTCGATGACATGCTCCATTCTGCTTGCCATTTGTTTCTTCCATAGATCCTGGAGGGCTTGTCTGCGCTGCCAAATTGGTGTTGCCGAATGAGTGACTCCACTCACCAAAGTTCAGTAGCGAAGATAGTGGTCCGTTTGAAGTAGCCATATGGGCATACAATGAAGCTCCTGAAAGGTAAATCAGCGTACCCACCCTAACGCACTGCGGTACGACTGGTCCTATTCATGCACGTAACTTCTCACTCAGCTAGTAATTTTGTACGTTACGGGTGAACTGCAACGCCGTTACGGGACTCAATCGGTACGGGTGATATTTGTGATACGTAGCTACGTTACGCCTCAAAATGCGACGCAACGGTTGAGGCAGGGGGTGGGGGGGGGTACCTCTATAGTGTTCATTTTGGGATCTAATGTACTCAGTCAGATCGTTTAACTCACTTGCTACTACACCTCTTTTCAGATAATGCTTTTGTAGTTGCAGCGCTTTAATTGTAGGCCTAGAGAGCTTATTTCTGTTATTAGTTACAGTCCTTTTGCTACCACTAAAAGCGCGCTCGCGGACGCTCTCTCAAAACTAGGCGTGGGATTGGGGATAAGGACGAGGATTGTACATTAGCGCGAGCCTTTTTAAGAGTTCGGGAACTAGTATGGTGGTGAATAGAGGGTGTGCTTGGTGTAGTTGCTTAATCTAAGCAATCCTAGGTGGAATTGTGAGGCCTGGCTGCTAATCCTACGAGAGGATTGGCCCTGTGAGAGGAAGTTTGACATGCTTATAATAAGATAAAGAAGTAGAGAGTGTATGCTTAAGGATGCAGAAGTACGACTTTTAGGTAGGTATCTAAAGCCTTTTACATACTACCTCATTTCCCAGCTACCTCCCCCTATTAACTACGCGACAGGCAGATTGCAATCGGCCCACCAAAACAGCTCCACTTACAGGAACCTCAACCACCTCCGCTACCTTCCGCATCACTTCCTAAATCTCACAATAAATCTCACACCTGAGTCGTACTGCGGCTAAAAAATCTCCCAGTCGTAACGTACGCTACGGGTGAGATCGCCACTGCTTTTGTACGTCACTATGGGCAACTGCGTTACTAAAAAGGTGAGGCGTAATGCTTTCTGTTGGGTACGCTGAGGTAAATATAGTTGTGACGATCTGTTGCAAGGTTCTCGGAGAAACCTTCTGTCACTCGTAAATGTCGAGAACAGCTACTCTTTCTAGCAATACTAGTAGTGAAATGGCACTCAAATTCGACCTCATATGATGTAGATGTGAATACAGCTTGTCTAAATCGGTAGAAACCCCTTTTTTCAAACAGCCATTGCTGACTCTTTGTCCCGCGCTGTGTCTAGGCTGCTTCTCCTTCCGTTACCTCTCCAGTCTAGCCTTCTCGTCTTCCTTTGCCTTAAGTGTTTTCACAAACTGGCTAATAGTTTCGCCACACATAGCATGGCACTCTAGAGTTGGATACAGAGTTGTCTTTCGTTTCTTCTCATCTGTGGGATGGCCGGAATCGAGCGGGTAGATGAGCTTCATTTATTTATCTGTCATGTGGCGTAGATCTGCCGTAGTCCCTCGCCTAAAGGCGCAGGTTTCAAGTACCCATTGAGGGCATGACTTGGAAATGTGATGGGATTCTATAGTGAGCAACTGGTAAAGAGATTATTAGACCTCGTGCTGGTTTGTATCTTCATTCGAGAGGGCTTCAGGTCCTGTTTGATGGATCTGCTTCTAACCTTGGAGGAGACTGGTAGACAGATGGAATTCCCCTATCGAAGATGCGTCTGGGATAGGCTCGGTGATGCCAAATAACGCAATGAACCTGGCCGAGAGAGCCATGACGGGCAAGGGTGGAGGGTCTGCAAGACGCGAGTGAAGTAGATCCTTATGACTTGGCTACGACTGTTTTTCAGGCAATGCTCAGAAGTACATACAAGCACCCGTCGAAAACACCAAAGACAAGAGAGGTGAGCGCCAGCTACCCTATCACAGGATGCAATACGAGTTACGAAATACTCGTTTAGAACCCCAGCTGGGCTGGCCGATAACCTTCGTGAACAGTATCTAGGGCGTTGCGAGAGAAGGGAGCGCGAGTTGGGCAACCATCGGCCACGACATCGTTTCTGGTTGACTTCGCCCGGAGCGTTCTTCGTGAGGCACGTCTTTATCGTTGGAATTTCGATGGTATTGCATCGTTCTTATGATAATGCGCGATTAGATCGGATTTGAGTTACTAAGGTAAAGATGTTGAGATGGGAATATTGGTGCCGAGCGTCCCATGGGACCACACCGAAATGAGGCTAGTCATAGGTAAGTCAGGTCCGGGCAGCCACCAGAACCAATATGGCGGTGTCTTGACCACTCTATTGGTGAGGCTATTATCATCCAAAGAGGTGTCAGTGAGAAGACCCAATCGTGTTGCGTACTCTTTAAGTATGATCGAAAAGTCCGCTGCGAGGCCAGGCTGGGCGCTCTTGCTGAAATGCTAGCTCTAGTTCTTGCGTCATCTATCATGAAAGACTGAGTCAAATGTCAATTGGAAGTGTTCTTGCATACTGCATGCTCGTAACATTCGCAGAATCGAAGTATTATTGGATCAGATCACATGGGTTCAAATATCTTGTATTGTCTACAGGAACGATGCAATCCTGCGAGGATTCGCTATCCTACTCTCGTCTCTCTAACTACGACCACTCAATATCTCTTATCGGACTCAAAGTGTGTATCTAAATTGGGGATTTGTTTTGTCGGTAAGATCGTCTTCGTAAGCATGTTCGAAGCCTTCCATCGTGCCAGTCTTGTCTCGTCTCTTGTTCTCCCAGATGCAGACGTAGCGGTAGACGATGATTAGAAGTGCAGCAGCAATTGAAGTGATAAGGACTGCGACAAAGCCTGGTGCATAGACTGGTGCATCTGCGGGCTTGAAAAGCAAAGGGCCCACGAAGTTGCCTATACAAAAGATCAGCAAAGTCCAGTTCATGTCTACAAAGAGGCATGATGTACCGAGACAATACCCCACAAATATTCCAGACGAGGTTACTGAACGCTTTGTGTATCCCGCTGTATTAGCAATCTGCACGCCCATCAAGACAGCGTAGCCACCGCCGAATGAAGCCAAAATGTAGCATGCGAAGAGAAGACCACCTTTGTTGGAGCGGTCGAGCTGCCACAGAAGGACTGAAGCAATTATCGTGCCAAGTTGACAGATAGCGATGATCCACGTCCGAATACCAGGAATGCGATACGCGAGGTAGGGTGCACCAAGTTCGATGCTTCCAATAATAGCTCCAGCAGGCATAGTCAAGAGGAGAGAGTTCAATGAGTTGAAGCCGAATCCAGAAATGATAATGGGAATGAAAGATGAAACAGGCCCGTTAGCGATCATTATCAGAAATGCTGTAGCAAAGACAATCCAGAACTTGAGATCAAGGAGAGACTCCCAAAGTTGCTCGACTTTGAAGTGGGTGTTACGGACTCCTGAGTTGTTCCCTCTCATGCGGGCTACTGCGATGTAGCGTTCCCGATCGTTGAAGCCTTTAGCGCGAATAGGGTCTGGAGGTAGAAAGAACAAGATGACGACAGCCCATACAATTGTGATAGCTCCAGCCACGATATACATGTACCTCCAACTAGAGAGCGAGCCTTTGATATGGCCCAGGCCGTAGTTGATCAAAGGAGATATTGCTGAGACATACCCAGTGCAGCAGTACCATGCGCCCATACGAAGGGCTTGTTCTTGCTTTTTGTACCAGCCACCAACAACGAGCATAAACATTGGCGATACGCCAGACTCAAGGAACCCAAGGAAGAAGCGTTGGGCGTAGAAGCCTTGCCAGTTGTGACATGCTGCCGATAGCATCAAACAAACGCCCCAGACTGCCACAATAGCTGATGCAACTCGCTCGATGGGCCACCGCTGCGCCATGAGGATAGCAGGATAAGAGCCGACGATAAATCCCAAATAGAAAATGCCTACACAAAAGGTAAGTGCAGATCTTTAAAGTAGAGGTCATGATTAGGCAGAGGGGAAAAGAAGGCATAGGTGTACAACTGTCTAAAAAGTTGTCTAGTCGCGCTATAAGGGTGTCTCAGATGCACTCTGAGAGAGACATGCACATCGAATTTCCAATGTACTTACTTGCAGAGAAGGAGTAGCGATTTCCAACGCTGAGATGCAAGTCCGTCCGTAAACCAAAGAGAGCCTGTCAATGTTAGCCGATGTTTAAAGACAGTATCTGCCAAAGAATGTGGTACACCTACAGCTTGTGACAGCATTGCCTTGTCGTAGTACTGCATTGGCGTTAAAGATGTGTAAATTTAGCTATAGACAAGCTAGCATAATACCTGTAGACCATATGTGATACAGAGCATCGAAACGAGCTTCCGATCAATCCTTCGAACCAGCTTCTTCTCTTCTTCAGGGGTCCACGTTTGATCTCCAGTGTACCTAGCTAGTACCTTCAGGGCTTCATCTTGGTGCACCGTATCGACCGTCGTGACCTGCTTTAGCTCATTCAAGGTCGTGGGTCCAGTTTCTTGCCGTTCAATATCTGCCTTTTCGTGGTCCATTTTGGTTCAGGCGGGTCTGGATTGTGAACGGGCCCAGGTGTTTAGTGATCTGCTGAGGCTCAAGACGCAAGTAATCAATCTGGTGAAATGGTGAGGGATGTGCAGGCCGGTTCAATTAAGGAATTGAAGGGATCACATTGAGCAAAGCTTCCTCCATGTTACCAATGCAGCTAGACTTTTCTAGGTTCTGGTTCAGAGCAGTGGCAGCTGCCAAGCGCTGGGCACCGCCTCTAATGCGGGGAAATGGCATAGAATGGAGTGGTTTTGTGGAAAGTACGATGTTCGTTCGTGCCGCTAATGGGGTTGAAAAGCTGAGTTGCGATTGTCGAGTCGTCAAATTGGCGGCGGATGACTGCGGTTCTCGTATGGTGAGTCGAAACGGACGAAAAGTCTTCAAAGTGCGAAATTTGACTCTCCAAGGTCCTCTCGTGTTTTTTCAGCCTACCGAGGAAGTGGAAAGGTAACATCGACGTGAAGGAGCCGGGGGTGTGTCGAATATCACAGGCAGGTACGTCATTCTCAATAAAACTGATGCACCTCTACTCATAGCGACAGCGTGTATTGGACGAACCAATGGACAACATGGGCGTAGGTGTAGTAGGAAACGATGGAATATAAAGTAGGATTTGTTGATATATGGCAAAGGTGGTGTTTTGAAGAGGAATGTAAGGCTGAAAGAACGTGCGGGCGCGATTTGGGGGCCGTCTTTAGCGCTCATTCCCCGGAAATACCCGCAGCTGAAGACCCTTGAAGGTTCACTATCCTCCGCCCTTCTGAAGCCGTCCTCCGTCCTATAGCTCTTCTCCGTCATCTACCACGCACGATCTACAAGCCCGCCTGTACTCGGTAATGCGGGAAATGGGATTTCTCGGTCTCGTTCGGTCCCTGACCTCGCTTAATGTTACTTAGATTTAGCTTCAAAAACCTACGACACAATTGTGGAAGCGGAGAACAATTTGGAATAGCTCAAAGAGGGGATTTGAAACTACTCGAGGTTACTCGTAAAATTATGTTATTCAGTAGGCCACCAAAAATACACCCTACCCCAAGGCTCTCCAGCCTTCCTACCCCACCGCATCTCTGTATCCTAAGCTGTTGTCTGAACTCAACCACAGGCTTAACTTCTTTCGATATTTAACAAGCAGGCAGTGCACCCATACTTGTTCCTGTCTGCGCAAGGCTCACCTCCGCCGCCCTCCTCCTGACAAGCCCGGGCAACGTATTTCCACCCGCCTTGTTCCACTTCGGCAATTCAGCAGCGATAACCGTTGCCTCGTCCTCGCCCGCGTTCAATCTCGAGATAAGAGTGGATGTCTTAACATTTGCGTTGCCGACATTGAACGCCCAGGATACGAGAGCGCCGTATTGGTTTGCGTTGAGGACGACGGAAGAGGCGGTATCTAGGGTTATGGCTTGTTGAGGCGACTGAGGAAAGGGTCGTTAGCCAGAAGACACTAGATAGAGAGAGGAGGTAAAGGGCATATACCTTAAGATCAGAGGCCAAAAGTTGAGAAGCTGTGGCCTGCGTTAAGGGAAACGAGTACGGTACTTCTCCGCACCCGCTTGTCTTGCAGAGATGTCCGTAGCCAACAGTTGGGAGACCTATTGGATCAGGTGCGGGGCTGGCAACGAAACCTTCGAATTCCTTGATTAGGGCGACGGTTGCGGCGTTGACATTTGGGCCGGTGCAGGCGCGTTCTTCGAGGGCTATTGGAGAAGAGGAGGTCGTAGAAAGGAGCACAAAGCCAAGAGTGAGGATTTTGGTATATGAGAACATGATGATAGTTTCGATGGGCTAGACTTGGATGGAAAAACTCTGCTGTAAGATCTCGAAGTCAAGTCGATGTCCGATGATGCCTTCTCTACTCAGGTATTCGTCGCACTCTTTATACTCTCCTAGTTCTCTATATCCACCTCAGTTTATATCTATATATAACGTTACGGAGGATCTTCACGCCTCTACTCCTACGCCGGCCGAAGCTGGTGCATCTCCTTGCCGTTCATTACGTCCACCCCGCTCGTAAACCGTCTCTTCAAACCCCCATCTCATATCAGTTCATTAGGAAAGCCAGCCACACGCATCATTTCATTTCGCACGCTTCCGTATTCAACGGGCTTTGTGGATTCGTGTAACTGAACTGCTCGTATAGGTTTCGAACCCCGGATGATCTGTGATCGGCAGTGCGTCATCCATTAGCAAGGGTACGCGAGCCTCAGGCACAGGAACATGACTATGGGTCTCGTTATTGTTCGGTTTAATGATACAATTGGTCATGCTAGACTACAGATTGAATCCTTCTTGGTATTTCTAGTGAGGAAATCGTATCCTGAAGTCGGTGAAGTTAGGAATATAAACAATTAGGATAGACGAGCTTCATATATTGATCTTAGCTTGATGTTGACAATTGTGCCGAGGGAGGTATGGTGGTTTACCATAATCGAATCCGTAGTAGCGGACGAACAAGTAGATCGCCTACAATCTGGGTGATTGTGGGGATGCTGTTTTGACCCAAACCGCTTCGGGAAGGTCCTAGAATTCAGAGATTAAAGAGACGGCGAAGTGGTGGGTGTGCCTCGACGCAGCTGCCAAAACAGAAAGAGCCACCCGCGCCCCCACTTGTAGTGAGTATCTGTCGAACTTAACTTCTTGCCATGACCAAACGTTCCTACTTAGGAAGAGAAGATACCGTCCTTCTGCTGAGACCTAACTCGTTTATCCACATAGCGGATTTTTCCTAGACAATGGTGTCAACACATAGGTGCTGGCTAGCCCTATCTTTATCTATAAATATTCATCTCTCGTGACTTTATCTATATATTGTGTTTCTTGAGTATATTTTGCAGCTGCATCATCCTTTCCTTCCGTGTGCTTTTTTGGCTCAACTGCAATCAGGCCTTGAACTTTGCCGCTGCGCTGACAAATAACGACTTCGTACTAGTGCCCTTTTCTCTGAAGCATTTCCATTCCAATCATTTTTAATCCCCTCAAATGGGTGGTATGCATTGGTCAACTCTGACACTTGTATTACGTACAGATGGTTGGAGCAGTAGGTTCAGTACTTTGCAGCCGGAGTCGCGACTGCTAAAGTGCATTCTCTTAGAAGGATAGGAAGAAGTAGGACAAGAAGATTGGGAGAGCAACATCGGCAATGAGAGATCTGGGAAATGAGGGATCCGGGCAAGAGGGATATTGATGGAGAGATGGCAGATTAAGTAGCATGGCTGTATACCGGAGAAGAAGTGAGGCAGGAAGTGTGTACGAATTTTACGGGTTTGGGATATCTTGTTGCTGCTTGAGTGTTGGTTTTATATTTTCGATAGCTGAGACTTAAGAATTTTTGGTGACGGATTACTGTCATTGACGTCGGCGCTACGGATGAGACCCTGATAGTAAAGTCGGGCAGGAATCTGGCAGTGACGCAGTGAGGGAACCGAGATCCCCAAACTCACCTTTAAATGCACCATTTTCCCGTCACGAGAAATTTCTCGTCTGTTTCCACTTCTCACCACAACGCTGTTACCACAAACACTGTCCCTGACACCCAACCTTCTAATTCCAATCTAAATATAAACCTCAACCTCCTAACGCCCTTTGCTTGAGCGGGAAGAAGATTCCGAAGATTCCGAAGATTCAAGTAGGGTGCGGCGTCGCTGCCGCTACCTAGCGGCCTGAACTAAGTACCTCGTCCTATTTCTTCCCATTCAACTATGGGATCAAAGGGAGAATCAGTGAGATTAACACCAACTAGCCTCCCTCACTCCTCGCAACCCCAACACTAATCATTCTGTCTTTTTGGAGCTAACTATTAGCATCCATATCAGAGCCTCTAGTCAACTAGATGAGTAAGTACAACATATCTCAACTTGCATTCCCAAGTATCAATTCATCGATCTCGAGAGCCTCTTGCCAAATAGCAACGCCCTTCCATTTTCTAGCTCACTCAAGCCCGCCTACACATTTCTCAAAACATCCCACTGACAATGTACATACAACGATTTAACAGAGCGGCAGGTTCTATGTTAACACTCCGCTTTCAAACAGTCCATCTTCGAATGAGCAGGCCCTTTATGGTGACGGCTCCGAGCGAAGAACAGTCCATAAATGAGTCCGGTTCAGGCTTTACGGAAACCTTTGGAGCCGGGAATGTATGCACCCTAGATGTAAACATCACTTCATTGGTGCGAAAAAATCGTACAGGGGCCGTGTTCGCGTGGCATACGTGCTTTAACAAGCTACGTAGCCTTCAATGTGTTGTTGCCTCCGTTGATCGATTTAGACTATGCACATACCCTTCTAACAACATATTTCTGGTAGGCACCGAGACCAAAGTTGTGCCTAAATAGTTGCCCATAATGTCAGCCACGTCTGCATTGTATACAAATAGCTGCGCGAACACCTCAAAACCAGCGCAGGCTGTCTGATCGACCGGAGACAGGCTCCACTTATCTAAGCTGATTCTCTAAAAGAAAATATGGCATCGGTCTATAGACCCTTATCGACCCCACTGTTCACTCGACGCGTTCACATGCGCTTCGAAAACCTGCGTCACACATGCGAAGCCAAGTATCTCCTGGAATGTCTGGTATAAAGACTGCGTACAGGGCTCTTCTCGACCCATGCGTCGACTTCAATCATGCTCCTATAGTGAGCATAGCTATGGTTTTATCTCGTACCCTCAAGTACATAGATTGATAATTCCTCTACGATTTACTAGACCAAGAAGATGACACGGACTTGTCTCTAGGATTCAAATATTCTAGCAGTAGTAGGCAGAACGACCTTTTCTCCTTCCTCTACTGTAGATTGTGGTTTCAGTGTCATGAGAATTTAACACGTACGCATCATGTAAATGCAGGAAGCAAACTGAGGACCTGCTCGGCTGTTCTCTGTCAAAACATGTTTGAGTATTCCGAATCGAAAACTACACAAATACCTTCGCCCAAATATAGGTACTATGGTACTCTCAAGATTGACGTCCGCGGGAAAGATCTCTAACGAAGATTCCTTGATTCAACCAACGAACGCCACATTATGAACTCTAGGGCTACGATTCGATTATAGTGAGTGATTCGCCTATCAAGACTTTGACTTGCGATCATACTGACGAGCTTTTTCGCAGAAGAAGCAATACGGATGTACTCGGCTGTTCTCACAGTCTCAAGAACGATGTATTAGCTTCGTGTTGAGTTGCGGTTTTAGAGAGAGTGATCAGACAGAAATCTGCAGTGTGCGATTTTGGGACTCAGCACTTGTCAAGAAGATGCATTACCTTCCATTTCAGAAAAGTAGCAAAATGAAGGTGTCGAGGGGAACTAGTAGTGTAAAGCTAGCTCATTGAGTTGACCTCGGGAGGAATTACCTATCAACGTAGGCGCGCTCTAGGACATGCCAAGTTTAGAAAGGTGCATATGAGAAATTTGCGTAGGTCGGGAATGGTCAGTTGATAGAAAGCTTTAGAAAGATGTTATTATGTTGAGGTTTATGTCCTTGCAACGATACCGTGAAACTTTACACTGAGGCTATTTAAATCGGGCAAACAATCAAATACGATACCACTCTACGTCACAGCTATAGCCCCACTCACCAATATCTGAGATACTTCTCCCTTAGAAGTCTTCCCTACATCTCTCAACTCAGTACATGTATTTGTTATTTCCATTCTCCTCCAACAACTCGTTAGCCGACGTTAAGGCGCCGCGGCCGCGGTAGTCTAGGCTGAATAGTCAGAGACAGCGGAGGATCATGGTCAAAATTTAATATACTCGATATTATCTGCCGTTTGCGTGCATTCTTGCGTTCCATAGTCACTGCACTCCTTAATTGCCCACGATTCCCAATCATGTTTGTTCATTTGGGGTGGTTAGGGTTCGAGTCACCATGGGGAGAGAATAAGTTTTGGGGTTGGCGGGTTGATTTTTGACATTCTTTTGATACCATTAGGGCGGGGCAGCGCGTTGTGAGAAGGTGATGCTGGTGGAGAGCAGAGGTGAAAGTCGGGTGCGTCACTGATGTGCTGTTTCACTAACTACACCGCTGGAACAGGCTGTTCAGCAGCTGAACTTCCTTAACATGAACACGGAATTCCATTTCTGCGGAAGAAAGATTTCCTCTCTTTGAGAGCTGATGTGTGTCTTCGGTATGGTTGTGAGTCGCTACTCATACTCCACAACTCCAACTTTTACAACGCTGAAGCTCTTTCCAGCACTTCATAAGACATTCGACAAGGACGACAAGG
>Ga0247735_1000974_pt1 | contig 11219 bp, 8 predicted proteins | sample UWRJL178409R2_FD_180934 | JGI IMG/M metagenome (GOLD analysis project Ga0247735, IMG submission 180934) | Plant litter microbial communities from Arlington Agricultural Research Station in Wisconsin, United States - UWRJ-L178-409R-2 | ecosystem: Environmental > Terrestrial > Plant litter >...
CGACGCTGCGGATCGGCTACGCCACGCAGAACGGGCGCGACTATACCGGCATCGGCGCGCTGATGCGTCAGCGCGGGCTGCTCGCGCCAGGGCAGGCGACGATGCAGGGGATCGTCGCGTGGCTGCGCGCACACCCCGCCGAGGGCCGTGCGCTGATGCGCGAGAACAAGAGCTTCGTGTTCTTCCGAATGCTCGACACGCCGCCGATCGGCGCGCTCGGCTATCCGGTGACGGGCGGGGCTAGCGTCGCCGCAGATCCCAAGTTCATCCCGCTCGGCGCGCCGGTGCTGCTGTCGATGGACCGGGCCGACGCGAACGGCATCTGGATCGCGCAGGATACCGGCGGCGCGATCAAGGGCGCCAACCGCTTCGACACCTATTGGGGCGGCGGCGCGCAGGCGGAAACGACGGCGGGCGGCATGTCGGCACACGGCACCGCGTTCCTGCTGCTGCCGGTTGGAACGCTCGCGCGGCTCGCGACAGAGGGGCCGAATGGGAAAACGCCCGCTAAGCGCTGAGGAAGCGGCGCTGTGGGCGCGCGTCATCGCGAGTGTCCGCCCGATGCGCGTGCCCGCGCCGCCCAAGCCGTCCGCGCCGCCCAAAGCGCCGGTAGCGCCCCCGCCCGAGCCGCCGGCACCGGCAAAGAAGGTGCGCGGCCGCGTACCCGCACCGGTGCCGCTCCCGGTCAAACGCGCCGCGCCGCGTCCGCTCACCGCCAACACGCTCGATGGATCGTGGGATCGCGATCTGTCGCGGGGCCGCACCGTGCCCGACAGTTCGATCGACCTGCACGGCCATACCCTCAGCTCGGCCTATGCGCGGCTCGACGCCGCGCTCGATTTCGCGATCCACAGCGGCCAGCGCGTGCTGCTCGTCATCACCGGCAAACCGCCCCGCGCCGAAAGCGAGCGGCCACATGCGCGCGGTGCGATCCGCGCCGCGATCGGCGACTGGCTCGCCGGTTCGCGCCACGGCGCGCATATCGCCGCCGTCCGGCCCGCGCATCCGCGCCACGGCGGCACCGGTGCGCTCTACATTATCTTGCGGCGCAGCACCGGGCACCGAATCCGTTAACCTTTGGCTGATATTCGGATCGGAACGGGAGCGAACATCCAACGGTCGCAGGAGTGGCTCGAATCGCGATGACAGGAGCTTTGTTGAGGCACCGGCGCATGGCGACGGGAGTCGCTGCCGTGCTGGCGATGCTGCTTGCCGGCATCGCGGCACTCGATCTCGGCAACGCTCTGGTAGCGCTGATCTTCGCTGCCGCCTGCGCCGTCGGGCTGTTGCTGGCATCCGGCCGCACCGCCGCCGCCCGCCGCGCGGCGATCCACGGCGCGGTGCAGCGGCTTGCCGTAGCCGCCGAGGGGGATCTCAGCAGCACCGTTCCCGCGATCACCACCGCGCATGCGCCAGAACTGGCGAACGCGATGGCGGCCTTGTTCGAAGCGCAGGCGACCGCGCTCGACACGGTCAGCCAACTCGCCATGTTCGACGCCGTGACCGGCTTGCCCAACCGCACCAGCTTCCGCCGCAGTTGCGAACGCGTGCTCGCCGAAATGACCGAGGGGCAAAGCGCGGCGCTGCTGTTCATCGATCTCGACCGATTCAAGCTGGTCAACGATACGATGGGTCATGCCACCGGCGATCTGCTGCTCGAAATGGTGGCGAACCGGCTGCGCGCGGTCGGCGAACGCTTCGCCAGCGAGTGTGAACGGCATTCGCCGCTGATCGGGCGGCTCGCCGGCGACGAGTTCACGATGTTCTTCGTCGGCTTCGCCGATGCGGCGACGGTCGCACGACTCTGCCGCAGCGTTCTGTTCGCACTGGCCGAGCCGTTCTGCCTGCACGGCAGCGACGTGACGATCGGCGCATCGATCGGCATCGCGCTGCGCCCCGACCACGGCGAGACGCTGACCGAATTGATGCGCGCCGCCGATGCCGCGATGTACCACGCCAAGGCGACCGGCCGCGGCCGCGCCGAGCATTTCTCCGAAGCGCTCGCCGCCGGTATCGCGCAGGGCCACCAGCTCGAAAGCGAATTGCGCGATGCGATCCGCGACGATCAGTTCATGCTCGTCTTCCAGCCGCAGGTCTGCGCCAGCGACGGCGCGATCGTCGCGGCGGAGGCGCTGGTGCGCTGGCGCCATCCCCGCGACGGCTTCCGCCTGCCCGGCAGCTTCATCCAGCGCGCCGAGGAGACCGGGCTGATCGTCGAGATCGGCGAATGGGTGGTGCGCGAGGTCGCCGAAACGATCGCGCGCTGGGGCCGGATCGGCATCGAACAGCGGCTCGCGATCAACGTCTCGCCGCGCCAGATCGACCATGTCACCTTCTTCGAACAGTTGCGCGCCGAAATGCGGGCGGCGAACGCACCGGCGCGTCTGCTCGAACTCGAAATCTCCGAATCGCTGGCGATGCGATGCAGCGAATCGGTGATCGACGCGATCCGGCAATTGCGCGCCGATGGCGCGACGATCGCGATCGACGATTACGGCACCGCCGCGTCGAGCCTGCCACGGCTGCGCCGGCTGCCGATCGACAGGATCAAGCTCGACCGGTCGCTGATCGAACATGTCGTCGAGGATGCGCAGGCCCGCGCGGTCGCGCAGGCGGTGATCGGGCTGGCGCACGGGCTCGGCTGCGAGGCGGTCGGCGAGGGGATCGAGACACGCGCGCAGGCGGACGTGCTGCGCGTGATCGGCTGCGACGTGATCCAGGGCTATGCGATCGCCGAGCCGATGGCCGAAGACGCGTTCATCGCCTGGGTACGCGGTGTCACGCCGCTTCGTGAGGACACGCGCGCGTCGGCGTGACGTCGCTGCCTGTATTTACGGCCGCAAATCTCATTCACTCATGAGAAAAATTAACGCCTGCTGGTACGATTTTCGGCTGGTGTTGCCCGTGCGCCACTTGCCATCCGGCGTATGTTGCGACTTTATTGCAGCATAAGAATAAGACAGAGAGGGTGTCTCGAAGCGCGAATAGGGGACATATTCGAATGCGCGAGATTAAGTTTGGGAAATATTCGGGTGCTGCGGTGCTCGCTCTGGCCGCGGCGGCGCTCGCCGGGCCGGCTGATGCGCAGGACACGGCACCGTCGGCGGACGCCAGCGATATCGTCGTGACGGGGTCGCGCATCCGGCGCAATCCGCTCGATCAGGACAAGCCTGTCATCACCGTCGATCAATCGGCGATCGGCAAGACCGGCCTCAGCTCGATCGCGGACGTGCTGCAACGCCTGCCGAGCGCGGGCGGCGGCCTCAACACCAAGGTCAACAACGCGGGCAACATCGGCGGCCCGCCCGACGGCACTGGCGTCAGCTCGGGCGCGGCGGAAATCGACCTGCGCTATCTCGGCGCCAAGCGGACGCTCGTGCTGGTCGACGGCATGCGTTACGTCAACGGCTCGTCGGCTGGCGGCATTCCGGCCTCGGTGGATCTCAACACCATCCCGACCAACATGATCGAGCGCGTCGAAGTGCTCCAGTCGGGCGCGTCGCCGCTCTACGGCTCGGACGCGGTCGCCGGCGTGGTCAACATCATCACCAAGCAGAGCCAGAAGGGCCTGCAAGCCAACGCGCAGTTCGGCACCTATCGCCAGGGCGATGGCCACACTCAGAATTACGAGCTGAGCTACGGCATCCAGAAGCCCGAAAGCGGCACTTCGGCGGTGTTCGGCGGCTATTACACCAAGCAGGAGCCGGTTAAGACTGCGGACCGCGCCATATCGCAATATCCCGCGCCGTATGCGACGAGCTGCGTCGATCCCGCCTTCCCCGATGGTGTCGGGTGCAGCGGCACGCCGCCGCTCGGCCGGTACCGCGTCAGCAGCGCGGTCGGCAATCTGATCGGCATCGGCACCGATGTGACGCTCAGAGCCCCGGTTGCCGGTCGCAACCCGACCGCAGCGGACTATACGGCGTTCAACAACGCCGGTCGCTTCAACTTCTCGCCGTTCAACTATCTGCTTACCCCGTCCGAACGCTACGGGGCGTTCTTCAACTTCAAGCAGGAACTGTCCGATTCGGTGCATTTCCGCACCAAGATCATCTACAACAAGCGCAATTCGACCACGCAGGCGGCCTTCCTGCCGCTGGCGATCGGGCCTGGCGCCGGCAACGGCAACCTGCTCGATCGCATCTCGATCGACGCGACCAACCCGTACAACCCGTTCGGCGTGACGCTTTCGTCCGGCGTCAATCTCGATGGTACGCCGTCGGCGCTGCCGGCCAATTACACCGGCATCAACCGGCGCTTCGTCGAAGGCGGCCAGCGCACCTTCTCGCAGGACGTGAACACGTTTTCCGCGAGCGCCACGCTCGATGGCTCGTTCCATGTCGGCGAGCATAAATGGTACTGGGACATCAACGGCGTCTACGGCCTGAATGACGCGCATCAGGTGTTCACCGGCAACCTCAACGCGGCGAAACTCGCTCAGGCGCTCGGCCCGGTCGCGAACTGCACCGGCGATTGCGTTCCGTTCAACATCTTCGGTGGTGCGGCTGTCGGCGGCACGGGGACGATCACCCCGGCGATGCTCAAGTACGTGACCTTCGACGAACGCGACAAGAGCAAGCAGCGCCTCGCCGATTTCACCGCCAACCTCTCGGGCGATCTGTTCGATCTGCCGGCGGGCGCGGTCGGCGTCGCGATCGGCTACGAGCATCGCGACCAGCAGGCGAGCTACGATCCCGATCCCGTGATCGTCGCCGGTCTCGGCGCCGACGTCCCGACCAGCCCGGCGCGGGGCGGCTTCAACACCGACGAGATTTACGGCGAAATCCGCGTGCCGATCCTCGCCAACATGCCGTTCTTCCACCGTCTCGAATTCGATGGCGCGGTGCGGCATTCGAACTATTCGACGTTCGGCGGCAACACGACGTTCACCGCGTCGGGCCTGTGGAAGCCGATCCCCGACCTGCTGTTCCGCGGCGGCTATGCCGAAAGCCTGCGCGCACCGAGCATCGGCGAATTGTACGCCGGACGCTCGCGTTCGGATGCGACGATCAACGATCCGTGCACCAGCGCGTCGGGCGGCAGCTTCCAGGGCAACGCGACTGTCCGCGCCAACTGCATCGCCAACGGCGTGCCGGCGGACGGCAGCTATGCGGAATCGCAGGGCGGCCAGATCGGCATCTTCTCGCAAGGCAGTACCGCGCTCAAGCCCGAGACCTCGACGACCTGGACCGCAGGCGGCGTCTACAGTCCGTCCTGGGCGCGCGGCAGCTTCGCCAGCACGCTCAGCCTCGAGGTCAATTACTACAGCATCGAGCTGAAGAATGCCGTCGACTCGGTGCCGGGCACGCTCACGCTCAACCGGTGCGCGTTCTTCGGCGATCCGGTGAGCTGCGCCAACATCACGCGCACCTTGAACGGTGATGTCTCCGGCATCAACGGCACCTTGCAGAACCTCAATTCGATCAACACCTCGGGCCTCGATGCGACCTTCCTGTATCGTTCGCCGGCCGTGTACAGCGGCACGATCGGGCTGAGCGCCAATGCGGCGTATCTCATCAAGTACGACGTCAACCCGCCCGCCGCGCTCAACGCGCCGACCCAGCATTGCGTCGGCACCGAGCGTTGCCTCGCCACCGATCAGGCGTTCCCGCAGTTCAAGCTGAACTCGACGATCGACTGGTCGAGCACCACGTTCGGCGCGTCGTTCACCGCGCGCTACATCAGCGCGGTGTACGAGAATGACGGTCACCGCATGGGCGCGACCTTCTACGGCGACGTTCAGCTCTATTTCTCGCCAGAGTGGATGGACCACAAGATGCGGCTCACCGCTGGCGTGAACAACGTGTTCAACAAGGCGCCGCCGGCGTGCAACACCTGCGACAGCGCGAACTTCGACCCGACCACCTATGACTTGCCGGGCCAGTTCGGATATCTGCGGCTGTCCTACGGCCTCTGATCTCCTCGGCTGACGTTCGAATACGGGCCGGGTGCTGGCGACAGCACCCGGCCTTTTTCATGCCCGGCCGCCTTTTCGCTTGCCGCTATGCCGAACCGCGCAGGCAGGCTAAGGCGGGTGTGCGGTCGCGCCCGAAGCAACTGAGGATATCGACGTGGTTGCTGACATGCCCGAGCGCCACGAGTGGCACCCCGAACACCTTCGCCGCGCCATCGTTGCCGCCGGGGTCGCGCTGTGGGCGTGGAATGTCGATAGCGACGGCTTCACGATGGATGCGATCGGCCTGGAATTGTGGGGCCTGCCCGACCACAAGAACGTCACGTTCGAGCAACTCTCGGCGCGCGTCCACCCCGCCGACCGTGACCGGGTGCGCTCCGCCTTCACCGCGACGCGCGCGATCCTCGGGCCGTATGAGACCGACTTCCGCATCCTGATCGGCGACGAGGTGCGCTGGATCGCCGCGCGCGGGCAGGGCGAGGATGTCGGCATCGTCGGGCGAACGATGTACGGCATCTTCCTCGATGTGACCGGGCGCAAGCAGGCCGAGGAAGGCCACGAACTGCTCGCCGGCGAGATGAGCCACCGCGTCAAGAATTTGCTCGCGATTGCCTCCGGGCTGACCGCGATCTCGTCGCGCTCGGCCGCCAGCGCCGAACAGATGGCGAGCGAACTGACCGGCCGCCTCTCGGCGCTCGGCCGCGCGCACGATCTCGTCCGTCCGCTCCCCAACGGGCAGGGCGATGCCGCGCTGCTCGGCGATCTGCTGTCGGTGTTGCTCGCGCCCTATGACGATCTCGGCGCGTTCAAGGGCCGCATCCGCGTCGCGGTCGAGCGGATGGGCGTCGGCGAGAAGGCCGCCACCGGCCTCGCGCTGGTGATCCACGAACTCGCCACCAACGCGATGAAATACGGCGCGCTGTCCGCATCGGTCGGCACGCTCGACGTGTCCAGCGTCGCCGAGGAGGACGACATCGTCCTCACCTGGCTGGAACATGGCGGGCCGACCGTCCGCGAGCCCGGTGAGGGCGGCTTCGGCACCCGGCTTGTCGAGCGCACCATGACCTATCAACTCGGCGGCACGATCGCCTACGACTGGGCCGAGAGGGGGTTGATCGTGACGCTCCGCATGAACCGCGCGCGGCTGGCGTCATAAGCGCCGCGCGCGTCCGCGATCAGCGTTTCTTGACGAACTCCGCGCGCAGCACGAGGCCCTTGATCCCCTCGTAGCGGCAATCGATTTCCTGCGCGTCGCCGGTCAGCCGGATCGACTTGATCAGCGTGCCGCGCTTGAGCGTCTGGCCGGCGCCCTTGACCTCGAGATCCTTGATGAGCGTCACCTGATCGCCATCGGCGAGCAGATTGCCGACCGCGTCGCGCACCTCGACCTGAGACGCCAGCTTGGTCTTCTCGGCGAGGTCCGCCGCCGAAACCCATTCGCCGCTCTCTTCGTCATACACGTAATCGTCGTCGCTCACGCTGTTCCTCCGTAGCATTTGATTGGGGTCGGCCACGCGGCCACCCCGTCGGCTGGCTGGTAAGCCACCGGCCCGGGAAAGGCCATGCCCGGCGGCGCTGTCCTACACGAACCAGATAGGTTATCCGCGCCGCCCATGCAGAACCGCGTGCCCACACTCCGCCCCGCGCTCGATTTCGAGCCGGTCCCCCGCAAATACCGCTACGATGGCTGGACCGCCGAGCGCCAGCGCGCCTTCATCGCCGCGCTCGCCGAGACCGGATCGGTCAAGGCCGCCGCCAAGCGCATCAACATGAGCTACGAAGGCGCCTATTACCTGCGCCGCCAGCCGGGTGCCGACGGCTTCCGCGCCGCCTGGATCGCCGCGCTCGACCACGGCGTGCAGCGCCTCGCCGACATCGCCATCGAACGCGCGATCGAGGGCGTGCCCGTGCCGATCCACTGGCGCGGCGAGCAGGTCGGCGAGAAACGCCGCTATAACGACCGGCTGCTGATGTTCATCCTGCGCCACCACCTCGCCGATCGCTACGGCGAGCCGGGGCTCGCACACGGCACGCGCAGCCGCGAGACGATCGAGCGCGAGGCGGCGGAGAACTGCCCGGTCTGCAAGGCCCGCGCCGCCGAGGCGGAAGCGGCGGAGGCGACAGCCGTCGAGAGGCTGAAGGCGAAAGCGCCTTGGCTCGAACGGACGCTCAAGCTCTACATCTCCAAGGTTGCCGCCGAACGTAAAGCGCGGCTGAAAGGCGATGTCGTCGGCGCCGACTTCGCGATGCGCCAGATTTTCTATATGGAAATGATGTTCGATTGCGCCGGCGCGCCCGACGCGGTGCTCGCTTTGTGGAGCGGCAGCAATCTGCACGATCAGGCGCTCGAGACCACCCCACTTTGCAGCTTCCTCGACGGCGCCCGCCGCGCGGTGTGGGCGGACGAGGGCCTGATCCGCCCCCCGGTCAAGCTGCCCGCCCGGGCTTTCGGTTCGCCGTCTATGCGCGGCGGGGCGCATATGAAGGAGCGGTACGCGGCACAGGACGAGGCGTGCCGGCAGATGGCCGAGGCGCAGGCGCTGTGGGAGGCGACGGCGACGGAGGAGGGGTGGGCGGAGTGGTGTGGTGCGGGGCAAGTTTGACGGAGGAATGCTCCGCCGAACCGATCATTCCCAAGGATCGTCAGCGCATTTGTACTCGGTCAACTTGTCCCGATAGAGTTGCGCGATGGCGATAAGATATGGAATGTTATCACCCTTGATGTCGAGTTTTTCACCAAAGTAAGTGTTCAAGTCGTCAAGCAGTTTGTCTCGTTGCGTCCGCGTTAAGACGATATGGCTAAGATGGTTTTGGCTGTCAGGTTTTTGGCTAATGATAGCGAACAATATCCCGGCGGATGCCGTCAGGAGATTTTTGTCGCTGTATTCCGACATTGCCGTTATTTTAGGCGCATTCTTGGCTAGTTCTGTGTAATCAACCTTCGGGTCCGGCACTATAAATGCCTCGCACTCGGCGGTTAAGTCGCCGATGATCTTTAGCTTTTGCTGAAGGATGCTTGCAATCATAGGCGGAATGTCCGCCGCAAGGTTGCTTTTGTTAAGTCGAACGGACTGATAATACGAAATAGCCTGTCGCAAATCGATTTGGAACGTCGTGTTGTTTCGAACGCATGACGCGAAATCGCTCCGATCGGCGGTCAAATCCTTGACCGACTGCACGCGAATTTCTTCGAATGTGGCGATCTGTCGAACGAAGTTTTGCACAAGGTCATATGGCGTGGTTTCAGCCGGGACCGCCGCAGCCGCTTCGCAGGGCTGATCGCGAGCGCGCCGACTACCGAAAGCAACATCGATCGTATAACCATCGCAATCCCCCGGCCCGCAAACGTAAAGGAGTTGAAAGCCGAAATCTCGGGAAATCGTCATTGGGAGCGGCATCGCGAGTGGCAGAGAAGCGGGCCTTTTATCCGATCGTTCTCGCACCGATATAGCAGGTTTGCTAATAACGGGAGGGGCGCGTGGGCATCGTTGGGGAAATCGTGGACGGTGCGCTTGACGACAGCGTGAGGCTGCCAACGCTCTTACGGAAGCTGTTGGTTGTCGGCGAACGACTTCAAAACAACGAACTGAAGGTTTGGGTTATTCATGAATTGAATGGTTACGACGCGGAAGATCAGTTGCCACCCTATCGGCAAATGAACATCACAGCGAAAGGCATGTTCGTTAGCATTGTTGGCCAAATGAACGATCAGCCCTTGCAATCGAGCGTCATGAAGAAAGAACATCAATGGTGGGCGAAGTCCGCATCGTTGATGGGTACGATTGCTTCACTAGAAACATTGGTCGCCGGTGATCCAAACGGGCGGGTGATCCGCGAATGGCCCGCAGATTTGGTCGCTTACTACTCGAAGAAGTTCAGCACTGATTGGTACTTAAATCGTGCGTGGCAGGAGATACCTACCAACGCGATAGGCGGATTGTTGGACACAGTTCGAACCCGCATCCTTCAATTCGCATTGGAATTGCAGAAAGAGCTAGGCGACGCCGAACCATCGTCGCTGGCTGCGCCAGCGGAGGCCGTGAACAACGCCGTGCAGACGATCATATACGGCGGCAACAACATCATATCGCCGACGATCGCGGGCAACGTGCAGGTGATTGGCGAACAAACCGTCGTGCAAGGGGACTTCTATTCGTTGTCTAGCGCGCTGTCCGCGATCGGCGTCGATCAGACGCACGTTGCTGAACTCGAAAGCGCCATCAACGCCGACAAGGCAGAAGGCGCGGACAAAGGGTACGGCGAAAAGGTCAAAGGATGGCTGGCGAAAGCTGGCACCTACGTTGCCACAGAGGGCGGTAAAGCGGCGGTCGAACTCGCGAAGACCGCCGCAACCAAGTTCGTGATGACTTATTTGGGGATGCCCCCTGCATGACCCGAACACGGCATGCTGCCCGCATACAAGCAAATATCTTATGGCGGACAAGAGGGCGGACGGCGAACCCCAATCGAGAAAATTATCGTAACCTCAATGGTATGTGGCGGAGCGGGGGTAAATCGAACCGGTAATCACCGTCGCTTTAGTTATCACAACCCCGCCGCGGCAAAGCCGCGTCGTCGGACGGCGCCGTAGCGCCGCCGGCCGGGCTGGCGCTGATCCTCGGCTAAGCTGCGCTTAGCCTCGGGCGCTCAGCCTTCATCGCCCATGCGAAGCGCGGCAATAAACGCTTCCTGCGGGATCGAAACCGAGCCGTACTCGCGCATCTTCGCCTTGCCCTTCTTCTGCTTGTCGAGCAGCTTGCGCTTGCGCGTTGCGTCGCCGCCGTAGCATTTCGCGGTCACGTCCTTGCGCATCGCGCTGATCGTCTCGCGCGCGATCACCTTGCCGCCGATCGCCGCCTGGATCGGGATCTTGAACAGGTGGCGCGGGATCAGCTCTTTCAGCCGCTCGACCATGCCGCGCCCGCGCACTTCGGCGGTGCTGCGGTGGACGATCATGCTCAGCGCATCGACCGGCTCCTCGTTGACGAGGATGCCCATCTTGACGAGATCGCCCTCGCGGTAGCCGATCTGGCTGTAATCGAAGCTCGCATAGCCCTTCGACAGCGATTTCAGCCGGTCGTAGAAATCGAACACGACTTCGTTGAGCGGCAGCTCGTAGGTCGCCTGCGCGCGCCCGCCGACATAGGTGAGGTTCTTCTGGATGCCGCGCCGGTCCTGACACAATTTCAGGATCGAGCCGAGATATTCGTCGGGCACATAGATCGTCGCGAGAATCCACGGCTCGGCGATGCTCTCGATCTTGTTGGGGTCGGGCATGTCGGCGGGGTTGTGGAGTTCCATGTGG